>Ga0209006_10002762_pt1 | contig 15961 bp, 12 predicted proteins | sample JacPin_JW_Ref_O2_FD_188567 | JGI IMG/M metagenome (GOLD analysis project Ga0209006, IMG submission 188567) | Forest soil microbial communities from Algoma, Ontario, Canada - Jack Pine, Ontario site 1_JW_Ref_O2 (SPAdes) (version 2) | ecosystem: Environmental > Terrestrial > Soil > Boreal... | reverse complement strand
CGGCAGCAATGCCATTCCCTGGCGTCGCCGTACCCACGCTGTAAAAATAGTTATAGGCAACATCCGCGCCGGAAACGCCCGCCTTCAAGTCCATGCCGCCGCCGGGACAATTGGCGAATGTGTTGTAGTGGATCTGCGAACCCAAGCAGCCGTATTCCTCGTAACAGTGGCAGTGCGGTTGGTCTGAAGGTTTTGTAATGTCGTGGATGTAGTTGTTCCGGATGATGGCACCCTGTACGCCCTGCATGATCATGCCGCCATAGTTCGAACCGACAGCACCCGTAACATACATGTTATAGATTTCGCAGTTCTGCACCGTGATGCCAAACGCGGTGCCGGCGGAAGAATTCGTGTAGCTGAATGCGCCGTATCGACCGGCAACCAGGAAAGCTTGCGCGGCCGCGTTATTCCCTTTGATTGTGATGCCATCGAGCGTCCAATAGCCACGCAGGTTTGGATTCTGGCCAACCAAGGGATTCTGAGTCGTGCTGGTGGAATTATCGAGAATGACCGTACCTGGACCGGAGACTGACTGCAGCACCGTGGGCGCTGCGCTCGTACCTTGCGGAAGATTTAGAACCGGGCTCGAATAGTCACCAGGACTGCTCCCGCTCTGCAAACTGCTGCATGGATAGGTTCCTGCAATCATCCCAATTTTCTTACCCGCCATCCGCGCATTATTGGAGTTTGTATCTAGGAGTGAGGTGATCGCCCAGGGAGACGCCTGCGTGCCTGGGTTCGAATCGGATCCTGTCGGCGAAATGTAATAATCAAATGTCGCCGTTGTCTGGCTGAATGCCTTTCGGCTCACGAATTCCGGTAAGGCGAGTACACACAGCAGCCCCGCGCCTCTTGAGAGCAAATCTCGGCGCGACCAGGAATCGACATTCGCCTTCGATACAAAGTTTTTGCCCCGATTCTTCATAACAGTCTCCACATTCGCTTCATGTAAGGCAACGAACTCGTCGAAAGCATTTACGTAGCTGTTGCCCTGTGCAATTCCAACTGCCGCTGCTTCCCACTTCGTCCCGAGCGAAAGGTCGACCCGTAAAAGGGGTGGGGATCGGCATGTTCAGTTGATCGGCTTCAAACGCATTTTTACCCTAAGACGACTCCTAAATGAAACTGTCTTTCTTCGCAGACATACAGCTAATCTGGCCCAATTGTTCGATCGCATCACGCATTTTGGCAGCATATCCCGATGCTGACGGCCTCCGGGATCATAATCCGGCTAATGTGCCGTTCTTAATTGGGAAATGGTGGAGAGACCGTCGAGCACCATGTGAAAGGTTTGGACCGGAAAACAGGCAGCCATACAGTATTCGAGTGGCGACTTTGTCGAGCGCCCTCGGACCGCTCGGCGGCGGCAAAGGGATCGGACGCTTTTTGCGCACTCCAAGTCCTTCTCGCAAACATCGAGTCGCGCCACGCTCGACCATGATCCACTCGACACAGTAGGCGGAGGATGCGCACGAAGATGTGCGCCGGGATATAACCCTCCAACCGGCAACGCTTGGGGGGATGTGCAGGTCGACGGTCTTGAGAGAGCCGAACGCACGCTCCACTTCAGCGTGAGAATTCCGGCAGATCGCGCTTCCCACTTCAGTTTAAGGCTTCGAACCCTGCCCACGCAGGCTGATGCGCTCTCCAATAATCTGGGCTATGCTTGGGCCAGTCGCAAGGCGCGGACTACCGAACGGGTCGTATGATGCGGTGGGTTACAATAACTAGCGCGCCTTCCAGCGAACTAGAGGGTCTGTGGAACGAGTGTTTGGATGACTGCGAGTTCGCCTCTCACTATGCTTCACCCCAGTTTTTCCTGGAGCCCTATTTTAGAGATTCGTCGATATTTGCCATTCTCGCGCAGCGAGCCGATGGCCGCGTTGAGGGTGCGCTAACTGGAACGCGGCAAAGCCACCAGATTGTCTGCGGCCATAGTTCCAGCCCACAACTCTGTATTCGACGGGATACGTCTTACAACGCGGTGATCTCGACTCTTGCCGAGGGTATTCGCGATCTAGCGAGTCACAATGACGAGCTTATTAGCGTGTACTCCTGGTCTAAGGCAGATGAGTTCCTTGCCGCCAGGTTTCGCGAACAAACATTCGCTGCGCCTCGTGGCGGTGCGGTCCTGATCGATCTCACCCGGGGGCCTGATAGACTTCTTAAGGAGTCGTCGGAAACCAGGCGAAACCAAGTGCGGCGCGCAGTTCGCAATCAGGTAGAAGTGACTGAGATGATTGTGGAGCGCGATTTCGACGCCTACTATGAACTTTATAAGCATTGGTGTGACTTCAAATGTCTGCCGACCGTGGCTTACGACGTGCAGCGGTCAGCGTTCGAAATGACGGGCAATCGCCTGGCTTTGGTAGCAAGGCATCAAGGAAATATTGTCGGAGTTTCGACGTTTCGATACCGCCTGCCCGGTATCATCGAATATGCGGGAAACGTATCGAGGCGGGATGCCACAAAGCTGCGCCAAAACGACCTTCTTCTTTGGAAAGGAATAGAATGGGCGTGCGCACACCGCGGCCTACGTTGGTTTAGTTGCGCCGGCGTTCACTTTTTCCTTCAGCTTTCGGGCGGCGATGTCGTTCCGGTATTGAGATACCGGCAAGATCGTACATTGCTCCGCAGACATGACCTGAAGGATGCGTGCGTCGAAATCGGGCGGCGTATCTATAAAGCCTTGCCCAACACACTGCAGAGTCGCGTCAAAACGTTAGTGGCTAGAGACGAAAGTTCGCAGTAGCGACTCAATGCGCCTAGCAAGCGATAGCAGATGAGTTCTGTGAGACGGCGCTACAGACAAAGCAGGAATTACTGCCGACGCGCAACTGGCCTTCCAGTAGAATTCACAATAGTGTCCATTTGGATTTAAAGAAGCATGTACGTCTGTCCGAAATGCAAGGGCGAACTTCGCCATCTGCACTGCGATCTATGCCAAGTTACCTATCCGGTGACAGATGGGATCCCGTGCTTCATGACAGGCAACCTCGAACCCACTAATGAGGCGATCCGCGAGATATACGATGATATCTATCTTCATCACGAGGACGTCTGGATCGATCAGGGCCGCGCCGGCGACTTTCAGCGATATTTTTCCGAACTTATAGGCAACCTCAAGCACGAACGCCTGCTGGAAATAGGCTGCGGCGAAGGAAGTTTGCTAGCGGCGCTCCCAGGGTCGCAAAAGTTCGGCATCGATCCCTCTATCCATGCCCTTCGTCGCGCTAGTAGAAGATCGAGCGCGAACTGCGCGATCGCTCGATGTGAGCAACTCCCATTTCCTTCGGGCGCTTTCGACGTGGTCGTTGCGGTCGGCGTTATGGAGCACTTCGAAAAGATTGATGAGGCGATTTCCGAAGTTCGAAGAATTCTAGCGCCATCTGGGCACTACGTTGCTTTGATTCAAACCGACCAGACGAAGGCAGAGCGCGCCGCGCTTAAGGCCCGACAATACATATATCCGAATTTCCGTCCTTACGAATTGCTTCGGTGGTTCGGAAAATGGCTAAAAAAGAAAGTCCGGCATCCAATAGTGCAGCCGCTTCGCAAAGCCTATACGGCAGATTCCGCCACAGACTGCCTGCAGCGCAACGGTCTGCAAGTAGTGCGAATTATTACGCAGAAGACGGAGCCGTCAGCGCCACTCGGCGGGCCGCACGTCGTTGTTCTCGTTTCCTCTACCGGCCGACAGTAAGCTCTTTTTCAGGCTCTCCGAGTCGACCGGAATTAGGCAGGACGCGCCTCAGTGCAGCGTCCAGACGCTCAGAATCGTTCGTCCAGTTATATCGCTCTGTGATAGCGGCCATGCCTGCTGCCGCCATGCGCTTGCGAGCCGAACGCGAGCGAAGTTCTTCGATCTTCGACACTAGGTCCATTATATCGCCCGATCTGTAGCACACACCGCACGCTTCTTGGATCACGATTCGTTGCACGGGCGGAACGTCACTTGCGAGAACGGGGAGACCCAGCGACATGTAGTCAAATAGTTTGTTCGGGATCGTTGAATTCCACGCGTCACAGGGAATATGGGGAATCGCACCAACGTCTGCCTTCGCTATGACGTCGAGCGCGCGCCGGTTCTCTAAGCGACCCAGTAACTCGACGCCGCGCCCAAGCACGCCGAGCTCCGTCGCGAGTTTCTGAATTTCAGGCAATCCGACACCGTCTCCCACGACGACCAGCTTGACTGGCCAGTTCCGCTTGCGGCACTCGGCGACGGCTCGAATAAGGTCGTGAACACCCCGGTGTCGCTCGATGAGCCCGAGGTAGGCAATCAGCAGTTCCTCGCCCGCATCTTGATTGCTACGCAGGTTGCTCGGCACGTCGATCGTCATGGGAGTGTTACGAACGACGGTGATCTTAGCCTCCGCGACGCCCAACGACCGAACTCGAGCCGCCGATTCTTCAATGACACAGACGACGCCGTCGATTCTCCGGAGGACCCATCGTTCGACGAAAGAAGCAAGAGTCGGATTTCGAACCAATCGATCCATCGGCTTGGCGACTCTATTTTCCCAAAGAGCGCGTAACAGTCCCGGATAGTCCTCTGCCATATCGAGCACAACGGGTGTCTTCAGCAATTGCCCGACCCAAATGGCCGCCGGAGCCAAGGGCAAATCACGAACCAGAATCACGTCCGGTTTTGTCTGGCGAGCAACGCGCCAAATGTGTTTGATCCATCTAGGATTTAGAAATGCGGGAAAAGATAATAAGCCATTAAGCGATCGACCCAAGAATCGAATGCTGCGAAGGCGGTGTATTACTGCACCATCCACAGTCTCTCGGTGTGCGAGATTCCGCTTATTCCGCGCAACTAGGTCAACGAACCAGCCTCTTTGTTGAAGTCCGACGATTACTTTTTGAACTCGAACGTCCCATGGATAATCTGCGTACCAAATATGCATAACCCGGGGAACCTCGGAGCGCTTGCCGCTTGGTATTTCATCATTCGTCATGCGTGTTCCCATTGTTCGCGAAAGCCGATTGTGCGGGACATGAACGGCCGCCGGAATGAGCGTCCGTGCAAGTCAATTGGGCTCGCGCGCAATTGGCACATGCGAGGCACGTCGTGTCGGCCCCACCAACGAGTTTGAGCGAGGCGTGGGTGCCATGATTCGCACAAGCGTCGCAGCAGTTGCGACTAACATCCACAAACTCGCAGAGTAGGCTTGCGACAGAAAAAACCCAGCCGCCAAGTTACCGAGCAGCGCGGTGCGCAGCGCCCGCGCATAAAGCGCTGCCTTTTGCTCCTCCTCACCGGCTGCAGGGCCCCGCCCGAACGTAACGACTCGACCGAGTTCCCTCCACGTCGTATAAATAACATTCAGGAAAATCAGCAGACCGAGCACACCCAATTCTACCAGTGCTTCCACGAAACTATTGTGAGCGGTGCGGTATTGACCACCCGCCAGTCCGTCCACGAGTTCTGCAGAACCGAGTCCATACCCGATAGGGCGTTTCCAGACCATCCCAATGTCTTGCTTCCATATCAGCAATCGACTTCCGTTCTCGGTTGCGTCCGCGTTGTAGTCATTCCCCAGGTCTACCAGGGTTGCCATTCGCTGCTGGGTATCGGCAGGTAGGTATCCCCAAGCGAGTGCGACCGTCAGGACGAGAATCGCGGACCTGATCAGCGTCCGGCGAACCGAGAATTTCTTCAGTGCACCATGCGCGTCGCGGCTTAGCGGGAAGGCGGTTGCAGCCGCTAGGACTACCAATAGACCGACCGCTCCGCCCCTGGATCCCGTCAGCAGAATTGCCAACACGGTCACAACCGCTAAAGCGTTCATCAGTAGCCGACCCAACCTCGACGGACGCTGCCGCAGCGCTAGCACCAGCGGAAGTATCGTATCAAGCGCATAAGCAATATCGTTTGGATCGAAGTTGTCGTTGATGAACGCGCGCCCACCGTGGTAGTTCAACACGAGTCCGATCGAAAGTGACATGCTGGCCGCGGCAAATCCAAACAAGATTCTTTGCACGTCTCCAAGAGTCTGAGTCACCCTCAAAACCAGCATGATGGTAAGTATCAAAATAAGTACATACAAACTATTTGATACGGTTGACGATCTGTATATCGAGAAAACGAAGCTCGCGATCGCAAGCCCCAGGAGGATGAGAGCACTTCGAGCGATTCTAGATGACCGTATGCTAACCGGTCCGAGTGCAGCACCCGCACCGGTATATGCAGAAAAGGCCGCGAACAAGTAGGCGATCTTGACCAAAGGTATCGACGATAAACCGGGAACCCAATCCCCCACCTTCCCTACCATCAGCGCTATCAGAATCACGGTCCATATTACGTACGCGCGCGTGGGTGTCTTCGCTGTTGTCCCTGGGATTGTTGCATTGGCGGATGCCTCGCCGGCTGACTCCATTCCTGTCTTTCTTGATTGCCTCACTTGCTGCGCCACGTCAACCGCCCTCAATCGGGGCCGGCGTGATTCCGAAGGCCACCCTGTCAATTAACGCGCAGTAGCGCTCATTTTGTATCGCACGGGAATACTGAAACACGGACTCCCGCGTGGGCGGCGACATTCGCCCTTCCACTACATGCCGGTGATAGATAGAACGCAGCAAATCGTCCAATTGGTCCGTTTCACTCAACAGCAATACGAAGACCCCGGGGATTCCGGCAATAATCCTTGCAGTATCGCTATACGGTTCGCACGCCACGAGCACTTCACGACCGAGGCTCAACAGTTCGAATGTCTTAGCCGGCACCTGTATCGGTTGGCCTTCCGCGAAGTTCAACAATAGCGTTGCTTCCTCGTACAGCTGTTTCAGCTTGCGCGCATCGAGACGGGAAGAAATCCTCAGAACGCGCCCGCAAGGTCGGGCCGAAGACCATGCTCGCACGGAAATCCCGCCGTGAAATTCACACTCGCCTGCAAATATGATCCTAATTCGAGATTCATCGACCCCTGAATGATTCAAAAGACGATCGACGGCCTCAAGGAACGGAAAGGGGTTGCGGTTCAAGTAAAGCTCGCCGGCGAAAACAATGGTTAGTCGGTTTTCTGTGTTAAATTTTGCCGGGGTCATTTCTCCATCGAAGCCATTGTAAATGCAGCTTATGCGCGCACTGGCCGCAGGGTATCTGGACCGCAGCCGATCGCGCAGCCCGGGAGTAGTCGTCACTACCGCGTCGGCGCGCCCAATGACATAGCTCTCGACAATTCTGCGCATCGACCACCGCCCGGTACGCGATCGCTCCTGATCCGCAGCCCCAATATCCGTGATTGGATCCCGAAGATCGACGATGACCGGGAGCTTGAGCTTTCGGGCAGTAAAAACGGCCGCGCAGAGCGGCGATATTGGTGGCGCGGAGACGACGATAACACTGGCTGGATGACGAGCAGCCAGAAGCCGGAGCCTGCGTCCGACACGCATTGACCACCCCTTTTTATCGTCAATGACACGCAGCACCGTGAACAGGGCTCGGTGAAGCGCAGTATCGGATTGCCTACGACTTCCGTTCGCAGAAACCATTTCCATCGTCGGACTTCGCTTGGCGGGCAGCAACACTGATGCGCTTTTGCGCAACCACTTCTTTGCATTTACCAGAAAAGCGTCGACTACGCTTTTTCGATCTTGCACGTGTTCAAGGTCAAAAGCTGTAAGAGCTGCGGTGACAGTACTCTCGGCGGCAATATTGGCCAATCCCGCGAAAGCGCTTATTACGGCAACTGCCCGCCCCTGCGCCGTGAGATATTGCGCCAACGCCGTCACTCGCCTCGCACCCACTTCCGTCGATGGAAGGAAATGGTAGGCGACAAAAATAGTCGAGCAATGATTGCCAGTTGGAATCACCGTCTCGCCTGCCGAATGCTGCACCGAATCGTTCACCTGTGCGCCGCCCAGTTCTTGTCTAAAAGATCGTGCGAAGCCACTAAAACAGCCCCACGGTGGCGCCACGGACGATTATGCATGAATTCCTCTGATCGGCGATATTCGGGCGAAATAAACAACAATTCGATTCCAGGGAGCGTGTTGGATCTTTGAAGCCGGTATGTTGGCATATCCAACCTTCGACAACACACCGGCTGCGGCAAGCTATGATGGCGGCGGGGCCACGCGGAGAATGTTCATTTCTGGAGCGCCATCACACAAGCGAACTTTCGCAATGCATCCCGGACAAGATTAGAGCATGGAAAAGCTGCTGGAATCTTGGCGCCTGTTCTGGCTACTCGCATTTGCCATAAGCGCCGCAAATTGCCTCGCGTTGCCTTTTACGAATTTTCAGTCCTCTCGCGGCACCGTATTCATAATTCTTTATTCGGTGCGCTGCGCACTACCCTTTTTTCTTGTCGCCTTCACCGCCTCATCGCTCGCAACTCTTTGGCCGAGCCGGATTACCCGCTGGCTATTGTCAAACCGGCGATATTTTGGACTTGCATTCGCTTTTGGAATGGGCTGGCATCTCACATTCGTCGCCTACACGACATTTCGGTTCGGGAACCACCTAAATCGCACGGCGACGACGCTGGATCTCATCGGACTCGCTTGTCTGTTAGCTCTGACACTGACTTCATTCCGGTGGTTTGCACGCCCATTGAGTCCTGCGACTTGGCGACGACTTCACAGGACCGGTGTATATGCAATCTGGCTCTTGGCCACGTATATCTATCTGGCGCGCGCTCGCGACGACGAGGATGCCTTTGATATCGCCGCGTTAAGCATCTTGGTCGCTGCCTGGGTACTGCGAGTCGCCGCTTGGGCTAGGATAAAATTTCTCCGTCGGAGCCGAGACAGGCAAGTACGGCGCAATTCGGCCAATTAGAGGATTTCAAAGATTTATGGGCCCATCGCCATCAGCGCGGTTGAAGTGCGCCGACGAGACATCTGCCCGACACGCCGCGAGCGACGGTGAAAGAGCAAGAATGAAGTTTGAGGGTCCCTGAAAAAACCCGTGCCGTCGCAGGCTTGCAATCCATGCGGGATGGGTCTGGTTGCTGACTAGAAGATCGCATCGCGCCCCCTCTAATCGGCTACAAGCCTCGCCGACTACTAGACCAACATCGGCGGGTGCGGCCAATCCGTCCACAATACATCCGAGTTTCATATTCCCAAATTGCGTGTGGCTCGAGAGTTGCGAAATGCTGACGACGACCCAGCCCGCGACCTTGCCTGATTTCCAAAGGACCATGCGCAAGAGCCTCGAATCACTCGCGGGTAGCCTCGCGCGCATCGCGGCGGCGCGCCGATCGCACAACAGGCCATAGTCGCCGGCCACGTTGAAGAAGAGTTCGTCGATCTCGTCGGGGAGATCGGCCACTTCGGTGAAGGAAACACCCGGCGGCGATCTGAAGTCAAAAACTCGTCGCCACAGACGTGCCAATCCAACGATTCCGGACAGGGTCCCCGTATTGCGTGCCAGGTCCAGAAGCAACCGCAGGCGCGCAGTCTGACGTAGCCAGCGGATTTCCTTGGTGAAATTGCGCGCATTTTCTATGCGGAACAAGAACGGCACCGTAGACACGGACCATCCGAGCTTTGAGAGGAGACGCGGCAGTGGCCGAGCCATACTCCCCATCCCGAGGCAGTAGAGCCGCACCTGCCGACCAAGAGCGTCCTTGATGAGTTGTACGCCGACCATGGCGTATTTTCTATCTACAATTCCTTCTGAAAGCGGCAATTGATAGTTGCCCACGGAGAAGCTCTGGCCGCCCGCGAAAACCTGCTCGGACTTTAATATGAATCCGCCTCGTACGGCGAATCCATCGCTCAAGACATAGGCCGCCTGATATGGCGCGTCGACTCCAGGCTCCTTTTGCATTATTTTTGAAGAGTCGATGGGAAATGCGAAGGTAACGCCAGCCTTTTCAAGTCGCGAGTTGAACTCACGGATGCTCTCGGCATCGCCGGGAAGTATTTCTCGAATCACCGTCGGCACTACGTGCGGCCCGCGACTAATTTGTGGGCAAACCAACGCCACTCCAAGCGTCTTCGTTGTGTGGCGCTGAGCGTCACCATCCCGCGCTGCGATCGGATATGGTCGAGAAGAGTCGATACGGGAACAAACCAGCCACCCTTCCGAGCGATCCGTCGCAAGAGATATTCGAACCGCTCATCCACTTTGTGGCCTTGCTGAAAGCCTGCGCCAAAGTGCGTATAGACGATGCATGCGCCTCCGGACTCCTCGAGCGAGTCCTGATTTCGCTCGGACAAGAGCTTTAGGCAATCTGGCAGCATCTGCGCATTGGACGCCGCGTACCACGCTTGCACATAGGGGCGCAGAGGATCGTGGTAGGGCATCAGCGGGCAGGCCGCCAGGGTATCAATTTCGCCAAAGACAAAGTTTCGCACATAGCGAATTCGCTGAAGGCATAGGTCTCCCCAGAAATGCGGCGATCCCGGTATATGCCCGCTATGAGGGTTCGCACCAAATCTGCGCATGATCACGCGGTAAAGGGATCGGGGAATACCTGAGACGCGATCGTAACCCCAATAGATGCCCTCGCTAGACTCGGCGTGATTCGCCATGCTCAAGGGATCATGCCCGAATAAGGATTTAAATCGGTCCAACGCTTCTTCTACACGGTGGCTCGGCAAGCCCTCGAAATATGAGTTGTGATATCCGATCTCAAAACCCGACCTCTGAAGTTGCAGCACCGTCTGTAGGAATTCAGGGTCATCGCAAGTCGACCCGTGCGGACTGCGCGGCTGCAGGTCGACGCCGGTAGCGGGCCAAACCGACTTCGTGGTCCGCATGCCAAGTGAGCCCAGAAGATCGTAAATGGCTTCGAAATTGCCTGGAACGCTGAGATCCGTGTCATCAAATACGGAGAAAGCAAAACGTTTTCCGTCAGGCCATGTAATGCGCTCAGTCACTAGGCCTTTTCCAACCGGCTAAATAACTCCGGTAGCGATGTCAGTGCTGTAATCTCGTCGAGATCAAATCGCACGCCAAACTGCTGCTCAATTTCAGACATGAGATCTAGGTGCGCGACCGAATCCCACTGTTCGACGTCGCCAATCTTCAGATCGGACCGATATTCGTCGCTACGCAGCCTCAACGCCTTGATGATGCACTCGCGAAACTTGACCTTATCGACGACCATCGGCACTCCCATTTAGATAAGCAATCAAATTCGTCAAGAGACTTGCGACTCGTCGATCTGCACATAGTGCTCCGGAATTGCTTCGGGCCGCCGAACGTCAAAGGTCCAAACGTCGCCCGAGTCCGATTCCATGCCGCCGGATACTTTCAGGAAGCCGTGCGCAACCTCATTCCGTGCGCTCGGCGCAAAATGAACCGCAACACGATTGGCCCCCGCCCCCGCGGCTCGGGCAACGAGCCACGAAAGGAACGCATTCTCGACTGTGCGCCCCAGCACCCGGCAACTGAGCAGAAAGTCCTGAACTGTCCACACGTCCTGTCGACCTCGGTCGATAATTGCCAAGCCGGTGATGCCGCTGTCGCCGAAGCGGTCGGACACCCGCAATCCGACAACCATATAGGCACTATTGCCGATCAGCGCGCGAAACGCGTCGTCCGATATCCGGCGGGTCGTCAAATTGAATTGATTCGTCTTCATTAGCAGCTGATGAAGCCTTCCTGCCTGTTCGACGCGTGCAGAGAAGATCCCGAGCTGCAGTCCGAGAGAGCGGTAGAACTCCTCCGGAGACTTCGAACTCGCCTTGATCGCGCTGCGTTGCGCCTCATGCACATAAGCATCTGCACGCTTTCGGTCCTCCTCCGTCTGACGCAGTGAATCGAACCCGGAATACTCACTCAGGGCGCTGACCAGACCGGCTGGATCGCTCGGAAAGTCGAGCACCTCGACTGAAGGTAGTGCACGCGCCACTTCTTCACGTTCCACAGGTGAATCGTCAATGAACACAAAAGAATCTAAGCCGAGACTGAGTTTCTCGGCGGTTCGGGCAATCGCCTCCGATTTCAAGCCCCAGCCGATTTCGATGTGCGCAAAATCCGTCGGCCGCAAAATGCAGTCGGGATGGGACTTCAAGGCCTCGATGGCCTCTTCCCGATTATTTTTCGAGCAAACGGCCAGCAGAATTCCGCTGCGCCGAAGTTCCAGCAAAGCACGCTGGAACCGCCGATATGCCAAGCCAGTCCCGGAATCGGCCATCTGCAATCCGTCCGGTCCGTCCTCGCCGAGAATCCCGCCCCACAGAGTGTTGTCCAAATCAACCACGCATACCTTCTTTTGTGGCCGCTCGAGCGAGCGCAGCGAGCGAAACCAGAGCCTGCTCAGTTGGCGGTTCCCGGCCGGGGAAAAAAACACTTGCGCGACCGCCTCGAAACGTGGGTCGTTTAGGGCACTAACTCCATGCTGCAAGGCTAAACTGACGTGGTCCACCACATGAAACCAGGAATGCGATTCCCTGAACATTAGAAGCCGTTCGTTGAGCTTGTTGGCCAAAGCATGCTTCTCCAAATTATTGGAAATAGGCATACCGCCGCGAGGGTCTTGAAAGAAATTGGAGAACAACACGGTTGGCGGCGCTTCCAGACTCGCAAGATGCTCGAGCGTCGCATTCAAATGCGCATCGATATCAGGCACGTTTTCCAGTACCCGGGGGGACAGCACGAATGCCCAAGCAGCCGTATTTTTGTCAAAGAGTTCGCCCTCACGGTTGAGCCTCGCGACAAGCCAACTGTCGTAACCGGCGTCCACAGCGTGCCAATTTGAACCCGCCTGTTTGAGCTGAGAATTAAGGTCTCGCGCAAGCAGGCTCAAGGTTTTGTCGCCCAACAGAACAACGTTTTTTGTCATCGAAAGCTGATCGTCATGACATCAATAGGCTACAGCACGAAGCCGTACCCTGACCTATCGAAGCATGTTTGACGCGCCTCCCACTTGTCCCTGAATAATCCCTGTAATATTACTATCGTATGCAACGTTTTATTTGCCTGAGTTTGCATCTTCGAAAGCTTTTTGAGCGGCCTTTGCCAATATCCGTGCGTTGAATCGATTTAGCGACTAAATGCCGACTAATTGAAACGACAGTTCGGTGCGCCGACCATCAGCCGTGTCGCCGTTCGATTTCACAAATTTAAGGCCTAAATACCAGTGAATGGCGCACTTGTGCTAGCGTGAAATTATTTACGAAAGAGTTTGGGCGGGAAACCCGGTCGCTATGGCGCTAATTGTCTTCTGGATCTGCTGCGCGTTGTTAGCCTACAGCTACTTCCTATATCCCTTGCTGGTCGGCATCCTGGCAAAGCGCTTCGGAACGCCAGTCGCCGGCGATAACGTGTTGCGCCGGGTGACAGTCATTGTCACCGCCTATAACGAAGCCAATTGTATCCGCGCCAAGTTGGACAACCTTGCCGGACTCGAATATCCGCCGAATCTAATCCAAATCATGGTCGTATCGGACGGATCGACCGACTCTACCGAAGAAATAGCGGCGAGTTATGAAGTGCGGCCGGTCCGTGTCCTGCGGGTCGATGGTAGACAGGGCAAGACGGCATGTCAGAACGCGGCTGCTGGGGCTGCCGACGGCGAAATTCTGGTGTTTACGGATGCGACGACGCAACTGCAGCCCGACGCCATCCGGGCGATGGTGAGGAACTTTGCGGATCCCCAGATTGGATGCGTCGGCGGTCGGCTGAAATACGTAAGCGACGTCCACAACATGACCGGATCGGGGGGAGAGGCATATTGGAATTACGAAATGCGTCTGCGAATGGGAGAAAGTTCCCTGGGATCTTTGATCGGAGTGAGCGGATGCCTTTACGCCGTGCGCAAGAGCGCATATCGACCGATCGATCCCGGCCTTATCAGCGACTTCGCGATCGCCATGAGGATTCAGGAACTGGGTTTGCGGACGGTATTGGCACCCGATGCGTGCTGCTATGAGACGACACTCGAGGACGGAACGCGTGAGTTGTCAATGAGAGTGCGCGTAGGCGTTCGCAGTCTTAATGCGCTGGTGCACGAGCGGCGTTTCCTCAACCCCTTGAAATATGGACTATTCGCTTGGCAGCTGTGGTCTCATAAAGTGCTTCGATACGCCTCACCCTTCCTGTGGATTGGCGCGTTAACAGCCAATGTCTTACTTATTAGTTACCATGTGGCATATCTCGCAATGTTTATCGGACAATGCGCCATCATTGTCGCGGGGATTGCCGGCTTTATGGTGCAGGATAGGAATCACAATCTTGGCCTGCTCGCGAAACCGTATTATTTCGTCTTAACGAATCTTGCCTCGCTCATTGCAGCGCTACGATTTTTGCGCGGCGAACGGATGGTGGTCTGGACACCGGTCCGTTGACCGAGCGCGGGCGCCAGAATTGATGTTTTCAATAGTGTTCTGTTCAACATCTGCGCATCGAGGCGACGCCCACATCTGTGAGTCTCCATGATCGGTCGGCTCAAAAGGGGGCTTTTCCATTGCATTCGCCTCCTAGGCGGTTTCGCCATTGCACAGCGCATCACGCGAACCCAACTCCGCATACTTTGTTATCACGGGTTTTCGATATCGGACGAGCATGAGCTGGCACCGTACGTCTTCATGCGAACGGAGACATTCGCGCGACGCATGCGCATACTGCGCAAGCGGGGGCTTGCCGTCATCTCACTCGACGAAGCCGTAGAACGCCTGCGCGCTGGCGCCATCGCCAACGGCGAAACTGTCATAACCTTCGATGACGGCTGGGCGTCCGATCTATTGGTTATGCCGATTCTCGAAAGTTACGGCTATCCCGCTTGTCTCTACATTACAACCGAGCATCTAGGCACCGGCACCGAGGCCTTCAACGTTACACTCGCTCAAATGGTGCACCGCTCGCAAAGAGACCAAATCTCTCTGCGAAACCTCCATCCCCAAATCGACGGTGATTACAAGGTCGCTGGCGACCCGGCGGCAGCGACAGCTAAACTTCTTGCCGCCACTGGAAAAATTGGCTCACTGCAAGAATGCCAACGCCTGCTCGAACCGCTTGCCGAAGCGCTAGGACTGGACTACGCGGCATTCATTGCTGGCGGCCGTTTCCAGTTTTTAAGCAAGGAGCAGATCACGGCGCTCGCCGGAAAGGGCGTCAGCATCCAACTTCATACGCATACGCATCACCTTCCCAGTGGAAACTTCGATGAAATGGCCAGCGAGATTCGGCAGAATCAGGCCGCGATTACCGATCTGACCGGTGTCGAACCCATGCACTTTTGCTATCCGAGCGGCGATTACTCGCCTTGGCATCCCGAATGGCTCGCGCGCCTCGGCGTTGTTTCAGCAACTACGTGCGATTCAGGATTTAATCGCTCCGACAATTCGCTTCTGCTACTGAAACGGTATCTCGACAGCGAATACACATCCGATATCGAGTTCGAGGCCGAAATCACCGGCGTCCGTGAACTGCTGCGCCGGATGCGATTCACCCTGCTGGCCCCGCGCGCCCAGCGTCATGTTTAGTTTTCTTATGCTTTTTCCGCGAAAAGAAGCACGATGAAGGGCGGCTTTCTGGCCAGCGGTTCATGGCTGATTGCCGCGCAAGGCGTTGAGCGTCTACTCGGCATCATTAGCATCGCAATCTTGGCGCGCCTGCTTACCCCGGCGGACTTTGGGATCATCGCTGTAGCAGGCACGGTTGTTGCGGCGGTTGAGATCTTGAGCGCGTTTGGCTTTGACTGGGCACTGCTTCGAAAGCATGACTTATCTGCTAATTATCTCAACAGCGCGTGGACCATGCGCGCCCTTCTGGGGCTCTTCACCCTGATTACCCTGTGGCTGGCTGGGCCGCCGGCGGCCGCTTTCTACCGGCTGCCGCAGCTCACATTTGTTCTGTTTGCCTTAGGTCTCGGGAGCTTCGTGGGTTCCCTGGAAAATATAGGTACAGTTTATTTTCGCCGCGACTTTGCTTTCCACAGGGAGTTCCTGTTGAGGGCGATTTCAAAGTTGTCCGGATTCCTGGTGACTGTGACGATCGCATTGCTCTATCGATCTTATTGGGCTCTCGTTGCAGGCATGCTGGCGGTGAGAG
>Ga0209006_10002761_pt1 | contig 15965 bp, 14 predicted proteins | sample JacPin_JW_Ref_O2_FD_188567 | JGI IMG/M metagenome (GOLD analysis project Ga0209006, IMG submission 188567) | Forest soil microbial communities from Algoma, Ontario, Canada - Jack Pine, Ontario site 1_JW_Ref_O2 (SPAdes) (version 2) | ecosystem: Environmental > Terrestrial > Soil > Boreal... | reverse complement strand
AACGTCGCCATGTGGGCGAGCAATGCCCACGTGTCGGCGCTGCGCGGCGGCGTATCGACGACGATCGGGTTTTCGGGGGCTTCTCGGCCGGGACGCGTATAGTTCACTGAAATGGTCCTCGCCCTGCCCGTGGGCCTAATTCAACGTCAAGAGCCGCACGCGGGTTCCCAAAACGCTCCATGCAGGTCTTTCGACGCCTTTGGCGCGGCGCAAGGATTAGCGAGCGTCGTGACAGCCGATAAGGTCAGAGGTCCATTCTATTCAAACAGCCGCCGGTCGAAAGGAACGCGCGTTGCCTCTACGATCTGGGCGCTCGCCGCTTCTCTGTGAGCGGGATTGAAGAGCCAGTTTGTGGCGAACGGGATGATGGCGGATGGCACGCGTAACAAGGGTACGCGGTTCTCATCCAGCCACGCATCGCCGAATTGGCGTGTATGTTGGATCTGGTCCCGCCAATCAGGCGGAAGTTGGCTTGGCTCGACCACTGCAAAGGCGGCATCGTCGGGCAGGTCGATTGCAATAAGCTGATACGAGGAAGGAATGTCTTCTGGATCGACTTCCAGATGGACCAGCACTTCTACCAATGCCGAGGCCGGATGATCGGCTAGGTAAACAATTCTGCGCCCTCGGGTATGCCAGCGCCCAGACGCGAGAAGTCCACCTCCGCCGGTTAAGTCGGAGTGGTCGGAAATGCGCCAAAGCCGCATCCTATGTGCTCAGGCAAAAATGCCGTGCTCAATACGGCGGAGCATTTCTTCAATAATACGGGCGCCGTTTTCGCTGGCGAGATAAGCAAGCGGCGTTTCGCCGTGGAGTTCGCGCTTAGGTTTGCGCAGCCAACGATGCGCCTTGGCGCGGTCACCGAAGACTTGTTCAGCCAGCGTGGCCACGCGCTTGAGCCGCAGCGCCTTGTCGGTTTCTTCAATCGTCAGTAGCACTTTACCCGAACGCCGTCGGGCCAAGGTTCTTTTGGGAACGACAAGCTCGAACAATTCCGCTTCGGAATAGCCTTGGTCGGCCAACTCATCGACCACACTGGGGGCGGCGCGAGCAGCGGCAGCAATCGGCAAATCGTCCGCGGATTTCAATTCCACAATTCGCGTGGCCGGCATTTTCGATCCCGAGCGTTGCCCGGAACTGCGCTCCGCACTTCGCGCGCCTGTAGCCCGATTTGCCATATCGTGTGCCATTTGCCAACTACTGATGACAATATGGCATCAGCCGGCATTACCGTCCAGTGCTCCGTCCCGTCATTGACGGGTCCTGGGTTCTGCCCCCGCAAGTTTCCGAGCAGAGACCTTTGCGCTGCGGCATGCCCTTGGTAGAAGGCGCGCCATGAGTGAGAAGCCCGAGAAGACGCGCGATTACAGCGAAACGCTGTTTCTGCCGAAAACCGACTTTCCGATGCGCGCCGGCCTGCCCAAGAAGGAGCCGGAGCTCCTTACGCATTGGAAAAAGGTCGACCTTTACGGTCGGCTGCGCGCGGCCGCCAAGGGGCGCCCTCGCTTCGTCCTGCATGACGGGCCGCCTTACGCCAATGGCAGCATCCATATCGGGCACGCGCTGAACAAGATCCTCAAGGACGTGGTGACCAAGAGCCACCAGATGCTCGGCTTCGATTCGAACTACGTGCCGGGCTGGGACTGCCACGGCCTGCCGATCGAGTGGAAGATCGAGGAGGAGAATTACCGGGCCAAGGGCAAGGCGAAGCCGGATCTTTCCGACCCGGCCGCTTTGGTGGAATTCCGCAAGGAGTGCCGCGCCTTTGCCCAGCACTGGATCGGCGTGCAGCGCGGCGAATTCGAGCGGCTCGGCGGGATCGGCGACTGGGCGCATCCCTACACCACCATGGACTATTTCGCCGAGGCGCAGATCGCGCGCGAGCTGATGAAGTTCGCCAAGAACGGCACGCTCTATCGCGGCAGCAAACCGGTGATGTGGTCGGTGGTGGAGAAGACCGCGCTCGCCGAGGCCGAGATCGAGTACGAGGATTACACCTCGGATACGGTGTGGGTGAAGTTTCCGGTTCTGGGAACTAAAGGCGGCTCCTCGGTAATGGGGATTGGAGACTCGCCGGCAGAGGCTAGCCGAGCCATGCATGAATGGCGCGGCGCATCGGTCGTCATTTGGACGACCACGCCATGGACCCTTCCGGGCAACCGCGCGATCAGCTACTCGCCCAAGATCGAATATGGCCTCTACGAGGTCGTCGACGCGCCGATGGAGAACTGGGCCAAAGTCGGCGACCGGTTCATCCTCGCCGACAAACTGGCGATCGATGTTTTCCGCCAGGCGCGCGTCACCGCCTACAAGAGGCTTAAGGGCGTCTCATCCGAGCAGCTTGCGTTGCTGGTTTGTCAGCATCCGCTCGCGAGCTTTAACAAGGGCTACGACTTTAAAGTGCCGCTGCTTGCCGGTGACCATGTCACCGACGATACCGGCACCGGCTTCGTTCATACCGCGCCGGGCCACGGGCGCGAGGACTTCGATGTTTGGACCGGCAATGCGCGCGAGCTTGCCGCGCGCGGCATCAACACGGCCATTCCCTACACGGTCGATGCCGACGGCCGCTTCACCGAGCAGGCGCCGGGCTTCACCGGCAAGCACGTGCTGACCGATAAGGGGGAGAAGGGCGACGCCAACGAAGCGGTGATCAAGGCGCTGGTCGAGGCCGGCATGCTGATCGCGCGCGGGCGACTCAAGCATCAATATCCGCATTCGTGGCGCTCGAAAAAGCCCGTGATCTTCCGCAATACGCCGCAATGGTTCATCGCCATGGACAAGCCCATCGGGCTTTTGAGCGGTACGGCGCAGCACGGCCGTTCGTTGCGCGAAGTTGCCAACGATGCCATCGCGGCGACCCGCTGGGTGCCGGCCCAGGGCGAGCACCGTATCGCCGCCATGGTCAATAATCGTCCCGACTGGGTGATCTCGCGGCAACGCGCCTGGGGCGTGCCGATCACGGTTTTCATCAAAGAGGGCTCCGACGGCACCGTCGAGATTCTCGACGATGCCGACGTGAACGTGCGGATCATCGAGGCTTTCGAGCAGGAAGGTGCCGACGCCTGGTACGCGGCCGGCGCGCGCGAGCGCTTTCTCGGCAAACGCAGCCAGGAGGGCTGGCAGAAGGTCGACGACATTCTCGATGTCTGGTTCGATTCCGGCTCGACGCACGCCTTCGTTCTGGAAGACGCCACGCACTTTCCCGGACTGGCGGATATCAAACGCAAGGCCGACGGCGGCGACGATACAGTGGTGTATCTGGAAGGGTCCGATCAGCACCGCGGCTGGTTTCAATCGTCGTTGCTGGAATCCTGCGGAACGCGCGGGCGCGCGCCGTTCGATATCGTCGTCACCCACGGTTTCACGCTCGACGAAAACGGGCGGAAGATGTCGAAGTCGCTCGGCAACGTGGTGGCGCCGCAGGACGTCATCGATCAATCCGGGGCCGACATCTTGCGCCTATGGACCTGCGCGGTCGATTATTGGGACGATCAGCGCATCGGCCCGGAAATCCTCAAGAGCACCACCGACACGTACCGGCGGCTGCGCAATACGCTGCGCTGGATGCTCGGCAACCTCGCTCATTTCAACGACAACGAGCGCGTCAAGGCCGAGCAGATGCCGGAGCTGGAGCGCCTCATTCTGCACCGCCTGACCGAACTCGATACGCTCGTCCGCTCGGCTTATCAGGATTTCGACTACAAGCGCATCTTCGCCGCGCTCAACGCGTTCCTGACGGCGGATCTTTCGGCGTTTTATTTCGACATCCGCAAGGATACGCTTTACTGCGATCCTTATTCGTCGGTGACCCGCAAATCATGTCTCACGGTGCTCGACTACGTGTTTCGCTGCACCGTCACGTGGCTTGCGCCGATCGCGAGCTTCACTGCCGAGGAAGCGTGGCTGGCGCGCTATCCCGACGCGACTTCCGTCCACCTGGAAAACTTCCCGAATGTGCTTGCCGGCTGGCGCGACGATGCGCTCGCCGAAAAGTGGCGCAAGCTGCGCAATCTGCGCCGCGTCGTTACCGGCGCGCTCGAGCTTGAGCGCGCGGCCAAGCGTATCGGCTCTTCGCTCGAAGCTGCTCCGGCGATTTATGTGGCCGATCCGGATCTGTTCGGGATCGCGACGCAAGCCGATCTGGCGGAATTGTGTATCACTTCGGATGCGACGCTGATCGAAGGCGAGGGGCCGGCTCAAGCCTTCCGGCTGGACGATGTGGCGTCGGTTGCGGTCGAGCCGCGCCTGGCGCAGGGCCGCAAATGCGCCCGCTCCTGGAAAATCTCGCCGGCCGTCGGCAGCGACCCGCAATACCCCGACGTCACGCCACGTGACGCTCAGGCGTTGCGCGAATGGGACGTTATGCGTAAGGCGGCGGAGTAGGAACCGCATGGCCGAAATGGCGCCGCCGAGCGCGCGGCAATCTTTTGTCTGGGGACCGCTGAGCAGCCTCGGCCTGAGGGTCGCGGCGTTGGCCGGGATCGCCGATCAGGTATCGAAACTTTGGCTGCTCTACGGGCTCGATCTCGAGAACCGGATGCCGGTCGCGGTGGCGCCGTTTGTCGATCTTGTCGTCACCTGGAACTCCGGAATCAGCTACGGGCTCTTCCAGCAGCGGGAAAGCGTCGGCGCCTGGGCGTTGCTGGCGTTCAAAATGGCGGCCGTGATCGCCCTTTGGGCGTGGCTTTCGCGGGCGTCGTCGCGGTTGACCGCGGTTGCGCTTGGCCTGATCATCGGCGGGGCGATCGGCAATGCCATCGACCGGCTGCATTGGCCGGGCGTTATGGATTTCGTGCTTTTTCACGTTGAAACCGCGAATTGGAACTTCCGCTGGTACGTGTTTAACCTTGCCGATGTCGCGATTGTTGCTGGGGTCGCCGCCCTGCTGTACGATTCCTTTTTGGTCGGGACGCCGCAAAAGCGCCCTGATCCGGGATAAAAGGGGACTATCGTTCTGGGGAGTGCGCCCATCGGCGGCACTTTCGGGTGAGGGTATGCCACAGGATCGAAGTTACGGCCGCCAAGTCGGCCATCGGCTGTGTGCACGCGCCGCGCTGCGCGGAGTTGCCGCAGTCTCGCTAGGCCTCGTTGTCGGGCTCAATGCTACCGTTGCGGGCGCTCAGACCGCCGGCAGCGACAGCGATGGCGTTTGGAACAGAATGATGAGGTCGGTAGGGCTTCGCAGCGCGCCGGACCCCAATGCCGAAATCAACTACATCGAGCGGCCGCCGCTGGTCGTGCCGCCGAGCCGCGATCTTCCCGCGCCGGCCGATCAGCAGGCCCCCGCCGCCACTTGGCCGCGCGGCGCTACCAAGCCGGTCAAGCACGCCAGAGCGAAGAACGAGGTTATTCCGGAGACGGCCGTTCAAACGCCAAACCCTCCGTTCCAGAAGAAGCCCTGGTACAATCCGGCAGGCTGGTTCTCGAAGGAGGAATACGCGAGCTTCAACGGCGAGCCGGTCCGCCAGGACCTGACCGAGCCGCCGGCAGGCTATCGGGTTCCCTCTGCAACTCAGCCTTATGGCCTGGGCCCGGATAAGAAGGGGGCCAAGCCGACGGCGCAGGATATGATGATGTCGCCAGTCACGGGCCAGGGACAGCCTGGACATTGATGGCAGACACGCGCGACGTATGCTCCGAACGAAGAGGTACGCGCGGCGTTGGCGGCGGCGCTTCAGCCGAAGCGAAGTAACGACGATGGTGAACGCGAAGGCATGAGCCCCTTCTTCCGCGAGATGCGAATCTCCAATCGGGTCATGCGTCACCAAAAAGCCAGAGCGCCGGTCGATTAACCTCGATCGATGGTGCTTGACGACGCGGTGTGCGTCTTTGTGCAATCGACGTAGTGGGGCGTCGGAATTTTCCGGAGACCTAGGGACGTGACCAGGACTATTTTGCTACTGCTCGGCCTGCTTGTGGCGTTCGCGCCGCCGGCGAGCGCCGCAACTGATGCCGGCGTTGCACACTTCACGTTGGCCAACGGACTCGAAGTGGTCGTGATACCGGACCATCGCGCTCCGGTCGTCACCCACATGATCTGGTACAAGGTCGGCGCCGCGGATGAGACCACCGGCAAGTCCGGTCTCGCCCATTTTCTTGAGCACCTGATGTTCAAGGGCACCACGCAGAACCCCGGCAATCGCTTCTCGCAAGCGGTCGCCGCCATCGGCGGCCAGGAGAACGCCTTCACCGCGAGCGACTATACGGGCTTTTTCCAACGCGTGCCCCGTGAACATCTCAAGGAGATGATGGCGTTCGAGGCGGACCGAATAACCGGCCTCGTGCTCAACGACGACGTGGTGCGGCCCGAGCTCAACGTCGTGCTCGAAGAACAGAACATGCGCGTGGCCAACAATCCGAACAGCCGGTTGGCCGAGCAGATGGATGCCGCGCTCTATCTCAATCATCCCTACGGACGGCCGACAATCGGCTGGCGGCCGGAGATTGAAAAACTCAATCGCGACGAAGCGCTCGCCTTCTATCGCCACTTCTACTCGCCCAACAACGCCATCGTCGTCATTGCCGGCGACGTCACGCCCGAAGACGTGAAGGCGGACGCCGAAGCGACTTACGGAAAAGTGCCGGATCGCGCGGAGTTTGGGCCGCGACAGCGGCCGCAGGAGCCGCCGCAGGAGGCGCCCCGAACGGTAACGCTGGCCGATCCGCAGGTCGAGCAGCCGAGCATCAATCGCTACTACCTGGCGCCCTCGCGGACCACCGCGAAGCCGGGTGAGAGCGAGGCGCTCGAGGTATTGGCGCATGTGCTCGGCGGCGGTTCGAGCAGCCGGCTTTATCGCGCGCTTGTGCTCGACAAAGGCGTCGCCTTGAATGCCGGTGCTTATTATTCGAGTACCGCCCTCGACTACGGCAAGCTCGGTGTTTTCGGCGCGCCCAAGCCGGGCAAGACGCTGCGCGACGTTGAAACGACGATCGACGCCGTGCTCAACGATGTCACCGAGAACGGCGTCACCGCCGAAGAGCTTGACCTCGCCAAGAGCCGAATGATCGCCGAGGCGGTGTATGCGCAGGACAATCAGGCGACGCTCGCCCGCTGGTACGGCGCAGCGCTGGCGACCGGGGAAACCGTCGATATGGTTCGCGAATGGCCGAACGCGATCCGCGCCGTGACCGCTGATCAAGTGCGCGACGCCGCCCGCAAATGGCTCAACCGCAAAGCATCGGTCACCGGATATCTGGTCAACAGCCTTCACGATGAGGAGAAACACACGTGAGCATGATGGCGTCGGTTTTTCCTCATTCGATCGCGCGCCGCGCTGTCGTTGCCTTACTGGCTCTTCCGCTGCTGGCGGCGCCGGCGCTCGCGACCACGATCGAGCGCGTCGTCAGCCCGGGAGGCATTGAGGCCTGGCTGGTTCACGAGCCGGCGGTGCCGATGATCGCCGTCGATTTTGCCTTTGTGGGCGGTGCCGCACAGGATGCTTCCGGCAAGGGCGGGACGGCGAGCCTGGCGGCGTCGCTGCTCGACGAAGGCGCCGGCGATATCGATGCGAAGACCTTTCACGCCCGGCTTGAGCGCAAGGCCATCGAGCTCGGCTTCCAGGCCGAGCGCGACACGCTGCGCGGCACGCTGCGAACGCTGACCGAGAACAAGGACGAAGCGTTCGATTATTTGCGCTTGGCGGTGACGCAGCCGCGTTTCGACGCCACGGATGTTGAAGTCATCCGTGCGCAGCTTCTGTCGATGTTGCGGCGGGCATCGACCAGCCCGACCGACATCGCCAGTCAGCGCTGGTGGCAGCTCGCCTTTGCCGATCACCCCTATGGTCGGCCGGTCAATGGCACACTGGAATCGTTGCCGACAATGACGGTCGCGGATCTCAAGGACTATACGCATCGGGTGATGGCGCGGAGCAATCTGAAAGTCGCCGTGGTCGGCGACATCGATGCCGAAGCCGTGAAGATAATGCTCGACAGGGTGTTCGGCGCGTTGCCGGCACAGCCCGACCTGAAACCCGTCGCCAACGTTGCCCCGCAAGGCCTCGGACGCCGCGTCGTCGTCAAGGTCGACGTGCCGCAGACGGTGGTGACGTTCGGCGGTCCCGGTATTGCACGCAAAGACCCGGATTTCATGGCTGCCTACCTCGTCAATCACATCCTCGGCGGCGGGTCGTTCTCCTCGCGGCTTTATCAGGAAGTTCGCGAGAAGCGCGGGCTCGCCTACTCGGTCTATGACAGCCTGGTCTGGCTCAATCACAGCGCGCTGTTCCTCGGCGGTACGGCGACGCGCGCCGATCGGGCGAGCGAAACGCTCGATGTGATCGACAAGGAAATCCACCGCCTGGCGGCGGATGGCCCGACCGCAAAAGAACTTGCCGATGCCAAGGCTTATCTGAACGGCTCGTTCGTGCTCAATCTCGACACCTCGAGCAAGATCGCGGCGCTGCTTGTGCAATTGCAGCTCGATGGCCTCGACATCGACTACTTCACGCGCCGTTCCGAAATGATCAACGCGGTGACGCTGGACGATGCGCGCCGCGTCGCCAAGCGCATGCTCGATGGCGGCATGTTGGTGACGGTGGCGGGTCGGCCGGAAGGGCTCGTTTCGACCAGCGCGCAGTAGCAGGCAAGGCGGGCGGGATGACGAACCGCAGAAAAGTCATCCCGCCAAAGCCCCTCTGGGAGCAAGCCGGCGACGATCCGCGCTAAAATCGCCGACATGATTCGCATCACGCCCAGGATCAGCATCGACGAGCACGAAGTCGAAGAAAGCTTCGTGCGCGCATCGGGCCCGGGCGGCCAGAATGTGAACAAGCTCGCGACCGCGGTTCAACTGCGCTTTAACATACGCAACTCGCCGTCGCTTCCAGACGACGTGCGCGCGCGGCTCGAGCGGCTGGCTGGCGCCCGCGTTACCCGCGATGGCGCGTTGGTCATCATCGCGCAACGCCATCGCACCCAGGGCCGCAACCGCGAGGACGCGCTGGAGCGTCTGATCGACCTCATCCGTCGCGCCACCATTGTCCCGCGGCTACGCCGGCCGACCAAGCCGAGCAAGGCCGAGCGGCAGCGCCGCGTCGACGCCAAGAAGCACCGCGCCGGTCTCAAACAGACGCGCCGGGTCAAGCCGACGCTGGATTGAGCAGCTTCGAGATTCTGATTCGATCTTGAGCAACTTCGCTCGCCCGAACGCACCAAAGCGGGGAATTTGCGACCGGCAGAGCACTTTTGCCGAGCCTCGATCAAATATTCGTTTCGTCTCAGCGCTTGCACACGGAACTCCGGGCTCTTAACTGCGCAACGGAAATGCCTGAACACACCTTAAGCCGTGGAAAACGGAAGGCGGTTGCATGCGGTTCAGCGAGGGCGGTGCTCCAGATCTATTTGTTACCGCATGTCCTTTTCGGAAAACCGGTTTCCACTTTTCCGCGACATGCTCTCGGCGAAATTGCTGAAAATGCAGGAGACTTGAATGAACCAGGCATCCGCGCTGGAGCCGATGGTCAAAGCAGCAAAGCGTGTGCTTCCGTTCGAGCGTGTGTCGCTCGTCCTCCAAGGTGGTGGCGCGTTGGGCGCCTACCAGGCCGGCGTTTATCAGGCGATCCACGAGGCGAATATTCAGGTCGATTGGATCTGCGGCACTTCGATCGGCGGCATCAACGGTGCGCTGCTCGCCGGCAATGCGCCGCAGCAGCGCCTCGAGCGATTGCGCGAGTTCTGGGACATCGTCACCAAGCCGCCGATGCGCCTGCCGAATATCCCCTGGTTTACCGAGCTGCCTTGGAACGGCAACGAACATGCGCGCTATTGGACCAACCGCATGAGCGCGTTTGCCACCATGTTTTACGGCGTTCCCGACTTTTTCACGCCGCGGCCGTTTCCACCGCTGGGCTCGGCCGCCGAGCGCCCGGATCTGGTGAGTTACTACGATACGGCGCCGCTGAAGGCGACGCTCGCGCGCCTGGTTGATTTCGATCTGATCAACGACAAGCCGTTGCGTTTTTCCGTTGCCGCCACCAACGTGCGCACCGGCGCGCCAGTCTATTTCGACAATCTGAAACAAACGCTCGGTGCCGAGCACATCATGGCGAGCGCGTCGCTTCCCCCCGGATTTCCGCCGACCGAAATCGATGGGGAATATTATTGGGACGGCGCCGTCGTCTCCAACTCGCCGATGCAGTTCGTGATCGACGACCGGCCGCGCTACACCGCGCTGATCTTTCAGGTCGATCTGTGGGACGCCAACGGCGAGGTGCCGCTCGATATTCCGTCGGCCAATTTGCGGGCGCTGGAAATCCACAGCGCCAGCCGTCTCAACATCACGCTCGAGCAATACCGAAAGACGCAGAAATTCAGACACGCCGTGGCGAAGTTTCTGGATGAGCTGCCCGCGTCCTGCCGCAACGATCCCGATGTGGAATTTCTCTCCCAAGAGGCGAGGGTGAAGGTGGCGACCGTCGTGCAACTGAAATACCAGGCGACCGGATACGAGACCGCCGGCAAGACCTTCGAGTTCTCGCGCGCCGCCATGGAGGAGCATTGGCAGGCCGGCTATGACGATACCAGGCGCGCCCTGGACGAGCCCGGCGTGTTCGAATTGCCGCACGTGTCTGAAGCGGCGCGCATTTTCGACGTGCATCGCGGGTGGATGAAATAAGGCAATTGCCGCGGCCTCTCCCGGTGGGGCTTCCACTCCGGTAGATTTGGTGGCCCCGTCAGCCGAGTCGCCCATGCCGGTCCGCCAGCTTTCCGAAACCATCGTCAACCGCATCGCCGCCGGCGAAGTGGTGGAGCGTCCGGCGAGCGTGGTGAAAGAGCTGGTCGAGAACGCGCTCGATGCCGGCGCCAGCCGCATCGACGTGCTCACCGACGGCGGCGGGCGGCGGCTTATTCGCATCGCCGACGACGGCGCGGGCATGACCAAAGCCGATCTGGCGCTGGCGATCGAGCGGCACGCCACCTCAAAGCTCGCCGACGACGATCTTGTCTCCATCCGCACGCTCGGGTTTCGTGGCGAAGCGTTGCCGTCGATCGGGGCCGTGGCGCGGCTTACCATTGCGACCCGGCACAAATCCGAGCCGCACGCTTGGTCAATCGACGTGGATGCCGGCGCGAAATCGGACGTCAAGCCCGCGGCGCTCGGGGAGGGGACGCGCGTCGAGGTGCGCGACCTATTCTACGCTACGCCGGCGCGGCTGAAATTTCTCAAGCTCGACCGCACCGAGGCCGAAGCGGTGCGTGACGTGGTACGCCGGCTCGCCATGAGCCGGCCCGACGTGGCCTTCACGCTCGCCGGCGAGGAGCGCGCGCCGGTGACATTCGCCGCGACGCTGCCCGGCGCCACCGGACGGCTGACGCGGCTTGGCGACGTGCTCGGCGCCGACTTCCGCGCCAACGCCGTGGAGGTGGCGGCCGAACGCGAAGGCGTGAAGGTCGAAGGCTTCGCGGCGCTGCCGACGCTCTCGCGGGCCAATGCGCTCGGCCAATATCTGTTCGTCAACGACCGCCCCGTGCGCGATAAGCTTTTGCTCGGCGCCGTGCGCGCGGCTTACGCCGACTATCTGCCGCGCGACCGCCATCCGCTGCTGGCTTTGTTTGTCACGCTCGATCCGCGCGAGCTCGACGTCAATGTGCATCCGGCCAAGACCGAAGTGCGTTTCCGCAACGCCGGGCTCGTTCGCGCCTTGTTGGTGCATGCGCTGAAAAGTGCACTCGCCCGCGAAGGCACGCGCGCCGCCACGACCGGCGGCAGTGCGACGATTGCGGCGTTCCGGCCCGAGCAGGGCTCGTATTCGTCGTCGTCGTTCCGCAACGCCGGACCGCGGCGCGGCGGCTATGACTGGCGGCGCTCGCCTGCGCGGCCGGGCGAGCCGCGCCGAGGGTTTTTTCCGGGCGCTAGCTTTGCGGAGCCTGGGCAAGCGGCGTTTGACGTCGGTGCGCCAGCAGTCGGCGGCGAGGCGGCGCTTGCGGATATCGGTGCAGTGGCGGCCGCGGTTGCCTCGCCCGCGCCGGAGGCGATAGCGCATCCGCTCGGCGCGGCCTGCGCGCAGGTGCACGACGCCTATATCGTGGCACAGACGCGCGACGGGCTGGTCGTCGTCGATCAGCACGCCGCGCACGAGCGCATCGTTTATGAGAAGCTCAAGGCGGCGCTGGAGCGAACGGGCGTCGCGCGCCAGATTTTGTTGATCCCCGAAATCGTCGAGCTCGACGAAGCCGAGGTGGAACGCCTGCTGGCGCACGCGTCCGAACTGGCGCGCTACGGTCTCGTTCTGGAATCATTCGGCCCCGGCGCGGTGGCCTTGCGGGAGACACCATCGCTGCTCGGTGAAATCGACGGCGCCGGTCTCGTCCGCGACTTGGCCGAGCATTTGAGCGAATGGGAGGAGACGGCGCCGCTCGAACGCCGGCTCATGCACGTCGCCGCCACCATGGCCTGCCACGGCTCGGTCCGCGCCGGGCGGCGGCTGAAGCTTCAAGAGATGAACGCGCTGCTGCGCGAGATGGAAGTCACGCCCAATTCCGGCCAATGCAATCACGGCCGCCCGACTTATGTCGAACTCAAACTCACCGACATCGAGCGGCTATTCGGGCGGCGGTAGTAGGCGTGGGGCATTGCTTTCTCGGCGGGCTACCTCTCGTTTGCGGCTCACTTCCGGACCCTGCGCAGCGATCACGTCCACTCGCGGAGAATGGCAGTAATTTCAAGGAAATTTGTCTTGCCTTGAAGTTTTGGCGGCAGCTTCTCAACGTCGAATATGCCAGGACACGAATGGTACAACTCCGCCATGGAGGAGGCAGCAGATCGCCAATCCTCCGGCTTCTTGTAGAAGCGCAATAAGTGTTGTTGTCCTTCGAGTTCGATATGCTCCTGTGCCGCTTGCATCAGGACTGAGAGCGAAACGCCGTGTTGTTCGGCCAGCGAAGCCGGCAGCAAGGTCCACCAATACAAGCCTGGGATATATTTCTGAGGATCGCGCCCGACCCAGCTTCCCATGACATTGATGCCAAATGTCGTGGTAATGCGATTTCGGTATTCCAGTTCCTCCTGTGCGCAAGCGAAGCCGAAGATCGGATGCAGCGGCGCCATGTGAATCAAATAATCTCGCACAGTATCGTCGGGTGTCATGCCGAAATCTGCATCGACAACGAAAGTTTGAGGTCCTGACCGACGGAGATCATATTCCACGTTTGAATTTTTGAGATAAACACCGATCGATGGCATCTTGAAGTTCTTAAGGAAGACCTCAACGTCGCCAATATCCGTGTCCGGCTCGTCCTCAGCCAAGGTAAAAGAAGTTGGTCTCAATAGTTTAGGCAAACGTAGGATCGTTCTGGTCACCGAATCTGTCATCGGCGATGGAAGCGTGAGTGTAGCCCCTATCATGTCGCCTGCCTTCACCGCGGTTCCGCGCGCCTCAGCTTTCGCCCAGCCGCAGGAAAACAAACTCCGTATCGTCGTAGCGTCGCCGGTCGAGTTCGCGAAAGCCGCCGGGCGCGGCGAATTGCGCTTTGGTGGCTTCTTCCACCACGATCAAGGCGTCTGGTGTCAGCCAGCCGCCAGTGCGTGCCGAGTTGAGCGCGGCTGTCGCCAGACCTTGGCCGTAGGGCGGGTCGAGGAAGGCCAGCGAGAAGGGTGCCAGCGGCCTGGGCTCGCCGAGCTTGGTGGCGTCGCGGCGGAAGATTTTGGAGGTGCCGCCGAGCCCAAGCGTGGTGGCATTCTCGCGCAGCAGTGCGCGCGCTTCTGCGCCTTCGTCGATGAACAGAGCGAAGGCGGCGCCGCGCGAGAGCGCTTCGATACCGAGCGCTCCGGTGCCGGCGAAGAGATCGAGCACGCGTGCGCCGCTGACCGGATCGTCGAAGCTGTGAATGAGAATGTTGAACAGCGACTCGCGCAGGCGGTCCGCCGTCGGCCGGATCGCCTTCGATTTCGGAGCCATGATGGCGCGGCCGCGCAGCGTTCCGCCGACGACCCGCATCATTTTCCTCGCGGACTGCGCGGGCGCGGACCGGAGGCGCGATCCGGCGACCGGCGGCGGCCGCGCGGATTGAATTTACGCTCTTGCGGCTTCTTTTGTTCGCTCGGTGCTGGCTGGCCGTAACGCTCGACCAGTATCGGGCGTCCTTTGCGATCGCTCACCAGCCCGGCCCGCGGCTTCTCGGCCGCGCGCTGCTCGCGCAGCTCCTCCCGGGACCGCGCAACGCGACGCTCGCCGTCTTGGTGCCGCTCGCCCTGGTGCCGTTCGTTTTGGCGCTGTTCGTCGTCGTGCCGGCCGCCGCGGAATTTGCGCCGCAGTGTTTTGCCGCGTTCTTCTCCCGGCTCGCGCCAGGCATGCGCCAGCGATTTTCGCTGCGGCGATTTGCGATCCTTTTGTTTGGTCGGGCGGTCACTTCGCTCGCTCGGCCGATCGCCTTGTTTGTTAGGCCGATCGCCGTGCCTGCCCGGTCGCTCGCCGTGCTTGTCTGACCGTTCGCCGTGTCGGCTCGGCCGCGCGTCATCGCGCGAGGGGCGCGCGCCGGCCGGTCGCTGACGGCGCTCCTTACGCGGCGCCTCGGGCTCTTCGGGTTGCGGACGAGCAAAGATCGGCGCGGAGAAATCGGCGTTGGATTGGGCGAGGACACGCTCGCCGAGTTGCTCGCGGAGCACGCGGGTCGGCACTTCTTCTACCGCGCCTTCCGTCAATTCGCCGAGCTGGAAGGGGCCGAACGAGACACGAATGAGACGCGTGACCGTGAGCCCGAGATGGCCGAGCACGTTGCGTACTTCGCGGTTCTTGCCCTCGCGGATGGCGAAGGTGAGCCAGGTGTTCGATCCCTGCACGCGATCGATGGTGGCCTCGATTGCCCCATAGCGAACGCCGTCGATGGCGACGCCACCGCGCAAGGCGTCGAGCTTTGGCTGCGCGATCGCACCGTGCGCACGTACGCGATAGCGGCGAAGCCAGCCGGTCGCCGGCAATTCCAAGACGCGAGCCAACTCGCCGTCATTCGTGAGGAGCAACAGACCTTCGGTGTTGAAATCGAGCCGCCCGACGCTGATGAGGCGGGGAAGCCCCTTGGGCAGGTTCTGAAAAATGGTCTGCCGCCCGCGCGGGTCGGCGTGCGAGGTCAAGAGGCCGCGCGGCTTGTGATAGAGGAACACGCGCGTGCGCTCGCGCGCGGGCAGCGGCTCGCCGTCGATGCTGATGCGGTCGCCGGCACTAACATTGAGAGCCGGGGAACGAATCACTGCGCCGTTGACGGCGACCCGCCCGGCGACGATCCATTCTTCGGCTTCGCGGCGCGACGCGAGGCCGGCGCGGGCGATGGCCTTGGCGATCCGCTCGCCCTCGTCGTCGTCACGCTTGTCGGCCATGGCGCTCTATCTCGTCAGGCCGGCGGCCCGGCCGTTCCGCATCGTTCCGCGCCGACGTGTATAAGGGCGCAGGCGGCCCCACAAGGCCGGCAGGTGGTGGGCTCGATGGCTTCATTCATGGACCTGGCGCTAGAGGAGGCGCGGGCGGCCGGTGGCCGCGGCGAGGTTCCGGTCGGCTGCGTCATCGTGCACGACGGCACCGTGGTGGCACGCGCCGGCAATCGCACGCTCGCCGATCGTGATCCCACGGCGCACGCCGAGATCGTCGCCATCCGCGCAGCCGCCGCCGCGCTCGGCTCCGAGCGGCTCGTCGATTGCGACCTTTACGTCACGCTCGAGCCGTGTGCGATGTGCGCCGGCGCCATCGCGTTTGCGCGCATTCGCCGGCTTTATTACGGCGCCGCCGATCCCAAGGGCGGAGCGGTGGACAACGGCGTGCAGTTCTTTGCCTCCGCGACCTGCCATCATCGGCCGGAGGTCTATGGCGGCATGGCGGAGGCCGAAGCGTCGGCGCTGCTCAAGCGCTTCTTTCAGGAACGGCGCTGACTCCGTGTCATTGTGGAGCGCGATCGGTTCCGAAAACGTCTGCCCGCGCTTGTCGCGGGCATCCACGTCCTAAAGGCTTCGGTGAAACCGGAGACGTGGATGG
>Ga0209006_10002760_pt1 | contig 15967 bp, 11 predicted proteins | sample JacPin_JW_Ref_O2_FD_188567 | JGI IMG/M metagenome (GOLD analysis project Ga0209006, IMG submission 188567) | Forest soil microbial communities from Algoma, Ontario, Canada - Jack Pine, Ontario site 1_JW_Ref_O2 (SPAdes) (version 2) | ecosystem: Environmental > Terrestrial > Soil > Boreal... | reverse complement strand
CCGGGACTACCGTCGCATGCAGCCAGTGGTCGAGAGCAGTCGGCAGAAATGTTCTGATACGGGTCCAGTCCCTGGCCCACGTAATATTGATACTGAGCCATGAGCCCGTTGGCGCCGCCGACTACCGGAAAGTTCAGATTTGTCGAACTAATCGCTTTTCTGCTCATGCTGCCGACATATACACCTTCGACCAGCGTGTCTTTGGTGGCCTGATATTGGAATCCGTAGTTGAAGTTCTCCGCATACGGAGTCCGGAAGTGCGGCGACACCGCATAGGCAAACGGAATCGCTGGAGTGAAGAACTTCCCGTAGTTCCCCGAAGCAATGTATGGATAAGGATCCGAGTAACCCGTGTTCGCAGTTTGGAAAGGATCCGCCGAATAAGAGCCATTGACCGGCTCAAGGCAGCCCGTCGAAGCGCCATTGCCGAGGGTTGTAAAGCAGGGAAAGTTATTGGCGGCATATCCGAATGGAGGTTGCCCGCCAAATTGCAGGTTCAACGCGCCATCCTCGACGTCATAGAAAATTCCGAAGCCGCCGCGCATCACCAGCTTGCCGGTTCCGAACATGTCCCAGGCAAATCCAAAGCGAGGGGCGAAGTTGTTGCGATCCGGATAAATCAGCCCTCGGTTGGGTGTGCCAGGGTCGCCCGGGTAAAGAAAATTCGGCGGAGCTGCGGGAAACTTTGTTGATTGCTGCCCCGGGAACCATCCGATAACTTCGTTTCTCGGGTCGACCTGGGGCGAGTTGTATTCATACCTTAATCCGTAATCCAAACTCAGCCGGTTCGTTACCTTCCACGCATCCTGTCCGAAGAAGTAAAGCTGGTGGCTGCGAATGCCATACACCGCATTGGAGAACTGAAAATAATTGTCCGTGTATCCACCCACAAAATCGGCAAGGGCGTTTCCGGTATTTGTGTAGTACGTACCAAAATCGAACGATCCATTATTGTAAAAATCGTAGTTGAAATTGCTTTGAGTCCAGCGCAAGTCCCCCCCGAATTTCATGGAATGATTGCCACGCGTCCATGAAAACGTGTCCTGATACTGGAACGTCACATCGTGATCCTTAGTCGGCCCTTGCGGAGAAGGCCCCAGATTGAACGCGCCGCCCACCGTGATCAACGGAGGGGCCGTTCCCTTAGGATCGTCGGGGGTGACGGTCGTGAAACCGAGCGCCGACGGAGAAGTAGTGTCGTGCGGAACGGCGTTATAAGTAGCTGAGCGATTCGCTGAAACGCGAAATTCGTTCAGCATGGTCGGTGAAAAAATCCGCGTCCAACTTATCGATCCTGTCTGATAGCGCTGATTGTTCGTGAACCCGGAACCAATCGGTACATCGCCACCCGTGGACGCTCCGTTCTGGACAAGGAAAGGATAGTTCTGTGGCTGGTCATCGAATATGTAAAACGCCGAAAGCGTATCCTTGCTCGATATGTTGTAGTCGTAGCGAAAAATGAATTGATCGTCCTGCAAACTCGCCACGGGGTCTTCAACAAACTGATTGTTCGGAGCGTTGGGCACCGGCAAATACTTGTTAATGTAGTTCTGCATCACTGTGTCCACAGGGACTTGATTACAAACATTGGCCCCGCACATGAATGGGCTGCCCGTCGTCGGGTCTGTGAGTTGACCGTAGTCATAACCCGTAAGCGGATTAGTCACTCCCGTATACAGCTCGCTGAAATCCCCGGTTCTTTCAGCCGGGCTTAACACGGTCAACAGCCCCGGATTCTGTCCCTCTTGTCGTCGCGCTCCCTGATAAGAAGCAAACAAAAACATCTTGTCTTTCTTAATCGGAAGTCCGACGGTTCCTCCAAAGATGTTGTACCTGAAGATGGGAACCTGCTTCAAAAAGTAGTCACTCGCATCAAGTGCGGTATTACGGAAATAGTCGAACGCGGTCCCGTGAATGCTGTTGCTGCCCGACTTGATCACCTGATTGACAATGCCGCCCGCCGTGCGCCCGTACTCGGCCTCATAGTTGTTCGTAATAATTTTGAATTCGGCCACCGCGTCGGGATTCGGGTCGACCACCATATTATTTCCCAGGAAATTGTTGTTGTCCGCGCCATCGATCAGAAAGGTCATCGACTCCGAACGCTGGCCACTCACCGAAAACGGATTTCCCGAACCATCATCCTGGTCGGGCGCAAACACGCCCGCCTGCAATAGTCCTAATTGCATAGTGTCCCGCGATGCGAGGGGCAGATTTTCGATGCGCTCCGTGGTTTCCACTTTGCCCAGAGTGGCGCTCACCGTGTCGACTTGCGTTACATTCCCTTGGACCTCGATAACCTGCCGTCCCGCGCCGATCCGCAGCGCCACGTCCTGTCGCGCATTCTGGTTGATACTCAGGGTGATTCCCTGTTGCACGTAAGTGTCGAAGCCATGCTGTTCCACGTCGAGTTCATATGTGCCGATAGGCAGCAACGTAAACACATACTCACCGTCTTTGTTGGTGGTAGTCGATCGCTCTTGATTGGTAGCAGAATTCCTAAGCGTAACCTTCCCGCCCATAACAATCGCGCCAGTTGGATCCTTGACCGTACCCAAAAGTTGCGCGGTCGCTTGCTGCCCGACGGCTTGATTTGTTCCCGAGAAAACGAAGCAGAGAACAACACAAATTGCAGTAGATACGGCAATACCAGGGAAGGAAGAGCGTTTCATGGGGCCCTCGCTGAAAAGTTGCGCTTAATATTGCACGTTGTCTTCCGCGAAGACAAGATTGAAAGCAATTGAATTAATGGCAAGTGACTGAACGTCATCTTCCGTCTTTGCGGATTCTTGCTCCGCTAATCGGGATTTCAGCGGCGCCACCGCACTTTTGTAACACTTTGTAAAAGTCGTTCTAGATTAGAAGTAGGCCACTGCCAACAGGATGACCACCGGATAGCATTCCAGCGTGTAACGCGGCTCGGGATTCTCGAGCGTTGCTAAGAAGATCGACCGCAACAGAAGAAAGAGAACGAAAAATCCCATCCAGCGAACCCGACGCCATTTGAGAAAAATCACGAGTACTGCCAGCGCCACGTAAGCCATGTTCAGCAAACCGAAGCCGACAGCCAACACAGACTGTTTCGTGTCGTCATGAAATTCCCACCAGCGCGGATCAGAAGGCAGAAGTTCCGTCCGCGGCCGTAGCCACATATCGGCAACACGCAGCACGGGCAGCGCGACGTAATAACGAAACGGATGAGCGCGAATGCGATCCGCCGCGATGCTCTCAAATCGCGCGTCCAGTTCCGGGGTCATATCCTGGCTTTCGTTATAGTCCGCAATAACGGAGACCGTCGCGTCCCGTTGCGGCGCATTATCCATTGCCCGATTCGGTAGTTTCTGCGCGTCGATCTTGTCCCCTGGCACATTCCAATAGATTTCCTCGACCGACACGTAGTCGACAATCCAGGTTTTGACCCAGCGATTAAATCCGCGCGGAACGAGTTCGTCGTTTTCGTTCGCGTAGCGCGGAGCCAGCGGTTGGAAATGATGCAGCGTCCGCAAGTTACGCAACGTCCAGGGAGCCAGCGGAGCAAGCGCAAACACAACCACGCATACCGCAGCGACAGCCGTCTCGCCAATTCGATTGTGGATGGCGGAGCCGTTCGCCCCTTTGGCGGCGACGACCGCCAGATAACAAATCAGTGCCGCCAGCAAAATCCCGCCATCGGGACGCAACAAGATGCAGCAAGCAATCGACAAGCCCGTCGCCGCCCAAATCTTGCGCGCGCCCACCTGCATCCTGCCTTCAACCATCCGATTTAGCGCCGCCGCCGCCAAATCCAAAGCCAGCGCCGTAAAGAAAATTTCCAAAGTCTCCGTAAGCGCAGCGGCAGCATAGTTAGCCAAAAAGGGACACACCGCCGCTAGCAAAAACGCGATTCGAGCCGCGCGCTCCGAAACCGTTCGTCGGGCAAGGTCGGCAACGATCAGGCACGTGCCCAAATCCACAAGTGCCTGCGCGAAAAGCACCGCCTTAAAATTGCCGGCCCCAAATAGGAAGAAGATTGCGGCTAAAAATGCCGGATACCCCGGCAACCTCGTATCGGTTGGCAGAATCGGTTTCTCGGGATGCCCGCCTTGCGTCTGACCGTAAATGCCGTGCTGCAGCCAATTCGTGGCCAGGTCAGCGTAAACGTGCGAATCATCCGTGACTGCCGGAAAATAAAGCACGAAACAAAATCGCAAAATTATCCCGGCCAAAGCCGTTCCTAGAAAAAACCAACGATCTTTGCGAATCAACCTGATCACGTTGGGAATATATCGTGAATCGCCAAATTTGCCCGAACGTTTGCCGAAAGTTGTCCAGTGGTGAGAGTGAACACGAAATGCAAACGCAACCCGAGACTTGACGGATGGGTTTGACCCCTCGCCCCACTCCCCATAGGATTAAGAAACAACAATAGAATGGCGAAACAGGTCTTTTACGATCCCTTGCAAGCCCGCTGGAGGCGGATTCGCCGCGTTTTCGACGCGGCCGCCCTCGCGTTTTCTTTGCTCGTGGTCTTCTTCATATACAGTGCTCTGCGCAGCGAGCCGCTCCCCGACCTTTCATGGCTCACCGAAAAACGTCCCTACCACGCCCTGAAGGAAGACGAAAAAACGAGAGCCCGCGAGAAGCGCCGCCTTGCGACTCTGGCTCGCGCCGGTCACCGCCGCCCGCCTGGTAAACATCCTTCCCAACTCACACTGAATTCCGAGCAGGGCGTTCGCGCCGCCTTCTACGTTCCCTGGGATGCCGCCAGCTTTTCCTCATTGCGCGAGTACGCGCGTCAAATCGATTTGCTCTATCCCACCTGGTTGCAGGTTCTCAGTCCCGATGGACATCTCGAAGCCTCGGACCCCGAAACCAACACCATGTTCGACGTGATCCAGGGACAGAAAGTCCGCAGCGTCGATACCAAGGTCATGCCCTTCCTCAAAGCGGAAGACACCGACATGGAAGTGTTTCCCGTCGTGCAAAACTTCGACGGCACCGACTGGGTAACCGGCATCAGCGATTTCCTGAACAATCCCGATTCGCGCGCCCGCTTTCGTCACGAAATCGGACTCTTTCTCGCCAGCGATCACTATCGCGGCCTGATGATTGACTTCGAATCCTTCCCCAAAAAAGGTCAGGCCGGTTACGTTTCTCTGCTGCAAGAACTCTCATCCGATCTGCACGCCAAGGGCATGAAGCTTTACGTAAGCGTCCAAGTGCGTAATGAGGATTTCGATTACAAAGCAATCGCCGCCGCCGTCGATGGCGTCATCATCATGAACTACGACGAACACTATCCCGGCGGAGCGCCCGGCCCCGTGGCTTCGCAGGATTGGTTTATGGACAACCTCGAAGCGGCCGTCAAAGAAATTCTCAAAGAAAAGCTCATCGTGGCTATCGCCAACTACGGCTATGACTGGCCCGTGAAACCGAAAACGGGCAAGCTTCCCCCTGGCGAGGCGGACAAGACGGTCTCCGTTCAGGAAGCCTGGATTGGAGCACGCGATTCCGAAGAGGACATCGATTTCGACGGCGACGCTCTAAATCCGCATTTCAGCTACCGCGATGACGATAACTTTCGCCACGATGTCTGGTTTCTCGACGCCGTAACCGCTCTTAACGAAATGCGTGGGGCGCAAACGCTGGGCATCCAGACCTTCGCCCTCTGGAGACTCGGTGCCGAAGACCGCTCCCTGTGGCGTGTCTGGGACATGCCCGGCGAAGCCAACGCCTCCGACCGCTTGAAAGACGTTCCTCCCGGCCAGGACGTCGACATGGAAGGCGAAGGAGAAATCCTCCACATCGAAGCACGCCCCACCGACGGCGAACGTGACTTGACCATCGACAAGCAGACCGGACTGATCGACGGCGAAGATTTTAAGAGCCTACCCGAGCCTTATCGCGTCGCCCGCTACGGCGCCAGCAAGAATCAACTGGCTCTAACCTTCGACGACGGTCCTGATCCCGAGTGGACCCCCAAAATTCTCGATGTCCTCAAAGAAAAAAATGTCCCTGCAACTTTCTTCCTTATCGGAATTCAAGCCGAAAAATTCGGCGGTTTAACCAAGCGCATCTATCGCGAAAATCACGAGATCGGCAATCACACCTTCACCCATCCCGACATCAGCTCCATCGGCTCTCGCTACATGCAAGTCGAGATGAACCTTACCGAGCAGCTTTTCGCCAGCCGCCTCGGCATTCGCACCATGCTCTTCCGTCCACCGTATTCCGTCGATGCCGAGCCCGACACCGAAGACCAAGTGAAGCCGCTCGAACTCACGCAGAGCCTCGGATACGTCACCATCGGCAACAAGATCGACACCAAAGATTGGAACGACGACCCAGCCTTATCTCCGCAGCAAATCGCCGCGCGTGTGCTCGACCACTTGCCCCCGTGCAAACCGAACGATCAGCAATGCGGCAACATCATTCTCATGCACGATGGCGGGGGCAACCGCGAACGAACCGTGCTTGCTCTCCCGCTCATCATCGATGGCGCTCGCGCTCGCGGATATCGATTCGTCCCCGTCTACCAGCTCATGGGTAAGACAAAAGCCGATGTCATGCCCCCGCTTCCGCGAGGTCAATATTGGTCCGCTCTTCTCAACTGGATCAGCTTCGCACTCTTCGGCGCAACTATCACCGGCATCACTCTCATCTTTTTCCTGGGTGACATCCTGATGACCGGCCGTCTCATTTCCGTCGGCGTTCTAGCCATTTACGACCGGCTGCGCTCCCACGTCTACGGCACGCCCGAACAAATCAAGGCCTACCGTCCAATCGTCGCCGTTCTCATCCCCGCCTACAATGAAGAAAAAGTGATCGAGCGCACCGTGCAGGGCGCGTTAGATTCCGATTATCCAAATTTGCGCGTGATCGTGATTGACGACGGTTCCAAGGATCGTACCCTCGAGATCGCCCGCCGTGCCTTCGCCGCCGAAGAAGCCGACGGCCGAGTTCTCATCCTCACAAAAACCAACGGCGGCAAGGCCGAAGCTCTCAACTACGGACTCGAGCACATCGGTGACGCCGAGATTTTCGTCGGCATCGACGCCGACACCATCATCGCTCCCGATGCCATCGCCAAGATGGTTCCGCATTTCCTCAATCCCAAAGTTGGAGCCGTAGCTGGCAATGCCAAAGTCGGCAACCGCGTCAACCTCTGGACCCGCTGGCAAGCGCTCGAATACATCACCAGCCAAAATTTCGAGCGGCGAGCCCTCAACACCATGGGCGCAGTCAGTGTAGTGCCGGGAGCCATCGGATCATGGCGCACCGAGGCCGTCCGCGAAGCCGGTGGCTACCACGTCGACACTGTAGCCGAAGACGCCGACCTCACCATGGCTCTCCTACGCAACGGCTATCGAGTGGAGTATGAAGATCAGGCGCTCGCCTTCACCGAAGCTCCCACCAGCGCCAATGCCCTCATGCGGCAACGCTTCCGCTGGTCGTTCGGAATCCTGCAAGCCATCTTCAAGCACAAAAAAGTTTTCGCGCGCAAAGGCGCATTAGGATGGGTCGCTCTTCCCAACATCCTCATCTTCCAGATTCTTCTTCCGCTTGTGTCGCCATTTATCGACGTGATGTTCGCCGTCGGCGTGATCTGGTATTTCATTCAACGGCACTTCCACCCTGATTCCACCGATCCTGCCAGTTTCCAGCGCCTGCTGATTTTCTTTGGGGCTTTTCTAGTGATCGATTTCCTGGCATCATCGCTGGCCTTCGCGCTCGAGCGCCGCCAGCCCGAAGCCCGCGAAGATGCTTGGTTGTTAAGCCAAGTCTGGTTGCAGCGCTTCGCCTATCGCCAGGTATTTTCTCTGGTGTTGTTTCGCACTCTGAAGCGTGCCATCCAGGGCCTACCCTTTGCTTGGGACAAACTGGACCGAACCGCCGCCGTCAAATATGTCCCTGCCGAGCGCCGGGACTCAGTCAAAGTCTGAACCGGAATCATCGAGTCAAAGCATCATGTACATTCCCAGACTCTTCCACGAAACGGACTGGCCGGTCATCAAGCGGGTCATCGAGGAGAACAGCTTCGGCACCGTGGTTACTTGCAACGCCGGTCAGCCGACCGCGACCCACGTACCGCTGCGCCTCGTGGAAGCCGCCGACGGCACCGCGAAGCTGCAAGGTCATTTCTCCAAAGCCAATCCTCACTGGCGGCTCTTTCAACAGGATGAAGACAAACAAAACGAAAACGATCTCGCATCACGCTCACTAGTCATTTTCTCCGGTCCCGATTCCTACGTCTCCCCGCGTTGGTACGACCACGTCAACGTCCCCACCTGGAACTATGTCGCCGTTCACGTCTACGGAAAGCCGCGCCTGATAACCGATCCCGCCGAGATGCACGAAATGATGAAAGGTCTAGTGGATCGCTATGAGGGGCATCCTGATAAGGCACAAGCCGACGCGGAAACTGAGGCGGGCAATCGCTACACGCTCGATGGTTTACCGCCGGACTTTCTGGCATCCCAAATGAAAGGAATCGTCGGCTTCGAAATATCTGTCGACGAAATCCAGGCCAGCTTCAAATTGAGCCAAAATCGAGATCAAAAGAATTACGACAATGTGGTGGCGGAATTGCGCAAGAGCGACAATCAAAAATCTCAAGACGTAGCCCAGATCATGTCAGACCGTCGTCCTTCCAAACCCTGACCCTGTCCCTCCCAACTAAGCCCTCCCTCAGTTCGATAAGCCATGGTTAGCCTTTTGGTAACTACAGGAAGCGCTGTATCCAATACGGGAAGATGTTTTTATAAATTGAGTTCAGTGGTACCGCGCTAGACACGGTAAGAGTAAATTTGAGCTACGTGTACGAAGAAGCAAAATCGAGAGGAGACTATCTTTGAATCGAACTTTGAATCGAAAATTCGGAAACGCAGCGACAGCAGCTGTAGTTTCGGTGGCGCTTCTATTATTCGTGGCCACGCCCCTTATCCATGCAGATGACCGCTCAAGATGCCAGCACGCGATTGAGAAGGCGGAAGCAAATCTCGACAGAGCGATCCACAATCATGGCGAACGAAGCCGCCAGGCTGACGAGCGTCGGCGCGACCTGAATGCCGAACGTGAGCGTTGCTGGGGCGCCTACCATCAATGGTGGAACGGGCGCGATCACCGTTGGGAAACCGAACACAACTGGGATCACTAAACTACTTCCGCGTGGTTAAAACCTCAAAGCTCGAAAAAAAGTGGGGCATCCGGCAGAGTCGAAGGACTCCGGGATGCCCCGCTTCTAATCGCTGACAGCGCGATCAAAAAGTAAGAAGTACTTGTTTCGGTGTCGAGCCGCCGTAACCGCATTGCGGAGTCAATCCACCGGAGGCATTCGTGATTTTCCAATTCGGAGCGGCGATCTGCGAGAAGTTCTTATTGAAGAGCCCAATCTCGTTGAACGAGATTGCGTTGCTGCCAGGGTATCCGCCGTTGGAGGGGTAGTCGCTGCATTGCGCGATGTTGTAGACCTCCAGCGCGCCCGCAAATGCCCAATTAAACGTCTGCCCGAAATTTGACGTATTGATCAGCTCCGAGAATCCTCCCGACTGCAAATCCCAGGTAACGATGTCCCACGAAGCGCAGGTCTTCACTCCCCCACCGCAGGTGTCAAACATATAGCCAAGGATCGTATCGCCAGAATGAACGGGCTGCGGCGCCGCCTCGTAAACGGTCCCGGTAACGCAGCAATTCCAACTCGCGATGCCCCACGCTGAAGCGTAATCGGAGTTCCATCCCAAAACTGGCTGAATGATCGTCACGACGTCGTTGATGTCCTCCATGCCGGGGAACAGGTACACGGTCTGGCCGTCGTTCGAGGTCGGCGTTGGTGGGACGGTCCATTCGGCATACAAATAAGCATAGGAGCTGGTTGTCGTCACGCCCGCATATTCGATCCAGGAGTGGCCAATCGACGGTTGCTGCTTATCGGGCTTCTGATCCACAGCTACCTTTACCCCGTCCGCTTCATAATGTGCATAATTGCAAACGTGTGTGCCCTCAGAGACTCCATTCGCATGCTTAATGGCCTTTTCATCCTGCATTAGCTCATCGCCTTTTGCCAGGTGCGCGACGCAACTGGGATGGAAGTAGCCGAATGGTGTGATCAGATAATTCGCCGGAACCGCCGCTGGGCGCCTTGCTCCAGCCGGGACTTGGGCGACAATGAGGCCAGCAGTAAGGGTGGTGAATAAGGCTCCCAGAAACACGTTTCTTATGATCGATTTTCCTTGGAACTTCATTATGAGTCTCCTTTGGCAGGAACTTCTGCTTCGTACCTATAACGCAAAGGCATATTGCGTTAGATCGTCGAAAACGACCATGGAGCCACTCTGAACTCATATGAATTGAACTGAAGAATTCCGCCATGTGGTCTTGAAGCCAACGTCGTCGTAGAATTCGTAGCGCTGTACTGATTCGGGGGATCCATGCAGCCAGTTATTCTCGCCGCGTTCTTTGAATTCTCTCGCACTGCCTTCTCGATGGCGGCCGCCGGCCTCGCGCTTTTCGGCATTGGCCTGTGGGCCGCGAAAAACGAAATCGGCCAAGCTCGCGGCCTCGACAAGATCGCCGCCCTGACCAACTTATGCTTCGCTGTCCCGTTGGCGGTCTTCGGCGCAGAACATCTTTCCGCCGGAACGTTCATGACCGCCATGGTGCCCCCGTACGTGCCCTGGCACTTGTTTTGGATATATTTCGTGGGTTGTGCGCTAATCGCAGCGTCGTTGAGCATTGCCACCAGGATTCAGGTGCAATGGTCCGGCCTGCTGTTCGGGATCATGATGTTCCTCTTTGTAGCCATGATTCATTTCCCGGGAGCAGTCAAGAGCGGCGCCCGAATCCCGTGGACGATTGTTTTCCGCGAGATGTCGTTCGGCGGTGGCGGCTGGGTTCTGGCGGGAATTGCGAGAGGCGGATTGCGCGGGCAAGGCAGAAGTCTCATCATCGTCGGCCGCCTCCTCATCGCGATCACCGCCATCTTTTTCGGAGTTCAGCATTTTCTACATCCGCTGGCACTTCCCGGAGTTCCGCTCGAGAAACAGATGCCCGCGTGGATTCCCGCTCCCGCCTTCATCGACTATCTCACGGGTGCATTTCTTGTAGCCGCTGGCATCTGTTTTCTGCTGGTGCGGAAGACACACGCCGCAGCCACATATCTCGGCGCATGGATCGTGCTCGTGGTTGCGGTCATCTACGGGCCAGTCCTTGTCGCTGCACTGGCGGACCCAAGTACGGCGGTGAAAGTCGAAGGGCTCAACTACTTCGCTGACACGCTTCTATTCGGCGGAGTGATTCTCTCGATTGCCCGAGCAACGACGGACTCCGACTGAGCGCAGACAACCGGCGCAATTTGCCGTCGCGCTTAGTCAGCACAGGCCCGAGCGCGTTCCAGAAGGAGCTTGCGTTCCCGCGCGTTGCGGGTAAGCGAAGCGGCGCGTTCGAATTCCACGCGTGCCTCATCCACTCGGCTGAGTTTTTTCAGCAGATCGCCGCGCACGCTCGGCAACAGATGATAGTTGGTAAGTGAACGTTCCGCGGAAAGCGCGTCGACCAATGCAAGCCCCGCTGCCGGTCCGAATGCCATCGATACCGCGACTGCGCGATTCAACTCCACAATCGGAGAAGGCGCGACCTGACCCAGCTCTTCGTATAGCAACACAATGCGACGCCAGTCCGTTTCCTCCGCGGTACGCGCCCGCGCATGACAGGCCGCAATTTCAGCCTGCAATAAATATGACCCGCGAGAAGCGCTCGCAGCATTCGCAGCCCGCTTTTTCGGAATGCGCTCACCAGATCGCAAGCGCACCCTTTCAGCAAGAACTCTTTCGGATCGAACTTTTTCCGATCGCTCCAGCGCCGCGAGTCCGCGACGAATCAGAAGCTGATCCCACTGCGAGCGGTTCTGCTCGAACAGCAGAATCGGTTCTCCCGAAGGACCGACGCGAGCCCTCGAGCGCGATGCCTGAATCTCCATGAGTGCAACCAGACCGTGAACTTCCGGCTCTCGCGGCGCAAGTTCAGCCAGAATTCGCCCAAGTCGCAGAGCATCTTCGCACAGCGATGGACGCAGCCAATCGTCGCCCGCAGTGACTGAGTAGCCTTCATTGAACACGAGATAAATGACTTCGAGCACCGACGAAAGGCGAGCCGCAAGCTCAGTCCGATGAGGCACCTCAAACGGGACGCGCTTTTCAGCCAATGTTCGCTTGGCCCGCACAATGCGCTGAGCAATAGTGGCTTCAGGAACCAGAAATGCGCGCGCGATTTCCTCGGTCGTCAAGCCTCCGAGCAAGCGCAGCGTAAGCGCCACTCGCCCCTCGGTCGGAAGCACCGGATGACAAGCAGTAAACACCAGCCGGAGAAGGTCGTCGCCAACGTGATCGTCGAGAGCCGATTCGAAGTCAGGCACGGCCATCTCTTTCTCTTCCAGTTCGCGTCCGAGTTCTGCGTGTTTACGTTCCAGCCGGGTGTTGCGGCGGAAGTGATCAATGGCTCGATGTTTAGCAGCAGCCATGAGCCAAGCGCCCGGATTATCAGGAACGCCCGACTTAGGCCACTGCTCAAACGCCGCCACCAGAGCATCTTGCGCGAGATCCTCGGCAATGCCAACATCGCGCACAATGCGCATCAGGCCAGCGATCAGCCGAGGAGACTCGATTCGCCAGACCGCGTCAATCGTGCGATGGATCGCCGAGAGGTGTTCATCGCGATGTGGATCGGTAGCCGTCACAGCTACCGATCACATCATCTTTATCTACTTCTCGCAAGGGAAGTCGCCCGGACCAAACATCTGCCGAACCTCAGTCTCGCCTTCCCATCCTGGCCAATGTTTCTTATGCAGCTCCATGAAGCGAACCGCCCCCTGCACCGCTTCCTCCTTGGAAGGCAACTCGAACTGCGCGAAGCCGCCGATGACTTCCTTGGCTTCGGTGAACGGCCCGTCGGTCACCGTCACCTGCCCGCCAGAGAGCCGCACTCGCGCACCTTGCGCCGTATCGCTAAGTCCTCCATTGCCCAGCATGGTGCCGGCCTGGACTGCCTCTTCCGAAAGCTTCGCAATCGCATCCATCAATGGTTTGGGCGGAAACCCTTGTCCCTCTTTGTGTTTAACAATCATCATGAATTTCATGGTTGCATCTCCTTTAAGTTTGGTTTGAGCTCATTGTTGGACGGTGCAGGCCGTCCGAATGTGGGCTCTATCTACACGTCGAACGAACATCAGAAAAATCGACAAGTAAAAAACTTTTATCGGGCTGCCTTTACCGTTTTCTTCGGGGCCGTTTTCGCGTTCATCTTTTCTTTATGCTTTTTGACGACCGGATTCGGCTCCAGGCCGAAGTCCGCGACTTCAAAGACCTGGCGAATCTCAATCTCATACTCACCTTCATGGCAGTCCGGACAACGTTTGACCCACTCCACTGCCTCATCCATCGACCTGAGCTGCCAAATCCAGTATCCGGCGATCAGCTCTTTGGTCTCGGTGAACGGACCGTCAATCACGGTTCGCTTATCGCCCGCGAAGCGGACACGCTTACCCTTCGAGCTGGGTTGGAGGCCGTCCGCAGCCAGCAGAACACCTGCCTTCACCAATTCTTCGTTGAACTTTCCCATCTCGTCCCACATCTTTTGCTTGGGCATGATACCTGCCTCTGAGTCTTTTGTGGCTTTGACGATGACCATGAATCGCATTGTTATGTCTCCTTTTGAACTTGGGAGGATCGGACTGCGCCGATCTGCTCCCTACAATAACGTCGAACCACAGGCACTCGGATCGACAAAAGTGTGTATTTTTGTTCATGGCAGTCAGTCGCCCTCGCCCGTGCATTTCTGCCGCAACAGGATCGTTCCAGCCATTACCAGCAGCAATGGCCACGATAACACCAACAGATGCTCAACCAGACCGTGCAGAAACCGGTGTTGATCGGCCGCATAGGCCAGCCAAACGTGCCATCCGGTAAGGATGACGGTTGACATGATGCCCGGCATCTCCCCGTGGATGCTGCCCAAAGCGTTCAACTGCGTTGCCGCTCGAACCAGATTGGCATGAAATGCAAAGACACCGAGTCCGACGAGCACCACGCCTGAAATTGATTTGTAACAACTGAAAAATGTCTGTCGCATCGCCCTACCCTCTGCCTTCTTTTTTCTCTCTATCCATACGACGAGTGGGCAATCACGAAATCGACGAGGATCGCAGATTTTATCGCGCTGAATCAGGAGGTTGTTCTGGCGTCACTTAAGAAGACGAAAACCTGGTACCTGACGCTGCGGCCTGCCGCCTTGCTCCTCTCGCGCAGGTGTAAAATATTGTTTTGGCAATTTCCGCATTCATCGCTCCCGAAAGGATCACCCATGGCAACCATGGAAACCCTGCCCAGTTTGCAAATCCGCCTGCATCAAGGTGCTTTTAAGAACGAGGCTTTTGAAGACTTCAGCAAAGAACACAACGTACGCAAGATGCGCGCAGCCATTGAGAAAGTGCGTGGCCTGCTTGGCCGCGAGTACGATCTAATCATTGGTGGCAAGCGCAGCAAGACCGCCGACAAGATTCGTTCCATCAATCCCGCCAAGCCTTCGGAAGTGGTCGGTATCCACCAGAAAGCGGGCAAAGAGCATGTGGATCCCGCCGTGAATGCGGCGTTGAATGCGTTCACGACCTGGAGCCGGACCTCGGTCGAAGAACGTGCGTCGCTGCTGTTTCGCGTCGCCGATGTAATGCGCGAGCGCAAGCTGGAGTACATGGCCTGGCTGGTTTTTGAAGTCTCGAAAAACTGGGCCGAAGCCGATGCCGATATCTCTGAGACCATCGATTTCTGTGAGTATTATGCGCGTGAGGCGTTGCGCTTCGCGAAAGCCGAGCCGTCTGTGCAGTTACCGGGCGAGCGCGACTCTCTGATGTACATCCCGCTCGGCGTCGGCGCGGTGATTCCGCCGTGGAACTTTGCCTGCGCCATCATGGCCGGCATGACGGTCGCGTCCATCGTCAGCGGCAATACTGTTGTGTTGAAGCCGTCGAGCGATTCGCCCACCATCGCCGCGAAGTTTGTGGAGTTGCTCGAGGAATGCGGAATGCCCGAAGGCGTAGTGAACTTCTGCCCCGGCGGCGGAGCAAGTTTCGGCGACGCGCTGGTTGCGCATTCGAAGGTCCGCTACATCGCCTTCACCGGCTCGCGTGAAGTTGGGTTGCACATCAACAAGACCGCCGCGAATCAGCAGCCCGGTCAACTCTGGATCAAGCGCACCGTATTAGAAATGGGAGGCAAAGACGCGATCATCGTCGATGCCGATGCTGACATCGATTCCGCGGTAGAAGGCGTGGCCCAGGCCGCATTCGGCTTCCAGGGTCAGAAGTGTTCAGCCTGCTCGCGCGCGATTGTCGACGATCGCATCTACGACAAGTTCCTTGAGAAACTGAAATCCCGCGTGGAGAAGATCACCATAGGCGATCCCACCTTGAACCCAGGTATGGCGGCCGTGATCAACGAGGGATCGATGAACGACATCCTCCGCTATATCGAGATCGGCAAAAAAGATGGACGCCTGATCACCGGCGGTGCCCGCGATACCAAAGCCGGCGAGGGCTACTTTGTCCAACCGACCGTCATCGCCGACATCCCGGCGAAATCAACGCTCGAACAGGAAGAAATCTTTGGGCCGGTGTTGGCAGTGATCAAGTCGCGCAACTTCGATCATGCGCTCGAAATTGCAAACGACACAGAATTCGGATTGACGGGAGCAGTCTATTCCAGTTCGCGGGAAAAACTGGATCGTGCCTTGCGCGAGTTCCACGTCGGAAATCTCTATCTGAACCGCAAATGCACCGGAGCGATGGTAGGTGCGCATCCCTTTGGTGGCTTCAATATGTCAGGCACCGATTCGAAATCCGGCGGCCCCGACTATCTCTACCTGTTCACGCAAGCGAAGAGCGTAGGCGAAAAAATAATTTAACGACATCGGTGACGTGGCGGAGGGGGGCCGGCCCCCTCCT
>Ga0209006_10002759_pt1 | contig 15970 bp, 12 predicted proteins | sample JacPin_JW_Ref_O2_FD_188567 | JGI IMG/M metagenome (GOLD analysis project Ga0209006, IMG submission 188567) | Forest soil microbial communities from Algoma, Ontario, Canada - Jack Pine, Ontario site 1_JW_Ref_O2 (SPAdes) (version 2) | ecosystem: Environmental > Terrestrial > Soil > Boreal... | reverse complement strand
CGGTGTGCGAAAGATCGACGGGGCGCTGCCAGGCCATCACGCCGAAGACGTCGAGCGAGAGCAGGGCGCCGGTGGGATGGATCTCGGCATAGGCCTTCTTCAGGAAGGCGACGATTACGTCGGAGCGCTGCATGGTGTGAGGTGAATGCGGGGTGGCGCGAGGTCCCTTTGACGGCATCGATGCTTCGGGCCGACGTAAGGTCCCTCCGAGAGCTGTCGCTCTCGTCGGGATGACATCCTTATTGGTCGCTTTTGTCGGATTCACATCTTCAGCGGTTGAGGTCTCTGACTCTGGCTGGCCGGTTTGGAAGACGAAGCTGGCGTCTTTTTGGTCGCCTTCGGCGGGGAATCGGACGTAGTCGAATTGGATTTCGTCAGCGCCTAGTTGGGCTACGTGTTTGGCCAGGGCGATGTTGTAGTCCTGAACTTTCGGATTCGAAGAATCGGTCCAGACCAGCTTGCCGTTTTCGCGCCAGGGTTGTTTATTTTTCTTCGACTGCACGGCGAGTTCGGGATGCTCGGTCACCATGCGCTCGTCGCGGAAAATGGCGATGCGGGCGATGGCGTGCATATTTTGCGAATGCAGGAAGCGAATGAACTTGGGCAGGTCGTGAATGTAGACCTTGTGCTGGCCCAACAGCGGATGCTCGAAGGGAATGTTGACGCTGCCGTCGGAATCTTTGATGTCGAAGACGACAGCGTTGCCGCCCACTTCGCGCCAGTGGCGGATGATGCGCAGGCCGTGGTCGCTGGCCGCCATGACTCCGGTGAGGTAGATGGCGCGGACTTCAAAATCTTTGGGAACGGGGACAGTTTTTTCGACGATGGGCGCCGGCAGTATTCCGGGGATGACGATGTTTTCGTTGGCCTTGAGAATGTTGCCGGTGCGGTCTCCGTTGACGTGGCGGATGGCGTCGGCGAGTTCGGAGGAAGTGAGATAGGAAGTTTGGCCGAGATAGCGATGGGCGATGGTGGGGATTGCTTCGCCGCGCTTGGCCGTGTAGATCTGAGTTGCTCCGGCGGGCATGGGCGTGATGCTCGCGGGGTTCGGCGAAAGCGTTGCGCTGACTGGCTGTAGCTTTGCGCTGGGAGCGGCTTGAGCTGTCGTCAGTGGCGGAGTTCCGGCGGTTTGGGCGGTCTGCGCTTGCACCGCGAAATCGGAATAAGAGTGAGGGCCAAGTCTCCAGGCGGCGGCCCCAAAGAGAAGACAGGAAATCGCAGTGATGGTGCGGATCGACGAACGGCGCAAGGCTTCCTCCCGAAACACAGGTGTTCGTTCGCGATGGTAGATGGCGAGTTTTAGAGCCGCTAGTTACGTGGGGTCAGCGCCAGCCGGGTTCTAATGTGTGCAGATGTTTGTGCGGGGAGCAGTCTGCGAAACCCGGACGGGGCGCGGGGTTTAGCGGGAGTTCTTCCTCGATGCTGCAAAGTATTTCTCTTACCTTCCGTGTGGTTCTTATCTTCCCCTCTTAGGGTCGCCTCCAATCGGACCTAACCCCTGTCAGATGCGCGACTTCCTCGTAGTCCTCAGAATGGCGACGCGTGGCGAACAGCTTGCTTTATTCCAGGTACCTGGAAACGAAGACGGTTTCGAGGAGCGGCAAAGCGGTGAGACTGACATTTTTTGTCGCTCCAAAACACGGGCTGAGATGCGGGAAAAAAGCCTACGAAACCGGGAAGCACAGTAAAACAACCGGATAAAACCGGCAAATGAAGGGAAAACGGTCTGACATATATGAGAACGAACCTCGCCACTGTTCTTGATCCGAGCCGCCGCAGCAACGATGCTGGGGAGTTCGAAACTGCGCTGCGCCGGCGCATCGTTGGGCAAGACCCGGCGGTCGAAAAAGTCGTCGAAATTTATCAGATGTTTCTGGCCGGGTTGAATGCACCGGGACGTCCGGTGGGCAACCTGCTGTTTTTAGGACCGACCGGTTCGGGCAAGACGCGAGTCGTGGAAGCGATGGCCGAAGCGCTTTTTGGCGACGCGCGCGCCTGCATCAAGATCGATTGCGCCGAGTTCCAGCACTCGCACGAAATTGCGAAGCTGATCGGTTCGCCTCCGGGATATTTGGGACACCGCGAGACGCATCCGCTGCTGACGCAGGAAGCGTTGAACCAGTGGTTCACGGAAAAACTGAAGCTCTCGATTCTGCTGTTCGACGAAATCGAAAAAGCTTCGGACTCGTTGTGGCAGCTTTTGTTGGGCATTCTCGACAAGGCTACGCTGACGCTAGGAGACAATCGCCGCGTCGATTTATCGCAGTGCATCATCATCATGACGTCGAATTTGGGCGCGTCTGAGATGACCAACCTGGTCGAGGGCGGACTGGGCTTTTCGCCGAAAGTGGTAGAGATCAACGGGTCGTTCGACGACAAGATCGAGCGCTCGGCGGTGGAAGCGGCGCGGCGTAAGTTTACGCCGGAGTTCATGAACCGCATCGACAAGAGCGTTGTGTTCAAGACGCTGCGTGACGAACACCTGTCGCAGATTCTGGAGATCGAACTGGGCATGGTGCAGCAGCGGGTGCTGATGGCTGCGGGCGCCAATCAGTTCGTCTTTAACTGCACGGCGAAAGTGAAAGAATTCTTGCTGAAGGAAGGTACTGATCCGCGGTATGGAGCGCGTCACTTGAAGCGCGCGATCGAACGCAACCTGGTGTTTCCGCTGGCAAATTTGGTGGCGACGGGGCAGGTGAAGCTGGGAGATTTTGTCCGCGTCGATATGGCGAGCGATAGCAAGATGATCTTCGTCAAGGAAGCGGAGAATACCATGGCGCCGGTCATGCTGGAGCGCTACGGAGCTGCTGCGGCAACGCAGCCTTCGGCGCGCGCGGCGCGTACCGCCATTAACAACCGCCGCGACTTCGGGACCGGGCCATCGCCTTCGGCCGCGGAGAGCAAGTAGGGCGAACAGTTTTTTCGATCTCGCTTGACCGCATCTCGCGAGCGTTTTCCTGTCGGCGCCGGGGAATTTTCCGGCGCCTTTTTTATTTGGAATATGAAATGAGGTGAGAGAGCAGAAAGCACGGGGCATTTAGCTCATGCGTGGCTCAAGACCCGAATGGAAGCTGCGACGCGTCCCGGTCGGCCGCCGAGGTCGACCACTACGTGCCATCGGCCTAATGCAGGCGCACGGAGAACCACCGGAGACCGGTTGAAGTATCCGCCGTGATAATGGAATCGTTCGCCAGATTGATAACTGCGATAGTTAGCGTCGTCGAGGAGTAGAACGTTCGCGGCATTCCCGTGGAGACTAACCTCTATCGCGTCCCCGTTCCCGGTTTGTACCTCATAGTGAAGGAACTTCGGTTCTACGTACACCATGGCCACCTCTTAAGATGGTACATCCTGCTCCTCGATGACGCTAGGAGGTTCCGGAGACACTTTTCGGTCACGAATCCGCTGCACGACCCTGGACATTTCTCCGGAAGCCCTCCACCAGAGCGTCGTGAGGACGAGGCCCACCATAAACGCCAGCACGGTGATCACCACCATAACCACAAAGACCCTCGGAGTCTTGGGTTCACTTACGAGCAAACTGACCAGGAAACTGAACCCCACTGACAGAAAGAAAATCGCCGGGTTGAGGTGCGTGGATGAGGGATCCCCATGCTCCAGCAGCCTGAGTTCGTCATCGGAAACCAGGTAAATAATGATCTCCCCCATGCCGACATATCGAACCGATGTGTAGGGGATGATTTGTTTTTCTTCTGTCATTCCTCACCTACCGATAGAGGCTGCGGCCTTAGTGACCACGGCTGACTTAGCAGGAAATAAGTCGAACCTCTTCCCATGGAGTTTAGCCCGGTCCGGACCAGATGTGCCTGTTCTGTTTTCTGGAGCTACGAACTGCGTTTCATTTTGGCACGGGGGGGACAAGCTTTCGATATCTCCGAATGAAAAGATAAGCTGCGCCCACCGCGCCGATACAGGCCAGGCCACTGTAAAGGTTCACTCGAGGATTTAGCCAGGTCTCGAGCAAGGCGGCTGAAACCAGTACCACGCCAAGCGGCGATCCCCAATTGCCCAGCGGCGAGCGCAGTGGCAGCTTCGCAAGGTCGGCGGGCGAAAGACGGCGGCGGAAGTTTACGTGCGCGGCCAGAGAGATCAGCCATGCGCAGATCATTCCGGTGAATCCTGCGCCGACTAAATAGCGGAAGGCGTTTTCAGGAAAATATAAAGCTAGCGCGGCGGCGATCAGAACGCCGAACCCAGAAATAACTACCGCTAACTGAGGCGATCCGGAGCGATTGAGCCGGCCGAAGGCGGGCGGCGCATATCCTGTGCGCGCCAGGGAGAAGACCATGCGCGAGGCGACATACAAGGACGCATTTGCGCCTGAGAGCGCGGCGGTGAGTGCGACGAAGTTCATCAATCCTGCGGCGTGAGGAATTTTTACCGTGCGGAAGACGGTGACGAAGGGGCTCTCGGTGACGCCCGCGTGGTTCCAGGGGATAACGCCGAGCAGCACGGTGATTGCGCCGAGATATACGCAGACGAGAATCAGAAACGTGAGCCAGATGGCGCGAGGCGTGTCTTTGGTGGAGCGGGCTTCGCCGGTGGAGACGGCGACCATTTCCACTCCGCCGAAACTGTAGAGGGCGAAGGTGAGCGCGATGAGCGGCGACAGCGGGCCGTTGGGGAGAAATCCGCCGTGGGCGTTGTATTGCGGTGCGACGCGTCCGCCGATGAGCAAGCCTGCGCCGATGACGATGAATCCGGCGATGATTGCCACCTTGATAATGGAGAGCCAGAATTCGAACCGGCCATAGGAGCCGACGCTGGCGAGGTTGACGAGCAGCAGCGCGGCCGCGAACAGGAGAACCCAGATATAAGGTTGAACGCCGGGGAACCAGTAAGCCATGTAAGTGGCGGCGGCGACCATCTCCGCGCCGAGGTTGAGCGCCATGCCGATCCAGTAGCCGGCGCGGGCCAGGAATCCGGCGAAAGGATTTAGATACAACTCGCCGTAAACGCCGAACGATCCGGCGGCTGGATGTGCAGAGGCAAGTTCGCCCAGCGCCATGGTGACGGTGAAGCAGATGAAAGCGGCGGCGGCAAAACTGAGAATGGCGGCGGGACCGGCGATCTGCATGGCCGCGCCGGAGCCCAGGAGTATTCCGGTGCCAATGGAGCCGCCGACGCCGACCATGGCCATTTGTCCCGCGGTGAGTTGATGGCCGAGTCCTTCTTCGTGGGCGATGGCCGGAGGGGCGGAGGACATGCTGCACGATATCAAAGAAGGAGAGGTCGCCCAAGATCAATGAGTGCTATGGCGATTTTTCGCCAATTGAGTGGGTGCGGGACGCGAGATGTTCCAAGCTGTTTGCCGTGGACCAGTTCTTCACGGAGATGCAAGATTCTTCTCATTGACGCTCGCGCAGAGCCGACATAGAATCACTGCGCCGAGCGATCCCCCCTGCGCTCCGAGTCCCTTTCGCCTAAGGAGGCGTCTCCATGAGGTTCCGGTTGCTCTGCGGTTTCCTGCTCGTTTGCCAGTTGTGCTTCGCGGCAACGGAAAAAACTATCTACAGTTTTTCCAGGTTCCCTCATGGCACGACCCCGCTCAAGAATGTCACTTTCGACAGCGCGGGGAATATTTATGGCACCGCCTGCGAAGGAGGCACTCACAACGACGGCACGGTGTTCAAACTGACTCCCGGCAATAACGGCAGTTATACCCAGACCGTGCTTTACAGCTTCAGCGGAAGCGACGGAGCCTGTCCGGCGAGCGGCGTAGTGCTGGATAGTGCGGGCAATATCTACGGCACGGCCAGCACAGGCGGCAATAAGTCTACGACGTGCTATCAGACCGCCGGGTGCGGACTCGTTTTCAAGCTGACGCCGAACGGCACCACGTGGAAGCAACAGATCCTCTATAAGTTTTCCGGCTCGGATGCCTCTTTTCCCAGCTCTCTGATGTGGGACCAGGGCGGAAACCTAGTGGGTACGGCTGGACCCCCGTCCCCTAACTGGAACGGAATCGTCTTTATGCTCACGCCTTCGGGCACGGCATGGAATTTTACGACTCTGTTCAGCTTCCCAGCCACGGGTTTCGCGAACGGCCTGGTGGGACCACTCGTGGTTGACAGCAGCGGCAGTTTCTATGGTGTGACCACCTACGGAGGTACTTACGGCGGTGGGATCGCGTACGAACTCTCCTATTCCGGCGGCAACCTGGTTGAGACTGCGCTGCATTCGTTTGGGAAGAAGGGCGATGGCTATTCTCCACTCGCAGGGCTGGTGATGGATGAGGCAGGCAACCTATATGGCTCGACTCCATCAGGCGGCACTTTGGAGTATGGATCGATCTTCAAGCTGACTCGCGACACGCAGAGCAATTGGAATTATGGCCTCATTTACAACTTCCAGAGCGTTACGGACGGGTGGGGTCCTCAAGGCGGCGTGGTGCTTGACGGGGCGGGCGATGTCTATGGCACGACGGCCGCTGGCGGCATCACCAGCTGTTCCTGCGGCACCGCCTTTGAGCTTTCCCCCAATTCCAATGGCACGTACACCAAGAAGACGATTCACAATTTCTCCGGAGCCGACCAATTGGGAACAATTGCCGCGCTGGTGTTCGACAGCCAGGGCAATCTTTACGGAACGACGCCAAGTGGTAACGGACATCTCAACATCAGTGATAGGGGAACGGTGTATCGCCTGTCGCCAAGTTCCTCGGGATGGACGTACACCGTCCTGTACGGATTCCCGGCGAGCGATGGCGACGAACCTGAGGCAGGTCCCACGTTCGACTCGGCGGGGAACCTCTACGGTACAACGACTGGAGGAGGTTCAACCGAGGCGGGCACGGTGTATGAGTTATCGCCAAGCGGCAACGGCGTGTGGACGGAGAAGCTTCTCTATACCTTCCGCGGCGGAAACGACGGCGCCTTTCCGCGCTCCAATATTGTGATCGATAGCAGCGGAAATCTATTTGGCACAACTTCTGACGGGGGCAGTTCCACGGGCTCCGGGACGGTTTTCGAACTGTCTCCGAATGGCACGGGATGGAAAGAGACGATCCTCCACGCATTCCAATCGAACGGCATCGACGGTACTTTCCCGTGGGCTGGTCTAACCCGCGATGCCAGCGGCAATCTCTTCGGTACAACCTATAGCGGGGGCACTTACGGCTTCGGAACGGTTTTCAAAATGACGCTGTCATCTTCGGGAACGTGGAGCGAAAGCGTTCTCTACAGCTTCACCGGAGGGGCAGACGGCTCACAACCGGAAGCGCCGATCACGATTGATGCCGCGGGCAACCTCTATGGGTCGACCGTCTACGGAGGTGCTCACGGTGTTGGCGCGATCTTCGTCCTGTCGCCGAAATCGGATGGCAGCTACGCCGAGAGCGTTCTGCATTCTTTCACCGGATCATCGGATGGGGACAACCCGAGGGGAAGCTTGACCCTGGATGCGGGCAATCTTTACGGAGTCGCGACACAGGTCGCCTTTGAGCTCTCTCCGTCTAGTTCGGGAAGCTGGACGGAAACGGTTCTCTACACTTTCGGCAAAAATGGCGACGTGAGTTATCCCGGGGGCCTGGCTTTCGATGCGTCTGGCAATCTCTGGGGCACGGCCGGTGGTGGTGGTGCTTCCAAAGATGGAGGAGTATTCGAACTCTCACCTAGCGGCGGGCAGTGGAAGGAGACTCAGTTGATTGTATTCTCGGGCTTTCTAGGCATTGGTCCGAACGGGAACGTTATCTTCGACGGCGCGGGAAATCTCTATGGCGTCGCGATTCAGGGCGGCAAGACCGGCGATGGCGTGGTGTTTGAGATAACTCCGTGATAAAGGATGTGCGGAGGCCGCCGGATGATTGTTGAAATCAGACGATCACACGCGCCGAGGTTGAGGGCCATGCCGATCCAGTAGCCGGCGCGAGCCAGGAATCCGGCGAAAGGATATTTAGATACAGTTCGCCATAAATGCCGAACGATCCGGCGGCAGGATGAGCGGATGCAAGTTCGCCTAGCGCCATGGTGACGGTGAAACAGATGAAAGCGGCGGCGGCAAAACTGAGGATGGCGGCGGGGCCGGCGATCTGCATGGCTGCGCCGGAGCCCAGGAGAATTCCGGTGCCGATGGAGCCGCCGACGCCGACCATGGCCATTTGTCCCGCGGTGAGTTGATGGTCGAGTCCTTCTTCATGGGCGATTGCGGGAGGGGCGGAGGACATTGCCCGCCACGATATCAAAAAGGGGGAAAATTCGCCCGAATATCAATGAGTGAAATCGCGATTTTCGCCAACCATTGATAAGCGGACTAGAATAGGGCCGCGAGTAGACAGCAATGCTTTTTACCAATTCAGCTGTGTTGACGACTCTGTTCCTTTGCGCAACCACGTTTGGACAAAGCGCGTTTCCTGACAGTAAGACATTCCACATTCAAGGAACGATTGCGGATCCGAACGGGGGCGCGATGCCCGGGGTTACTGTTACATTCGCCAGCGAAAAGGTGGCCAAAACGGTCGTAGTGAATAGCAGTGGCATATACCAGGCCGATCTTCAGTTTGGGGAATACGGCATGGTTGTCATGCCTTTAGGTCGTTACCACGGCTTCTCTGGGTATCATCGAAGCTTTCGTGTCGAAGCTTCCTCCGCAGTCACGTTCAACGTAACGCTATTTCCGCTACAGGGCAGTTGCGACATTGTTGTCAACGGCCCCGGAAATCCTGCAAGTCCTGACGCGCAGGAAACGACAAAGGACTTCTGTGGGGGTGAGGATTCATTTTCAATTCCTTTCGCAGGTAGATCGATGGATCTGTACATCCGATTCAGGTCACGAAGGCGCAGCGCCTCTTCGTCGTCATATAGCGGCTGGAAAGGCCCTCAATACGATGAACCCGTGTTCATCACATACAACCTAAGTACTCTGTTCGCCGACCACATAGCCTACGATGCGAGCAACCGGACGCTTCATGCATCCGGTCACGTCCACTTCGACAATCAAGCGAACGCAACGGTCCTTTCTGACTCAGCGACCGTCAAGATTGGAGATGGTCGGCTCATCCAACTCCATTGAAAAATGGCTGACTATTGCTAACAGGCGACCCATCGTTGCCGGCCGCCTCGATGCGAGCGTGGCGGTGCCGTCGGCGGATGGTCCATCCTCCGACTCGGCTCAGGGCCGGCTCTCATTTCGTTTCGGGCAAGCCGGCGAACCGCGGCGACAGTGCGGGGGAAACCTGGCTGGTGACCTTCGTAATCGCGGCTTGGGGTTACCGCATTGCCGCTCGTGGGGCGGACTCCTAGAATCGGGAGCAGGACTTCTCCGCCTCACTTACTCATGCCAGAGATGACAAAGCGCGTAGACCGGGCCGAGGTAGCGCGGCGAACGGCGGGCGCAGAAAAACTGCTGCAAAAGGGCAAGAGCCAGGAAGCCCTGGAAGAATATCTGCTGGTTCTGCGCGACGATCCGGAAAATGACGTAGTGCGGCAACTGGCCGCCGACTTGTGCCTTTCGGTCAGCCGGAATCGCGATGCCGTGGCGCTGCTGGGCGAGTTGTTTGAGCGGCAGGTGAATGCCGGTGATGCTACGCGGGCCAGCCTAACTTATAAAAAATTGGCGCGGCATGGCAGTCCTACATGGGAGCAGAAATTCCGCTTCGGCCAGCTTCTGGAAGGCTCGAATAAAAAGCTGGCGGTGGGAACGTATGAAGCCGCGCTGGGCGACCTGGAGAAATTGAATAAGAGGCAGGATGCGATGCCGGTTCTGGAGAGGATTGTTACGCTCGATCCGACGCAGACGAATTACATGCGCGTGGCCGATCTGGCGTCCGAGTTGGGTAATCCGAAACTGGCTGCGGCCGCGTTCCAGAAGGTGGCGCAACTGGCCGAGATTGAGGGCGGCGACCCTGCGCCGTGGTATGAGAAGGCCTATCAGGAAGATTCTACCGATTCGGGGATTGTCGTTTCCTACGGAAAAAGCCTGATTGCCCAGGGACAGGTGGGGGCGGCGATTTTTATTCTTGAGCCGCAACTGAATATGGGGCCGCCGAGCCCCGAATTGCGCGACGTTTATGCGGATGCCTTGCTGGCCGCAGGGCGCTTTACCGAAGCCGAGCCGCTGATCTGGGAGTTGTTTGAAAAAAATCCGACGCGGTTGCAGCAGGTGATCGGGCTGATCGGGCAGTTGCTGGACCGCGAGCAGGACGATGCGGCGGTTGAGTTGGCGCGCAAGCTGGAGCAATTCCAGCGGCGGCGCGGCGAACGCCGGCAGTTCATTGCCATCATGCAGGATATTACAGCGGCGCACCGGGTCGCGCCGCCGATTCTGGAGTTCTTGAGCGAACTCTATAACGCGTCGAACCGGGAGAACGATTATTGCCAGACGCTGCTCAAGCTGTTCGATCTCTACATCAGCACCAGCGAATTCGCGAAAGCGGCGGAGTGCCTGGACCGCGCGGCGGAAGTCGACCCTTACGAATCGGGGCATAGCAAGCGCCTGGAGGCGGTGAAGGGCAAGATCGACGAAGGTCGATTTCGGGCGATTGCTTCGCGGTTCACGCAGGCGGGTAAGTCTCCGGAGGAGCCGGCGCAATCCTCGGCGGGGCCTACGCTGGGCGCTGCGACGCTGCAAGACTTGATGCTGCAAGCGGAAATTCTGGTGCAGTATGGAATGCGCAACAAAGCGGTCGAGCGGTTGCAGAGAATTCAGGAGCTGTTTCCGCGCGAGGAAGAGCGCAACGAGGATTTGCAGCGGCTGTATCTTTCCGCGGGCGTGACTCCGCGGTATGCGGGGACCGCGGCACTGCCGCAGCCGGCGCCGGCGCCAGCGCCAGTTGTGGCTCCAGCTGTAGTGGCGGCTCCTGCTGCCGATCCGGCCGCGGATGTGCGCAGCTTCACGCGAGTCGCGGAGATCACGCGCAAGCTTTATCAGCAATCCACCGCGCAGGCGGTGCTGACCACGGGTGTACAGGAAATTGGTTCTCATTGGGAGGCTTTCCGCTGCGTCGCGGCCACGGGAAAGCGCGGGCAACCTCCGACCGCGATTCAGGAGTTTTGTGTTGACGGAGTCGAAAAAGCGAGCCCGGCGGCGCTGATGGAGGTGATCGCCTGCCTGCAAGCGGCATGCACGGGCAATGAGCCGGTGGTTTTGCCGGACGCGCTCAAAGCTTCGCAAATGCAAACTGCGCGCAAAGCGGTCGAGGAATTGGGAGCGGTTTCGATTTTGGCGGTTCCACTTACCGATGGGCAGGAATCGGTGGGCATGCTGATTCTGATGCACGCGAAAGCGCGGCCATGGCCCCAGGCCGATGTGCTTGTCTTGAAGACTGTGGCTGAGCAGATGACGATTGCGCTGAACAATGCCGGGTTGCGCAGGCTGGTCAAGAATCTTTCGGTGACCGACGAAAAATCCGGGCTGCTGAAGCGGGCTTCGTATATTGATCTGCTGCTGGCGGAGAGTCGGCGCGCGCTGCAAAATTCCGTTCCGCTTTCCGTGTTGCTGATGCAGTTGGGAAAGACTGCGACGATGTTGAAGGAACATGGCGAAGCCGAGGTGGAAGCCGCGATGGAGCGGGCGGGGCAGTTGCTCGCCGCCAACATTCGGTCGAATGATTTGGCTTTTCGATATGGGACCACGTCGATCGCGGTCATTCTGGGAGAGACCGCGGAGAAAGAAGCAACGCGGGCGGTCGAGAAGTTGCGCAAAGTGATTGCCGAAGTGCGGCTGGCGGGAAAAGACGGAGGCAGCGCGCTCGCGGTTCAGTTTTCCGCGGGGCTGGCCGAGGCTGTGATTCGCCCGGAATATGATGCGGTCGATGTTGTGACGGAAGTGATCAACCGTGCCGAGCAGGCGCTGGCATTGTCGCAGGCTCAGGGGTCGGGCAAGGCCGTGGTGTTGGGGCCAGCGCTGGCTGCGGGAGCGGTGGCGTGATTGAGTAATTTTGCAATTGAGTAATCGGGTAATTTGTAATTTTGAAATCATTCGATATTTCCTCTGAGTCATCCCGAACGGAGCCGCCTTTCAGGCGTAGTGAGGGATCTCGCGGGCAGTAAAGCCGGGGTAGCCCACGCCAGATCCCTCAGCCGGCTGAAATACGCCGGCTTTCGGGATGACGCCTTCGAAGGTGCCAATCGGAACTTTCAAGGTGAGCCGCTCTCAGTCGCACCTCGCTTGGGCAAATTCCTTTCCGCGCTGCTACACTAAAAAGTTTAGAGAAGCTGCGTTGCACCATTCTGTTCCGAGCACGTCTGAAAAATCATGCTGAGACCCGGTGACATTGCCATCGTAAGTGGGGCGCGTACGCCCTTTGGCCGCTATTGCGGCAAATTGAAGGACTTTACCGCGCAGGAACTGGGCGGGGTCGCGGCCAAGGGAGCCATGGACCGGGCGGCGATCGATCCGCGCGAGTTCGATCATGTGGTATTTGGCAACGCGCAGCAGACTTCCGGCGACGCCTTGTATGGCGCGCGGCACGTGGGATTGCGGGCGGGATTGCCAATTGAGACTCCGGCGCTGACCGTGAACCGGCTATGCGGGTCGGGCATGCAGGCGATAGTGAATGCAGCGCAGATGATTCAGTTGGAAGAAGCGAAGATCGTACTGGCGGGCGGCATGGAGGCGATGTCGCAGGCTCCGTTTACGATTCGCGGGCGCGATGGATTTACGCTTGCGCCGGGCGGCAAGCTGGAAGATTCGCTGATGGTGGCGCTGCTTGATAGCTATTGCGGGCTGTACATGGCCAACACGGCGGAGTTGTATGGCGAGCAGCAGGGCATTATGCGGCAGGCGCAGGATGAGTTTGCGCTGCGCTCGCAGGAGAAGGCGGATGAGGCGTACAAAGACGGACGCATTCAAGAAGAGTTGGTTGCGGTGCCGCTGCGCAATTCCAAGGGCGAGGCGACGGGAGAAGTTTTTCCGGAGGATGATCACCGGCGTCCGCAGACCACGATGGAAGGGTTGGCCAAGTTGAAGGCGGCGTTCGGAAAAAATGGCACGGTGACTGCCGGTAACGCGAGCGGCATTGTGGATGGCGCGGCGGCGGTGGTGTTGATGTCGCTGGAGGAGGCGCGCAAGCGGGGGATTCAGCCGCTGGGACGCATTGTGAGTTGGGGCGTGGCGGGAGTGGAACCGAAGCTGATGGGGCGCGGTCCGGTGCCGGCGACTAAGGTGGCGCTGCAAAAAGCCGGGCTGAATTTGGATTACATCGATTTGATTGAAGTGAATGAGGCGTTCGCGGCACAGTATTTGGCTGTCGAAAAAGAATTGGGATTGGATCGCGAGAAGGTCAATGTGAACGGCGGGGCGATTGCGCTGGGGCATCCGCTGGGGGCGACCGGGACGCGGCTGGTGATCACTCTGCTGTATGAGTTGCGGCGGCGAAAGAAGAAATATGGGCTGGCGACGGCCTGTATTGGCGGCGGGCAGGGGATTGCGATGATTGTGGAGAGTTTGAATTAGGGCCCAACTTGTCAGGCGGTGCGGTATATGATGGTAATATACAAGAATGGTTGACTTGTCCAATGTCACCGGATTCGAATGGGACAGCGGCAACGAAACCAAGAATGCCAAGCACAAAGTAACGTGCCAGCAAGCCGAAGAGATTTTCAGCAATGCACCGCTGTGGATCACCGACGATGTTGCCCATAGCAAACTGGAAGAACGCGCCCGAGCCATCGGCATGACCGACGATGGCCAGGTTCTGGTGGTTGCATTTACCTTGCGCGCGGGTGGTACCAAGATTCGCGTAATCTCCGCCCGTACTGCTTCAAGGAAGGAGAGGACGGAGTATGAAAGCCTCTAAGAAACCTGCCCGACGGGCGGAACGGTATTGCCTAACGCTGTCCGAAAGCGAGACTTTCGATTTCAGCAAAGCCCGTAAAGTGGCTTTGCCGAAGCTCAAGCCTCCGACGGTCTCGATTTCGATACGCCTGCCGCGGTACCTGATTGAACGCGTGAAGGCGGCCGCCAATAAACGCGATGTCCCCTACCAGTCGCTGATGAAGATGTGGTTGCATGAGAAGGCCGAGTCGAAGGTGGGGAAGTCTTGATCCGCACTGATTATGGGGCCGCGCCGGTGGGTGATTGCGCGGAGCTTGGATTAGAAGCGAGGTGCGCGGGACGCGACTAGTGATTACTCTGCTGTATGAGTTGCGTCGGCGGAAGAAGAAGTATGGGCTGGCGACGTCGTGTATTGGCGGCGGGCAGGGGATTGACATGATTGGTGGAGAGCTTGAACTAACTTTCTCGCCACGCCACAGCGAGGTCACGATAATTGCTTATGACAGTGTCAGGGAAGCTGACCCCCGGTGAGTTAATCATTCAATCATTGCGGGGATCTACTGTGACTGCTTTGGATCGCGCAGCGGAGGACTCTTGGCGGCTCGATTTTGAGGCAGCTGGCCTCAATATCGGCTGCGTGTGGAGGCTAGTCAGCGGCAAGTCCATCGTTCTTGCGGGTTCGGATCACGGGCAGAAGTTCGGGTTGCCGAAACCTATCGACGTTTGCTCCGAAGCTTTGCGATTGACCAGTGGGAAGCCGGTGGAGAGCGTACGCATTGACGAAACGACAGCTGATCTGTCCATCACCTTTTCTGGAGACATGCGACTTGATTTGTTCAATGACTCAAGCGGTTATGAAGGTTGGACCTTCGCCGACAGGTCGGGATTGATGCTTGTAGCACAAGGAGGCGGTCAAATCGTTATCTGGCTGCCAAGAGCGACTGACGGACCTAGGGGTTAGAAGCGTACAGGTTTAGATATGGAAATCAAGAAGGTTGGGTACTCGGTTGTGGGCTGATGGGGCCCGGCACTGCCCAGGTTTGTGCGACGGCCATTGTGTAACTGTTTCTATAAGACAAGAACTTCGTCCCCGCGTGAGTGAAGGGCGCGGTCGAAGGTAACGAACTTCAGGCCTGAGGCGGCTGCGAAGGCGAGAAGGTAGGCGTCGGCCCAAAGCTTGGGAGAGCGGCTGGAAGTTTTCGAGCGCGAACGAAATTCCTTTTCAAGATGGTCGGGCTCGGGCAGGAAGGCGATGCGTGGGTCGGCCCAGACGCGGTCCCACAAGGCCCAGGCTTCGGGCATGGTCTTGGTTTCCTTGCCCAGAACCGGTTCCGTGGTGAGCAAGCGAAGGACAGTGAGCTGAGTGAAGCGGCAGAAGAAGAATTGTTCCTCTGCGGCCCCTGCGAACCAGGACCTCGCCCTTTCGGAATGAATGTGCCGGCTCCAGATCAGGGCCAGCCACACGTTCGAATCAAGGAAATTCAACGTGTTCATACATTTGTTCGTTGGTGAGATTGACCTTGGGGCCGGAGGAGACGATCAGCGGAAATTGCACTCGCTGCGGGCGAGGGCGCCGCTCCTGAAGAAGGACGGTCTGAACGCCGGCGAGAACCAGTTCGCGCACCGAGCGCCCGTTGGCGGCGGCTTGCGCCTTGAGCCTGCGGTAGAGCGGCGCGGGGATATCGACCGTGGTGCGAATGGAATCCTGCTTCATTAGGGCATTATCCCATGTATGCCATAAATATGGCAACGTTCTTGTCAGTTCGTTCAAAACAGGAATCAATGATCTGCCAGTATGATCTTCTATTGCGCGAGCGAGGCTTTAAAATTGGGCGGGCGAAAAATCCGATTTGAACTCAAGCGAGAAGGGCAATGGAAATTAAAAAAGTTGGCGTACTCGGTTGTGGGCTGATGGGTTCCGGCATTGCGCAGGTTTGCGCGACGGCTGGATTCGATGTGACTGTGCTTGAAGTTGAGCAGAAGTATCTCGACAAGGGGTTTGCCGGGATTGAGAAATCTTTGGCTAAGTTTGCCGAGCGGCCGGTCGAGAAGGGCGGGATCACGGCGCAACAGAAGGATGAGATTCGCGCGCGGCTTGCTGGGACGACCAACAAGGCCGACCTGGCGAATTGCGACATTGTCATTGAGGCCATCATCGAGAATGTGGAAGAGAAGAAGAAGATGTATGCCTCGCTGGATGCGGGGGTGAAAAAAGACGCGATCTTCGCTTCGAATA
>Ga0209006_10002757_pt1 | contig 15978 bp, 12 predicted proteins | sample JacPin_JW_Ref_O2_FD_188567 | JGI IMG/M metagenome (GOLD analysis project Ga0209006, IMG submission 188567) | Forest soil microbial communities from Algoma, Ontario, Canada - Jack Pine, Ontario site 1_JW_Ref_O2 (SPAdes) (version 2) | ecosystem: Environmental > Terrestrial > Soil > Boreal... | reverse complement strand
CTGGGCGGGCAGGCGCAGGTGCCGGGCGTGGCCGGAACGTGGAAGGATCTCACGGACAACGTGAACGTCATGGCCGCCAACTTGACGGAGCAGGTACGCGGCATCGTCAAAGTCGTGACTGCTGTTGCTAACGGCGAACTCACGCAAAAGCTCACGGTGAATGCAAAGGGCGAGGTCGCAGCTCTCGCCGAAACCATCAACAACATGACCGACACGCTGGCCACGTTCGCCGATCAGGTTACGACAGTCGCCCGCGAGGTTGGCGTCGAAGGCCGCCTCGGAGGCCAGGCCAACGTACCTGGCGCCGCCGGAACGTGGAAAGATCTCACCGGCAACGTCAACTTGCTCGCTGACAATCTGACGAATCAGGTTCGAGCCATTGCGGAGGTTGCGACGGCCGTTACCAAGGGCGATCTGACGCGATCCATTCAGGTGGAAGCCAGCGGCGAAGTCGCTGACTTGAAAGACAACCTGAACACGATGATCGACAACCTGCGCCTGACCACCGATCGCAATACCGAGCAGGATTGGCTCAAGACAAACCTGGCTCGCTTCACCGGCATGTTGCAAGGACAGCGCGATCTGACGACAGTAGGTCGAATGCTGCTGTCGGAACTGGCGCCGCTGGTCAGTGCGCAACAGGGCGTTATTTACCAGATGGGCGGAGAAGAGTCGTCCGAGATGGTGCTGCTCTCGGCGTTTGCCGGAGATGGCGAAGACGGACATCTGCGACGATTGAAAATCGGCGAAGGGTTGGTCGGACAATGCGCATCGGAAAAACGCCGCATGCTCATCTCCGAGTTGCCGCCTAACACAATTGCGATTCGGTCGGGATTGTTCGAGGCCGTTCCGAGAAATGTGATAGTACTGCCGGTGCTGTTTGAAGATCGGGTTAAGGCAGTCATTGAATTGGCTTCGCTGAGCGCCTTTACAACATCTCATCTCGCATTCCTCGAACAGCTCACGGCAAGCATTGGTATCGTGCTGAACAGCATTGAAGCTACGATGCAGACCGAAGGTTTGTTGAAGCAGTCGCAGCAATTGGCCACCGAACTTCAGGTGCAGCAGAAAGAATTGCAGCAGACCAACGAGCAGCTCGCGCAAAAAGCGCAGCAGCTCGCCGAACAGAACGTCGAAGTCGAACGCAAGAACCAGGAAATTGAACAAGCCCGGCGCGCTCTCGAAGACAAAGCCAAGGAGCTGGCCCTCACTTCGAAGTATAAGTCGGAATTCCTGGCCAACATGTCGCACGAGTTGCGCACGCCGCTCAACAGCATTCTGGTTTTGGGCCAGCAGCTCAGCGACAACCCCGATGCTAACCTGACTCCCAAGCAAGTGGAGTTTGCCCGCACAATTCACGGTGCGGGAACGGACTTGCTGAACCTGATCACCGACATTCTGGATCTTTCCAAGATCGAATCCGGAACCGTATCGGTGGAAGCCGAAGAAGTATTCTTTGCCAGCTTGCTGGATGCAGTCGGACGCCCGTTCCGGCACGAAGCGGAGAACCGGCGCCTCGGCTTCGAAGTCCAGACCGATCCGCATCTTGCTCGAAGCGTGGTCACCGACTCGAAGCGCTTGCAACAAGTATTGAAGAACCTGCTTTCGAATGCGTTGAAATTCACCGAAGTTGGCGGAGTCCGATTGTCCGTCTCTCCGGCGCGAGAGGGTTGGAGCGAAGATCATCCGATTCTCTCGAAAGCCGCATCAGTCGTGGCATTTGAGGTCTCCGATACTGGAATCGGTATTCCTTACGACAAACAACGAATCATCTTCGAAGCCTTCCAGCAGGCAGACGCCGGCACCAGCCGCAAGTACGGCGGAACCGGTTTGGGCTTGGCCATCAGCCGCGAACTCGCGAGTTTGCTGGGCGGAGAAATTCAGCTGCGCAGCGCTCCCGGAAAGGGCAGCACATTCACGCTTTATCTGCCCCAGACTTATGTTGGTCCTTCAACGTCGAGCGCTGTCGCGTCCGAGAAGAGATCGCCATCGTCGGTTTCGCAGGCGCAGCTATCGATGTCTGGCGTCGCAGAGCATCAGGTGGAGAGAATTCCTGACGACCGCGACAACCTGCAACCGGACGACGCTGTCTTGCTCATTGTTGAAGATGATCCGCACTATGCGCGAGTGCTGTGCGATCTCTCTCGCGACAAGGGTTTCAAAGTTCTCGTCGCAAATCGTGGCGCGGAAGCGCTTGCGCTCGCGCAGGAGTATCATCCGACCGCGGTATCGCTCGACGTTTTCCTGCCCGATATGTTGGGCTGGACGGTACTGAATCACTTGAAGCAGGATCCGGCGACACGGCACATTCCGGTTCAGATGCTGACTCTGGACGAAGATCGTCATCATGGCCTCGCGCGGGGGGCGTTTGCATTCGTCACAAAGCCCACTACTCCCGAAGGTTTGGAAGCTGCATTGTCGCGTATCAAGGAGTACGCTTCACCACGCCGCAAGCGGCTCCTGGTAGTGGAAGACAATCCGGCCGAGCAGCTCAGCATCAAGGAGCTGCTCGGTTACGACGACATCGACGTCACCGTCGTCGCCACTGGCGCGGACGCCATCGAGGCGGTAAACGATGAAAGTTTCGATTGTGTCGTTCTGGATTTGCGGTTGCCCGATATCTCGGGCTTCGATGTATTGGAACGTTTCCGCGACATTCCGGCCATCAGCGATTTACCGGTTATCGTATTCACCGGCAAGGAACTATCTCCGGAAGAAGATGCCCGCCTGCATTCGCTGGCGCGTAGCGTTGTGGTGAAAGGAGTGGAGTCGCCCGAACGGCTGCTCGATGAGACTGCTTTGTTTCTGCATCGCGTGGTAGCGGACCTGCCGCCGGAGAAGCAACGCATGCTGGATCGTTTGCACCGCTCCGATGACGCGCTGGTAGGAAAAAAAGTGCTGGTGGTCGACGATGACGTGCGCAACATATTTGCTCTCAGCAGTGTTATTGAACGTCGTGGGATGACGGTGATCACGGCCGGGACGGGCAGGGAAGCGATTGCGAAACTCGAATCGACCCCGGATGTTGCGATCGTCCTGATGGATATCATGATGCCGGAGATGGACGGTTATGAGACTATGCAGGTGATCCGGCAGAATGCATCTTTCCGCCGCTTGCCGATCATTGCTCTGACCGCCAAAGCAATGAAGGGTGACCGCGAGAAATGTCTCGAGGCAGGAGCCTCAGAATATCTGGCCAAGCCGGTAAACACGGAGCAATTGCTCTCTTCGCTGCGGATGTGGCTGCACAGATAGTCAATTGTTGAACGCCGGAGTGGACATGTTCGTCTAATGGGCGCGGAGACAATAAATGGATGCCAACGAGAAGGTCAATATTCTGATGGTGGATGATCAGCCGGCCAAGCTGCTCAGCTATGAGGTCATGCTGGGCGGACTGGGCGAAAGGCTGATCAAGGCCACCTCGGCAAAGGAGGCCCTCGAAGTTCTGCTGAAGACCGATGTTGCGGTGGTGCTGATGGATGTGAGCATGCCGGAACTTGACGGCTTCCAGTTGGCCGCGATGATTCGCCAGCATCCGCGCTTTCAAAGAACCGCTATTATTTTTGTTTCCGCCGTGCATTTGACCGACCTCGATCAGCTCAAGGGATACGAGCACGGAGCGGTCGACTACATTTCCGTCCCGGTTGTTCCCGAACTTCTGCGGGCGAAGGTCAGAGTGTTCGCGGAACTCCACCGCAAAACACGCCAACTGGAAACACTGAATCGCGAACTTGAACAGCGCGTCCTCGAGCGCACCGAAGAGTTAGCGGGCAAGGCGGAATTGTTGCTGCGGCTCAACATGGAGTTGGTGGGGAAGAATCAGGAGCTCGATGCTATCGTCAGCACCGCTCCGGATGTGATTTTCAGCAGCCAGGGCGATGGGAGGTACGAGTACGTCAGCGACCGCTTTCACGAATACGCTGGAACGTCCGCCAATTCGGGGCAAAGCGTACGATGGTTCGATTATGTCCACTCCGACGACGCCGATCGAATCAAAGCGAGTTGGATGCAGTGCGTGGAATCGGGAGGGAGTTTTGAATCGGAGTATCGCGTACGTTCCAAAGAAGGTACGTACCGGTGGTTCCGTTCGCGCGCTGTGCCGATTCGAGATCCGGAGGGACGGATCGTCAAGTGGTACGGCACTTGCTCGGATATCCACGACAGCAAACTGCTGGAACAATCGATCCGTGACAATGCCGCTGAACTGGAAAAGATGGTGGATCGCCGGACCGACGAATTGCGGCGTCTTTCCGTGCGTTTGATGGCTACTCAGGATGAAGAACGTCGCCGGATCGCCCGCGACTTGCACGACGGGTTGGGGCAGGAACTTGCGGTCGCCAAAATGGTCTTGGACAAGATCAACCTGCAAAAAACCTCTTCTCCGAAGGATGAAGCTTGGGCGCAGGCCACCAATATTGTCGATCAGGCTATTCAACAGGTTCGCACTTTATCTCATCTCTTGCATCCTCCCTTGCTGGATGAAGTCGGCTTGCTTTCGGCTTTGAGTTGGTATGTGGAAGGGCTCACCAAGCGAAGCGGGATAGAAGCGTCACTCGAGGTTGAGCCGCGGGACTTCCCCAGGCTGGCGGGCGAAGTGGAGACTGCGGTGTTTCGCATTGTGCAAGAGGCGCTCACCAATGTTTTCCGCCATTCCGGGGCGCACAAAGTCCTGATCAGCCTGACTCACAAGGACGGCATGATGGTGGTTGCGGTTCGCGACAACGGCAAAGGAATCGGCAAGCGAGTCGCCGAATTGCAGCCAGATAGCGTCGGTGTGGGCATCGGAGGAATGAAGCAGCGAGCTCGGGAATTCGGCGGAGAATTGCGCCTGACTAACGCCCATCCGGGAACCCTGGTAGAGCTGCTGATTCCTTCGACTTCGTTGCTGCGAGAGCCGAGCGCCGTTTTGTAGGCGCCGGTGAGTGTGCTCGGTTTTGGCCAAAGTTTCAATCGGCAAACGCTTGTCGCTGAAGTTTTCCAAGCTTTCCCAGAGACGATCTCTCCCGCCAATCCTCTTACTGAGATAGTTTTTGTTCGCCTCAATACTGTCAATCCTGTACTTAGGCCCCTCGCGACACCTACCTGCCTGTAGTCTCCCCTAAATTTGTCCCGCATGAGAGGGCTGTGTTTACAGCACCCACCCGATAGCAGGGCAGGAGGGCGAAAGTTAGGGTTGATTGCGCAGGATCATTCAATCAAACGGTTGCTCGGTTCGAGCACAGAAAAGGTTTCTTATGGCAAAGATTACCCCCGCACTGCCGAGATTCATGATGGTGCTCGGCGCTACCTGCTTGCTCCTCATGGGCATGGCGTTCTCCCGTGATGCGGATGACACGAATAAGAATGAGGAGACGAGCATTCAGAAGCGAGTCGTCGCTTCGGCGCATGTCCTCGACGAGATTATGGCAACTCCGGATAAAGCAATTCCCGACAAGGTCATGCACGATGCAAAGTGCATCGCGGTCATTCCCTCGATGGTGAAGATTGCGGTCGGCTTCGGCGGAAGCCATGGAAAGGGCGTTGCGATCTGCCGGCTGGCAAATGGCGCCTGGAGCGGTCCCGCGCCCATCACGATCACCGGCGGAAGCTGGGGATTGCAGCTTGGCGGTCAGGCGATTGACGTTGTGATGATAGTCAGGAATCAGCAGGGTATGGATCACCTCCTGTCGGACAAATTCAAGATTGGCGCCAACGCTTCCGCGGCCGCCGGTCCCGTCGGCCGAGATGCTGCTGCGGACACGGATTTGAAGATGAGCGCGGAAATGCTCACTTACGCGCGGGCACGCGGCTTGTTTGCCGGGATTGATCTGAACGGCTCGGTGGTAACGCAGGACAAAGACGAGACTCACCTTCTTTATGGAAAGTTTGTACCCTTCGAGGCAATTTTGACGGGCAAAGTCCATCGCCCAGCGGGAGTTGGACAGTTCGAGGCGGCGGTTCGGAAATATGCAAATCAGGCTGCCGACCATGGGAAGCTCGACACGCCAACAAGTACCGAGTCCGCCAGTCGTTAGTTTTTCGGATTAGGAGTCTTCAGAGAGGCGAAGCTAAAGGGAATCCGTTGAGGGAAAGACGGGCTCCCTTTACAGCTTGTACCTGATGGAGTTGGCACGATGGAACGGCTAAACTTCACGCGTAATAAATCAACGGCTGCTCGAATGAACAGCGAAAAAGGTGAGTCTATGAACAGCACTCGTCGTCAATCTCCGAAACGCCTCCTCGCATTCGGCGCCAGTTTGCTGCTGCTCGCAGGGACGGCGTGGTGTGCGGACCAGTCTGACATCGACAAACGCCTGGATGCATCCGCCAAAGTTTTGAATGAAGTGATGGCCACCCCGGATAAGGCGATCCCGGACAAGGTCATGAGGGATGCAAAATGCGTCGCAGTGATTCCTTCCATGGTCAAGATAGCAGTGGGATTTGGAGGGAGCCACGGCAAGGGCGTCGCCACATGCCGGACAGAAAACGGGACTTGGAGCGCTCCAGCCCCTATCACAATCACTGGCGGAAGTTGGGGCTTGCAGCTGGGCGGCCAGGCGGTCGATCTAGTGATGATCGTTACCAATGACAGCGGAATGCAGCATTTACTTTCCAGCAAATTCAAAATCGGCGCGGACGCCTCGGCGGCTGCCGGTCCGGTTGGACGAGACGCTGCCGCCGACACCGACTGGAAGATGAAAGCCGAAGTGCTGACCTACTCGCGGGCACGCGGCATTTTTGCGGGAATCGATTTGAACGGGTCCTCGGTTACGCAAGACAAGGATGAGACTCGAATCCTTTACGGACAATTCGTTCCATTTACCGACATTTTGAATGGCAAAGTTCAGCCGAAGGAGTCCGCCGGTCCTTTCCTTGACGCGATTGCGAAGTATTCGGGCCAAGCGAAGAATACGGCTGCGAATTGATTTTCCAGCGAGCAATCCGGCAGTCCGCTGGGCGGTAGGCATGTTCTTTAGCGACAGCAGTATGAACACATCACTATAAACGGAGGTTTCATGTCGACGATTCTACTTGTAATTCTCGTGCTCCTGCTGCTCGGAGCACTTCCATCATGGCCGTACAGCAGGTCGTGGGGTTATTACCCCAGCGGCGGCCTGGGACTGGTTGTCGTGGTGCTACTTGTTCTAATTCTGGCCGGTCGGCTCTAGGGTTGGTAAGCTGTCAACTTTTATCGGGGCATATGCATTGGGAGCGTCTATGTTGAATCGTCAAAGTTCGCTGCACTCCGCTCAAGCGTTGATTCCGGTTTCGTCTTCGGGATTGCTTGAAACCGGAGTGCTTGACACGCTTTACGCGGGCCGCGAACGAACAGGAAGGCCCGTGAGATTAACTTCGCATCCGGGAGAGCGGCTGCGACAAGCCGCCGGTCCGGATGCGATCTGGGGACAGTACAACAACTATCGATCGAACGGTGTCGCTTGGTCCGCAGTCATACACATCGCACTGCTGGGCTTGATTTTGGCGGGCGCGACGTTTGGACATCAAGTGGTAGTGCAACAGGTTCGTCAGAGGGAGATCGTTACGTTAATCGCCCCGTCTCCGGACACCTACGCACTGCCTGTGGCGAAGAAAGTGGTCAGCGGAGGCGGTGGTGGTGGCGATCATAGTCCTTTGCCGGCTCCGAAAGGGCGATTGCCGAAGCTTGCCATGCAACAGATCACTCCGCCGCAGATTGTAGTTCGCAACGAACACCCCAAGCTTGCGGTTGAGCCCACGGTGGTCGTTCCTCCACAGGTTCGTTTAGCCGAAAATCATATGCTGAATTTGGGTGTTCCCTCGGCTGCACCGCTTCCCTCGGCTCCTCCATCTAACGGAACCGGTTCCGGTGGTGGCATCGGTTCAGGTTCTGGCGGTGGTGTCGGCGTGGGCCACGGCCCGGGCGTGGGAGTTGGCAGCGGCGGTGGTATAGGCGGAGGCGTCTTTAAAGTTGGCGGAGGAATCTCGGCTCCGCAAGCCATCTCGACGCCAGATCCCGAATATACCCAGGAAGCTCGCAACGCCAAGACTCAGGGAACCTGCATTCTCTGGCTGATCGTTGACGATCAGGGTCGTCCACGGGACATTCGCGTGGTTCACGGCTTGGGGATGGGGCTGGATGCCAAAGCGATCGAGGCGGTAAAACAATGGCGCTTCGAGCCTGCCATGAAAGATGGGCATCCCGTGAATGTTCAGATTAGCGTAGAAGTTGGCTTCAAGCTCTATTGATGCCAGCAATTCAATCGCCAGTTCAGCGGATATAACGGTCCGGCGCCTTATCGGCGCCGGATTTTTTGCGATCTTTCCTTTTTTCCGACACCTTTTCCGACACCCAGGCTCGGATCGTTAGGCAACCCAGCTATGGAAGAAAAGTTTCGTCTTTTCAGCAGGAATCAAGAAATAGATAGTCCTCAGCATTTAACTTCATCGTCCGGTACAGCAAGTCTCGCAACCAAGTACAGGGGCATCCCGATGGGCGGAGAATCCCGATCCCGTTACTCTTCTCTTGGAAGTTGGAGTTTTCCCGAAGATCGAGAAATCCTGGTTCCAATCGAAGGAGACTACAGTGGCAACTTGCGTAATATCCGCGGCAGCGACAAGTGTGGTTCCCGCCAGGGCCGAAGTTGGACGAGAGGAATCCGAACGCAGCATTATTCAGCGCGCGCAGAATGGCGACCAAGAAGCTTTTGCCACGCTCTTTCAGCTCCACAAAAAACGCGTGTATTCCGTCTGTCTGCTTATGACAAAAGATGTGGCTGAGGCGGAAGACCTGACCCAGGAAGCTTTTTTGCAGGTGTTTCGCAGCGTGGGATCCTTCCGCGGCGACTCTGCATTTTCGACCTGGCTGTACCGTATTGCGGTGAATACCGTCTTGATGAAGTTGCGCCGCCGCAAGGCGCCCCCTGCGCTTTCTTTGGATGAGCCTGTTTCGCCCGACTCGCCCAACTTGCGCCACGACATCGGCAAGGCCGACCCGGACCTCTGCGGAGTAATCGACCGTATTGAGTTGCGCCGGGCGATGCTGGAACTTCCTCAAGGATGCCGCAAGATTTTCAAGCTGCATGCGGTCGAAGGCTATCAGCATCATGAAATCGCGAAGCTTCTCGACTGCTCCATTGGCAATTCCAAATCGCAACTGCACAAAGCGAAGATGAAGATGCGCGATCTTCTGGCGCCCAAGCGCAGAGTGCTTCGGCGCTCCGCAGGGAACTCGGTCGCTGCATTTGCTGCCTCTGCCAGGAACGGAGATCTAACTCAGCTTTCCGCATAATTTTTCGTCACTTAACCAGAGTAAGTTTTCATTGTGCAGTGTTGGATAAGAAGCAGCAGGAAAGGACAGACTCAGTGGGGCTAGGAGCAATCGTCGTCGTCGGGGCGCAAAACCAGGCGTTTGGCCCGTCGGCTCTGGAAGGCAGCGAATCGCCATCGCGGCTCGCCCAACATTTGTCCTGCGTCGAGATTTTAGGGTGCTCCATGCTCGATCGCACAATCGAACGTCTGCTCGCTGCCGAGGTGGAATTGGTCTCGGTGTTGGTGGCAGATGAGTTCGACACTGCACCGCAACTTCCGGCGAAATTCAAGAATGTGAAGGTTGAGGTCGTCAACGACTTGGGAGCGGCGACCACGCGACTCTTCCGGGAATATGTCCAGAGCGGACTAGACCATTCCTTTGTGATTTCCGCCAACCTCTACGCGGAGACCGATCTTCTCGATCTGTTTTATTTCCATCGGGAGGGGCAGCAGAAGGTTACGCGCACCCACGATTCTCAGGGGCCACTCGAACTCTGGGTAGTCGATTGTGCGAAGGCCCAATATGCGGATGCATGCGACTTGTTAGGTCCGTCGTCGAATGGTTGTTCGTCGAACGCTGGCTCGTCGAACGGTGGCTCGCCGAACCAAGCCGCGTCCTATTTCGTCCGTGAATATGTGTCTCGCCTGGCGCATCCACGGGAACTTCGCCGAATTGCCTGCGACGCCCTACGCGGGCGCTGCGCGATGCGGCCGAGTGGGCAGGAAATCAGGCCCGGAATCTTTATCGAGGACGGCGCGGAAGTCCATCGCCGGGCGCGGGTCGTTGCTCCCGCCTACATCGGGCGTGGGACGAAGGTGAAGGAAGATACTTTAATTACGCGCTGCAGCACCGTTGAGAGAGGCTGCTACGTGGACGCGGGCACGGTGATTGAAGACAGCTCTGTACTCCCGAACACGCATATTGGCATTTGGTTGGACGTCTGCCACGGCATTGCGAGCGGCAACAAGCTCTTCAGCCTGGAACGCGACGTCATGGTTGAGATTTCCGATTCGAATGTGATGCGAGCCAACGGTTCGGCACGGAAAGAAGCACGAAACGCACGAGCTTTAAATTTGGCAAACGAAAAACAGCAGCCGGCGACCGCAAAAGTAGTCGATTTACAAAAAGAGACTCCAGCGCCAGAAGCCTGGCAGCTCGGGGCCAATCCTATTCAGGGGTGAAGACATGTACACGAAGAGTCCGGTAATCGTGATGGAGCTCCCGGAACAACTTAACTATGCGGAGGGGAAGGCTCTGCTAGCGGAGTTGCAGCCGTTACTGGAAGTGGATCGTCCGCGCGTTGTTCTCGATTGCTCGCGAGTGAAACATCTGGATAGTGCGGGAATCGAAGTTCTGCTCTATTGCATGGACCAGGCGATGAAACGGGACGGCGATTTGAAAATGGCCGCCGTTTCTCCAATGTCCGCGGCGATTATGGAACTCATGCGCGTCGATCGCCTGTTCGAAGTCTTCGAGACCTCGGAGGAGGCGGTGCGGAGTTTCCACGCCGTGGCATTGCCGGAAAATCCCCAGAGCCTGCCCTGGTATTCACCTGGGTATGGTCTGCCTAATCTGAAGTCTGCTTAGCTCATCTTTGTGTCGGGGGTGGCTGTGAAAGCGTGGCAAAAAGTAATCTTGCGTGTGGCTTGTGGCGGATTAGTCGCCTCAAGTCTCCCGGGAATCGTGCTGCCCCTCGAGGCGCAGCAGGCTTCTGTCTCTCAAGAACAGACTGCTGAACTTCCGGACAGCCCCGGCGTCCTGGTTTCCAGAGCGTCCGATCCATTTCAGACTTCTGCGCCTACGGGAACTCAGGTTGCACAGTCTGAGGTTGCTCAGAGCCAAGCTCCCCAACCCGAGGCTCCCCAACCCCAGGCAACCACATCTCAGGCGGCACCTTCTCCGCAGAAGCCTGTGGGCACGGCCGCAGCCGAAGCTCCCGAGGCCAGCGGCATTGCCGCGTCACAACCGGCAGGGGTCGCGATAGCTCCAGCCAAACAGCACCGTGCGCGAACGATCATCATACGAACCGGCGCGATCATCGGGGCCGGCCTAGCGGTGGGAGCGGTAGTCGCAATGACCGAGGCTACGTCCAGTAAACCGCCAGGAACGCATTAAGAGCCGGGATGTGAATTAAGGAAATCCGTGAAAATCGTCACCTTTTCTGGAATTGACGGAGCCGGCAAGAGCACCCAGATCCGAGCTCTGGAGGCGTGGCTTCGCCAAGCGAGCTTCCGCCCGAGTCTTTTGACCTTCTGGGACGATGTGGTGATGTTCGCGCGCTTTCGCGAATTCATGAGTCATAACGCGTTCGGTGGCGACCGGGGGGTTGGATCGCCGGACAAGCCTTTGCATCGCCGCGACAAAAACGTAACCGCATGGCCGGTTACCGCATTGCGATTCTGCCTGTATTTCGCAGACGCTGTAAATACTCGCCTTGTAGTTCGACGACTCCACAAAAACGATGCCGATGTCGTGATCTTTGACCGCTACATTTACGATGAACTTGCCAACCTTCCTCTACACAATTGGTTTGTCCGGATTTTTATTCGGCTCATGTTGGCGATAGCACCAACTCCCGATGTCGCGTATCTGATCGATGCGGATCCGGTTGCGGCACTGGCGCGAAAGCCGGAATACCCATTGGAGTTTCTCCGGAAGAATCGTGACTCTTATCTGGCTCTGAGCGATCTTTTCGGGAACATCACGGTAATCGAGCCCCAGTCCGTTTTGGCGATGGAATTAAGAGCAAGGGAAGCATTCCAGCAGACGACATCTGAGTCCAGCGCTGAAGTCTCCGGCATCCCAGCTTTGCCGTAAAATCCCAGATTTCTCTATCGCTCTCCCTTGGGGCGCGAGACATTATCTTCCCCACAAAGGCCAACATTTCTTAGAGAAGCCTCATCTAACCTCAGCCGACCACGAGGCACGGGAATTAATGAAAATTTGTCTGGTAACCACTTTTCCACCCAGCCAGGGTGGATTGAGCGAATACGGACTTCATATCGCCGAAGAGCTACGCCGCAATCCCTTTCTCAGCCTCACAATTCTTGCCGACCGGATGTCTCCCTCTCAACCGGAACTGGATGGCTTCGACGTAGTTCGTTGCTGGTCGTTCGACGATCCTGCGAGTGCGGCTCGCCTGCTCAGCACTCTGAACCGGCTCAAGCCCGATGTGGTGTGGTTCAATCTGCTATTCAGCACATTTGGCCGCAATCCTATCAACGCCTTCCTCGGCCTGCTAACACCGCTGCTTGCCCGATTGAGCGGCCGTTACACCCACGTTACCCTGCACCACTTGATGGATACGGTTGACCTGAAAGATGCCGGAGTGCGGCACGCGCGGACCTACCGGTTTGCCGGAGCATTTGCCACCCGGTTGTTGCTACTGTCCAATTCCGTTTCAGTTCTGATGCCGGGCTATCGCAAAATCCTTCACGAAAAATACGGCCGCGAGAATGTTCACGTGCGATCCCATGGCGTGCTGACGCGCAGACCGGAGTATCCGGATTTTTCCCGGCGCGGCAATCCCGAGCATCGCATCCTCGCTTTCGGAAAATGGGGAACTTACAAGCGGCTCGAACTCATGATCGAGGCATTCGACATCGTTGTAGAAGCCTTGCCGGATGCGAAGCTGGTAGTTGCCGGTGGCGATCATCCTCAAGCTTCGGGCTATGTGGAATCGATGAGGAAAAAGTGTGCGGGGAATCCAAAGATCGAGTTTACGGGCTACGTGCATGAAGATCAGTTGCCCGAGCTATTTCAGAGGTCCTCGGTAGCCGTAATGCCGTATTCGTCGTCGACCGGTTGCAGCGGGGTCGCTCACCTTGCCTGTGCCTATGGCATTCCCATCGTGTGCGCGGATCTTCCTGACTTCCGCCAGATGGCAGACGTGGAAGAGCTGGCCATTGAATTCTATCGCCCCGGCAGCGCCGAAGACCTGGCCGCCTGCGTGATTGCTTTGCTGACCAATGCGGGAAAGCAGCAAACCATGGCGGTGCAGAATTTCTCCACCGCTTTGCGCCAAACGATGCCGACCATCGTCCAGAAATATCTCCGCCATTTCGAACTGGACCAACGGACCGAAGTCCTGCGGCGCGTGACTCGCTTCCGCAGGCTCCCGGCCTGGGCCCCATCGAAGGGACTTCTGTTGCGGTTGATGACGCGCAATTCGCCGGGATGGGTTCACCGCTCCGGCATTCATCGCCCTTTCGGAAACGGTTCCGACAGCAAACGTTTATTGAACAGTGACGTCAATAGTGGTCGAAAGCTGAGCGGAACTGGAATTCCCTTGAATGGTAACGGAGTAGGTGGAAGCCGGCACGCTCACGCTTTGAGTGGCGACGGTGGTGGCAGTATTCGTACCGCCGCCGCAGGAAACTCCCACGATTCCGACGCCGAGCAAAGCAATGACGGCGAGCGTCCGAGCCCAGCGCCTGCGTTGTCCATCGCCGAGGAGAGTGAACCCGGCTATTCCGCCGAAGGGCAGCAGCCACGCGGCGTGGAGTAGCGGCGACTTTCCCTTCCCGGGCGGCAAGTTCGTTCCCGCCACACTGGAAATCGTCAGCGTGGAGGTTGCAGTGCCCGAGCCTGGAGTGATGGTCGCCGGCGAAAAGGCGCAGCTCAGCGCCTCCGAGATGCTGCTACAAGAAAGCGCGATGGGGTTGTTAAATGCCCCCGATTGCGCTTGCGCTGTGACCGTGAAGCTCCCCGACTTGCCGGATGGAATAATGACCGACGCGGGTGACGCGCTAAAAGACAGAGTCGGAGACAGCGGTGGGGTTGGCGGCGGCGGTGGAGGTGGGGGCGGCGGCGGAGGTGCTGTGGCTGCAGCGCATGACGGGCTGTAACTCACGGCACCGGTAATCTGATTGGCCAAGCTTGGCTTGCCCACCGCTTGTACAAAGAACTGATAATTGCCATCTGGAATCGGAAACCCACACAAATTCAGCGAGTGAATTCCCGTATCCAGGTCGGTCAACGACATCAGGTTCTGGCCGTCGGAGCTTACATAGACAGTGTAGTGATCGACGGTGTTCTCGTTCCCACTGATGGTCCACTGCAAAGCGTTTGCTGCGGCGGAGGCGGAAACGGCAAAGCAATTATCGATCCCGGATTCGATCTCCGTGGCTTCCTCGTAGTCGTTCCATGTCACCAACTGCAAATCGCTGAGCGGCTTTCCAGCACTGTAGAGCTTATTGATGTCAGAAAAAGTCTGAAGCCATGTCTGGCCGCATTGCTGCTTCATGATGCGGTCTGAGCCCCAGGAAGCGAGAGTATCGTTGAACCCTTTGTATACCGCTCCCACCGTCTGCTCATTGGGGAATGACATTCCCGCATCGTAGAAGCTGGAGAGATAGTTCGCCCCGTAGTCGGTCGTGGTGGGCATCACCCAGGCATAGCTGCCATCGCTGAGAGTGTGATTAAATCCGCTGTTGTTCTGAAAAATGAATGCGGGATGATCGCTCAATGTGGCGTTGGCCGCATTCCAATCAACCGAGTACGAAGGGTCAACGTTGAAGTTCGTGATGACCGGCTGACCTTGTATGCTCATGTAGGCGGGCGAAGGAAAGTAAGTCTTCTCGATATATTGCAGTTGGCTGTTCAATGCCTGCTGCGGCGTGCAGCCTGAGCAGGAATCCCATTCCAGCGCGCCCTGGTCGATCATGATGGCGAACGTGAACCCAGGATATTTTTCAGCCTCCGCCATTACTAATTGCGTAGCCTGATCAATCGCATTGTTGGGGCCATACCAGTCGATGACCACCCCATCGATGCCGCGGCTGACCATGTCTGTAATCTGGCGCGCAATCTGATTCGGGTCCGTGGAGCTGTAACCAATGTTCATGTGGCTCGACTCTCCGAACCACAGAAGCAGGTGAGCGTAGACCTTGGTCGTCGCCCCAGAGTAGAGAAGCGAATGAACGTCGACCTTGCTGACGTTGCCCGCTCCCTTGTTGCCATTGGTTTGCGTGGTGAAGCCGTCAGCCGCGCTGGTGTTGTTGGCGGTTTGAGCGGCCAGAGTTGTGGTGGGTACCACGTAAGAGGAACTCGCCGCACCTAGATCTGTCACACCCAGGGTTGACACACTTAGAATGATAACTGCTAAAGCGAACAGTTTTCGACGCATCGGTCCTCAGGAGCGGAGTAAATTGCCGAGGATCTTGCTGGACTCGGGGGACAGAAACGAGGAAGGCACGCCGCGCCTGTAGATTTCCTCGCCACTGAACTCAATCTTTCTGGGAACTGAAGTGAGCTTAGCGCGGCGAGCGATGGGAACGGAAGATAACGTCGGTCTAAGAACTAATGTGCTACGACTGGGGTTTCGATTTGGTCCAGTCCGGCGTTCCGATTTGGGAAACTGTTCGGAATTGCAACTGTTTACGCTGGTTCAAGCAATGCGGCGCTTGCATCTCGCAGCCAACACATGAACTCAAAACGTCATCTTATGCGTGCCTTTCGCTGCCACTCACAAACGAGGAAATCAAATGGGTTTGAAGAAGAACGTCGGCGTAGTTTCCGCCCTGTGCATGACGGTTTTCTTAATAGTGCTATGCGGTTGCCGGGGATTGGTGGCCGATTCCGCGGGCGATGGAAGTGTCCAGGCGGTCAATCATGTCATTTTCATGTTGCAGGAAAATCGCAGTTTCGACACCTACTTCGGCATGCTCAACCCCTACCGGCAAGCAAATCAATGGAACGTTGGTGACGAC
>Ga0209006_10002756_pt1 | contig 15979 bp, 15 predicted proteins | sample JacPin_JW_Ref_O2_FD_188567 | JGI IMG/M metagenome (GOLD analysis project Ga0209006, IMG submission 188567) | Forest soil microbial communities from Algoma, Ontario, Canada - Jack Pine, Ontario site 1_JW_Ref_O2 (SPAdes) (version 2) | ecosystem: Environmental > Terrestrial > Soil > Boreal... | reverse complement strand
AACGAAACCAACAAACTGGTCACCGGCTACCAGGTGGAAATCGACGAGCAGTTCAAGACCAGCCGTTAGCTTTTACAGCAGGATGAAACATGTGGGGACGGCCGCCCTCGGCTGTCCGCCGCGCGAAGCGCGGCAGGGTTGTCGGGGTTCCCCGCTGCGACATCAACGCTTTCGGCTCGTACGCGTGAACTTAAACTCATGCGCCTTCATATCCACGCGCCGCCCGCGAAAGCGAACGCCCTCGGCTTCCAGCCGAAACCGCTGCTCCATCGCCGAATCCCCGCGGAGCTTGATCTCTCCACCAGCGCCCAGCACGCGTTGCCAAGGCAAGCCGAAGCCCTGCCGCAGAACCGCCGCCACCTGCCGCGCCGCGCCGGGAAGTCCCGCGGCCCGCGCGACTGCTCCATAGGTCGAGACCTTGCCTTGCGGAATCGCCCGAATCGCCTTCTCGATTCGCAGACGATTTCCCGCGACCTCGCTCAACTATGCAGCCGCCTTGCGAAACGATTCGATGGCTTCGCCTTCCGAATTGTGTACGTCGAAAACCGTCAGCAGCTTGGTGACTTGCAGCAGATCGCCCACGCGCTTGGTTAAGTTCACCAGCTTGATGTTGCCGTCGGCATTCGTGGTCGTGGCGTGCAGCGCGACCAGCGTGCCCAGCCCGCCGGAATCGATGTAGTTCACTTCGCCCAGGTTAAGAATGATGCGTTTGTACTGGGGAACGGCTTTCTTGACTTCCTCGCGCAACAGCGAGGCTTCCTCGCCAAAAACAATCCTCCCGCTGCATTCCAAAATCAAAATCCCATCCACATTCTTGTTTGCGATTTTCAGTTGCATCTTTCTCCTTTGACGCCTCCGCGGCCAACTCGCACCGCATCCGGCGACCGCACATCCCGCTGAGCGACAAGCCTATCGCTTGCACGCCGGTTTTAGCAAGCGAGCAACCGTAGCGCCGCCGTCCCGGCGGCGATTGCGCGTGCCAAAAAAGCTTTATAATCACGGGACAACATTTCGCCGATCCAAGCGGCAATGCGCGTGTAATTCTATCGATCCTTAAATATTTGCTCGGGAGGAAATAATGGCGAAGCTCACCTTGTCCGTTAACGGCGCCAGCCAGGTTGTGTCCGCAGCGCCGGACACCCCCCTGCTCTTCGTACTCCGCAACGAATTGAAATTAAGAGGTCCTCATCTGGGCTGCGGGATCGCGCAGTGCGGAGCCTGTGCCGTGTTGCTCGACGGCGAGGAAATTCGCTCCTGCATTACTCCGGTCTCCGGCGCGGTGGGCAAACAGGTGACCACCATCGAAGGACTGCCCGCAGTGTGGGCGGAAAAAACAAAGAATGGATCGAGCGCTGAAGCCGCGAAGCTCCATCCCGTCCAGCAGGCGTGGATTGACGAGCAAGTTCCGCAGTGCGGCTACTGTCAAAGCGGAATGATGATTGCCGCCGTCGCATTGCTTTCTAAGAATGCCGACCCGACCGTCGCGGAAATCAGAGATTCCTTCACGAACACACCGCCGTCGGCTCACTTGTGCCGCTGCGGCACCTACGCCGCCATCATTGACGCCGTTCAGCGGGCCGCCAAGGCTATGAAGTCCTAAAGGAAGGCCTTAAGGAGCGCATTTCATGACGTTGAAATTAGAAGACCCAGTCGATTGTCCGATTACACCTCCGGGGGCCACAATTACACGGCGCGGATTCGTCAAAATGGGCGGCGCTCTCTTTGTCTCGCTAACCGTACCGGCCGGATTGTCCGCTGAAGTTGCCAAAGTTCTGACTCCGCACCACGCCAACCAGCTCAACCCAACATTGCTGGCGTCATGGCTGGAAATCCACAGCGACAACACAATTCTGGCGCGCACTGGCCGTGCAGAAACCGGCACCGGCATGAGCGCCTATTATGCGCAGACCATCGCCGAGGAATTGAACGTCAAGCCGGAAGCGATCACGCTGATTCTCGGCGACACCGACAAGACGCCGGATGGCGGCTACTCCGCGGGCTTTCTCTATGGGGCTGCGAATGTTCGCAAGGTGGCCGCCTACACTTATCAGGCGCTGCTCGGCTTGGCGGCGAAGAAACTCGGAGTTCCAGTTGCGAGTCTCACGGTCGCCGACGGCGTCGTATCGGGCAGCGGGAAGAATATTAGCTACGGCGAACTTGTTCAAGGCCAACACCTTGACTTGAAAATTCCGATCAAAGGCGCACCTCTGAAGATGGATCCGGACGAAGATACCGGAGTCGCGGGGCTGGATGGATATTCCGTGACTGGCGATCCGCCGATGAAGCCCGTAAACCAGTACAAAATCGTCGGGACGTCATACCCCATTCCCGGAATTCCCGACAAAGTCACTGGCAAGACACAATGGAGTTGCGACGTCACCTTGCCCGGCATGTTGCACGCTCGCATGGTGCGCCCGGCGACGATGGGTTCGACTTTGATTTCCGTCGGCGCGCTAGACAAGAAACAGTTTCCCACTGCCGAAGTGGTGAGGAAAGCCAACCTTGTCGCCGTCGTCTCGCCTAGTGAATGGGAGGCGATCAGCGCGGCGGATTCGGTCGCCGCTGGCACGAAATGGACGGATTGGGCAGGACTCCCGGGCAGTGACAACCTGACGAAAGCGATTCGCGAACATAAATGGGGTGCGGCCACAGAAAGCAAAGGCAAAGCGGCCGAAGTCAAGGCGGCTCTGGCCGGCGCGCCGAAAACCATCTCCGCGACGTATGAACAGCCGTACGTCAGGCACGCTCCCATCGGTCCTTTCGTCGCAGTGGCCGACGCGCGCCGCGATGGCAGCGTGACCGTTTGGACACATTCGTCGCAGTCGCAAGGCTTGCGCATGCAGATCGCGAACACTCTGAGTGTCCCCGTCGATAAAGTTGTGGTTCGCTGGCTGGAACATTCTGGCCAGTATGGGCGGACAACTTTCGGCGGTGACGGCGCCGAAGGCGATGCGGTGATCCTTTTCAAATTGACCGGCAAACCAGTGCGGGTACAGTGGACCCTCGAAGAGGATCTGGCGTGGTCGAGCGTTTCCCCCGGATGGGTCTCTGATGTAAAGGCGAGCGTGGCCGCAGATGGACACATTACGGCACTGCACACCGCAATTTACGCGCCCCACATGTTCGACGCTCGGCTTCTGGGGGCCATTCTTGCCGGAATGCCTTGCACCACGGCGAAAGAAAAAGGGTTTGTTGCCACCGAGTGGCCTTACGACAAGATTCAAAACCGGCTGGAAGAAGCCTATGGCATGCCCAACATCGGCTCGAAATCGACCAGCGGCGGACTGCGCGGCAACATCATGCGCACGCCGGGACAGCGCCAGCAGAACTTTGCACTCGAGGGTTTTATGAACGAGGCTGCGGCTGCCGCGAGTGTCGATCCTATTCAGTTCCGGCTCAATCACACAACCGACCCGCGGCTGATCGAGATCATCCACGCCACTGCGACAGCAGCGAAGTGGGAACCGCGGCCTTCGCCGCACTCGGGCGCGCGCAAGACGGGAAACGATCGCGTGGCCGGACGCGGAGTATGCATCATGGTCCGCTCCAACGCTTACTGGGTGGGCATCGCGGAGATTTCCGTTGTTCCCGCCACGGGAGCGATACAGGTTACAAAATTCACCCTCGGCTGCGAGTGCGGCAAAATCATCAACCCACGGCAGCTCAGTTTGTGTATGAAGAGCGGCGTCGTGATGGGCTTGAGCGAAGCGCTCAAAGAAGAAGTCACTTTCGACAAGAGCAAAGTCACTAGCACGGATTGGAGTTCCTACAAAATTCTGACCATGGCGGAGATGCCGGAGATCAAGCTGGTTCAAGTCTCGCGCGACGATAAGGGTTTTGGCGGAGGGTCCGAAGCCGCGAACGCGGTGGTTCCGCCGGCAGTCGCCGCCGCGTTCTTCGATGCCACCGGAGTGCAGCCGAGGAGAATTCCGCTGAAGCCGGAATATTTGGCTAGCCTGCTCAAAGCCTAGAAGCGGCGCATCGTTTGCTCCGCGCCAGGCGACGCCCCATGACTGTATAATCGAGTATTCCTCCTCATGAGCTACACCGTCCTGGCACGCAAATACCGTCCGCAAAAGTTCTCCGAGGTCATCGGACAAGAGCACGTCACTCGCACGTTGCAGAACGCCATTGAGCAGGGACGCACGGCCCACGGCTACATCTTCAGCGGGCATCGGGGCATCGGCAAGACCACTGTCGCGCGCATCCTGGCCGCGGCTTTGAACTGCCGCTCCCAAAATCATCCCGTGCCGGAGCCTTGCGGCGTGTGCGAATCGTGTACGGAAATTCGTGCCGGCAACGCAGTGGACGTGATTGAAATCGATGCCGCCACAAACCGCGGTATCGACGAGATTCGCGAACTGCGCGAGGCCGCGCGTTATCGCCCAGCGCGCGACCGCTTCAAAATCTACATCCTCGATGAAGCTCATCAAATTACCGACGCGGCCTTCAACGCGCTGCTCAAGACTTTGGAAGAGCCGCCGGATCACATCGTCTTTATGCTGGCGACCACCCAGCCGGAAGACATTCCGCAGACGATTCGCTCGCGCTGCCAGCACTTCAGTTTTCGCGCGGTGAAGTTTGACGACACCGTAGGCCAGCTCCGCGATCTGGTCACCCGCGAAAAGATCGAAGCGGACGATGATGCGCTCGCGCTGCTCGCCGAAGCCGGCGACGGTTCCATGCGCGATGCGCTCTCGATTCTCGATCAGGCCATCGCTTCGTCTACCAGCAAGGTCACTGCCGACTCGGTAAGAAATCTTGTGGGCGCGGCGCCCGCGCATATTTTGGAAGAAGTGATGCAGGCCATCTCCCGCGGCGCCAGTGAGGATGTCTTGCGGCAGGTCGATCACCTGATCGGCGAAGGGCACAGCCCGGTTCATTTCGCGCGCCAACTGGTGCGTTTCTTGCGCAATGCCGCCGTTGCAAAAATCGCGGGCAAAGATTCTTCCCTGCTCCAGATTTCCAGCGACGAGCGCGAGCGCGTGGGCCGTGTGGCCGAGCTGTTTGGCGAAGAAGATCTCACACGGCATTTGCAAATCATGCTGCGCACCCACGGCGAGTTGGGATACAAGCAGGAGCAGCGCTTCCATCTCGAACTCGGACTGCTGAAGATGGCGCATGCGCAGCGGTTGCTGCCGATTGAGCAATTGCTGAGCGATGCAGCGGCATCTTTGCCGGCGGCTTCGGCCGGATCGCCTCGCAGTATTTCGCGGCCCTCGATTGTGGGAGGAACTGCTGGAGCCGCGGCTGGAGCGTCCGACGTTCGGCGGACTGAAGCGGCTCCAGTTGCGCGTCCGAACTTCGTTTCGCCGTTCGCCGCCGATTCTGCGCGTAAGGGCACTCCGCGTCAGGAATCCGCCACTGAGGCGGCTTCTGCGAGTGGACCACGCATTGTCGCAGCGGCCAGCGCGCCACAATCGGTGATCATGGGCGCAGCAGCACCGGCGCACATTCAAGAAATCGCGCCGGAGCCGCAAGCCATCGACGCTGCCTCGCCCGCAATCGAAAGCATCGAACCCCAGATCGAACCACGCGAGAATACTCCGCCGCAAGCGTCTGCGCCCGATCCCATGTCCGACACCATCGCGCGACTCCAGAGTGCCGTGTTGCAAGCACTCACTGATGGCAACCAACGCATCCTGGTTTCCATGCTTGAGGCAGGTGAATGGAGCACGCAGGGCAACGAGGTGGTCATCAAAGTCAGCGAATCGCAAACGGTCATCGACATGTCGGTAGGCCCGGAAGCGAGGCGTCTCGCAATTGCTTCCGCGAGTGGAGTGCTGGGTCGCGCGGTCAAGTTGAGAATCGTTCCGGGCGCAGCCGTCGTGCCGCCTGACGGAAATGGCGTCAAGAGCAACGGCTCTGCCTCGGCTCAAGGCCCGAAAATCGGCGGCCGCGGCCGCGCCGAACAGGATCCCGTGGTACAGCGCATGCGAGAAAAGTTTGGCGCGGAGATTCGCACAGTGATCGATTACAGGGATAGAAAATAAAGTTTCAAAGTTGCAAGGTTTCAATGTTTCAAAGTTAGACCTATTCAGATTCCTGAAACCTTTGAAACTCTGAAACCTTGAAACCTGGATTTCTATGAACAACTTCAATTTGCAAGAACTGATGTCGAAGGCCAAGTCGCAGTATGAAACTCTGCAAAAGAAAATGCAGGAGACCGTCGTGGAGGCCACATCCGGCGGCGGCACGGTTACGGTCAAGATGGATGGCAGCAAGCGCCTGCTTAGCTTGCGCATCGACCCGGAAGCGGTGAAGGCGGGCGATGTTGAGATGCTGCAAGATTTGGTGCTGGCCGCGGTGAATGAAGCCGCGCGCAAAATCGATGGCGCCATGCAATCGAGCCTGGGCGGAATGCTCGGCGGCATCGGGATCCCGGGGCTCTGAGACGTCTCATGTCGAAATTTGCTGAGCCGATGTCGCGACTGATTGACGAATTGAAGAAACTGCCGGGCGTGGGATCGAAAAGCGCACAGCGGCTGGCGTTTCATATTCTGCGTTCCAGCGAAGACGACGCCGAGGCGCTGGCCGCCGCGGTGCGCGACGTGAAGGCCAGCTTGCGGCTGTGCTCGGTCTGCAACAACATTACTGACGTTGACCCTTGCGTTTACTGCACCAGCGCCACGCGCAACCAACGGCTGGTCTGCGTGGTGGAAGAACCTACGAACATTTCTTCCATTGAAAAGACCAAACACTTTAACGGCGTCTTTCACGTCCTGCACGGCGCAATTTCTCCGCTGCACGGCATTGGGCCGGAGCAGTTGCGCACTTCGAATCTCATCGCGCGCGTCGATGCAGGAAACGTCGATGAAGTCATTCTCGCAACTAATCCAACCGTCGAGGGTGAAGCCACTGCGACTTATCTTTCGCAGCAACTCAAACGCGTGGGAGTGAAAGTCACGCGCATTGCCATGGGCATTCCAGTGGGCAGCGACATCGAGTACACGGATGAAATCACTATGCTCAAAGCAATGGAAGGGCGACGCGAGTTGTAGGAATTTGCCCGCGTCCGCAGACCTGTTAAATCTGCTTCTCCGTTCGTGTTTTTCGGCCTCCTCTTGAATCTTCCCGGCGGATCATATCAAAAATAGAAACACTCTTCGCTAAATTATTCCTGGAAGCGAGGGGTGAGGGGAGGAAGGATCGGCATGAGGGCACGATGCACTCCGGTGGGCGATGATACGCCCCATTCGAGGTAGACGTAACGGCGAGGACCACCCGCGAAAAACGGCAATGGGGTATATTGGATGCCGCTCAACCTCGGGGCAGAGTCTGAGCCGAGTCGAAGTGCGGGGCTCCGGTGTTGAAGATTCCTGGGAGAGATCATGAAAATATTCGTTATGCACGACGATAGCGGCAAGATTCGCGGAACGTTTGCGGCCACGCGGAATAATGTGGAGGCCAAGCCGGCGAAGGGAATGCGGGTACTTGTGATCGAAAAGGACAATCTCGAAGGGGCGGAGCTGACCCGCTATCTTTACGATTTGCACACAGGTTACCGCGTGGAGACCAAATCCGAAAGCACGAACTTGATCAAGAAATAGCGGTTTTGCGGCGCATTTTAATTGCGGAAAAAGAGGAGAGTTATGTCGAATGAGGTCAATGTTTCGCAGATTGGCTCTGGGACGCTCGATCCGGGCGAAGGATGGGAAGTGCATGTGTGGACTGGATCGGAGAGCGAATACAAGAAAGAACGTAAGCGGGCCAGATTTTTCACCGTGGTTCCGGACCCGGACGTAAGAGTCGAAATTAATGGCATCGTGCAGATGGAAATTACCAGGGTTTGGAACATGGTGCGAACGACGATTCCTCCCGACTTCAAGATCGTCAACGTGCTGCAATGGAACGTGGCGATTTTGAACTCTGGTGGGCAGATCTCGGCGTGGGAGCTATTGCAGGCGGAGACCGACAACTAAGCGTGAGCCTTGGGTTGTCGGCGCGATCCACTAGCTGTCGCTAGATTCCGCCTTCGAAGATTTTCTTGGAGAGATAGCGTTCGGCGGAATCGGGGATGATTGTGACTACGCGTTTGTCTTTCCCGAGCCGGCGGGCAATCTGCATTGCCGCATAGACCGCGGCGCCGCCGCTGGAGCCGGCCAGGACACCTTCCTGCGCGGCTAATTGTTTTACCGTGTTGAAGGCATTTTCGTCGGTGACCATGATGACCTGGTCGCAGACCGAGCGGTCGAAGGTTTTGGGAATGAAGCTGGTACCGATGCCCTCGACTTTGTGCGGGCCGCGCTCTCCGCCACCAAGTGTAGATCCCTGGGTTTCGACGGCGAATGCTTGCAGGTGCGGAAGATTTTCTTTTAAGTAGCGCGCGACGCCGGTGAAGGTGCCGCAGGTGCCGCAGCCGATGACGACGGCGTCAATGCGGCCTTCCATTTGTTCGAAGATTTCGTGGGCGGTGGTGTCGTGGTGGTAGTCGGGGTTGGCCTGATTTTCGAATTGTCCGGCCATGAAGGCTCGGGGATCGCTGGCGACTAACGCCTTGGCTTGGTCGATTGCGCCTTGCATGCCCTCGGCGTCTGGAGTGCGAGTCACCTCAGCGCCGAGGGCTCGCATGATGATGACTTTTTCTTCGGAAAAATTTTCCGGGACGAAGAGTTTGACTTTGTAGCCGCGGTTGACTCCGATCAAGGCGAGGCCAATGCCGGTATTGCCGGCGGTGGCTTCGACGATGGTGCCTCCGGGAGCGAGTCTGCCCTGCTGCTCGGCGCGGCGGATGATGCCAATGGCGGCGCGGTCTTTGACGCTGCCGCCGGGATTCAGATATTCGAGCTTGGCAAAAATGTCCGCAGATGCCGGTGGAACCAGACGCTTGAGATGAAGTATGGGTGTTTCGCCGACCAGTTCGGTAATGTCTTCGGCCACGCGCAGGCGGGTAAGTTCGGCTGTTGTGCGCACGTTTTAGGGTAAGCGGGCGGAGATGCGCGCGTCAATCGTGGAGACCATGTAAATACGCTGATTTCCGTTACTTTCGTTACGCTGGTCTTCGTTACGCTGTTCTATCCCAGTTTGCATCTCGTGACCGGGCATTCAAGTAGCGATGCGGTGCGCCGATGATCTTAGAAAGGCCGGTTGGATAGCCGATCGATACTTCCGAAGACAACCCATGCCAGGACATAGATGCGGATACGGACCGGCGGCCAAGGCGATCCTAGTGTGCCTTTGGGCGGGGCAGGCTTGGCTGAACGCGCAGGAATTCAAGCTGTTTGACCGCACGGTGCAGGTGCATGGATTCGCCTCGCAAGGCTTTGTCTATACCAACGGCAACAACTGGCTGACCATGGACACGAGTCAGGGCAGCGCCGGCTTCACAGATTTTGGGCTGAACATGTCGGCTCCGCTAACCGACAAGCTGCGCGTAGGGGCGCAGGTTTATGACCGCAATCTGGGGCAACTGGGACAGTATCATCCGTCTCTGGACTGGGCGGTTGCGGACTACCGCTTCACCAGTTGGTTTGGGGTTCGCGGCGGCAAAGTTAAAACCACGCTCGGTCTCTACACCGACACGCAGGATCTGGACTTCCTCCGCGTGTTTGCCCTGCTTCCGCAAAGCGTTTATCCCACGGATCTGAGAGACGCCACCATCGCTCACCTGGGCGGCGATATCTATGGCGATATTCCCCTCAAGCACCGTCTCGGCGACCTCTCCTATACAGCTTATGCCGGGCATCGCAGCGACAGCATCTATAGCGGCTATCCGTTCTACTTCAGCAGTTTCGGAGCCCACATTACGAGCTTTGGTGGACTGCAGTACGGCGCGGATCTTCGCTGGAACACTCCGCTAAAGGGACTTCTGCTTGGGGCAGCGCGGCTGAATGAGGACATCACCGGCAAGGGCTCAGCGATAAACCCATTTAACCCGGGAGCAGGGTTAGTGCCATACTCTGAGGCCTCGAAAGCCGACTGGGCCAATCAATTCTATGGCGAGTACATCGTGGGCAGATTGCGGATCGACTCGGAGTATCGCCGCTACTGGCGCAATGAGGAGCTCTCCCACAACACTTCCGAAAGTTTCGGCGACGTTCGCGGTTGGTACGTCTCCGGCGCTTACCGGGTTTGCAAACGGCTTCAAATCGGATCCTACTACTCTCGCTACACGGTCACGAATGTCGTGGCTGGCGCACTCTCCGCGTTTTATCCCCCGGCAACCGACACCAGTCTGCCCGCCAATCACGATTACGATAAGGTCATCACAGGTCGGGTTGACCTGAATAGGTTCTGGAACCTGAAAATTGAAGGTCACTTCATGAATGGCTATGGGAGCGGCCCGTATCCGAACGGATTCTATACGCAAGTCAACCCCAATGGCTTCAAGCCCAACACCACCGCCCTGGTCCTCAAGACCAGCTTGAATTTCTAAACCGAAGGAGGCACGCAGATAGGCGACCGTGATGAAGAACCACAGAATACTTTCCTTCGTTGCCGTGGTCCTAATGTTCGGCTCAGTCCGCGTCCTCGCGGCCGAAGTCAAGGTGATTGCCAATCGCAGTGTGAAGGCCGATGTGATATCCGCGGGTGACCTAAAGAGAGTGTTTCTGGAGGAGCGGATCGCACTCGGGGATGGCACGCACGTGGAAGCGGTGCTGGAAAAAGATGGACCCGTCCACGAAGCGTTTCTGCGGGAATGCCTGGGCGGAACGGACGACGATTTGCAGAACTACTACCGGGCGCTGGTGTTTTCGGGCAGAGGCTCCATGCCGAAAGAACTCGGCTCGGACGAGGAAGTCGTGGCCTACGTGGAGAAAACCAGGGGCGCCATCGGATATGTGAGCGCGCGAACGAATACCGCTGGGGTGAAGACCCTGGTCATTGGAGACAACAGCAACCACGAAGACAGAAAGCTGATTCGCCGCGTGGAACCGAAATATCCCGAGACTCTGAAGCAGTTGGGTATTGGGGGAACAGTGCACCTGCGGGTAACGATCTCGGCGAAAGGAAATGTCGAGAATGTGGAGTTGCTGGGAGGCAATCCCATTCTCGCGGAATCGGCCATCAACGCGGTAAAGCAGTGGGTCTACGCCGCGGGACATTCGCGGAACGTCGTCGAAATAAATGTTCCGTTTGATCCCGAACGCTGAAACCGGGCATCGCCGGAAGTTCATTTGCTCGCGGAGGCCACCGGTTGCGGGCCGGCGTAGTAGCCGCTCTTGGTGCGGACCACCATTTTGCCGTGGCCTTTGGCTTTGGCTTCCACCTTGACCTGGCGAAAACCGCCGGTACCGCGGGGATTGGTAGGCTTGTAGCCGATGGTGTATTGATTGCGGATGTCGCGCGCGACTTCGCGGCTGATGGCATCGACCTCATCGAGGGTCTTGGGAAAAAATGCCAGACCGCCGGTATGCTGCGCGATGATCTCGAGCGCGCGCTTGGCGCGCTTGGGATGTTCTTCGTCTCCTAGAATTCCTATCGCATAAACTTGCGGGCCATCTTCTTCCTGCAACTGCTTCACGGCCTGCTCCAGCGTTTCACGGCTGGCGTTGTCTTCGCCATCGGTGACCACGAAGAGGACTTTCTTTTCCAGTCTCGCATTGCGCTTCAGGTGCTCGGCCGAGGCTACGACGGCTTCGAACAGCGCCGTGCCACCCTTGGCGTCGATCTTTTCCAGCGCGTCTTTCAGCTTCAAAAGGTTGTTCGTGAAGTCCTGATCGAGGTAGTACTCGTCGTTGAAGTTCACAACGAAGACTTCATCCTGGGGATTGCTGGAGCGCACCAGATTCAGCGCCGCCTGATTCACTTTGGCGCGCTTTTCGCGCATGGAACCGGAGTTGTCGATGACGATGCCCATTGCGACGGGAATATCTTCGTGACGAAAGGAGACGATGTTTTGCTGCTTGCCGTCTTCGAAGACGGTGAACGCGGTCTTGTCGAGATTAGTGACGATGTGCTGTTTGTCGTCGACCACCGAGGCGTGCAGCAGGACTTCGTCAACATCTTTGCGGAAGACGAAGACGCCGTTGTCGTTGTTATTTTGAGAATCTTTCTTCGGTGAGTCGGGCTTGGGCGAATCGGACTTTTGCGCGTCTTTATTTTGCGAATCTGGTTTTTGCGAGTCGGAGGGTGGATTCGGTTGCGCCTGGGCGGGAGAAGTTTGAGGCTGCGCCGGTGCAGCCAGCAAAACTCCGGCGCCAATCACGAAGGCAAGGAGAAGAACAACGCGAACCGCTCGCTCATTCCGCAGGCGCGTAATATCCCGTCCTGGCATACACCTTTAAAGGCGGCAATCCTTTCGGTGGCATCAACTTCACTTTTATCTTACGCCATTTGCCGTCGTGAACAACTTTGGCGGGACGATAGCCCAGAACGTATTGATTGCGCAACTCAATGCCGATCTTGGTGGCGACGTCGGCCAAGTCGTTCGGATTGTCGATGGTAAAAGCGCGGCCGCCGGTGAGTTCGGCAATGTCGGTCAGCAGCGCGGGGCCCAGGCGTTCTTCCTGCGATTGGAAGTAACGGTCGTAAATGCCAATGGCATAAATCATCACGTCGGCTTCTTTGACCAGCGCTTTGATTTCGCCTTCGGTGTAGCGGCTGTGATTGTCGCCGCCATCGGAGATGATCAGCAGAGCTTTCTTCGCGTATTTTGCCTGGCGCATTTTGCTCACGCCCATGTAGATGGCGTCGAGCAGCGCGGTGCGCTTGCGGGGCACGGCGTAGACTAGCTTGTTCTGGATTTCGTCCACGGAACTGGTGAAGTCGCTGACCTCCTCCGGTTCGTCGGAGAAGGTGATCATGAAGAATTCGTCCTGCGGATTTGCCGTCTTGAAGAATTCCACGACCGCGTCTTTGGCGCGATCCATTTTGCTGCTCATGCTGCCGCTGGAATCGAAGATGACGCCGAGCGAGACAGGAGCATCCTCACTTGAAAATGAGCGGATCTCCTGCGGAGTGTTGCCATCGAAAAGCTGGAAATTTTCTTTCTCCAGCCCGGTCACCAGGCGGTTCAAGGGATCGGTGATGGTGACGGGAACCAGAACCAGGTCGACATCGACTTTGAGCGGGCGCACGCGGGCGCTGAGTTTGCCGGCGTCCAGGTCTGCCTTGGTCAAGTCTCCTTTGTTCGAGGTCAACTGCTCCGGCGGAGCATCTTTAGACTTTTCAACCTCCCGCGGCATGACGTGAACGTCATTGACGTCGGTTTGCGCGAAGGCCGGGTCAACCAGCAGGCACGCCGCGACCAGGGTCACGGCCCAGGCGGCCATGCGCACGAATTTCGGCAGGAGATTTTGAGCGAAACGGTGAAAGGAACTCCGAACCAGGGCCGAAGGCGGGGGGAACCCGAACCCCTTATCCAGGCGGGCCATAAAAGTTACCTCAGTTGAGGCGGATGTTATCACAGCTTTCTTCCAACGGCGCAGGCATTTTTGTCAAAAATTAGAGACAACCGGTTATTGGTCCGAATCGGAAAAACGCATCGTCGCAAGCTTTCAGAGTTTCAAAGTTGCGCCGCTTTTGGGACCGTCATCCTGATAAAGCGGTCCTTGTTACAATCAATCGCTACCACCTAACTTTTTCCATGGCTGACATTTTTCCGTTTCGCGCGCTGCGCTATAACCCTCAACTAGTGTCCGCGTCGCAGGCCGTGACCCAGCCTTACGACAAAATCTCCCCGGCGATGCAGGAGGGCTACTACGCCGCCAGCCCTTACAATCTGGTCCGGATAATCTTGGGACGCCGCGAGCAGCAGGACAATACAGAGCACAATGTATATGCGCGTGCGGCAGCGTACTTTCGCGACTGGCGGGCGCAAAACGTGCTGCGCCAGGATGCGGAGCCGTGCATCTACGCTTATTCCGAGCGCTTTCAGGCGCCAGGTGCGAGCCATGAACTTGAGCGGCGGGGATTTATCGCGCTGGGACGGATCGAGGATTATTCGGCGCAGATCGTCTTTCGCCACGAGCAGACGCTGGCTAAGCCCAAGGCTGACCGGTTGCAGCTTCTGCGGGCCACCCGGGCGCATTTTGGGCAGATCTTCATGCTGTATGAGGGGCGGGCGGAAGTTGATTCCCTGCTGATGGCGGCGACGCAGAGCGCACCCGAGATTGAAGTGACCGATGGATACGGCGTGGTTCACCGGGTTTGGGCGATTTCGGAGCCGGCAGTGATTCAGGCAGTGCGCGAGAGGATGAGAGACGAAAGACTCATCATCGCCGACGGGCATCATCGCTACGAGACGGCTCTGAATTATCGAAATGAGCGGCGGGAGGCCAATGGCGGAGGGCCGTCCGGCGATGCGCCCTACGAGTTTCTCATGATGACGTTTGTCAGTATGAACAGTCCGGAGTTGCTGATTCTGCCGACGCATCGGGTGGTGCACGGGATTGCTGCGTTTTCAGCGCAGGAGTTCGTGGAGAAAAGTGGCAAGTTCTTTCAGGTGGAGGAAGTCGACTCTGCGATTGATTCCAAGCGGGCCGCGACCTTTTTGCGCGAGAAAGGAGCCGACGGAGTCGCGCTGCTGGCCGTTATGAAAACGCGGGTGCTGCTACTGCATCATCCCAAGCCAGCCGGCGCGCATTTTTTTGTAGGATTGTCGCCACGGCAGCAGGCTTTGGACGTGGTGCAGTTGCACAAATGCCTGATGGAGGGTGTGTTGCATCTTTCCGAGGAATCGATTCGCAATCAGCAGAACATCTCTTATGTGCGGGACACGGACGAAGCGCTGGAGCAGGTGCGCAACGGAAAAGCCGATGTTATTTTCCTGATGAATCCGTGCCGGGTGGAGCAGGTGCGCGACGTAGCGTTCGCCGGCGAAGTGATGCCCCAGAAGTCTACCGACTTTTATCCCAAGCTTTTAAGTGGGTTGACGATCTATGCGCTGGAGTAGGGCCGGCGGCAGGTCTGAAGTCGATGCGCGAAGCCCACGGGGGCTGAAGCCCGGATTCATCTTGCATTCTTACGCGGCGCTAAAGCGTCGCTCTTCCACGGTTGTGCCAGCATTCATGAGCAGTAGCTTGCTGCGAGAGGTTTCGCGAGGCGCGAGCAAAACGCATCGGCTTGCACGCGCCTTCGTAGCTTTTTCGGTCGCATTGTTTTTCACTATTTTTCTTTCGGGAGCAGCGCCGGAAAAACATCTCTCCGTTTACTCGGTCGCGGCCAACTACTCATTGCCCGTGCTGACGCGGAATGGACGCGACTACGTGGGCCTGCTTGAGTTGCTTGAGCCGTTGGGAGCGGTCAACGCGCGGAATGACGGCGATCGCTGGCGTTTGAGCTACAACCGATTGCAGGCGGAGTTCACGGCGGGCAAAACTCGCGTCCACATTCAGGGGCGCGATGCCGATCTTTCCGCGCCGTTTGTCATGGAGAGCGGGCGCGGATTCATTCCCGTATCTTCAATAAGCGCAATTCTGCCGCGCTTGCTGGGCGGCCCCGTCACTTTGCATGAAGATGCGGGGCGGCTGTTCATCGGCAGCGTGGCCACGCATTTCACGGCGTCTTTGGCGGGAGAGAATCCGCCGCGGCTGGTTTTCAATTTCACTTCGCCGGTGAGCCCGAGTGTTTCGACCGAGCCTGGCACCCTGCGCATGACGTTCAACCGCGAGCCGCTGATGGCGCCGGCGTCGCCCACACTCACGTTCGGCAGCCGGATCATCCCATCGGCCACCTATAGCGAAGGAAATGGAGCGGCGGTCATCACGGTGAATTCGGCGGCGCCAGTCATGGCCAGCTTCAGCAACGAGGGACGCATGGTCACCATCTCCGCCGCATCGAGCGTGGCACAGAAGGTTGCAGTGCCCGTAAACTCGCCGGCATCCGTTTTACCGGGCGCCATTCCTCCCGCAGGCAATTCCGCGGGCAATTCGCCCTCAGTGGCCCGCAAAGTTTTCGCGATCATAGATGCCGGCCACGGCGGCGACGACCGCGGAGAAGCCCTCAGCGCCACGCTGATGGAAAAAAATGTGACGCTGGCGATGGCCCGCAGCTTGCGCCAGGAACTGGAGAGCCGGGGCATCTCCACACTAATGCT
>Ga0209006_10002755_pt1 | contig 15988 bp, 7 predicted proteins | sample JacPin_JW_Ref_O2_FD_188567 | JGI IMG/M metagenome (GOLD analysis project Ga0209006, IMG submission 188567) | Forest soil microbial communities from Algoma, Ontario, Canada - Jack Pine, Ontario site 1_JW_Ref_O2 (SPAdes) (version 2) | ecosystem: Environmental > Terrestrial > Soil > Boreal... | reverse complement strand
GGTGTGAATCAGCCAACCAGGGCCAGAATGATCACGATCGTATCCGGAATACCAAGGTCAGGCACTTCTCTCATGATGCAAATGATCGCGGCCGGAGGAATGGCTGCACTCACCGACAGCCAGCGCAACGCCGATGCCAACAATCCTCGCGGCTATTACGAATTGGAGTCGGTGAAGACTTTGGCGCGCAACCCGGATGCTATCGCCGAAGGGGAAGGCAAGGCGGTGAAGGTGATTTCCTCGCTGCTCACGTTTCTGCCGAATCGCCACGAATACCGCGTGATTTTCATGTGCCGCCCTCTCGATGAAGTTCTGGCGTCGCAGGACCGGATGATGCAACGCCTAGGCCGCGTGGTTCCGCCCGCGCCGACGGAATCCGTAAAGGGTGCCTTCGAGCAGCACATCGTGCAAATACGCGGCTGGCTCGCCGCGCAACCGAATATTGCTGTGCACTACGTCGAGTACGGCGCCGTGGTGCGGGACGCTCACGCCGAGGCAACGAAGATCAAGGCCTTCCTGGGACTTGATCTGGATGTGGACGCCATGGCCCGGCAAGTGGAGCAGTCGCTTTACCGCGAGAGATCTTCGGACCAAAGATCTTCGAGCTGACGTTCGGGGGACGCAGCGCAGACACCGAGAAGTGGAAACAGCATCCCGTCGAAAATTAAATAAATCTCAGCCGGAAATTTCAGACAGCGAATTCTCCAGCGCTCCATCCTTCGGCGTAGGAGTAGCCCCCGGCTGGCTCGCCACCCATGCTCCCACCCGGTTGGCAACTTCGTTCATGCCGTCAAGCGACGCGCCGTGGAGGTATTCGTGAGTGAGCCCGGCAGTAAAGGCGTCCCCGGCGCCGATAGTGTCTGCGACTTTCACGCGAAACCCGGCGTGCTCGCTCGACCCCGATTTGCTGACCAACAAACTGCCGCGGCTCCCCCGTGTGACGCAGACCAGCTTCAGATCGTAAAGACCGAGCAGCTTTTCGGCTGAAGATTTCTCGCCGCCGTCGTGGACGAGACCGCCCAGTTTCATGATCCGGGGAAGCTCTTCGTCATTGAGCTTGACTATATCGGCCAGGCGCATGGATTCCTCGATCAGTTCGCGGGAAAAGAAATCTCCTCTGAGGTTGACATCGAAGACCCGCACCGCACCCCGCGAAGTTGCGCGAAGAAAGTTACGGATGGTTTCGCGGCTGTGCGGTGAACGCTGCGCGAGCGATCCAAAACAAGCCGCATCGGCCTCCTTGGCCAGATCCTGCCATTGCGGAGTCCACTCCATAAAATCCCACGCAGCCGGCTGCGCAATCACAAAGCTCGCCTGTCCGTCGTCGTCAACACGAGCCTGCGCCGTGCCGGTGGGATGATCGTTGTCGGTATCGGTCTGCAGAAAGGTCGCCGGCAGTCCGAGCATCTCCATGCGGCGGCGAGCTTCCTGGCCTCGCGCGTCCACTCCTACGCGACTGGCCACAACGCCGCGATCTCCCATCAGGCTGATGATGTAGGCGAAGTTGGCGGGGGCGCCTCCCAGATGCGTCGCTTCCGGCAAGATGTCCCACAAAACCTCGCCGAGCCCAACCACTGTTTTCTTCGCTTTCTTCATGATCCCTGCAAATCGTAACGCGGATTGGATGATGACGGCAGGCCGCGCTGCACGGAGCCGGCTCGTCCGATCAGTGAAACATAGAAAAGGCAAACATATAAAATCAGATGATCGCAAGAGCGCGAAACAAGGGACTACCTCACAGCTCGTGCTAGAATTCGCCGCTGCTCTCATTTTTTGTGGTGAGCCTTCCTCTAGCAAGCTCCGGCGCCAGCGCACGACGGTTTCTTCCAGCCGCCGCATCCGTTCCGTTCCACGGCATCGGAAATTCGCGCCGCTCGCGGCCCGGCGCACAATCTGGGTTCGTAGACCTCGCGCTTCTATCGCTTTTATTGCTTATGTTTCCCGCCTTCTTACCCGCGCAGCAGAACGAACCAACTCTGCAGTTGTCACGAACCGTTCGCACCTGGGAGTTTCTTCCCGTGGTCGGAACCCGTGCCGGCTTGTTCGGCGACGAGTCTGGACGCATGGAAGCCTGGGTGTATCCGCTAAAGATTTTTCGCGAACTGCATCTGACCTTTCACTCCGGCGACCGCGCCTTGCCCGCGGAAAGCCTGTCGCGAACGTTAGTCGTGCATCCCGAGTCGGCGACCTTACTCTACGCGGGCGATTCATTTCGCGTGCGCGAAACGCTCTTTGTCCCGGTGCACGAACAAGGAGCCATAATTCAGTTCGATATAGAGACCGAGCAGCCGCTCGAAATCGAAGCCGCATTCATCGCGGACTTCGCTCTCGAATGGCCTGCGTCGATCGGTGGCACCGACATCGATTGGGACTCGAACCGGCGCGCCTTCGTCTTCAGCGACGAAACCAGAAGGTTTGCTGCCATCGTCGGTTCTCCAACCGCGCAGGACGCGCACGAGGCCTACGAAACCAATTATTCGTCGTCGAATGAAAACTCTTTTCGCCTAGGCGTCACGCCCAAGGGACATGAAACCAGGCTGCTGGTAATCGCAGGATCGGTTGCCAGCATCGACGACGCCAACAAAACTTATCAGCGCCTGTCGTCTTCGTATCTGGACCTGCTGCGCGATTCCGCCAACTACTACCGAAATTATCTCGCGCAAACCGTCAGTCTCGAACTTCCTGACCCGACCTTGCAGCAAGCCTACGACTGGGCGCGCATCAGCACCATCCAGGGGTTGGCGAACAATCCTTACCTGGGTACGGGTCTGATTGCAGGTTACAGAACTTCCGGCACTAGCCAGCGTCCAGGATTCGCCTGGTTCTTCGGCCGCGATTCCTTGTGGACCTCGTTCGCTTTAAACGCGGAAGGAGACTACGCCACCACCCGCACCACACTCGAGTTCATCAGCAAATATCAGCGCGAAGACGGCAAGGTACCGCACGAAATTTCGCAGAGCGCGACTCTGGTGCCCTGGTTCAAGGACTATCCGTATCCCTACGTGTCCGCCGACGCCACTCCGCTTTTTATCATCGCAATGAATGATTATGTCGCACAGAGTGGCGACCTCGCGTTTCTCCGCGACCACTGGGACAACGCCTGGAGGGCATGCCAATTCTTGCGCTCAACCTATGATGCGCAGGGCTTCGCGCAGAATGCCGGCGTCGGCCACGGTTGGGTTGAGGGTGGTCCGCTGTTGCCGGTCAAAAACGAGTTCTACCAGGCAGGGCTGGGAGTTGTGGCTCTGCATGCGCTCTCCAGCCTGGCCGCGTTCGCTGGGAAAGATGATCTCAAAAAACAACTGGCCACGGAGTTCGACCAAAAGCGCGCTCTGCTCGATCAATCTTTTTGGTCGCCCGAGAAAAAGATCTATGCGTTTGGGTTGACGCAAAACAACCAAAGATCGGACGAAGCCAGCGTGCTGGCAACCGTCCCCATGTGGTTTGGTTTGCCCGATCCCGGCCACGCCGATCAAATGATCACGCAACTCTCCGAGGCTGAGCACGAAACCGATTGGGGCATGCGCATCATCTCATCGCAGTCAAAAATCTACGACGGATCGGGATATCACTTCGGTTCCGTCTGGCCGCTGTTCACGGGCTGGGCCTCAGTCGGAGAGTACAAATATCACCGCGCTCTGCCCGCTTACTTCAACCTGCGCGCGAACGCGCTGTTGGCCCTCGACGGTTCGCTCGGTCATTTCACCGAAGTCCTCTCCGGCGACTACTACCAATCTCTCTCCACCAGTTCGCCGCACCAGATCTGGTCCGCAGCCATGGTCGTCAGTCCCATTCTGCGCGGGCTGTTCGGATTGCAGGTAGAATCTGCGAATCACACGATCTCGCTGATTCCGCACGCGCCCGCCGATTGGACCTCGTTCACCATTCACAACGTTCACGTGGGAGACGTCGCTGTGGATTTTCAATATCACAAAACCGCAGACAGCATCGTGCTCGAGACAAAGTCTGCCGGTACGGGAGAGTGCTGGATAAATTTCTCGCCCGCTCTCAGCCCGCGCGCGCACGTAGTCGGCGTCGAATTGAACGGCCGTCCGCTGCCATTCAAGGTGCAATCGAACGGGGAGGATAAGAGCGGTAGCGAGGAGGAAAGTCAAAATAAAGACCAGCATGTGTCGCTGCGCTTTCCCGCGCGCGCCGGCTCCAACCGCGTCGTGATCCGCGTGACGAATGATTTCGGATTGTCGCTGTCGAACGAACTTCCGCCCCTGGGCAGCACCAGCCGCGAACTGCGAGTGCTCTCCGAATCGTGGAACCCGGCGCGCACTCAGCTCACGGTTGAGGTCTCAGGCCTGCCCGGAACGTACGACGAACTGGGAGTCTGGAATCCGTCGCAGGTCAGTTCGGTGGACGGTGCGACGCTCAGCCAGGGAAAAATACACATCGAGTTTCCGCAATCCCATGACGGCACTGGCGAAGCAACGAGTGGCGAAGGAACGAGCGAAGAATATCGCCACAGCACCGTCGTGTTCCATTTTGCCAAGCCCTGAAAATGACGGAGGCGGAATATTAGGTTCCGCGTGGCGCAGCGGAGTCGGATTCGGGGTGACATCGAGGAACCTCCGCGAAAAGACTCGTTCGGGAAACAGGAATCTTTACAGTGGCGTCGCCACCCACCAGTGTACGAAATCGCTTGATGCCTGGCGGCGTCGCCCCGCAGGGATTGCACCGCCGTACGTGGCGCGCGAAACGGATTCTGCACCTTACTGTTGGCTTAGGCCAGATAGAGCAATAGTGTGCGGGCTGCCGACGCCGTTGTCCTGAACAGTGAGCGTGCCCTCTAGAATTCCCTCCAGCGTCGGAGCAAAGCTAATCGAGATGTTACAGCTGGCCCCCACGTCAAGAGGCGCCGTGCATGTATTGGTCTCGGTAAACTGCGTGGAAGCAACGATGCTGCCCGGAGTGAGGGCTCCGGTCCCGGTGTTCGCAAACGTTATGGTCTGGGGTGCGCTGGTCGTTCCCACAGGCTGAGTGGCGAAGTCGAGGCTGGCTACGGAGAGGGTTCCCAACCCACTGGAAATTCCCGTCCCTTGGAGAGGGACGGTTAAGGGCTCCTTATCGCTACCCGTTAAAACCGTCAACGTACCCGTTCGCAAACCCATAGCAGACGGAGTGAAAGTCAACTCCAGGCCGCAACCATAGTCCCGTGCCAGTGTGCTCTTGCAGGATTTTTCAACTATAGCGAACTCGCTTCCGACAATCTTAAAACTGTCGATCGTGACTGGATTGCCATAATTATCAAGACCCGCCCCGGTCACGGGCCCCTTCACTTTCACCGGCTGCAGACCGAACTGAACCGGTACCGGACTCCATTGAAGATATGTTTGTGCGGTCCCGGTCAAAGAAATGGTCTGAGGAGAACCCGGCCCCGCAAATGCAACTTGCAGAGTCCCGGTCCCGACGCCCGTCTGAGTGGGCGTGAAGGTCACGACAATCTGGCAAGTGGCCGCGGGCGCGAGACTGCCGCAGCTATTGGTCTCAGTGAACGGACCGGTAACCGTGACGCTCTGTACGTTGATCATTGTCTGGGAGTTGTTCGTTGCCGTTATCGGGGTACCTGCGGGTGTTGGGTTCCCAAGAAAGCCAGTAACGTTGAGAAAAATGGGAGTTAAAGCGAGGGCACCTGGAGTGATTCCAGTAGCATGAAGGTTTATTACCTGCGGACCACCGAGACTGTCGTTCGCTACCGTGAGCGTGCCCGGGACATCCTGAGTGGCAGTAGGTAGAAAGGAAACGGAAACTCGGCACGCGGACTGAGGCGCCAGGACTCCCGTGCAGGTGTTGGTTTGCATATAACCGGCAGAAACAGAGATTCCGGTGAGGCTGGTCGGGTAGGGAGTGGTGTTGGTAAAGTTCACGATCCGTCCCAACGGCGCAGTACCCACGAACTGATTGCCGAACTCGATGGAAGGTGTCGACGCAGCGATTGCTGTGGAGCTCCCCGACCCTTCGAAGCCGATCGAAGTTTCCTGCTGGTAGGGGCCAGCGGTGATCCCTAATCCACCAAAGTCCTGCAGGGTTGCAGCCGTATAGTTCACTGTTATGGTGCAGGAACTGAGTGTGCCGAGCGTAGAGGGACAATCGTTGGTTTCAGTGAAAGGGGAGTTTTGATTCATTGCGATGCTGCTGATTGCCGAAGGTGATCCCAGATTCTGAACCACGACCTGCAGTGGAGCGCCTGACGTCCCTATCAGTTGGGACGGAAATTCCAAAAACGCTGGGAACACCGTGAGATTCGGCTCGAGAGTGTCTCCGGTGGGGGACTTCGAGATTATGAATTTCTGCGGTGTACTGTAGGCGTTGCTGGTAATCGTAACCGTGCCAGTCGTTTTCTTATCATCAGCGCCTATCACTAGCAGCGTACATCCCGTTCCGGGGGCCAAAACTGAGCCACAGTTCGTTTGCTGAGTGAAATTCGAAGACGTGGTGATCCCACTGATCGTCAGCGGCACGCTACTGACATTCCTTAGGGTGAGAGTGGGGCTTACGCGAGGTGAAAGACTGAACTGGGGAGTGCTCTTGGAAGAGATCTTGGCCACGAAGAGCGTGGCGTTTTCGTTTGCGCTACTTTGTTTCACCTCGGTTGGGATGGGATGGAGAAGTGGGAAATCTCCTCCTCCGGCGCCAGCTACGTAGATACCTCCCTTGCTGTCGACTGCAATCCCAGCGGCCTGTGACACTCCGCCAGTTTGACCCAGATATGTCGAGAACAGCAGATTCCCGGAAGGATCGAGTTCAGTAACAAAGCTATTCGGTGAGCTAAACGAAGAATCCTGCGACACCAGCTGCGAAGTGCTCTCGATGGGGTTGAGCATGGGGTAAGTATTCGACGCAGTCACCCCAGTCACATAGCTATTTCCGTTCTTGTCGACCGCGATTTCCGGAGAATATCCGCCCCCGAAGAAGGATCCGGGCTGCAGGGCTGTCGAAAACAGAATTTGGCTCCCGGACGAATTCAGCGACATGACAAAGATCATCGGGTCACTAGCCCACGTCACGCAGTCCGTGCTGAACACATTCAATGTAAAAGGAAAATCGCACGCACCGGTAGTGCCGGAGACATGGACATTCCCCTGTGGATCAATGGCGACACCGGTCACATAGTCACCATAACTAAAAACTTGGGAGCCGCCGAGATACGTGGAAAATACGAGCGAGGCTCCATTCGGAGAAAACTTCGTAATGAAACCGGTGGTTAACGGAAAACTGAGCTGACTTGCCTGGATCGGTTTTTGTAACGGGAAGTTCAGCGCGGTGGTGCCGCCGACAACATATGCGCTCCCGGAGGAGTCTACTGCCACGCCCAGTCCTAAGTCCCCACCTCCTCCAAGATAAGTAGAGTATTCCAAGCCACTGCCCTGCGGATTCAGTTTTTGCACGAAGGCGCCAGCCGGCGTGCTCTGGAAGGCGTTGACTAGTGGCAGATCAGCCGAGTTAGCGTCGCCTGCCAGGTAAGCTGCACCCGATGAATCTAACGCAATGGCCAATGCGGCTATGTTGCTTCCGCCGGTGACCGTGGAGTATCCCAGGCTGCCGTCTGTCAAAATCTTGGTCACGAATGGTGAATTGCAGGAGACACACGGTGTCATGTAAGCGCCGGGAGTGGTGGGGAAATCTCCCGAACTGGTATAGCCGGTGACGTATGCGCTTCCAGAACTATCGACCGCGATGGCACGAGCTGTATCAGAGGCGCTGCCCCCAAGATAAGTGGAGTACAAAATCTTGTCTCCAGCAGGATTCAGCTTAGTGATGAAAACGTCTGAGTTGCCGTTGTTGGCCGATTGAACGGCATTCAGCACAGGATAGTTGGTGGCTTGTGTCGTGCCGACGATGTAGACGTTGCCGGTCGGATCCACCGCGATCCCCTGTACCTGTGGACCGCCGTTGTTGGCTCCGATCAGCGTTGAGTAACTCAAAACCGGATCGACGATCAGGGATTTGCGATGGTCATAATCGCCAAGCTTGAGACCGACTTCATTGTTGCCCCGAAGGGCGAACTGTCCCGCAATCACTCGCCGAATGCCTTTTGTTTCCTGGTAGATCGTTGGCCTTTGGAGTTCGATCACTCCCCCATCTACTTGGAGTGAGAGACCGCCGGACCCGTCCAGCACAACTTTTTTTGCGCCCTCGACCCGAAAGCGTAGCGCTCGTGGATTCGCCCCCGGCGAAAGGAGGAAGTCGTATTCGAGCTGCCCGTTATTCCCGTAATACACAAGGTCAATCCCAGCGTAAATCGACTTGAAACCGACCTTGCCGTACTGCGGGATGTCGGCAATCCATTTCGCGAAGTCTTTTCCGATGAAATAGTTACTTTTCCCGGGTAGCTGGTCCGATCCCTTCGAGCTAGCCTCTTTGTTTGTGCCCAGAAGCTCCAGGGTTACAACTGAAGCCTGACTCTGCGTTCCGTGATCAGCCGCGGGCAAGAGCATGAGCACGGTCCTGTCGGGTCTGAGGAATACCGTGTAGGCATTCCCTCGAGATACGAAGCGCACATCGTCCGGGACTTGACCTGTGTTCGGCTCGAAGATCAGTGGGAGATGCTCCAGGTTTGATCCTACGGAATTCTGGCCATCAAGAACCTGCTGCGCTCGCAGATCCGGACCGGCTAGCGAAACCAGCAACGCGATACAAAGAGAAAGAGACTTAGACCACACGGAGGAACCTCAAAATGTGCGATGGCGGGACCAAACAGCCAACAAACTCTCGCCCAGAAACTAGGTTGTGTCAAGCAAGTTCGCGAGATGCAAAACTTTGCATTCTCTACCTTGACATCGAGTGGCTTCAGAAGGCCCCAGGATAGCCTAACTAAGGTCGTACGCACTCATCTTTCATAACTTCAGAATTGCCTGCTCTAGGCGCTCCCGTTCACTGACTGTACGGGAGAAAACACACTTCGAGATCATTGATGTTCGGTCAGGAAGGGTAATAACTTATGGCGCCACCCTGTTAGGGCCTTGCGCTGACTACTGCATGGAGAAGGTGATTCAATTGAGTTTTTGTCGGGAGTTCCTAAGTATTGTTCTTGCTCTCTCGGTCAGCACCATTTGCCAAGCGCAGCAATTTCGGCAAGGCCAGCCCGATCCATTGGCCATGCAATAAGGGTTAACGGCGACAACCTCACTGAGCGCGCGCGGAGTACAGAGAACGATCTCCTACCACACCGCACACAAGCAACCAAGATCAGTGTGCCCTGTGCTCCGCGTGTACGGTATCCCCGTTCGTACCCAAACCAAACGCTAGAAAGCGACATCAACGACAAAAGGATCTAGCTAGATCACCGATACATAACCGCCGGATCCCCCAACCAGCAACACCAGTTCTGGCCGCCACCACTTAGCCGAACCGAGAGAAGAAAACCGCCGAGGGAAGGCACTCGGAGGAAAGATCGTTCTGCCAACCTACTTTTTCAACACCCGCGCCTGCTAGCGACAATTATCGGTAAAAGACTAGCTCTTGAGCGGAACTTTCCCGCTAGTCCATCTTCGCGTACTCTGCCTTTGCTTGCTTCAGAACGGGGATGTCTGGGTCGGCATTTTTCCAGAGGGTGAGGAAATCTTTGTAGGCAGCGAGCGCCCGGACGCGGGCGGCGTCGGCGTCCGCTCCCTCCGCGGCTCTCGACTGCAGCGCATTGGCGCGAGCTACTCCTAGACGTGCCAATGCTCCTGTCCAGCAGTTCCACACGATGCCACTGTGGTCGAGAATTTTCTGGAACTCGGCGCCGGCTGCGGCGCCTTGTCCAGCTGCGAGATATGCTTCTCCTCGCAGGTATGTTGGATACAAACAGGAAATGTTGGCGACAAACGGAATCTGCCCCAACTCGAGCGGTGACGCAGCGGCTTGCAGGAAATGAAGGGCGGACGCCGGATTTCCGTTATCCAGTGCCACTTGACCCTGAATCGCAGGCAGCCAAAGCGCCTGCACCTGCGTGTCTAATGGGAAACGTTTCCCTAAGTCTTGCGCCAGGGATTCGGCTCGCGCCGTATCGCCGGCCATGGCAAACGCCAACGCGGCCTCGGCCTCGACACCTTGGCTGGTCGGAACCAGCGTCACGGCCTTTGCCGCCGACTGGCGGGCTTCTGTGGCATTGCGAAAGGCACCTTGTTCAATCGCGGCATTGGCCTGCCAGATTGCCGCGGTTTCCTTGCTGTCAGCCCGGATAGCGAAATCTACAGCTCGTTTGGTCAGTTCCCTTGCCTTGTCCAGATGACCGGTATATGCGTCAGTGTCGGAGGCCAGCGCAAGTCCGAAGTTCTCTTCCGGCTTACCCGCAAACCACTGTAGCTGCTCCGCCATCGCCGCAGAATCCGAACTGAGAAAGGCAAGAGCGTAGAGAGCATTACGCATAGCAAAATTACCCAGTTTTCGCCCCTGCGCCTCGTGAATGATCTGCCGCGCTTCGTCAAAACGCTGCAGGGCAAGATAAAAGTTGGCAAGATTCGTGTAATAAGATTCGTGGTCCGGCAGAAGATGCAGGCCTTGCCTTGTGACCTCCACGGCCTTCTCATACTGACCCTTGACGCCGTACACCAAGCCCAAATTGCCGTAGGCCCCGGCTTTCCGCGGGTAGCCATCAATCGTCTGTTGATACGTCTGTGCCGATTTGTCCTGTTGTCCAGTCACAATCCGATAGTAGTCGGCTGTGATCGCCAGCCTTTCCCATTCGTTGGCACGTTCCCGCAACTGGAATGCCTTGGTGAAGTACTCGCTTGCCCGTTCTTCCTGGGCCAGGTCGGCGTAGTCGTACCCTTCGGACCAGTAGGCCATGGCAAACTTCCCATCAAGCTCGATGGCGCGCTGATGGTAAGGCAGGGCTGCGGCGGGGCCTTGCAGGCGCTCTTCGTTCTCGCCGATGCTGTATGCCTGCAGAGCTTCGAGCGAAGGTGTAGTTGCGTCCTGGAGTGGAACGTCAAACTTCTGTACCGTCGCCAGCGACTCGCCCAGTTCGCCGCGCAGCTTGGACGCCGCCTCACCCAGAGTGTCGAGGACTTTTTCTTTGGACGCAGCCGTCATCTGCTCCTGGGCCAGCGTGTCTCCGTTCTGACAATTCACCGCTTTCAATTGCAGCACATACTCGCTGCCCAGGTTGCCGATAGCGCCCGCAATGTAAGCTTTGCTGCCGGCTCGCTGGCAAAGTTCGCGCGCCACTTCGGGCGTAAGTTTCGTGCCGGCGGGGCGGGTCATCAGCTGCAACGTTTTCGTTACCTGGCCGTCTGGGAGGACATTCAGGAAAGGCGATTGCCGCAGGGAAATGTTGAGCGCTGTTTTCAGCGTGTCATCGAAGATAGCATCGCCGGTGCTGTTGGCGAAGTCACCGAGAACGATGGTGTCCTTCTCGGTTAGTCGCTGCCTTTGACGCGAACGATAATAGAGGCCGCCCGCCACGACCAAACTGACGAACAGGAGGGGAAGCGCAATTTTCCAGAACTTGGCAATTCGAGCTACAGCAACTCTTGGCAACGCCGCCGGACCTGGAGTAGCCATCTCTTCCGTAACGACACGGGTCCGGATCGTACGCTGCTCAAAAATCACGCCGTCGCCCCCGTCGCCGGCTACGGTTGCGGTATTCGGGGCGACGGCTAGGATCTCTTCGGCAACGATCTTTACTGGGGAAACAAACTGATATCCTCGCCCCGGCAACGTGACGATGTAGCTGTTGTCGCCTGGTTTCTCTTCAAGTGCCCGCCGCACTACCGAGATGCTTTGCGCCAGATTGTGCTCGTCTACAAACGTGTCCGGCCATACATTTTTTAACAGTTCTTCCCGGGTGAGAACCCTTCCTGGGTTCTGGACGAAGTACAACAGCACATCGAAGGCCCTGAAGTTGAGTGTGACACTCGCTTTTTTCCGCCGCAGAGTGCGCGCCTGGGCATCAATCTGAAACTCCCCGAATTGGAATAAACCATCTGGGTTCAATGACATCGGGACGATTTACAACTTTTGACAACTTTTGACGACGAATGACTGGCCTTTTGCGGCCGACTGCCGCAACATCCGCGACGTGAAAGGCGATTACCGCGCGACACGAATTTACCAATGGCTGTCCAGACGGGCAAGTTCTTTCCGTTCTGTGGCGTCCGGTCGCGGCCCCATTCGCACCGTTCGCACCGAAGTGACGGAAGAGCGGCAGCGTTTGATTCTGCTGGCAGGTCGCGCCACAGCGGGCTTTGATCTGTGCCCGTTTTGCGGTCAAAAGCTAGCCCCGGCACCAGCACCAGTGGTGTTTACACAAGGGCGTCTTTCGGAGGGCTCGATTTCGCAAGAACCGGCTCCGGTCGACAGGCCTCCTCCGCGACTAGCTGGGGGCAGTTCAACCAAGTGAGGGGTTTATCACCGCTTGGTTCACTTTTGATTCCGTTCGTCGGATAGCCCAAGAGAAAAGAAAAACCAAAAAACGTACTGGAGAAAATTATGAAACACCTGACCGCTCAACTACGATTGATCTCACTTCTGTCTCTGATTTTGTGTGCGTGGACTGCAGCCTACTCGCAGATCACGCCCAGCGCCGATTCCTACACCGTTACCGGCGATCCCACTACCAACTATGGCGCCAAGACTCTGCTCGATGTCGAGAGTCCCACGCAGACCACCTACATTCAATTCAATCTGTCGTCGATTCCTTCTACCTACACCAGCAACGACATCACCAAAGCCACGCTGAAGCTCTATGTCTTTTCCGTGACCACACCAGGCAGCTTCAACGTGGACTACGTCAACGGTACGTGGGCTGAGAATACGATCACCTCGAATCTCGCGCCCGCGCTGGGAACCACAATCGCCGCCAGCATTCCGCTCGTCACTGCGGATAAGAACCAGTTCATCCTCATCGACATTACAGAGGCCTTGCAGGCCTGGCTAAGTGGAACTCCAAACGACGGCATCGCGTTGGTGGGCAACAGTCCATTCAATGCGACTTTTGAGAGCAAAGAAAACACTACGACGAGCCACGCGCCCGAATTGGACATTGTGTTCGCCGGAGGTGGCACGCTCACCGGAGTCACAACCGCCAGCGGCAGCGGCCTGACGGGCGGAGGCACCAGCGGCACACTGAATCTGGGTCTGCTGACCACCTGCGCCAGCGGCCAGGTGTTGGAGTGGAATGGAAGCGGTTGGGCTTGCGCCACCGCCGCGGGCTCGGGCACGGTGACCAAGGTCGCCAGCGGCGCGGGACTGACCGGTGGTCCGATCACGGGCAGCGGAACGTTGAGCATCGCCCCGGGCGGCGTGACCAACGCTATGCTGGCAACTTCCTACGCCCAGCTGGGCATGGCCAACACGTTCACCGGGAACGAGACCGTAAACGGTATAGTTACCGCTTCATCCACCGCCTTTGGCGTAACCGGCACAGCGACCACCACTTCCGGAATAGGTGTGGGCGTAGCCGGCACGGCGGCGACCCCCAGTGGATACGGGATTGAGGGCCTGAATACGGCCGCGGGCGGAGGCATCGGCGTGTACGGAAGCTCCGCAGCCGCTGCGGGGTACGGAGTTGAGGGCGTGAACACCAGCGGAGGCGGCACAGGCGTGTATGGAACCGCAGGGCAATTCGGCGTCTACGGCGTGGCCACGGCGAGCAGCGGCAGCACAGTGGGCGTGTTCGGTTCGGGCGTCGACGGACTGCAGGGAAGTGGCACGTCGCATGGCGTTTACGCGGCCGGAACCGGGACTGGGTCAACGGGGGTGTACGGAACCTCACCGAGCTACGGCCTTTACGGGGTTGCTACCAACACCACTGGCAGCTCATTTGGCGTATACGGCTCCGGAGGATCCAACGGCGTCTACGGCATCGCGCCAAACTTTGGACTCTACGGCGTCGCTACCGCCACCAGCGGCAACTCAGTTGGTGTGTTCGGTAGTGGGATTGATGGCTTGCAGGGCAGCGGCAGCGCCTATGGCGTTTACGGCGCCGCATCGGCGTCAGGTTCGACGGGTGTGTACGGGACCGCCCCGCAGTTTGGACTCTACGGCTTAGCGACTGGGAGCGGCAACACGGTGGGCGTATTCGGCAGTGGCGTCGACGGCCTGCAGGGGGGCGGTACCATCCACGGCGTCTACGCCAATGGCGGCCAATACGGAGTTTATGCCCTCACCCCTGGTGGCACTGCGGGCACCTACGGGGTTTACCACGGGGCAAGCGCACTCGGGGGGACCCTGCCGGTTACGGTCTGCGTCGAAGGTTGCGGTGACAGTGTCAGCCGTTCCATCCTCATTCCAGCGAAGGCTGCCGTCTGGGCTGACACTAACAACGACGGAGATGCTAACAACCCTGACGTCGAGATCCCCGCGTTGCTCGCCACTGCCGATGCGAACATCGCAGCTGCCTTTCTCAATAACTCAAACATTACGCCTGCGTTCCTGGCCTATAACAAGGGGAGCGGTGGCACCAGCCCGCAGCTGAAGGGCGGCACCGTCCCAGCGATCGCATTGCAGGCCGGGGGCCCTGCCGGAACTTGCACCATCAGCGGCAGCGGTGACACTGCCTGCACCGGGGCTATGAAGTCCGTGGTTGCAACCGCGGGCAGCGCGGGTGCGCAGCGGGTCGAAACCTACACGGTGCAATCGGCGGAGAACTGGTTTGAAGACGCGGGCACGGCCCAGATCCTCAACGGAACCGGACGCGTCAACCTGGAGTCCATCTTCGGGCAAACGGTAAATACCGGCGTCGAATACCACGTCTTCCTGACTCCGGACGGCGACTGTAAGGGGCTCTATGTCAGCACAAAGACAGCCTCCGGATTTGAAGTGCGCGAACTCGGTGGCGGCTCTTCCAGTATCGCTTTCGAATACCGCATCATGGCCAAGCGCATCGGCTATGAAAATGTTCGCCTCACAAACGTCACCGAGCGATTCGAGAGACAACAAGCACAAGGCAAGAAGATGCAGCGTCCGGTACGGTCGTCGGCTCAGCCGCAGTCGAGCCCGACGTTGCCAGCATTGTCGTCCGCTGAGATGCAATCGGCTCCCCAGATGCCAACAACGCCGGTGCTCCCGTCCGGCGCACAGCAGCGGGAGCCGGTAACATCCAAGCCGATACTACAGTCGCCGGTCCGGGCTGCCGTGAAACCGTTGGCCGCTCAACCCAAGTAAGCGCAGTTGGCACTGAAACCGAGGGGCCAAGGCTCCGAGCCGCGGCCCTCCATTCGCGGTGGGCAGAGTCAGGGTTCGAGTGATCTCTGAGAAAACTTTCGGAGACGCGTCACGAGAAACCTGACGAAAAGTTCGCGGTCCTTAAATGAAGCTCTATCGGTAGCTGCGAACAATGGCTTGATTTATGTTGGGACATTCAACTGCATTCAACGACAACGGCATAGTCTTTGGTTTCGACTATAGTAACCTCGCCGTTCCCCGCCTCGTCTCGATTTACGCCTACGGCGATTTCATTGACACGTGGATTGGCGCAATGCTGTTCAAAGGCAGCAATATGTTCGTCGGCGGATCTCTCGGATTCACGTACCCCTTTACACAAGTCGATATCTCGCAGCCCTACGACAGCATCGAACAGGACTTTCCACCGCTGGCCCTGCAAAACATTCCACCTTCAAGCTAGGCTCGACGCTCTGCGGCGGGAGTTCGCCTCGGCGGACATCCTAACGGTGCCCGCTTCCCAAAAGCGGTTCCTACACCCGCGCTTCCCCATGTTAAGACCAGCTCGCGCTTCAGCAGCCACGGAGACCTTCAGGAAATCGGCGACCAGAATAATGGGAGTACCTGTTCGTCTAAGCGAGGCCTGATTAGAAAACTACCAACTTCTAACGCCGGATGCGAAGCCAAAAGCGTTCAGTCTTGGCGCGGCTCCCACTCGCTGCTATCCCATTGTTCTCAATTGACTAGCCTATGGCTTGGCATTACTGTCATTCCGGTATTCCTTTCGGCTCCATGATCGACCAAACCGTCTCTCACTATCGCATTGTCGAGAAACTCGGTGGCGGCGGCATGGGTGTCGTCTTCAAGGCCCACGACATTAAGCTCGGTC
>Ga0209006_10002754_pt1 | contig 15997 bp, 11 predicted proteins | sample JacPin_JW_Ref_O2_FD_188567 | JGI IMG/M metagenome (GOLD analysis project Ga0209006, IMG submission 188567) | Forest soil microbial communities from Algoma, Ontario, Canada - Jack Pine, Ontario site 1_JW_Ref_O2 (SPAdes) (version 2) | ecosystem: Environmental > Terrestrial > Soil > Boreal... | reverse complement strand
GATCAATAGGCGTGGCCGCCGCTGCGGGCGCGGCCTGTTCCGCCGGCGCATTGGTTGATTGCTCGGTATTTTCTTTTTTGCTGCACGCGGCCGACAGCAGCAAGCAGCACAACGCCAACATGCCGACCGTCGTTTTCATCCAGCCGCTAGTCCAACCACTCTTCCTATTCATGATGTCGCCTAACCTTTCCTGAGTATGGAAATTCACTTTCCGAAATCCTTTGTCATTCCGAACGCCGAGCGCAGCGGAAGCGGAGGAATCTGCTGTGGGCGTAGGCAAGTCTGAAACGTAATATTTTACCGCGATCCGCCACTCCCTGCTGCATGCTTAGTCATCGAAGCCTGCTTGCGTGGCGTCGCAGGATGCAGGGCAGCGCTGGCGTGAGGCATCGATGCCGCCACTTTCCGCTGCTCCTCGGCGGTCAACTGGAAAATGTAATCCACCAGCAACTTGCGGTGATCTTTGTCGTAGCCCTGGAACGACGACGGAGTTGGCCCGGCAAATACCCATTGATTGTTCACCTGCTTGAACAGGCCCGAAGGCATCGCCGTTCCCGGACTCACGGCTTGAGGATCGGTAATCCAGCGTTCCACCCAATCGGGCTTCAATCGTTCCTTGGCCAGCAAGAAATTCGGAGCGGTCGCGATCTTGTCGTGATTCGGATCGCCGGTCTGGTGGCACTTCAAGCAAGGCGCAGCGGTGCTCGAGAACAAACTCCGCGCCATGTCAGTTTCTTTAGCACTCAGCACCGGCACCTGCTCCGGAATATAGGGAAGCGGTTGTTGCGACAGTGCCTGGAAGAAGCGAACCAGCTTGCGCAACTCATTATCCGAAAATGAAAATGTCGGCATGCGCACTTGCAAGTAGGAACGCACGCCGTTGCGGTTCGTATCGGTGGTACTCAGTGCGGGATTCGACAGGAATTTTCGCAGCCATTCGGGATCGACGCGCGCGCCTTCGGTGAGCAGCTTCGGCGGGAGCTGTTCCTGCGCATCCTGATAGCGCTTCAAGGACATCAGAATCGTTTTCTGCCCCGGAGTGAACTGGTGGCAGCCGACGCAGTTATATTTCTGTACGATCCACCATCCTTCTTGAATGTCGCGCCGCGTATCGCCCGGCTTGTACTGGTAGCTCGCGGGCAGGGAAGTCTCCTGGCTGCCGAGCAGGAACGTCGTCAGGTCCATCACCTGATCTTTGGTCAAATGCAGATTGGGCATGCGCGAAGCTTCGAGTTCTCCCTTGATCTTGCCCTGATCGTAAATGTTGGGCTCGGCCAGTTTGTGCTCGAAGAATCCTTTGTGGTCGTACCAGGGGTCGTGCGCCGGACCATCCGGAAGCCGTGCCAGATCTTCTTTATCTTTGATCGGCTCGGCATCTTTACCGCCGCGTTGCGAGACTTCGGTGAACAGCGCAAAGTCAAGGCGCTCGATCGGCTTGCTGCCTTCGTAAGTCAGTTCCGTTCCAATGCGGCCTTCTTCTTCCATGCCGGAAATTTCGTGGCATCCGGCGCAGCCGTAATGGCGAATCCACTTCGCGCCTTCCTGCTTCAGCGCGGGATCGTCCATGAACGCGGCGTCGGCATAGTCGGAAGGCTCTTTCTTTTTCTGCGTCAGCAGATACGTGGCGATGTCCTCCGCGTCTTCTGGCGTCAGACGCAGGCTCGGCATCACCGTCATGTTCTGCACTTGCAGTTCGTGGCCATCGTTCGGACACTGGCTGTGGTCGAGATCGAACTGGTAGGGAAGTCCCTTCTTAGCGTAATCCTCCGGACCAATATCTTTTTTCTCGTACGGACAATAGGGGCGCGTGCGCTCGCGCGCGTTGTGAATCCAGCGCACAAGATAGTCATAGTTATCCTTCTCGCCGACGCGCGAAAGATTCGCGGAGAACGTTCCGCCCTGCATCTGATCGCCTTCGCCAATCGAGTGGCAGGCCAGGCATCCGCGCGTTTGGAATAGTTCCTGTCCATGCGCGGCGTTGCCGGGCTTGTGCTTGGGCGGGGCGTCGGTGAGGCCGGATTGCCAGATATAGGCGGAGATCGCCTGAATCTGACGATCGGTCAGGCGGAAATTCGGCATCTTCGTTGTGGGACGAAAATCCGTCGGCTTCTTCAGCCAGACCGGAATCCAATTTTTATTAAGCTTGAGCCGCACGTCTTTCAGGTTCGGCCCAACCTTTTTCTCGTCCTGCATCAGGCTGTGCGACTGGAAATCGAGCTGCTGCAAGCGCCCGTCCAGCTTGCTGTTGTCCACTCGCAACGCCACGGCTTTGTCGTTGAGCGCGTTGGCTTCTTCGTTGCTCGCGGCCGCGTCCGCTTCTTTCATCAGATACGCGTTTTCTTTCAGGTTATCTATCTTCTGTCCCTCGATCTGCTTGATCTGCTGACTGACCGAGTTCAAATCTTCCGGCTCTTTGTCGTAGCCTTCATAGCGGTGGCAGCCCATGCAGCCTTTTTGCCGGAAAAGATCTTTGCCCTGGTTGATGGTGTGCCATTCCACATCGCCGCTCACCAGTTTCATGTCGGCCGCGTGGCAACTCTGGCAACCTGCTTCGGAATTTTCCTTGGGGTACAGCGGCCAGAGCCAATGCTCGTAGTTGCCGTGCGCTTTTTCGATGCTCGTGGTTGCGCGGCCATTTCCCTGGTGACAGGTTGAGCAGCCGAATTTGTCGGGATCATGAATCTTCAGCAACTCGGGTTCTGGATGACTGACAAAGGCGTTGGCGTACTCGTCGGGTTTTTTCTCGCCCTTCGCCATCATCGCGGCCGGAGTGATCTTCAGCGGCTCGCGGGCACCCATGTGGCAGGACTCGCAACGGTCCACGATATTCGCTTCCGCCACATTGATCTGAACGATCTTGGGATCCCACTCCGACGTTTTCTTTTTCAGGCCGTCGATCTGCGCGGGCGTCAGATCGACCATGTGGTCGGTGACGTATTCATCCATCTTGGTCTTCGCCGCGGTTACGGGCTTCAGAACGTCGCCCAACTCCAGGCTGAGCTTTGTACGCTCGTCGCGAATCTCGTTGTACGTCTCTTCGAGTTGCGGGAATGTATACGACTTCTTGCTGCCGTCGGGAAATTCAACAGTCGCTTGCTGTTTCTTATACGCGTCCAATTCGTCCCGTTTGCTCTTCTTCGAGGACTCGCTGTCGCTGGTTTCAATCTCGTAACTCAGCGCATTGACGTATGCGCGGCGGTCGGTGAACACGCTCTGCACCGCCAACAGCCGGGCGCTGGCGTCGTCCACCTTTCTGCGCGCCTCCAGAGCCTGATCCTTGGAATCTTCATACGCCTTCTGATAAGCCTGCTTGAGCGCGGCATAGCCGGAATTCTGCTCGACATCTTTTTCCGACGTCACGGACTTCGATCGGGCAGTATTTAGAAACGCGCTGTAGCGATCCTTGAATTGATCCTGAAAAGCTTTCCAGGGCCGCTGTCCCCAGGCCTCATCCCACAAGGCCCAGAACAAAGTGGCGGTGAGAATCACCGTGGCCAGGAGATAGTGCGCCGCGTACGACTTGCTGGTAATCGGGTCCTGCTCGGGGATTGGTTGCTCAGGCACCGCTTCCTCCGGAATCAGTCATTCGTCGCTGGTCGTTGGTCGTTAGCATTTCGATCCGTACTTCCAATTATCCCTTGTCATTCCGACGCGTGAGCGAAGCGAACGCGGAGGAATCTGTTTTCGCCTCCGGCGCAAGCTGTCTTCATTCTTGTTCGCCGCCGCTAAAACTGTAAGGCCAACGACTAGCGACTAACGACCAACCACCGCCTCACACGTTAAACCAAGGCGTAATCCACACATACTTGATGTGCCACAAAAGTCGCAGTCCCATCTTGATGGGCAATGCAACCATGGTGAGCAAAAGAAACTGCATGATGCCGAATTGCAACAGGCTCATGCGTTGAAAATCTTTTCCCATCTTGCGCCGGAACAGCGAATACACCAACCCGCCGCCGACCAGGTAATATCCCACAACCATAATCCCGCCGAATACGGCTTTGCCCAAATTCGACGTGATGTTAAACAGATCCGGCAAATCGCGGTTCACTTCATAAATCAGCCGGTTGTGATCCCATGTTTGCCCCGGCCAAAACCACTGCCAGCCGGGCCCGCGAATAAACGTGCCGATGATGATCATCGCCACCCACAAAATGATGAAGCCGAACATGAAACTGGAAATAGAAAACTTGCGCTGCTTCCAGGTATAGTAGCCGCTGCCCAGCGGATTGGTGTCGATATAAGGAATGACCATGAGCCCAATGATAATCATGGTCGGCATCACTACGCCGGCGATCCACGGGTCGAAATAGACGAGCATCTCCTGGAGTCCGAGGAAATACCACGGCGCCTTCGCAGGATTCATGGTGAGGTTGGGATTTGCCGGCTCTTCCAGCGGAGCGTTCAACGTAATCGACCACACCATCAGAATAATGGTTACGATGATGGCGGCGAGAAATTCAATGCGCAGCAGAAACGGCCAGACGTGAACTTCCTTCTGCCAGCCCGGTTTGAAGGGCCAGGTCTTGCGATGGTGAGTCTTGGCCAGCGCGGCATCGCCTTCCAGTTGCTCGATGAGGACATCGTTGGCGTGCGCCTGCTTCCACGCCAGATAAATGTAGAAGCACAGTAGAGGAATCAAGCCGACGATCGGCACGTTGTCGGGCGCGGAGCAGATCTCCCAGATTTGTCGCCAGTCCATGCGTTCTCCAAGAACCATGTAGGGACAGCCGCCCTCGGCCGTCCGTCGAGCGAAGCTCGACTGTTCACTTATGACTTACGGCCAAGACCTGCCGAGCTGCGCTCGGCCTGACAGCCGAGGGCGGCTGTCTCCATATCAATTTCTTACTCTCCTGCTGCCTTCGGCCCGCGGCGCGTCTTGTCCGCTTCCGACGCCAGCATCACCGGAGCCGGTCCGGAAATTCCGCCGTCTTTTCTTACGCGCCAGAAGTGCACGATCATCAACACGGAAGCCACAATCGGAATCCCTATGCAGTGCCAGATGTAGGAGCGCAGCAACGCATTGGCATCCACGATTGAGCCGCCGAGCAGCCCGAAGCGAACATCGTTATACGGAGTCATGCCCAGCGCCGAACCGAACGGTCCTTCATGCCCCAGCAACGGAGTCGCGCGCGCCATATTCGTTCCCACCGTTACGGCCCAGAACCCCAGTTGATCGTCGGGCAACAAATATCCCGTGAACGAGAGCAGCAGCGTGAACACCAGCAGCAGCACGCCAATGTTCCAATTAAACTCCCGCGGTTTTTTGTAGGAGCCGGTGAGGAACACGCGGAACATGTGCAGCCACACGGCGATCACCATCAAGTGAGCGGCCCAGCGGTGCATATTTCGCAGGATCTTGCCGAATGGCACGTCGTGCTCGAGATAGAGCACGTCACGAAACGCCTGCACCTTGCTGGGATGGTAATAAAACATCAGCAGCACTCCGGTGTAGGTGAGGATGATGAACAGGAAAAACGTGATTCCGCCCATGCCCCAGGTGTAGCTATAGCGCACCGCATCGCGATTGATCTTGGCCGGATGCAGGTGCAGGAACACGTTGGAAAGCACGCCCAGCGCCCGGTTGCGCGGCGTGTCGTCATGCTTGTGGCGGAAGATCGAGGTGAAGACCTGAGTCTTGGTCGGATCCTTCAGGCCCTCGATTTGTTCCTTCGCTTTGGCGGGAATGTCGGTTTTGAGCGCCTGAATGTCATCTTTGACGCCGGCCGTTACTTTCTCCAGCAAACCAACCTTCGCGCCGTTTTTCCCGTTCGGATTATTTTCATCAGCCATAAATGATTCCTGTACTCGGCCTACACTCCCGTCAAAAACGCTCCGGGATCGTTAAATTTGGTTGGCTGTCCCTTTGGCCACGAATACAACTTCGAGGTATCCACCAGAATCTGCCCATCGGGCGCGAGTTCCACATGCGCACGATCCATGGGACGCGGCGCCGGGCCTTCGAAATTAATCCCCTCGCTGTCGTACCCACTGCCGTGGCACGGACATTTGAATTTATTTTCGCTGGGTTTCCAATCCGGAGTGCAGCCCAGGTGTGTGCAGCGCGCGTAGATCACGAAGACTCGATCCGGCGTGCGGTCAACCCAGATGCGATATTTCTGCTGAAACTTGGTGTCGACACCCAACGCGAATTCCGAGGGGTAGCCGATCTTGAAAACCGAGTTTGGTTCGAACAGAGTGCGCGGCAGGAAGAAACGAAAGAAGGCGATAGACCAGGCCGCGAGAAATGCGGTGACGCCGCACCACACCAGCCGGCGCCGGCGTTGATCGATCTCGGTATTCGACGGGCCCGCGGAAGCCAGGCCTGCCGCCGCCGCCGCTTTCGAAGTGCCGACCGCTGGCGTGCCCACATACCTCGTGGCATCCGTCGGCGTCTTGGCCGCAGGTTTCGCCGCTTCCGGACTCGGAGTAACCTTGTCGGCTTCCGGTTCCGCCATGAGTGCCCCCTCCTGAATTAATTCGAATGAACTGGGTGTCGACTTGTAATTCTATGTCCTACACTTCGAATATGAAATATGAACAATCTTTCAGCGCGAACACTTATTCAGCCCGTCCGCGAATAATCGATCCATCCTATGAATATTTATTCAGTCCGCAGCCATTAACTCTAAAGCCGGCGAAATATTTGTCCGCGCCACCGTCGCGCTTCCATCCGAACCGATTGCTTCGATTACGATCGAACCAAGGGCCCGGATGAACTTTGACGAATCGTTGAGCCCGGCCGTCATCTCGAACTGTTGAATGCCCAACTCCTGCGCTTCCTCGCGCGCCTCATGGTCGATTTCAGCCAACGTCTCCACGTGATCGGAAACGAAGGCGATCGGAACGACGCAAACTTCGCGTACCTTCTCGTCGGCCAGATCGTGTAGCGCGCGGTGCAGGGAAGGCTGCAACCACTTGCTGGCTCCTACTTTACTCTGGTAACAGAGCCGGTGGCGATTGGTCCAGCCTCCGCGGCTCATCAGCAATTCGACCGTCTCTTCGATCTGGCGCTGATAGGGATCGCCGCTCGCGACCACTGATAGGGGGATGCCGTGCGCGCTGAAAAGGATTTCTGGCGCTTCTCGGCGCGAGAACCGTCCCAACGCTTCGTCAATCTTCTCAATGACCGCGTCCAGATACATCGTGTGACGATAGAACTCCGTGACGCAGTAGGAGGGAAGCCGATCCTGAAACAGGCGTCGCCATTCGTTCAAACTGCTGCCGGTTGTGGTCGAGGAATATTGCGGATAGAGCGGCAGCAAAACCACCTCGTCGCATCCCGCCTGCGCGACCTGCTCTATCGCCTCTTGCGTAAAAGGATGCCAGTAACGCATGGCGACGAAGCAGCGGGCATCAAGACCACGCTGGGCCAACTCGTTCTCCAGTGCTTGCGCCTGGCGCTCTGTGTTGCGGCGAATGGGCGAGCCTCCGCCAATGGTCGCATAGTGCTTTTGGACTTTGCGGGCGCGGGTGGCAGAGATTAACTTTGCCAGGGCTTTACGCCCAATGCGGGCGAAGGGAAAGTCGATAATTTCGGGATCGCAGAAGAGGTTATAAAGGAATGGCTCAATGGCTTCCAGCGTGTCGGGGCCTCCGAGCTGAAATAAAACCACTCCTACACGCCGTTTTGTCCGCGCCATTCCCCGGTAAACTCCAGAACGGGCGAATTTACTCCCATCTGCGACGGGAGTCAATGGCGGAATTGCAAAACCTTATCGATCTGGTAAATCGATTCACGCCAAGTCGCCGTTGCGCACGCCGTCCTGTGCAACGAAATGCGGCAGGGCAGAGAATAGAGAATGAAGACAAGCCCGGCCGCGAACGGACCGGCTATTGGCCAGCGGCGGCAGGCGTTCCGGCGCGCTCCATCTCTTCGATCACCGCGTCGGCGAATTGCGAAGTCCCGGACTGGCCGCCTACATCTTTCGTCAGTTTTTCCGGATGACTATAGACGCGTTCGAGCGCATTGCGAATCTTGGTTGAGGCTTCGTGCTCGCCCAAGTGGCGAACCATCAGCAAAGCGGATCGCAATAAAGCTGTGGGATTCGCCAAGTTCTTTCCCGCTATATCTGGAGCTGAACCGTGTACAGCTTCAAAAATTGCGCAGTTGTCGCCCAGATTCGCGCTGGGCACGAATCCCAGGCCTCCCACAAAGGCCGCACACAAATCGGAAATGATGTCGCCGTACAGGTTCTCCATCACCATCACGTCGTACTGATAGGGATTCATGACCAGTTGCAAGCAGGTGTTGTCGACGATGTGCTCGCCATACGTGATCTCGGGAAATTCTTTGGCAATCGTGCGACAGCAGCGCAGAAACAGCCCGTCCGACAACTTCATGATGTTCGCCTTGTGAATGGCGTGCACCTTCTTGCGCTGGTTCTTGCGCGCGTACTCAAATGCAAAACGCGCAATGCGCGTGGAAGCCTTCTCGGTAATGATCTTCAGACTCTCGACGACCCCAGGCACGACCTCGTGCTCCAGGCCGGAGTAAAGGCTCTCCGTGTTTTCACGGACGATTATCAAATCGACATCGGGGTAACGCGTCGGAATATGAGGAAGATTGCGGATGGGGCGGAAATTGGCATACAGCTCAAACTTCTTGCGCAGCGCGACATTGATGCTGGCAAAACCGCCGCCGATGGGCGTTGTGACCGGCCCTTTCAGAGCCACCCGCGTGCGCTCGATCGATTCGATGACTTCTTTAGGAATGTATTCGCCAGATTTTTCGTAGGCCTCGGCGCCCACGGCAAAAGTTTCCCACTCGAACTTAAGGCCGGACGCTTCCAGAATGCGCACCGTGGCCTTGGCCACTTCCGGCCCGATACCGTCGCCGGGGATTAGCGTTACTTTATGAGCCATAGATTTCTTCGTTGCGCTTGTCATTCCCTTCCAGCACTTGTCATTCCGCTTCCACCGAGTGTCATTCCGAGCGAAGCGAATCTATTTTCCTCAGCAGTGACACGGACCTCTCTTGGTCGCCACCCAGCCCTCATCGGCAGAACGCTCGTCGAACTTTACCTGAACCCGCGACTCGCCGCCTTCACACCTTCACCGAAGCCTTCGCCTTAACCTCCGCAATTTCTTTTGTTTTCACCAAATCTTTTAACTCATCCATGAATTCTTTCACGTCTTTGAAATCGAGATACACCGATGCGAAGCGCACATACGCAACCTTGTCGTGCCGGCGCAACCGGTTCATGATCAGCTCACCGACTTCGCTGGTCTTGCGTTCCCGCTCGGGGGAGTCGATCACGAACGACTCCGCCTCATTCACAATCTGCTCCAGCTTGCCGATGGGGACCGGCCTCTTTTCGCAGGCCCGCAGCAGACCGTTCAAAACTTTTTGCCGGTCAAATTTCTCGCGGCGTCCGTCTTTCTTGACGACCATGTAAGGAATTTCGTCGATGCGTTCATAGGTGGTAAATCGTTTGCCGCACTTCAAGCACTCGCGCCGCCGCCGGATCGACTCCGCTTCTTTACTTTCGCGGGAGTCGACGACCTTATCGTTCGCAAATCCACAAAAGGGACATTTCATGAGCTGATTTCAGCGTCCAGTCTATTCCGCATATTCGGTTTCTTCAGGCACGTCCGTAGGGCTCGCGAATTCGATCCGGTATCCGTCAGGATCTATCGTAGAGGTGGTCCACAAGGCATTTCCCACGAACGGCCGCGCTATCTCAATTCCTCGCGACTTCACCTCGCGATAAATCTGCAACGCATCCTGGCACTGGAAGCAGATCGAAACGCCCACGCCAACTTTTTGCTCCGGCACTTTGCGGAAGGTCTGCAACATCAAGGCCGCGTCGCCCAGTTGCAGCCAGCACCATTCGATCTTATCCTTCGGTATCCACTTCCTGGTCATCTCAAAACCGAGGCCGTCGACGTAATAGCGGATGGAGTTTTCCATGTTCGACACGCGAAAGAATGGAACCACCTGTTGTACATTGTTTTTGCTCTTCGTTTCCCGATCGACCGGAGTTTCAAGCTCCATGGTTCAACCTCCGTGGCGGAGTCAAAGCACGTCGCCAAAAAGGCGCGCGCACCTCTCACGCCGCAATCTGGAATTGTAGCAGTTGAATCCGGTTGCTGAATTGGCTCGGGAGCCGACGTTGGCCCGGTGCATGCGCTCCGGGGGATCACACCAAAACGGGCGCGCATGCCCCCTGCGGCATGAGCGCCCGCTTTCCCCATTCCCTCCTGGTGACAGAGGGGCTGAAGCTGGCGATCCCGACATCCGGCTGTTGCGGTTTGCAATGGCCGCAGGATCTGCTACCAAAATGCCCGACTGTCTCTTCAAACTTGTCAAAACAATGTCTACAGATTGTAAAAACTATGCGCGTGGAGGCCATCGCTTGAAGGGAGATCGACCGAGAGAAGAGTTCTCCGTAACTGGCCTTTGGGAGTGGAAATATTTGCGGTAGGCGGCGATCCAGTCGATCGATATATCGCGCTGCGCGGTGGCCAGGTCCACATCGCCGCGGCACACCATCTCGTGCAGTCGATCTTCCAGTTGATCTTTTATATGAGCGTTCCACTCCGTTTCCTGGTAAGGCTCCGGCCACAGGTTGCGAATATCGGTGGCGCCCCCAAGCTGAGGAGTTATCAGATAGTCAACTTCGTAGGCATCCGGCCGCGGAGGCGTGACTCCATATAACTCGAACACCTTGCGTGCCAGCGAAACCGGAATCGCCGGGGCTGACTTGGTTTCAGCCTCGCTGCAAACCTCGCTACGGGTTACAGGAATCGTGGCTCCCGGAGTCAGCCGCCGATTAGGTTCGTCCCAATGTCCCAGCGATGCTGAGATCGTTGGTGAGAAATTCGCCGGCCGGTGCAGCCGTATCGCGAGCAGCAGGCACGCCGCAATCACGGCGCCGGCTAATGCTGTGCGGCGCTGCCCCATGAGCCCAAGCCAAAAAGAACGAGAAGAGTGCATCACGGGCTCTCGCGCCGCTAACTCCGCCAACCGCATTTTCAGCAACGCCTGTGGCCCAGACGCAGGAGGCAATTCCGCGTCACAGGCTTCCCGATGCGCTCCGGCAAATTCGTCAAGCGCGCCTTCTAATGTTGCCAGGCGCGAACGGCATTGGGAACAACATTCCAGGTGAGCCTGAATCTCGCCGCCCAGGATTGCGCGCGACTCGCGGTCGGAGTGCCGCATTAACTGTTCATCGGTCGCGTGAAGATTTTTATTGTTCATGCACTAAGCTCCATCCGCCCGGCTCAGCCGTCCCAGCGAGCGCGCTAATGACGCCGCCACAGAACCCAGGGAAATTCCCAGAGCCTCGGCAATTTCGCGGTAGCGCAAGCCCTCAGCCCGCATGGCAAGGCAGGATTGATCCTGCTCCGGTAGGGCACGCACCACGGCTAACAACCGTTTTTGCCTTCGACTACTTTGCAGTTGCTCTTCCGGGTTCGCACTGCGGTCCGCGTGTTGCTCGGGCAAACCTTCGTTAAATTCGACGATCCTTTGCAGGTGAAGTTGATTTGCGGCGCGCTGCTTCAAGGCCAGGTTACGCGCCACGCGAAAAACCCAGCCGCGCAAATTCTCCCGAGATTTCCCTTGCCGCAAGTGCTGGAACAACAGCAGGAACGATTCCTGAACAATCTCTTCGCCGTCGTGCGCCGACAAACCGACAGCCATCAGATAGCGCAGAAGCCGGTCGCGCAACTCTTCGAATAATTCCACAACCTCGGTTTCGGGAGAAGAACCGACACGCGAGTCCGCCTCGGCCGGCGGTGAGAGCGGCCACGAGAGAATGGAATCGGAAGAGAACGCCAAGTCAAAGCACCTTCGCTTAGAGTGCGGGGAGAAAATCAGCTTAACATAGATTTGACGGCATTCTTTCTAAGCACGCACCATTCCTCGCCATCAAGGCTCAAAAATAATCCCTGAACAAATGCCCTCGTAAAGGAATATTCAACAGTAGAGCGCACCCCATCGCTTTGAAGTAGCCGGTATCTCAACCGCACCACCAGAAGTTAGAGGATACATTTCAGCACCAACGTAACTTCTGAGGAAATGCCTATTTGCGGGAAACTGAAAGAGCGCCGGGCGGCTCCACTGATCGCTCACCATTTTTTGCGTACTCTCAAACCAATTCAATTGGGTGGCAATCTTAAAGATGAAAAAGGCGCTGATTATATCTGCCGTACTTCTGTCGGCTCTACCGTTGCTCTCGCAAAGCTACACGGGAGAATTGCGCTTAACCGTCAACGATCCCTCTGGATTGGCCGTGAAGAGCAGCATGGTGGAACTCATCAGCGAGGGCAACGAGTATCGGCATACGTTCACCACGGACGGTCAGGGCTATCTGGATGCCAAGCGCCTGCCCTATGGAATCTATGAGGTCAAGATCCAGGCGCAAGGCTTTGCCGAGGATTTCGAATCCGTTGAGATACGTTCGGCGCTTCCACTGGACCGTACGATTCGGCTGAAAGTGGCCTCCGTTTCCGAGTCGGCTAATGTCACTGCATCCGTCACACTCATCGATCCCTATCGCGCAGGTTCCTTCAGTGAATTAGGTTCCGAGGAGATTCAGAATCGGTTGACGGCGCTGCCCGGCCGCTCCATGCAGGATCTGGTGAACTCGGAACCCGGCTGGCTTTACGAAGGCAACGCGGTCCTGCATCCCCGCGGCTCGGAATATCAGACACAATTTGTAGTGGACGGCATACCGCTCACCGACAATCGTTCGCCGAGCTTTGGCCCGGAAGTCGAAGCCGATGACGCCGAATCTCTCAAGATTTATACCGCCGGCATTCCAGCGGAATTTGGCCGAAAGATGGGCGGCGTGGTTGAGGTTAATACTCTCAAAAGCCCGGACCCAGGCTTTCACGGGCAACTCACGCTTTTCGGCGGCAGCTATGATACGGCCGGGATCAATACCCAGGACCAATACACATGGAAGGGAAATACGCTGGGCATCAGCGCCTCGGGCAACATGACCAGCCACTATCTCAACCCGGTGGTCCCCGAGAATTACACCAACAACGGCACCACCGCCAGTTTTTCCGTGAGCTATGAGCGGGACCTCGCGCAGAAAGACCGCCTGACCATGATTGTGCGCCACGAACTTGCGCGCTATGCCATCCCCAACGAATATGTGCAGCAGAACGGAGCGTATGTGCCGAGCTCCGACAACACAGTCGGCTGTCCGCCCGGGCCCACGCCGCCGGCCGACTGCGTGTTCATTCCCGGCGGACAGCTACAGAATGGCGATAACTTCGAAACCCTGGGGAGCATTTCCTACGAGCACATTTTTTCCTCCAACGCGGTAGCCTCGCTGCGCGGAATGTCCCGTGACAACTCCACCGACTTTTATTCGAATCCGGCGTCCTGGCCCTTGATCGCGACCCAGCACAACGACCTCAAGGAAATTTATTTAAATGGCAGCGTCTCCGTTCATCATCACAACCAGGAATGGAAGGCCGGCGTCGAATCCGATGCGATGTTTCTGCACGAAAACACCAGCTACGTGATGCCCGACTGCGCCGACCCTAACGACCCACGATGCCCGATCAATATTGGAATTTTAGACGCGGGTGCGACAAGCTTCGGCTTTACCGGCAGCCGCCCTGATCTTGAACAATCGGCCTATGTTCAGGATGCCATCCGGCTCGGCAACTGGTCGGTCAATGCAGGGCTTCGGTGGGATCACTACCAGTTAGAAGTGAACCAGAACGCGGTAAGCCCGCGCATCTCCGTCTCGCGCTACTTCCCCAAGGTCGGCGTAAATATTCACGGCTCGTATGACCGCATCTTCCAGACGCCGTCCTTCGAAAACATTCTTTTGGCCAGTTCTCCGGCGGCCGAGGCTCTGGACACCAGCGTTCCCGCGGTGCAATTGCCAGTCGAGCCTTCTCACGGGAACTATTACGAATTGGGGGCGACGAAAGCGTTTTTTGGAAAAGTGCGGCTGGACACGAATGTGTTCCGCCGCAACGTGAACAACTACGCCGACGACTCGCAAATTCTGAGTACTGGGATCAGCTTCCCCATCGCATTCGAGAAAGGCATTCTCTACGGCGCGGAGGCCAAGCTTGAAGTTTTGCAGTGGGGGCGCTTTTCCGGCTTCGCCAGCTACTCCTACATCGTAGGCAATGTCTGGAACCCGGTAACCGGCGGTCTGTTTCTCGGGGATGACGCCACCGGCGCGACGACCGATCTCAACGGACATTTCCCCGATTCGCAGGATCAGCGCAACACAGTGCGTGCCCGCGCGCGTGTTCAGGTCGTCCCGCGGTTGTGGTTCGCCCTGGGAGCAGACTTCAACAGCGGCCTGCCCTTTGAAGCCGATCTAACCCCGCAGCAATATGCCACGGAATACGGCCAAGTGGTGGTGAATCACCTCAATTTCAATCGCGGCCGCATCAATCCTTACCTCACCGAGAATGTTTCGGTGGGCGCCGATCTCTTCAAGCACGAAAAACGTTCAGTGCGATTGCTGGCTGACGTCCAGAACCTGAGCAACAAACTCGAAGTCATCGACTTCGGCGGACTGTTCTCCGGCAACGCACTTGGCCCGTCGCGCCAATACACTCTTCGCCTTGTAACGACTTTCTAAGCGAGGAGCCTGCTTAATGGCTCTTGAAATATTGCGCTGCCCGCTCATGCTTCTTGGCCGCAGCCAATGAACCAAACGTCCCCAGATTTTTTCGCTTCCCGGTCTTTGCATCCTTCTTACGCGAATACAGCCGGAACTCGCCTGATTCTAATTTTCGGATCATGGAAGGAAGATGCGCTAAGACTTTCGTGGGTTGACGGGAAAAATCAAGGGGACGCGGTGCGTCCCCTTGCCAGTGTTACTCGCGAACGTAATGGTCGCGCACCTTACCGTCGAACCGGCCACTCTTCATACAACATTTCTTGAAATCTACGTCCTGATCCGCAAGGGCAGAGGTCGTTTCTTCCGAGCTTCTCAACTAGTTCTTTATCGCCGTGAACCACTCGGAAAGCCTCGCTTGACGTGTGTTTCGGAGGGATATCCTCGACGGCGCTCACTGCTGAAAAAAACTCCTGATCGTTTCTGTTCGTAGACATGGCAATTTCCCCTTCGATCTGGATGGGCAACGCTCGTACCATAACATTCACGGTTCCTGCGTTTCCCGGCTTCGGCAAGGATTGAAAGCTTAGCTCTTACACCACGAAATATTTCGCCCCCGGATGATCCACCACAATCGCCGAAGTGGACTGTTCCGGCTCCAGCAAAAACCACGAGATCGACCGTCGAGCACGACCGTCTTGCGCCAAACGTGCGTGGCTCATGAGATGCGCCCAGATTTCGCATACATGGCACATCGCTATAATTGATGCGGCAGTTCTTAGCAGTGTTGGCCGAATCGATGGCCGCTGGAAGTCATCAAAAGGACATGAGCAAAAGGCAACAGCATCCTTTGGAGAAGATCCTCGACCAACGCATCGCCGTCGTCGATGGGGCGATGGGCACGACGATCCGCACCTACGGAATGAAGGAAGCGGACATTCGCGGGGAGCGTTTCAAAGATGCGACGAAGGGCCTTGTGAACAATGGTGATCTATTCACCTTAACCCAGCCGGAGATGATCGGCGATATCCATCGCAGATTCCTGGAAGCAGGGGCCGACATCATTGAGACGAACACCTTCGGCGCAACGAGCATCGCCCAAAGCGAATTTTTCGTAGACGATCCCCGGGAGCACGGCGGGCGGAAGAATCCAGAGTTCTACCAGAAGGTTATTGACGATAAATTCCTTAACGAGCTGGCTTGGGACATCAATGAGCAATCGGCGAGGCAGTGCAGGGAATGGGCCGACCGTATCGCAACTGCGACCGCGCGTCAGCGTTTTGTCGCCGGGGCGATCGGGCCGCTGACTGTTTCTCTTTCCAATTCGCCCGATGCCGATGACCCGGGATTTCGCGTGGTGACCTTCGATCAGGTCAAAGCCGCTTACGCGCAGCAGGTGCGTGGTCTCATCGCTGGAGGAGTAGACCTTTTGCTGGTTGAGACGATCT
>Ga0209006_10002753_pt1 | contig 15999 bp, 12 predicted proteins | sample JacPin_JW_Ref_O2_FD_188567 | JGI IMG/M metagenome (GOLD analysis project Ga0209006, IMG submission 188567) | Forest soil microbial communities from Algoma, Ontario, Canada - Jack Pine, Ontario site 1_JW_Ref_O2 (SPAdes) (version 2) | ecosystem: Environmental > Terrestrial > Soil > Boreal... | reverse complement strand
ATGACTCGGTTGTGGGGTGGCTACTATGTCCGCCAGCACCATTGCCGGGTTTGGGTCTCCATCCGGGCCGGTATCATAACAACGTGTGCGTAGTGATGCCTGGGCTCCGGATCTTGGTCCGGTGACGATTGCTTCGACGCGACCCGCCGGGGGAACGAGGAGGTGGTCCTTGAATTCGACCCGGCGCTTCGGATCGTGGAATGAAAGTGGCATTCCATCCAACGCGACGATCTCGAGCTGTTTCGTATCCACTTGTAAGTCTGCGTATAGATCTGGCGATGCATTGACAATCCGCCAGAATTGACGTTCTCCCGGGGCAATCGCGATCTGCGGCCGCAGCGCACCGTTTATGGTAAAAATCCGCTTCGGCAGGTCGGTCGAGGCCCAGCAGCCTTTCGCAGGAATTTCAACACTTCGCCTAAGTTCGGGGCCGGCAGGATCATTATCTTCAAGTACCCGGTCGCGCAGTACCAGGATACGTTCCCGGATATGCTGGACTTCCGGAACATAGCGTTCCATGCCGTCGATCACAATCGCTCCTGACATGCCGTCGAGGTCCTGTTGATAGCTCTCTCCATGAGGATGGGTATGATACCAATACAGTCCCGGCGGCTGGTCTAGTGGAATATTCACTGTGTAGTGAAGCAACTGTCCCGGCATCGCCATCATCGTGATCACATCATCTTGAGGAGCGTCTGGCGAAACATGCAAGCCGTGGAAGTGGAGGTTCGTCATGTTCATGCATGGTCCGTCAATGCAGTGCTCCTGGGAGTGCGTTGACATTGCATTTGTGTATGTCAGGCGTATATCTTCCCCCGGATTGGCTCGAATCACCGGGGGATCTTCCCGCCCATGGAATGAGAACGCGGCCTTGCCAGTCTCGGGATCGTTGATCGCTTTCAGGGATACGGGAGATCGGATTTCTGGCGGATCGGAGACCAGAACCGGCTTAGAGGCATTAACTGGGCTCAACCGGTCTCCTGCCTCCAGTTGCACACCGCAGAACAAGCCCAAACACGTTACGCACACAAGAAACCTGGGACTCGCCTTCACCAAAGGATATGGAATCATGGTGTGTTCCTTCCGTTCATGCGTCTGAGTGATGCCGGCTTCCATTTCCAGCGGAAACCCGAAATAAGGCCTTTGAGAATTTACGACCCATTTCCGAATCCTGCCGCGTCCTCGTGGAACCAAAATTGTGAGCGACCATGCCGCGCAGGATCTGCACCTCCTTCAATATTCGACACTAGTGCACTGCGCCTGCCAAAGATACATTGTAAGAGAGCCACGGCAACTGATTGAATCCAGAAGGCCCATTGCGATGGGGGTCGGCGATTCACTGAGCGAGTGTCCGGATTTCGACACCTCTCCCAAGCCATTGATCCACGTCAGTGTGATTACCAACGAAATCGTCTGATCCATTACGAAGGGGCTTTAAACGATTAAGTAACGGGCTGACAGAGACGAATTGCCTGCGACCGCTGCAACTGCACCCCGTCGCCGAAAGCCCGCGATCCGTAAACAACTTATAACTAGCTCCCCGTATGGCTTGCCGGCACATCCCTTTCCTCGTCAGACGCCCCGCCGGGTGCGTATTGTTTTGAATAGCCCGACTCCGCAACAGCGCTACCCACCTTGTCTCCCTCGTCAAATAGCCTCGAAAGGAAATACCGGTTACCGTAATGCTTGAAGACTAGTACGGACTGTTTAGGTGTAGTCGAGTCCTGTGCTTCTCGTACCTCAAACAAAGCGGAGGTGCGATTATCTGCACTCTGAATTTCCATGAGAGTGAGATCCGAACCGCCCAGAACGTGGATGACGTATTTGCCAGGTGGGAGCTTGGCCGCTCCAGCGTGGAAGGTGAATGGAATGTCCGCCTCCAGTTGACCGATGATCTGGCCTTGCGCACTGATTGTGCTCATACCGAGGATGACGCCGATAAACCCTAATAAGCAAAGTACTCTCTGTTTCATATACTCCTCCTTCTGCGGCTCCGCGACGACAGGCTGCCTTGCGGCGATACCGATCGGCAGGCAACCTTGGCAGAAGCAATGTTTGTGCCAAACGACCACGGGCATAAGTCACGCTACTCCAGTAGACGGCCACGCGCAGCGCGTCGAACACTGTCGCTTGGCAGCCACGCCGTCTGAATTTCGACATGAGGAGGCAGCGAACCACCTGGTTTAAGCGATGCGATTCCTATGCCTTCCGGAGTGGAGATGTACCGCCGCATCTCTTCGCTCGGTTTGGCCGAGAGATTGCAACGGTACAATTTGTCTCATATCCGATCCAAAGATGGATTTGGGTTGGCAGTACCACAAGCCGGCCACGTAGGTAGGGGTGACAGATGGCGCACCCATGCAGAACGCGCGAAAATCGCATCTCGGCCTCATGTCTGAGCCGTGCTCGTCGCTTTGCGCACGGAGTGGTTTGCCTCCTTGTCTTCTTGGTGATGCAAGCCTGCCATAAGGCCAGCCAGTCTGCACCTGTGGTGACGCTTACTCTCATTGACCAGGGCTGGTCGAGCAGCGACTATCAGGGGCGCCTCAACGAGGTAGCAGAGTTCACACGACAGACTGGAATTCGAGTGGAGTTCCTACCTGGACCCGAGACAGCAGCGGAGCAGCTGGCAACTTATCGCAAACTGCTGGAGGACGGAGAAAAAGTACCGGATGTTTACGGTATCGACGTGATCTGGCCCGGAATTCTCGCCGACGACCTTCTCGACCTCAAGACGTATATTCCGAATCAAGAAATCCGGGTGCACTTTCCGCAGCTCATTGCGAACAACACGGTGAACGGCAGACTTATAGCTCTGCCGTCCTTCTTTAACGAGGGCTCGTTGTTTTATCGCGTGGACCTGTTGCGGAAATACGGATATCGGGCACCACCAGCGACCTGGGAAGATCTCGAAGTCATGGCGAGGCGGATTCAGTCGGGCGAGCGCGCGAGCGGGAAGAAAGATTTCTGGGGTTTTGTTTGGGAAGGAGCACCTTCCGAGGCTCTGACCTGCAATGCGCTGGAATGGCAGGTGTCGGAAGGCGGCGGGACGATACTCGACGAGAACGGCAAGGTCACGGTAAACAATCCGCAGAGCATTCGTGCTTGGGACAGAGCGGCGCGCTGGGTAGGGTCCATCTCACCTCCCGGAGTGGTCGCGTTTAAAGAATGGGATGCGGCCAACATGTGGCAAGCGGGAAAAGCGGCGTTCCTGCGAAATTGGTCAAGTGGATATATCGCCGCCCGCGCTCCGGACTCCTTGGTAAGGGACCGCTTTGGCATAGCTCCCCTTCCGAGTGGCGCCGCCGGGATCGCCGCAACTTTAGGAGGCGCTGGTTACGGGGTTTCCCGACATTCGCTCCATCCACGTGAGGCAGCAATGTTGGTCCGCTTTCTCTGCAGCCGCAACCACCAACTGACAAGGCTTGGGAAAACTAGCGAAACACCAACTATTTCTGAGCTATATGAAGAGCCCGACGTCTTGGCGAACAACCCACATTGGCCGCGCATCTTAGAAATATTTCGCAAAGGAATCGCCTTGCGACCCTCCCGGCAAGCTGGAAAAATGTATCCGGAGGTGTCGCGCGCCTACTGGGAAGCAGTACACGCGGTTCTCACCCGACAAAAATCTGCGACACAAGCGGCAGACGAATTGCAAGTCGAATTGGAGCAGATGCTAAAAACACCCGTTGTTCGCGCGAATGCGGAATTCGATAAAACTACTGCGCAAAGGTAGAGCAGGACGACACGGCTCATCGTCGCACGAGAACCTCAACATGGAAACGAATGCGACCAAGGTGCACCAGGCAACGGGCGGCAGGATTCGAAGTTTGTTTCGCCCCGGCGCCCTGAGCATTCGCTTACGCCTGATCGCATGCTTCCTATTGATCGTCCTGTTAATGATCGCTGCAGATGCAGTAGCTGGATGGCAATACTGGCGAATAGAGACTCTAGCGCAGCGCGTAAGTACGACGGATCAGATATCTGACGCCGTTGTTCGAGTTCACCTCGACGTCGACACCTTCCGGGATAGTATGGCTGCACTGGCCAGCAGTCATGACACTCGCCAATTTTCCGGCGAAGCGGCCTCGATCCGACAGACTTTTCTGCAGCACGTCGATCATGCCGAGCAGATGCTGAGGGCAACCCCCGACATTGAGAAAGACGCACCCATCTCCAGCGCACTCGAAAGCCTGCGAGGGACACTGCTTGCGCAACTCGACACAGCGGTCCAACTGGCCGCTGCGGGTGAATGGAACGCCGTGCAGTCCCGGCTCGCAAATCAAATCTCAGCCTTGATCGAATTCAGTTCATTGCTGGTGGAGAGAGTCGATCAACAAGCACTGCAGCAGCGAAGCAAAGCCATCGAAGATGCGCAGAAGGCACGCCAACGCTTTTTCATCATCGTCCCGATTGTCGCTGGGCTGACACTGCTCGTGGCTGCCGCCCTTGGCTGGTACGTCACTCGGACCATCACTAGTCCGCTTTCCGTACTCACTGCCTGCGCCGAGGCCCTGGCTCGAGGCGATTTTCAGCACAAGTTCCATTTACATGGGAACAGTGAGTTGGCTGTCTTGGGCAACGCATTCAACTATGCCACCCAGCAGCTGCGGAAGCTCTATGAGGACCTCCGGCGAAGCGAACGAGAGCTTCGCGGCGTCATCAACACGGTCCCCGCCCACGTCTGGAGGGCGTCGCCAGATGGCACCATCGATTTCGTCAATGAACGTCTACTGGAGTTCGTGGGCTTACCTTCGGATGACATTTTGGTATGGAACTGGGAATCCGTACTTCATCCCGATGACGGCGCCAAGTTCGTCACCGGCTGGCGTGCGGCCGTTAAGGATGGGCAATCGATCGAGAGTGAGATACGGGTGCGTCGGGCCGACGGGCAGCATCGCTGGTTTTTCGTCCGCTGCGTGCCGCTGCGCGACGAAGTGGGAGAGGTTGCCAAGTGGTATGGAAGTGGTATCGAAATCGAGGATCTCAAACGGGCAGAAGAGGAGCGCGAGCGATTGCGTCAACTACAATCGGAGCTTGCTCATATACAGCGGGTGACAATGATCGGCGAGTTAGCTGCTTCCATTGCGCACGAAGTGAATCAACCGATTGCCGCTGCCGTCACCGACGCCAATACCTGCATGCGATGGCTTGCGCGCGATTATCCCGATCTGGAAGAGGCGCGCGCGGCTGGCTTGAGAGTCGTGAAAGACGCAACGCGCGCATCGGAAATCGTCAGCCGTATCCGCCTACTCTTCAACAAAGGCTCTTCAGAACGGGAGTTGGTCAATGTAAACGAAATCATTCGAGAGATGACCGTTCTCCTGCGTAGTGAGGCCATTCAATACAACATAGCGGTCCGCACGGAACTGGCCGCCGATCTTCCCCAGCTCATGGGGGACCGGGTGCAACTCCAGCAAGTCGTTATGAACCTCGTGCGCAACGGGATCGATGCCATCAATGAGGCGAACATGGCAGGGAACGTCACAATCAAGTCGCAAAGGAACGCCGGTGACCACCTGTTGATCTCGATCAGCGATACCGGGATAGGCTTGCCTCCTGAAAAGGCGGATAAAGTTTTTGACGCGTTTTTCACAACCAAGCCCCAGGGTACCGGTATGGGCCTGTCGGTCAGCCGGTCGATCATTGAGTCGCATGGAGGCCGTTTATGGGCCACCAGAAACCCGGATCGCGGAACAACGTTTCAGTTCACCTTACCCATCAGCCGTGCCGCGGCGGCGGTGAAATAAATATTAGTTCTTCGTCCCTCGCGCTTACACGCCTTAACAAAAGGAACCCTGCAAGGAACACGTGTGGAAGTTTGATGCGAATCGCTTGAGAACACGTATCCGAGTGATTTGACCCATGCATCGTGGGAGGAAGGTGGACGGTTCTTGCAGGAGGAACCAGCGGCATGGAGCAGGCCATCATCCATGCGGGTGGTTTGATAGGTAAACTACGTTGTGGCTTCCTTCACCGTGGTTGAAATCGCCCGCTCACATACGCCCATGATCCGCTTCGACATGTCGTCGGCGCTAAGCCCGTCATAGGTCCAGATCACGCTGGCAATCGGGATGTTGATGTCGGGCAGAATATCGGTCGACTGGTCGCAATCGCTGCCCCACCAAAGGTCGCGATCAGCACCGCGACGCCATTCACTCGCGATTAATCTGAGGGCTCTGTGTCGACATAAAACTTTGCTCAGGAGTTGATGCGACATTCCAGCTGTCGCACAACGCTTGATGTTTCCACCGCGCGGTCGACCAGCAAAAGTGCGAAGCGAGCCTAAAGGTTGTGGGATTGATGCTGCCCGTGGAACTGTAATCATCTAACCAGCAAACCGGGAAAAGTACCGGGATCCGCGCTGAGCCACGATCCCAGTGTTTTAGCGGAGTTACTCATGATCAAGTATTCGGCCAAATTAGTTGCTGGTTTGGTGTTGCGATGGCGACTTTCTTGTACAGCCAGATTCGAGCCACGGTCCTTAAGGAGGCTGCGGGCATCAATGAACAAGTCGACAACATTCTAAGGTTTACGGGAATGGTTGACGATCTTGCCAAAAACTACCTTTCCAGGACCCGCTATTTGTTGGCACTTGAACATAGCCTTCCCACAGCCCAACATGGAAGAGAGGAAGCTGTTTCGGGTCTCAAGAAAGCGCAAGCGCAGTGACAACGACGTTGCACGTCTAAATGGCCTTTATGTGGCCTAACAACACGCTTGCATTTAAGGTTCAGCATGAATACTTGGGAGCTTTAACGGCCGAGCGTGACCAAAGGGCCTCGTTGATCGCCATCTTGACAAAGCATACCTCGCCCGTGAGGTCCGAGGATCAGGGGCTCCGTCGTAAGAAGGTTGTGCTTGCATTGAATACGCTGACGAGCAGCGTCGAAGCAGAGCGAGCTCAGGTGGACGTCCTGAGAGAGAATTGTGACTGGTTGATCCGCCAACAGGATCAGCTCTTTGATATTCTTGCTGTCAAAATCCTTCTCGCGGTGCTTCTTGTGGTCCGCCGGAAGTACCGCTTTACTCGTCGCGTTTCTCAAAGGACAAAAGCTCACGGTATCCTAGGGATGCCTCTTCTAAATCTTTGGGCATCGCGTGTGCAATACCACACTGGTCTCAAGCGACTGGCAAGCAAACAGACCGCGAAGAAGGGGCTATTTCCGAACGGTACGTCGGAGTTCGTCCACTGGGACGCTCCGCGCCGACGGCGTGCACTACTAGCTTTCGAAGCCGTCGAAGGCTTCGCGGACGATGGCCTCGATGGAGGCCACTTCGTCTTCGGTAAGCTTCTCCAATTCACCTTCGCGCCGCTTGCGGCCTAGCTTGCCTTCGTTCAAGCGGATGAACCTGACGAGATTTTCCGCCATTCTGTCCGGCATCTCGACTGTGTTCATAATGCGTCGCATCGCCTCGTCATTGCGGCGCAGGAAGTCAATTTCCTGCGGGAGGTCCTTATCGATGGCGCGCGCAACGCAGGCGTAGAGAAACTCCGCCGCCTCGGTGCAGTCGAAATATCGGTACAAGTCGACAGTATCGTTCAGGACCTCGACGTTTCTCTCGGGCGTCGGCCGCCATTCAATGAAGTTCATCAGGGGACCCGAATGCGCGCGCAGCGTGTCGCGGTAGGTGTCGATCCGGTCGAGCATGACCGGGGAGACCGGGAACACCATGCCGGGCGGCGTGAATTTTCTCTCTGCCAGAACGTCGTGGATCAGGCAGCGGTGTAGACGCCCGTTGCCGTCCTGGAATGGATGGATGTAGACGAAACCGAATGACGTCGCCGCCGCCTGAAGCACGGAGTCGAGCTCTCCCTCGCGCATGCGCTCGTTCGCGGCGATCATCCCCTGCATGAGGGACTGCAGGTCCCGCGGGCGCGCGCCGATGAATTCCGGTAGCGGATCGCCCTCCTGATCCCGCCCGCCCAGGAAAATTCCGTCCGGCCGCAGGCCGGCCCGCGTGAAGCGCGTGTCCTCGATCAGCACGGTATGCAGGCGCAGAATTTCGTTAAGCGTCAGCGGGTTCTTTCCAGCCTGCAGTACCGCGCGACCCCAACGCTCCAGCCGGCCGCGCGGCGGCTTTTCGCCTTCGATTTCGAAGCTGGCGCGGCTGTCCGCCAGCAAAAGGAAACTGGCCGCCCGCGCGACCACGTTCGCGCCGGTCCGTCCAATGACCTCGTTCGCCTTGGTTCCGAGCGAGCGCGCGCCGAACTCTATGAGCGCCTGCGTCCTACGAATGACCGGGCATAAGGCCGGCACGCCTAGGAGGTTATCGCGTACCTTGTGACGACGGGAGAGCCGCGGCGCCGCTGTGAAATAAAGGCGGTCGTCCAGCAGATCGGTGAAACTCGCCTCCGCCGCATCGGGAATGTCGAGCGTCCGGCCAGTGAGGAATTCATAAAGAAACCAGGCGCGCCGGTTAGGCGCGCCGGTTGGGGCGCTGCGCACGAATGCGACCACGGTATCCTGCGGGGCGGCTTCGAAGAGCCGTTTTAGGACGAGCAGGTCGATGTTTTCATGGCGCAGCGCGAATCCCAACTGATCGCCGAAGGACTCGCCGGGCCAATATCGCTTGTCGAAGACGTTCCAGCCCCCCTCCCCCCGGCGGCTCGCCTTGACGTGTTGTCCGGATACGGCGCTGGGACGGCGGACGGGGGCCTTAACACCGAATTTCTGGGCCAGGGCTGCCCAACCCGCTAGCCTTGCATCCGCAGGCACCGTCTCCTCTTGGAAGGTTCCGACGCGATCATTATTATTGCGGGGGTGATTTTCTGCGACCACGGTCGAGAACTCCTCCTTTCAGTCGAAAACAACCAACAATCTATCCCATTAGTCGAAAATTAATATATATCGTTCGTGGTCGAAAACCAATCTTTTTGGTCGAAAATTCCTAGCATTTACAATCACGGTCGAAAACCACTACTTGCTCGCCGATGTCAGCCCTTGGCTTTGCGCCGATTGGCAACCTAGAGCTAAAGCCTCACCTTCGAGCGGAAAGGCACCAGGAAAAACTACAGTTTGATAGGTGTGCCGGTGACCTTTACTCTCCGCCAGCATAGGCGAATATAAGACGAAAGCCACCCACAACCCATAACCGTGGAATTTCGTAGATTTACACGCATGTAGAGAGTACGGATTCACGCATAAGTGGGTTATCGAAGCCGCTCAAATACCATAACGGGGGTATCATTCGCGCATAGTTTGGGTAGGAAATTGCCCTGATTCCTTAATAGTCAAAGCCTTACATCGCCTCCTGTATCCCTGTATCGACTCCTACAGTTAATAGCCTCTAGCGGTTGGGCCAGACTGTGGAATTCTCCTGGTGTCGGGCTTTTCGAATACCACAGGAATCTGAGAACCTCCACCCATGATGGGGAAAGGTAAACCGGCTATGCCTACGCGAGAGGTGCTTTGGGAACGTGAGTCAGCGACGGATACAGCAAAACTCCATTTCTCTGAATCTCGATTTTCAACTGGGGATAAACAACTTTCACTTCTACCTAGTGCTTCAATTGCGTTTCCCCGGAAGCGAGACCTTCCTTGAGGTGTATCAGCGTAGTCAGCCCCGAAACTCAACTGGAAAGATGCCCATGAAATACTCAACGGCCTTTTCAAATAGCTGACGCGCCGGGTGCCCGGGCGATGAGGACTGGGTCTTCGCATCTGTTCAGACGGCAGTGAAGTCTCCTCTCTGGCTGGATGCTGCGTTGCAACGGCAGCTCAGACCTGCCACAGTCCGGCCGGGATCACCGAACATTGAGGGTGTCATACCTTCCGGCACTCACTGGCGATTCTTCTGGTCAAGAAGAAGGAGGGGATCAAGGTCGTGTAGGAGCTGATGAGGCACGCGGACAGCAGGACCACTTTGAACATCTACGCCCAGTCGGACGATGAGGATAAGCGGGCAGCCCAACAGCACGTTTCAGGTCTGCTCATCGTCGATCAGGCCAGCTAAAAAATCGTGGTAACAGCAAAAGAGCCCATCGGCTTATTCCGATGGGCTCTTTGATTCTTGCGTTCGGCGCAGACTGCCCTATTCTCTTGGTGTGCCTTTTTTGTGCCCTTGGTCTTGTTTCTCTCAGGAGAGACTGGCGACTGTAGCTCTTTGATTCTGCGGGAGTTTTATTGGTGGACCTGACCGGGATCGAACCGGTGACCTCTTCCATGCCATGGAAGCGCGCTCCCAGCTGCGCCACAGGCCCACAAAGGTGGGAACATCCTTTATTCTGCTGGAGCATGCCAAATACGTCAAACGCTCCGCACGTGGCAACTGTCCCTTCACGGTTGTCATCTGGAGAACGAATGCTCAACTCCCCTCGTTCTGCCAAATTCGCTGTGCTAACCCTGCTCCTGTGGAGCGGTTCTTTCACCGGCTTTGCAGCCGCCCAAGCTGCCGTCCCCGCCGGTTCGGCGCCTGCCCCAGGAGGGTTTCCCATGGCCACCCTTCGCCCCGCGCTGGCTAACGTGCAGGCTGCCATTGGTAACCTCAGCATTGCCCACTGGAAAGCATCTGCTGCAATCCGAACCGCTTCGCAACAGGATGTTGCCTCCATGCAGCGCGACCTGAACAGCACGCTGCCAGGACTTGTGACGCAGGCGGAAGCCAGCGGTCCGGCCGTACTCTCTCCAAGTTTCGCCGTATTTCGAAATCTGGATGCCCTTTATGACGTGTTGCTCAGGGTAACCGAAACCGCCGCACTGGCCGGTAACGAGTCCGACGCCGCCAGCCTGGAAGACGCCCGCGCTGGGCTGGAGGACGGCCGGGGCAAACTAGGCGCCTGGTTGCTTCAGTCGATAGGCGCCCAGGATGCCCAGGTTGTCCGCCTGCAGGCAGCCGCCGCCCACCCCGCTGCTGCGCCCCCGCCGCCCAGCAAAATCGTGGTTGACGATGGCCCCGCGGAAACTCCCAAACCGCACAAGAAGAAACCGGCCCCCACCCCTGCACCACAGTAACCTCTTTGCCGCTGGAATTTGTCGCCTGGGCGGTGTCTAAAGTAAAGATAGCCTGCTTCCTCATGGCTGCCTTTGGGCGCGTAATTCGGAGACGCAGGCGGACGCTTCCTGTTATGGTATGGAGAACTTTTGCATGCAGGTAGGCATAGCTTTGGGAAATATCGCCAGCGTCCTCAGCGTACCCTCGGAAGAAACCGGGATTGTCTCGGAACTGAAAGCCGGTTCTGAAGAGGCGTTCGCATGGTTGATCGCGAAGTATCACCAGCCCATATACAGCTTGATAGCGCGCACCATCCCTGATGTAGCGGACGCGGCTGACCTGACCCAGGATGTCTTCATCAAGATTTACCGCGGGATTGGCGGATTTAATGGCGACTCCAGCCTGCGCACCTGGATTTATCGCATCGCCCTGCGCGAGGCCAGCAACCAACGTCGCTGGTGGGGACGCCACAAGCGCCAGGAAGTCACCATAGAAACCGAATTTGGTGAGAGCAACGATGGCCAGCCCCTTTGCCTTAAGGACACCCTCGTCGACGCTCATGAATCTCCCTTCGACCGGGCCGCCTCAGAAGAGGTCCGAGCCAAGGTAGAGGAGGAGTTGCGCCGCGTTCCAGAGCCGTTCCAGGCGGTGGTCGTTCTGCGTGATATTGAGGGTTTCTCCTACGAAGAGGTGGCAGAGATCCTGGGCGTGAATCTTGGCACCGTCAAGTCGCGTCTAATGCGTGGCCGTGCTCACCTGAAAGCCCGGCTGGCGGGTTTTGCCGAGGCTGCGGCAAAACGGCCAAGTGCTGCTTTTCAGCCGATGGAAACGCTCTCGACGAGCGCGAGGGGGGCCAAGTGAAGCAATGCGCACCTTTCCGTGACCAATTCTCGGCGTACCTCGATGGAGCCGTAACCGGCGCGGCGATGCACGAGATTGCGGCGCATCTTGAGGTTTGCCCCGGGTGTGAGGCTGATTTTGCTCAATGGCGCAATGCGCAATCGTTGGTCAGCTCACTCGGGCCCGCGAAAGCCCCCCCCAATCTGGATCTTCGGCTTCGCGTTGCACTGTCCCAACAAGCGGCAAATACTACCCAGGAAAAATTCGCCCGCGGACGAGTTCGCTGGCAAAATCGGCTCCTTCCGCTGGTGTGGCAGGTTTCAGCTGGGTTCGCCAGCACCGTCGCGCTCCTGGGTGGGGTGGCGCTGCTGATTGGAATGTTCGCATCCCCGGAGCCGCTGCTGGCGCGGGACGAACCCCTCGGGAAGGTGTCCAGTCCCCGTTTCCTTTACTCCGCGCTCGAGCCTGCCGGGGGCGTTGCAGATGGCAACAACCCGGTGGTTGTGCAGGCGTTTGTCAACGGAGCAGGCAGGGTCTACGACTACCGGATTGTCTCCGGAAACGCGGATAACAAGACCCGCTTGCAGTTGGAAGATACCTTGTCCTTCAGCGTATTCGCCCCGGCGCAGGTGTTTGGGCAGCCGGTACGGGGTACGGTCCTCCTCTCCTTCTCAGGAGTTTCAGTATCGGGCTAGAAGCTAGCCGTAGCCTGGGAAAAGCGACCTGCGGTTGCTGTCCCCAGGTACTCAACCACCCGGTACGCTTTGTTTCATGCGAAGTCCTGTTTGACCCTCACATACGCAAATGCATAGACTTGCTGAGGGTCCATTGCAGCAATCTATGCAGTTTCTTGGCAAGCCGTCCGTCCTCACTTCCCGGGTTCTCAACGCGTCCTTTGCGCTACTAAGTCTCTGTTGTCTGTCAGGCGCATTCGCTCAGAGTTCCTCTTCGAATCCGCAGGCCACCCCAGCCCCCCCCAAATCCCCCGCCCTGGTGGATACGACCGGTCCCAACATCAGTCTGCAAAATAGCGAAGCGCTTTTTGATATCGCCGCGACGCTGAACTCTTGTGGCTATGACCAGGGACTCACTGCTTCCGACGCCGTCCGCCAGGAAGTCCGGGATCAGGTCAACCAGGCGCTTCAGGCTTCTGCCGATGCGCGCGAGGCGCACGAGCAGGTTTGCGACTTCATCGATCGGCATAAGCTTTCGAATTCCGGCGCTGATCTGGCGCAGTATATTTCGCTCGGTCTATACATCACGCCGCCTCCCGAGCTAACACCGAGCGCCGAGGGCGCAGACATGCCTCCAGATGCAGCCGGCGTGGAAAACATGCTGCCGTTACTGCGCCGTTTCAACGAGTTGGTGAACCTGCACGCGATCTGGCTTCACGTTCGCCCGCAATACGATAAGCAACTGAGCGAACTCCACGACTCGCTGACGAAGATGATTGACGATACCGGCATTTACCTCAAGGCGCCGGCCGGAGGCATCGAGGGCCGGCGCTTTCTGGTGGTGATCGAGCCGCTGCTCGACCCCTCCCAGACCAATGCCCGGGTCTACGGAGCCGATTACGTAGTCGTTGCTTCACCCGTCAATGGAACTATCCATATGAAGGAAGTTCGCCACGCTTACCTCCACTACCAGATTGAGCCGCTGCTTTACGCGCGGGCAACCACCTTGGACAGGCTTCTGCCCTTTCTCAAGACAGTTAAAGACGCCCCTCTCGATTACACGTACCGCAGTGACATTGTGGCCCTGGTGGTCGAAAGCATGATCCGGGCGGTCGAAGCCCGGACGATGGACACCGGCGTCACCATTTACAAGATTCCAGCCGACGTTCGCCGCAGCGACCTTGAATCCGCCACCCACCAGCACAATGCTTCGGTCGAGGCTGCCGAAGCCGTCCGCCGCCGCGCGGTGCAGAAGGACATGGAGGATGGTTTTGTACTGACAGATTACTTCTACTACGCCTTCGAAGCCTTTGAGAAGCAGCCGCAGAGCTTCAAGGAAAGTATCGGCCAGATGGTCTACGGAATGGACGTGAGCCAGCAACTGAACCACGTAAAGAACATCGCGTTTAGTCAGCAGGGAGATTCGGATGTTGTCCATCGCGCGCCGCCTGAGCTCAGGGGGTTGGACCTGGCGGAGATGAAATTGATGAAAGGTGATACGGACGGCGCTGGGGCGCTGGCGCAACAGTCAGTCACCGACAAATCCGGGGATCCGGCCAGAGCGAATTTCATCCTGGCTCGCGTGGCTATCATGCACCGCGATGTCCCCAGTGCAGAGCACAGCTTCGAAGAGACAATTCGACTCTCCAAGGATCCTCGCATGCTGGCCTGGTCGCATATCTACCTTGGGCGTATCTACGACATTCAGGACCAGCGGGAGCAGGCCGTCAACGAGTACCGCGCCGCACTCACCGTGCGCGACGGCCAGGCCGATACCAGGCTGGCAGCAGAGAAAGGTCTCAAACAGCCATACGCAGTACCCAAACAGGAGCACACCGAGCCGCAGGGCGACGACGATCCGGCGCCGGAGGCCCCGTCCCACTAATGCCTCCTGCCTCTATCGTGTTATCTGCCCGCTATCCCTCTCGGCATGCACTAAAGTAGGAGACAGGGCCACCCGCCTCATGACACAACCATCTCCCAACACGCTGCAAGCGGCGCTGGGTTATACCTTCCACCAGCCGCAGCTCCTGGTGAAAGCGCTGACCCACAGCTCGCTGGCGTATGAGCAAACTCTCGAAGGCCGCCAGGTCGAGGGATCCAACGCCCTGCGGGAAGAGGACAATGAACAGCTGGAGTTTCTTGGAGACGCGGTTCTGGGTTTGGTGGTGGCAGAGATCCTCTTCCGTCGTTTTCCCGATCTTCATGAAGGAGAGTGGACTCGTCTGCGAGCCAGCCTGGTCAGCCGGCGTCATTTGGCCCAGGTGGCTACAGCGCTCGACCTTGGGAGTTTCCTCCGCCTGGGACGCGGAGAGGAAAGAGGCGGCGGCCGAAAAAAGTCCACCTTGCTGGCCAACTGCGTAGAGGCTGTCATCGCCGCCTTGTACCTGGACGGCGGTCTTTCCGCGGTGGAGCCCTTTGTCAAAGAGCACGTGGTTGCCCCCTATGTGACTGAGCTCCGCCACGCATTGGATCTCGGCGTCTCTCTGGGGGATCACAAGACGGCGTTGCAAGAGTTGCTGCAAGCGCAGAAGACCGGGCCCCCGGACTATGTCCTCAAGGCGGAAAGTGGGCCCGATCACCGCAAGCGCTTCCTGGTGGAGGTGAGAGTGGCTGAGGGAAATGGACCCAAGGCGATTGCGCGTGGGGTGGGAACCACCAAGAAACGCGCCGAGCAGGAGGCCGCCCGCCGAGCCTTCGAGAAACTCAGGAAGCAGGCTCCCACCCGGCAACCTGCAGCAGAAGGTACCGGCTCTTGACCCACCAACCACCAGCGGAGTTCTTCCGCGTGACCACGGAAGAAGCGGTCGGCGTAGCGGCTGCGGGGGCCCCTGCGATCGCTCACAGGCCCGCGCACGATAGTCACGCCCACCTCGTGTTCCCCAACCTGCTCGATACCTTCCGCTCCTTGTTGTCGATCATCGTCATCGCCCTCTTTGTGCTCACGTTTGTGGTGCAGCCGTTTCGCATCCCCTCGGAATCTATGGAGCGAACTTTGCTCGTAGGCGACTTCCTGCTGGTCAATAAGGCAGTCTGGGGGCCGCCCGGGGTCTGGCATTGGCTGTTGCCCTATCAGCAGGTAACGCGCGATGACGTGATCGTCTTCCACTTCCCACTCGATCCCAGCGACCACGTCGTCAAGCGGGTGGTGGGCGTTCCGGGTGACCACATTCGTCTGCAAAATGGTGTGGTGTGCATCAACGGACAAAAACAAAACGAGCCGTTTGCTGTCTTCGAGGGTGCATATCAGGACAACTTCCGTGATCAGTTTCCCGCCAAGCTTTACACCGACCCTGGTGTCGACACTCACTGGTGGATTCAAATGCGCCACGATGTGCAAAACGGTGAATTGGTGGTGCCCCCGGGGCTCTATTTTGTGCTCGGCGATAACCGCAATCACAGCCGCGATAGCCGTTACTGGGGCTTTGTTCCACGCGCGAATGTTGTGGGCTTGCCTTTCTTCATTTACTTCTCCCTCCACGAGCCTTCGGCGACCAATGCCAACACTCTGCCGGATGATAGACTCGGACACGAGAAGAGCCCGCTTGAC
>Ga0209006_10002752_pt1 | contig 16003 bp, 10 predicted proteins | sample JacPin_JW_Ref_O2_FD_188567 | JGI IMG/M metagenome (GOLD analysis project Ga0209006, IMG submission 188567) | Forest soil microbial communities from Algoma, Ontario, Canada - Jack Pine, Ontario site 1_JW_Ref_O2 (SPAdes) (version 2) | ecosystem: Environmental > Terrestrial > Soil > Boreal... | reverse complement strand
AAGGAAACCTCCGTCGGCCAGACCGGCTGGGTCTTGGCTTGCTGGAGGTTCTTGGGAAAATCGATCACCACCGGGCCGGGCCGGCCGGTGCGGGCGATGTAAAAGGCCTCCTTGACCACGCGCGGAATATCGTTGACGTCGGTGATGAGATAACTATGTTTGACAACGGGCAGGGTCATGCCGAAAAAATCGGTTTCCTGAAAGGCGCCCTTGCCGATCATGGACTGCGGCACCTGACCCGTGATGGCCACCAGCGGCACGGAATCCATGTAGGCGTCGGCGATGGCGGTGACGAGGTTGGTGGCGCCGGGGCCGCTGGTGGCCATGCAGACGCCAGGCCGGCCGGTGGCGCGCGCGTAGCCGTCGGCGGCGAAAGATCCGCCCTGTTCGTGGCGGGGCAGGATCGTGCGCATGGTCGAGCGGGTCAGCGCCTGGTGAATTTCCATGCTGGCCCCGCCGGGGTAAGCGAATACGCACTCGACGCCCTCCCGTTCGAGGGCGCGAACCAGGATGTCGCGGCCCGCCATGGGCTGGCCGATTTCAGCTTTTTTGGGCGCTGCTTTCTTTTTTGTTCGGACTAATGTGCTCATATCATTTTTGGTTGGCGGGCCGGGGCCGAAAAAAAGACCCACGGCCGCTTCCAGCCGTGGGTTCTTGTCAAAATTTGGGTCAGACGCGACAAGTCACCACGGCGTATCCGCCTACGACGGCGACGCCTGCCAGAATAACTTGCAGCGTTTTAGCTTGCATGAAACAACAGATAGCGCAACGGCTACGCGCGGTCAAGCGCCGAAAAGCGCAAAAGTTGCGGTGAACTTCCATTCCCAGCAGGTTTGACTGAGTGCGACTGGCTTGACGAAGCAGCGCTGGTTGGGGTGAAATTGCGTGAAAACCGCGCATCTCGTGGCGGGCAAGCAGGGAATTAAACAGAAGGTAACGAAGGGGCTTCGCCTGGATGCCAGGCCAGGGCGAGACTGTATGGCTTCGTTCCCTTCGTTAGCTTCTGTTCCATCTTCTGGGTAACTGGTTTGACTGGGTGCGACTGGGTTGGACTGGACTGGCCGATATTGCGCCCCCCCCAGGCGCACAGAAAAGGAGGCGGGCTGGCCGCCCGGGCCGGGTTTCCACGGCTGCAAAATGTCAAAGATCAGCGCGTCGGACCGCGCTCACAAGGATACTATGACATGATTTGATGGGAACGCTAATTATTTTGTGAAATGGGCTTGAAGCCAGAGTCGCCGTATCAGAATGCGGTCCTCGGTCGTGGCCACTGTCCAGCATTTATGTGGTAGCCTCCAGGCCAATTCTCACTTGCCGGCGGCCAGCTTGGCGATTTTCTTGGCGTACCGTCCAGCCCGGCGGGTTTGACCCAGTTTGGTGGCGAGTGCTTCCATCTTGGTGTAAAGCCCAACAGCGTCCGGGTAATCAGGGGAACTTTTCAGGAACTCATCGCAAAGTGCCAGCGCGTCAGTCTCGTGGCCGGCGGCGGCGAGGCGGTCGCTTAGATTGAACGTCAAACGAACTTTCTGTTGGGGCGTTGGATTGAGCGTCAGGGCGCGACGGAGAGCTTGGATGCCTACCTCGTTTTGACCCTGCATTTCATAAAGGTCGGCTAGTTTCTCCGCCAGCACGGCGCTGTCCTGAGGCACGCCAGGGCCGAGAAGGAATTGCACCACCTCGGTGGGTTTTAGGCCGAGGACCAGCGACTCGTCCGCATTGCGAAGGCAGGCCCACTCGATCAATTTGCTGTGGCGCTGTTCCAACGCCTCGAACTGCTCTCGGGGCGTTTTGCCGAACGGCCGATAGAGCGGGTCGCCAATGACCGTCGTTTGCCAAGACAAAACTCGTTGGCACGCATATGCTGCCTCGCCAAAGGTGAATCCTCCCGGCAGCCAGCCGGCGAAAAATGCTCCAATATTAGGCGTGCCTTCAAGGTATGGCTCGTCGATGCATCCCATCGTGGCCGTCACCCCGTCAGCCAGGAGCGGGCCACACCAATTTTGGGTGGTACTGCGAAGCGTGTGCGCGCTGAATGAGTGCAAATGGTAGGCGAAGGCGCCCGGCATGAATTCGACCCTGGGCCGCGCGAACGGCCCCGACACATTCCCGTCATACCAACCGGCGTATAGCGCGATCTGGCTCATCGGAAACCCGGCCGAGAATGTCTCCGGCTTGTCATCCACCACCGATTCAAATCCGAAACGGCGGGTGACTTCAGCGGCGGCCTTGATCCAATCGTCGCCTTCCTTGTAGGCTCCATTGGTGAGACTGCGGAGGTCGAAGTAGGCGCGGCCCCAAAGCCCATTGGTTTCCGCCTCCAGCGCCTTGTCCACCAGCGCGCGCGCAACTTCTGCACTGGGCCCGTCCAAACGCGCTACCAGAAGCAAGCCGTTGGTCGGATCCAGCCTGAACGCCTGCCGGCAGCCGTAGAGGGGATTCCCCCGCGGCCCAGCCAGTGGCGCGCTCGGGTTCACAATAGGCAGTGTGCAAAGTTCGGAGTCCACCGCCGCGCCGTTACGCCGCAATGGCTCGCGGACATTTTCCGCGCCGGGGTCGGGTAAAAACGAATCTTCAGCGATGCGCAGCGGCACGCCGTAGCACAAAACCGCGTAGCGGACTTTGGCGGCGATGGGCGTGATGTCCTTTAACTCACTGGCGGCTGGCAAGTGTGGATACACAAAGAGTTGGTTCTCCTGGAGAAACCTCAACAACGGCTGCTGCAATTTCTCGCGATAATCCGTGCGCGACATCGTCTCGCCGGTGGGAAGATCCAGGCCAATGATTTGGCCGGCAGGAACGTTGCGCCGCGCCGCGTAATGGTCGGCCACGTCTTTGGATTCCTTCATCCGCGCATTGTAGATTAGAACAACCGATGCCCCCGGCTCCGCGCCGCGCAGCGCGACCACCCACGCCATGACGATTAATAACCCTGCGAAGAAAGTTTTACGGAACATTCCATTATTCAGGCTAAATCAATTCGCAGACCGTCAAAAGCAAATTCCACCTGCGGCGGCAATTCGGCCTGGGCTTCGTCGTGATCGAAGTCGTGGGTCAGATGCGTGAAAAAGCTTCGCGCAGCCCCGATCCGGCGCGCCGCAGTGAGCGCTTCATCAAGACACATATGCGTAGGATGGGGCGCCCGGCGCAAGGCGTCCAGAATTGCAACCTCCACGCCGCGCACTTGTTCAAGCGCGGCGGGCGGCACGTCGTTGCAATCGCTCAAGTAAGCCAGCCGCTTCTTGCCGTTTTGCCGGAAGAGGAACCCGGTGGTGGTGACGCGCCCGTGCGGCAAATCCATCGGCGTGATCTCCAAATCGCCCAATACAAATGGGCCCTCCAGGAGGTGCGGCTCCGGCTTGAAGTAGCCTTTGGGAATGACTGTGGAGTTGAAAGCGTAATCGAAAACACGGCGCAGATTGGCCATCGTCGCCGCGCTGGCATAAACCGGCAGGGCTGCGCCGCCGCGCAAATCGCAAAAGCGCCGGCAATCGTCCAGGCCCATGATGTGGTCGGCGTGCGCGTGCGTGAAAAGCACTGCATCGAGCCAGCGGATGTTTTCGCGCAGGATTTGCAGGCGGAACTCGGGCGTCGTATCCACCACCAATTTGACCTGGTCGGTCGCGACATAAATGGAGGGCCGGGTGCGATGGTTCTTGGGATTGGCCAGAAACTGGGCGGGATATTCCGAGCCAATCATTGGCACGCCTTGGGAAGTGCCGGAGCCGAGAAACACACAACAAAAAGACATGGGCGAAATCTACCCGCAACGCGGCGGCTGGCCAGCGGAAAGAAACTTTTCTCTGGTGTCGTAAACGTCGGTGGGCCATGATGAAAGAAATATGACAAAAGCTGTTCTTCCGCCGGCTCGCCTCAGCCGTCGGAGTTTTCTTAAGGCGACCGGCGTGGCCGGCGCCGCCCTCGCGTTCCCAACCTTTATTCCCGCCTCGGCCTTGGGCCGGGATGGCCGGCCCGCGCCTTCCGAGCGCATCACCATGGGTGTCGTCGGCTGGGGCATGCAGGCGCCGGGCAACACTGATGAGTTCATGAAGCTTAAGGATGTCCAGATCGTCGCTTCCTGTAACATCGATAAAGAGCATCTGAAAAAATCCGTCGATGTCATCAATAAGCATTACAAGAAGAAAGTGGTCAAAACCTTCCACGATTACCGGAAAATGATGGCGCGCCACGACATCGACACGGTCATGATCGCCGTGCCGGATCACTGGCACGAATTGGTCTCGGTCGAAGCTTTGCGAAACGGAAAGGATGTTTACGGAGAAAAACCACTGGCCAAAACCATTGCCGAGCAGCAGCGCATCGTCCAGGCGGTGAAGGAGCATGGGCGCATCTGGCAGACCGGTTCCTGGCAGCGGTCCAGCGGCAGTTTTCACAAGGCGGCGGAAATTGTCCGCAACGGGTTGATCGGCAAAGTGACGCGCGTGGAGGTGGGTTTGCCGGATGGACACACCGACTTCGCCGGCACGGCCAAGTTCACGCAGATCACCAAGCCGCCGGGCGGGTTGGATTACGATCGATGGATCGGCCCTTCCAGAATGATGCCTTACATCAAGGCCCGCGTGCATGAGAATTGGCGCTGGAATTACAACACGGGCGGCGGACAACTCATGGACTGGGTCGGCCATCACCTGGACATCGCCCATTGGGGGCTGGGCTTCGACCTAAACGGCCCCTACGAAGTGGAAGCCCACGGCCAGTTCCCGCCGCCGGACTCGATGTGGAACACCGCGACCGAATTTCGTGTCGAGATGAAATATCCCGACGATGTCAGAATCACCTTGGCCGGCGGGGACGACGACATCAAGCACGGCGCAAAATGGATCGGCACCGACGGCTGGGTCTATGTGGACCGCGGCAAATTCGACGCCTCCAACGAAGATTGGATGGACATCAAGGAACTGCCCGAGAGCGACGCCAAGATCAAACTTTACCGCTCCACCAATCATCAGCGCAATTTTATTGACTGCGTCAAATCGCGCCAGCCGACCATCACGCCGGCTGACGTGGCCCATCATTCGGCCACGCCCGGCCATCTCGGTTATATCTCCATGATGGTGGGGCGCAAATTGAAGTGGGACGTGGCGACGGAGCAGATTCTGGACGACCCGGGCGCGTCAGAGCTGACGTCGCGCTTGTTCCGTTCGCCCTACGAGAAATGGTGACACGGATTAGAGCAGATTTTTGAGGAGGCCGAAAACGTCCGTCGAATCGATCTGCGGCGGCAGGGAATCCGTCGGCCGTTCGCAGAGAAAAACAGGCTGGTCCGCCGCCAGCACCGTGCGCCGGCCATGCGAACCTTTCACCAGGCTGGCGTCGAGAGGAATAACGTCCATGAGCATGCGGAAACCGACTTTTTTCTGCATGAGCCGCCAAAGAATTCTGCCTTTCACCAGGGGAATTTTCGGATCCAAAAACAATTCGACCGGGTCGTAGCCGGGCTTGCGATGGATGTCCACGCAGCGCGCGAAATCGGGCGCCAGCGCATCGTCCAGCCAGTAATAATAGGTAAACCACGCGCGTTCGGACGCGACCACGATCAGATCGCCCGCGCGCGGATGGTCCAGGCCGAGTTCGCTTTTTTCCTTCGCACCGAGGACGGATTCCACGCCGGGTTGGCGTGCAAGGAGTTCCCGCGCGCGGGATTCGAGGGCACGGTCGTTGAGGTAGATGTGCGCGATTTGATGGTCCGCGACAGCGAAGACCTTGCTCGCGCCGCAATCCAACAATTCCAATCCCAATTCTTCCTTGATGGCGAGCCAGCCTTCCTGCCGGAAAACGCGGTTCAGATGAACAGGCATATCCACCGCGCCAATCCCGTATTCAGAGAGCAAAACGACGCGCGCGCCCCGCGACTGGAAGAATGTAATGAGATCACCCGCGATGGCATCAATGCTTCTCAGGTCCGCGGCAATAGCCGGGCCCGCTGGGCCGTGCCGCTGCAAATTGTAGTCAAGATGAGGAAGATAGATCAGATTGAGCGCGGGCGAATATTTTTGCTCGATCCATTTGGCCGATTCCGCAATCCAGCGCGAGGCTGCGTCGGCGCTGCCTTGCGGGCCCGCCACCCCGGCCGCCGGTCCCCAAAAGGCTGGGAAGGGGAATTCGCCCAGGTCGCGCTTTATTTCCGGGCGGATGGAGGGCGGCCAGGAATAGATGTCGAAAATTTTCCTGCCGTCGGCGGGATAGGCCGGGCGCGGGGTGATGGAGTAATCGGCGGTGGAATACATGTTGAACCACCAGAACAATTGCGCGCAGGTGAAGCCCGGGTCGCGCGTCCGCAGCTCGTCCCAGATTTTCGGCCCGGCCACCAGGTGATTGGACTGTTTCCAGAAGTGGACTTCAGCCAGCGTGCGGTCGTACCAGCCGTTGCCCACAATACCGTGGCGGCTGGGCGGCGTTCCAGTCAAGTAGTTGGCTTGCGCCGTGCAAGTGACGGCGGGAAAGGCGGGCTGAATGCGCGTCAGCGCCCCCTGGTCGCGGAACCGCGCGATGTTGGGCATGTCCGGGCCGATCAGCGAGCTGGTCAGTCCGACGACATTGATGACAGCCAAGCGGGGCAGCACTCCGCCATTATCTCGTTTACAGTGGATTAGGCCATCTTTTTTGAGCGGCGGTCTCGCGCTCCTATTGATTTCCGCATCCGCTTTGACGTTTGGTGCAGCAGCTAAAACTTTAACGTCAAGTCCAGTTGCACCAGTTGAAAGTGGGTGATGGGATTGACTTGCGGAATGTCCTGATTGCTGCCGCCGGTGCCCAGATTGTCGTCGATGCGTGTGGCAAAACCGTATCGCACCGTGCCGATGAGCGCGCTGGTGAATCCATAACTAAAGGCGCTGTAGAGTCCTTGCAGGTTGCCGCGGCCTTCGAAGAAGTCGGAGTCAATCAAATTGGGGTCAAGCGCATATTGCTCAATGTGCTGCCAATAGACGCGTGCCTCCCAAGCGCCTCTTTTGAGTGCCGAGCCATAGACCAGGCCCAAGTCGTCGCCGTTGCCAACCGCCAGGCCAACTTGATAGGCCTTGTACTGGTTTCTTTGCAGGGGAATCTTCAAGGGCGTTGAATAGATGAACGGGTTGTCCGCGGCCGCAACGGCGGCTTCGGCGCGTTCGGCGCCGTCGAGATTCAAGGCAAAGTCCCCGAAGACTCTGGCCCGGTGCTGGAATAGCTTGAAATTCACTTCAACGGGGAATTCCAGGACCAGCAGGTTGTTGATGCCGGTTTGATTATAGGTGAAGCCGTCAACGGATCCGGAAGAATAACCGCTGGAACCGGGGAATACAGAGGAACCCTCGCCCACGAAAATGTCGGAGAATCCCGGCGTGCCTGTGCCCTGGCTGCCCGGGGTGGTATTGGTTCCATGGCCGTTGTAATTGTAGAGTGTTCCGGCGGCCTTGAAGGACACGTCCTTGTTGATTTGGTATTTCAAACCGCCTTGCCAGGCCAACAGAAAAGGCGTGTTCCCTTTGTGACCGAGGTCGTTGCCCGAAAAAAGGCCGGGGGTCGATTCACTGGGGTTGTCGTCTTGATATAGGAACTGGCTGAAATTGGCGAAGAATTGGGCCGGGCCGATGTCGTATTTGAAACGCTCCGCAGCGCCTTCCGGGTTGATATCGCTGTCCCAAACCATGGGCGTGGTATAGAGCGGCATGGGCATTTTACCCACCGTCACGTCAATGGCGCTGATCGGATGCCAGCCAATGTAAATCTGGCCGAGGTTGATTCCCGCCGTGCTTTTGCCAAAAGGCCCTTGATAGGGCGCGCCACTGGACGAGGTTCCGAAGGTCACCCAAGGGGAGCGCGGATTGGCTGCCGTCTCCAGGCGCAAACCGTAATAAAAGTCGCTGGCCAAATCGCCTCGCAAGCCCAGCCGTAGAGCGTAGCGATAGCGATCCAAATCCAGCTTGCCCCCTTCGAGAGTGCGAACCTGGCGGCTTTCGTAACGCAGGCGGATGTCGCCGAAAAGCTCGACGCTCTTGATGCCGTCGCCGATTTTCCATTTGGAGAAAGATGCGCCAGTGTTGGTGGCTTTGAGGGCATCCGATTCGCTTCTTAATTGTTGCGCCTCTTCCAGGGTGACATAACCCTTTTTGATAAGGAGGTTCAGCAACGGATCACTGGCCTGGCCGTTGACAGGGCCATTGGTCTGGGCGTGGGCGGCAGCGGCAATGACGCAGAAGGAGAGAATACTTATGACTCGGCGGAATGGGGGCCGCTTCAATAAACAGCCTGGTTGTGCTGCGCGCGCGGTTAAGCGCGGTTGTACTTGGTCGAACATGGAGGCGAGGCTAAACTCGGTTTGTGCCAATTCAGCGGCGGAATTGTTACAATTAGGTGAAGATTGAGTAGGCGGCACGCGGAGCGAGCCTTGCTTCAATTTGAGTCATAGATTTTCGCAAAGCTCGCTCGTCCGTCCTGCGGTTTCAATGCACGCTGACACTGTAAAACGTGTCCGCACCGCTGATCGGTTGCTGGAAGGTTTTGGTGGCTCCGTCGCCAACGATGTTGGTGCCGACCGTCGGCCAAGTCGAAACAGGCGCGGACAAGCCGGCCGCGTTCGTGTAGGAGAGGGAGTAAGTCCCGTTCAGCGTGGACGGGAATGAAATGTAGAAATTCCCCGCAGTATCGGTGCTGGCGCTCAAAGTGGGCGCAGGGAAAGTCGTCGAAGGGCCATGAAAGGTCATGGCTCCGGTGGTAGCCAATTCAAAATAACCCAAGTAAGTGCCCGGGCCACTCCCGGGTTGGAGTTCGTAAAAGTCGGAGCGCGAGGGCGCACCGGCTGAATCGAAGTTGAGCGGCGTGGTGTTTTCCACGTCGCCTTGGAAGGTGCCCAGGTAGTTTCCAAGAGCGCCCAAGGAGCCGTCGGCGTTGTCGCCGTTGCCGCTCGGTATGGCCACAGCAGTGGGGCTGTTGGTAACCGCGTCGGCGACGACCGAGTTGGCCCAAGTCTGTGCATTGGCGAGAATGGCCACGATGTGCGAGTCCGCTCCGGCTTGGGTATAGGTGCTCTCGCGGGTCCAGGCCGTGGGCTGCGTATTGGGATCGAGACGCGGATCCGTTACCCATAAGGTGCGGGTTGGTATGCTGGAATCACCTGAATCGCCCGCGTTAGGCACGCATCCGCCGACGGACCAACTGAGGCCGTCCACGCCGCCAAACAACGGCATAAGTTGGGAGGTCGCGCTATAGGCGGTGATGGGGATGCTGCTTCCGGGAGCTACGCTGTCGTAAATCGAGGCCTGGCCAATATCGACCTCGAAAACAGATAGGCCGCTTGACGCCCTGAACGTGAGGATCAGATCACGATTGGTATCAGTGAATTGCGCATGGCCGCTTTGGACCAGCGCGCAGGAACTGGCCAGAGACACCAGAACGGCTGCCATCCCATGTAGTTTTGATTTCATATTGTTAATCGGCTTGGAAAATCTTCTTGCTCATCCCGATTCGGCAAAGGACCGGGCCTCAGATTTGTCTGACGTCTCACTGAGGCGTTACCGGGCCGCCTTCTTGAGACCTGGTCACGTTCATGGTGGACAGAAACTCTCCCGCCAGGGAAGCGGTGTTGGTCGTAATATTCGCGGCCAAAGAGTCGGCGACTGCTTTGCCGTTGGCATCGGTCGTTCCATAAGTAGGCAAGTAATCCAATTGCTCGTAGGTCCAATAGGTATAGAGGCCGTTCTGGACGGCCGCATCGCTGTAGGGAATTCCGTTATACGTCAATTCGACCGCGTCGCCTGCCTCGGCTGTGGCCGCGTCGGAAAGACCGAGGTATGTGACGTAAATGTAGGGCGAGGTGGCTCTCATGGCCCAAGCCAGATCACCACCACTAGAGTAACCCGCGTCGCCTTGAACGAAATTGATGCTGTCCACCGTTTCAGCGGGCCAGAATTGCTGACTCGTGATGGCGGCGGGATTGGCCTTGTTCACCACACCGGAAGCATTGAGCGGCTGATATTGCACCACGATGGCAGGAGTGAGAGAGGAAACAAACGTTTGCACGCCCGTTTCAAGAAAGGCGGTCTTGCGCGTGCCGGAGTCAGGGTCGCGGCCGATGGCATAGACGATCGTGTTCGAGTCGCTGGGATTGCCGGAGAACATGGAGAGGGGAAGACTGCCATTTTCCCAGAGGGCTTGGGCCAGCAGCGGCGTCATGTTGGTCAGATCCGCCGGAGCGTTGAAGTTTTTCAAGAATTTGAAAGTCACTGCGCCCACAGTTTGGGCTGTCAACACCGGAGACGGATATTGGGAGGTGAACTGGAAGCCGTCCGACATGCAGACTTCCGGGATGAGCGGCGCGTCGTAAACGGCGGGCGCGCTGGCGGTTCCTGCGGCGCTTTGCGAGGTCGAATTAGTCAGGAATGTCCCAACCGTGGAGGGCACGGCTTGCGAAACCGTCTCGATGCCGGCCAGCGAACCAGACCAGGAAGTCTTGATGATAACCGAGATGCCGCCGCTGATTGCGGTTCCAGTGAAAATGGCCTGGCTAGCGCCGGTAAAGGATGTGCCGGTGTAGGCATAGACGAAGCCCGGCTCAAGTATATTGGTAATGGCGGAGTGAACTGCAGCACGGAAGGCTGTGGAACCCGTAATGTGAACGACGGTTTGCGCCTGGGCCACGCCGACCGTCGAAAGAGCGAGCAATCCCGCCAGGAAAAATTTTGGTGCTTTCATTTGCTTTAGATCGATTTCTTTATTTTTAGTGATTCAAAGTTTCTAAGAGACGCTGAACATAGCAGAGCGTCTAACATTGCCGCCTCCTGTTTTAGGACACACTTCTGCTCCATTCAGACATGAGCAAGAACAGTCTCAACTTGTTGATGACAAAAGCATTAGGAAACTCAAGAGACACCCTAAGACGGCTCTTAAGGCTTCTGTCGCCAAGACGTAACTTGGCTATTAATGACCGTTGACGGGGAAGGCTGCTCTTTAGAATGACACGGAACTATTAGGAGTGGAGCGCGGCCCAGGCACAAGTTGAAGATTTACAAAATGAAAAACATGGGAAGACAGGTTGACGTCCAAAATATTCGTCTCCTTTTCCCGGTTTGTCTGTCCTCTTCGCGGGGCTTATCTTTCCCTCACCACGTCCACGAAACGCCACTGTAGAAAGAGCGAGGATCGCCGGGATGGAACACTTGGGCGCCTTCGGCCGAAGTGGCAGCAATAGGATCCACCGAGGCCGCGTATCGCAGGTTCAGCAAATTGCGCAAGTCCACGAAAACCGATACGTTCTTCCACAAACGCGCACCCGCACGAAATCCCAGCAAGGCATAGGCTGGAGCGTTAAGCGTATTGGCGTTGTCCACTGGAAACCGCGTCATGATCCAGTTCAAATTCGGCCCGGCGTAAAATCCATTGGGGGATTCGTACATCAACTGGATTTGATAATCATGGATCGGCACACCCGCGACGCGGTTGTTGCCGAAGTCAGGGGCATTGTTGAATTTCATGTCGGTCAGCGTGTAGTTTTGCCGCAGGGTCAATCGATCAGCCGCGTGTTGCTTGTTTTGTTTGACAATGATGCCGTCGAAAAGCCGTGCTTCCAGTCCGGCTTCTATACCCTGAGTCGTCGCGTGCGGCACATTCAATCCTCCGATGTCCAGATCGGTGACCGGATTGTAAACATCCACCAACTCATGCCGGACCCAGCTATGGTAAAGGGCCAGTTCCCAATTGAAGCGATCGCTCTCGCCGCGCGTGCCAAGCTCCGCCGTCCAAGAGACCTGCGCCTCCAGTGGATTCAAGACCTGGCTGGTATTGGGGCCGGTGTCGAAATCCACCATGTCGTCGAACGAGGGCGCCTGATAGGCCCGGCTGAAATTGGCGAATATCTGGTCCTTGTCATTAAGCTCGTAGATGAGGCCGGATTTGGGATTGAGGCCACGGTAAATCAAGTCGCGCGACGCGTCGCCATCCACGGATGCCAGGAAAAAATCTGAGAAATGGCGCTGCGCGTAGATGCCTTGCACACCCAGGACGAGGGACAGCTTCTCGGTCAGGTAATGTTGAATTTGCGCGTAAAGCACCGCATTGAGCGACCACTGGCTATCGGCCCCGGTCAAGGCGCCTTTGCCGCCGTTCAGGTTCTGGTAATAGGCGTCTTCCTGATCCTCGGCGGTTGGATTGAAGCCCAGCGTCAGGACATTTTCACCGCCGAGCCACTCGCCGCGGGTGGTCGAATTGATCAAAGCGCCGAAATTGTCCGAATAAAACGCATTGATGCCCGAAAGCGTATTGCTGGGAATGTAGATGTTGGGTTCGTAAGCCTCGCGATGCCACCAATAGACGCCGGCGTCCGCCTCTTCCGGCCCTGATTTGTAGCTCAACTTATCCCCCAAGCGGATGTAATACCAATCCTTCCGCCAGTCTTCCGGGATCGCCAGAGGATCGGTTTGTTTCGGATTTTGCTCCAACTGCTGCAAGGTAAGCGCGCCGGGGATTTTTCGGTCGGTTTGGTCCAGGATCAGGTAGGCGCGGTTTTCGAGAGTGTCGCTGAACTTGTAGCCCACGTCGCTGAACAGAAACTCCGTGCTTTCCTCGCTGTGGTCGCGCCAGCCCGAGCGATAACGCGCCGACGCCGAAACATAATAATCCCACGGCCCCTGCACCCCGCCTGTGCTGATTTGATCGCGTGTGAATCCGAAACTCCCGCCTTCGGCTCTGATGGCAAGCGGGGAGGAGTCGTAGCCAGTGAACGGGACAAAATTCACCGCCCCACCCAAACCCAATCCGCCGTATTGCAGGGCATTGGCGCCGCGATACACCTCCGCATACTTGAAGGTGGTGACGTCAAAATCCTCCAGAATGATTTCCCCGTCCGCTTGATTCAAAGTCAACCCGTCAATCAAATACTGAACGCCCGCCGGCTCATCCTCCGAATAAACGCCCGAGCCGCGAATAAACACCTTGCTAATTTCCACATTGTTTTCAGAAAGCATGACCAAGCCGGGAGCGTTTTGGAATAAATCGTCTATGCCCGAAGCGCGCCCTTGATTCAGCGAATCAAGTCCCTGCAAGGTGAAACCGCCTGGAACTTCCCTCTTCTTTTTGGCCGCCTGACTTATGGGTGGCGACGTAAGAGAACCTCCATTGGTAGCGCCCGTGACGGTGACGGAAGGCAAGGGAATGGGCGGCGTCGCTCCGGACGAGTTGGCGGGCGCATTGGTCGGCTGAGCACGCAGCGACAGTGCGAACATTGTTAACAAAACAATGTAGATTGAACAGAGTCTCATGCGCCACGATAAGCACTTCGTAGGCCAGACGGGATGCGGCAGTGCAACTGGCAGATGGACAGTAGTTTACAAAAATAGAGTGTGCTTTCAGCGTGGTCGGTTCGGAATAGATATTGCTCACCAATGGGGTGATTATGTATAAAAAGCATCCGTGAATTACCGTCATTGGATTCGTGTGGTCGGGCCGCTTTTGCTCTTCGCGGCGCTCGGAACCGTTGGGATGGTCGTATTGCTCAACTCGGCCTTTCAACGCCTGTCGCATTCCGAATTCGTCGCTCTAGCCGAAGCCAATGCAGACTACATCCGCGACAACATTGAAATTAAAGGCGAAAAAGGAGGTCCAGCCAAGGCCGATGCCGATTTTTTGCGCGACGCCCTTTCTGTGCAAAGCGAGTTTCTCGCGGGTCATCTCAGCCAATTGCGCGGCGTTGACGTGCAGTTCCAACGTTCCGCCGCGCCGGATGCCCGCCATGAAGCCGTGACTGTCCCCATTATATCGGGAGCGGAGCTGACTTTGATTCGTGAACGACCGCAGTTGCGGGATGTGTTGCTTCAGCCGATCTCTTTGGGCGCGCTGACGGCCTTTTGGGCGCTCTGGTTTGTCTTGGCCTCTTCCGTGACGCTTCCTTATCTGGACGCCCAACGCTTCGGGTTGCTCGGCTCCATCGCGGCTTCCCTGGCGCACGAGATTCGCAACCCCATTGCCGCAATTCGACTGCATGGGCAACTATTGGAACAAACGGAGCCTGCCAGCGCGGGATTGATCGTCTATGAAGCCGCCAAAATGGAGGACTTGCTCAACCAGTGCATGTTTCTGGCCCGCCCCGAGCCGCCCCGGAAAACGGAAATAACTTTGGAAGAATTGATTGAGAAGACCGTGCAAGTGCTCAAGCCCGCCGCTGATCACGCGAAGGTCCACGTTGCAGTCACCGCCTCGCCCTCTCGCCGAGTCCAGGCGGACATGCACCGCTTGGGCCAGGTTTTTCACAATATCATCCTCAATGCCATCCAAGCGATGCCCGAAGGCGGAACACTCTCCATTACTGTTTCGGAAAAGGACATTCGATTTGCCGATACCGGCCCTGGTTTTTCGCCGACGGCACTGCGGCGGGCGGCCAATACGCTGTATTCGGAAAAGGAAGGCGGCATGGGCCTCGGCCTAAGCGTGGCGCGAAAGATTGTCCGCGCTCACGACGGACACCTGGTCTTTCGCAATCGCACGGAAGGAGGCGCTGTTGTGCGCGTTATCCTATGACGAATCATAAGATATTGATCATCGAAGACGAGGCCGCGCTGGCCCGGGCTCTGGCTACGGTGTGCGAGCGCCTCGACGCCGAGGCCACGCTGTGTGCCTCAGGGCAGCGCGGCTTGCAAAAGTTGGCGAAGGGAAATTTCTCGCTGGTTATTTTGGACGTCGGTCTTCCGGACATCACCGGATGGCAGGTCCTGGAGACTGTCAACCAATCTACGTCTCGCCCGCCGGTGCTCATCATCACGGCGCGCGGCACGTTGGATAATGCGGTTGCCGCGAGACAACTCGGCGCTGCAGCTTATCTGGTCAAACCGCTCGACCTGCGCGAGTTGGAGAGGACGATACTGGATCTTCTTGCGGAAGGCGCGCCCTCCGGTTCCACCACGCCGCCTAAGACGGAGGTTGGCGCATTGCTCGGCGGAGCCAGCCCGGAGATGCAGCGTGTTTTCCTGGCCATCGCCCGCGCGGCCACGACCGATGCGCCCGCCCTGCTCACAGGCCCAACCGGCACGGGAAAAACGCTTGCCGCCCACGTCATTCACGTCAACAGCCGGCGTCGGGACGGTCCATTCGTGACTTTGCTGTGTGGGGCGCTGCCCGAACAGCTTTTGGAGAGCGAACTCTTTGGGCATGAGAAACATGCCTTTACTGGAGCGGGCGCCATGCGCTCCGGCCATCTGGAACGCGCGGCCGGCGGCACGTTGTTCCTGGATGAAATCGGCGATATTCCACCGTCAGTGCAAGCCAAACTCCTGCGGTTTGTGGAAGAAAAGACCTTCAACCGCGTCGGTGGCCGGGAGGATCTCCACGTGGACTTGCGTCTGATCACCGCCACCCATCGTTCCTTGCGCGACGAGGTTCAGGCGGGCCGATTCCGCGAGGACCTTTACTACCGGTTGCACGTGCTGGAAGTCGAGCTGCCGCCGCTGGCCAAACGCCGCGAAGACATTCCGGCTTTGAGCGCATTTTTCTTGAGCCGGCTTTCGGCGGGGCGCGAGTTGGCGCTTGGCTCGGACACCAGCCGGCTGCTTGTCAACTATAGCTGGCCCGGCAATGTGCGCGAATTGCGCAATGTGCTCGAACACGCCGTCGCCGTCTGCACCGGCAAAATCATCCAGCCGCATCACTTGCCCAGAGCCGTCTGCTTTCCCGCTGGACCGCCCGCCAAGGCCGATCTCGACGGAGCGTTGCAACGCTGGGTGGCAACCAAGGTTCAGTCTGGAGCATCCTACAAGCAACTCAATGCGGAGGTGGAATCGACTCTGCTCAAACATTTGATGCAACACTTCGATCAGAAACCAACCGTTCTGGCAAGGGTTCTCAAAATGAACCGCGCCACGCTTTTGAAAAGAAGGCGGCAATTGGGCTTGGAATCCTGAGCGCAAAAGGCGCCGCGTCAGAGAGGCCCGCCCTCACCCTAACCCTCTCCCCCAGGAGAGGGAATAAAGCAGTACTGCGGCTGGAATAGTGACTGAACACTGGTCCTCACCCGACGCTGAATGAA
>Ga0209006_10002751_pt1 | contig 16004 bp, 25 predicted proteins | sample JacPin_JW_Ref_O2_FD_188567 | JGI IMG/M metagenome (GOLD analysis project Ga0209006, IMG submission 188567) | Forest soil microbial communities from Algoma, Ontario, Canada - Jack Pine, Ontario site 1_JW_Ref_O2 (SPAdes) (version 2) | ecosystem: Environmental > Terrestrial > Soil > Boreal... | reverse complement strand
TCGTGGTGATCATAATTTCCGCCACGGTAACGGGAGGACTCGTGACGCAGGAGCAGCGCGGCTTTCGTACCTACGCTGAGTGCGCTCAAGCAGGCCAGGCGCGACTTCAAATCGAGCGCAGTCTCAACCGTGGCGCCGATGTCCGTTGGCAGTGCCTGCCCGAATAGCCGAGCGATTCTGGCGACCATCGCTGATGACCCTCAGCGGCAGGGTTAAGGGCGTTTTGTACCCGGCCGGCATATCTTTCGCCCAAGGGCAAGGACACGCATGCGCGGCGCCTACAAGGGCGCACCGTGCGACCTGGGAGGGCACGATGCGTTCGTTTACTATCATGGCAGTTGGCGTTGCGTTGATTGGCGGAATGCCCCTTGCTGTGGCAGACAATGAACTACCGTCAAACAACATAGACTGCGCGGTCTTTTCGAAACTACCAAATGATCGTTGGCACGTTGGCTCTGCTACCACGTTCGAAATAGGCCCTCAGCGGGTTAACTTGAGTCCGATGGATATCGAGCCCCACGCCATACAGATCGGCGACTTCGACTTGTATGACGTGCTAGAGCGTAAGTGCGGCGGCTCATCTCACTAGAGGAAGCTCGATTCTGCCTATCGTCACGGCCACTCCGATCAACGCCACATCTGGATCTTGCGGCGTCCGAGATAGGCCTGAAGTCGACCGGTATCGCACGTGGCCGCAGGGATGGCCCACGCTGACTTAGCCGTGACCGTGGATTCTTTTTTGCAGTCGCTGTCTGGGGTGGGTGGCGGACCTGTGTTGCGACGCACACCCGCGAGTCAGAAAACGCGATTGCGAGGACTTCCAGCTGATGATCAACGCGGGATCGCTTGCACCGCAATGTTGCTAGACGGATCGATTACCAGAATACGATCCGGTTCGTAGATATATCGGTAGATTGGCGTTGTCGCGCCAGCTGGCGCGGCGGTACTGACTACAGGTGCTGCCCGGCGCGTCGTTGGCTGGGCCCGAAGACCAAGCGAGGATGGCGGCGTCACGAAGTTATAGTAGTGCGGCACGATATTGATCGGCTCAGCGGCCGCAGTAATCGCGACCGCAAGTGCGGCCAACATACTTTCGCGTACGGTGGTTCGCGTTATCACGCCACGGGCGCCAGTCCAACGATGAACGACATGGCGCATGCTGGTAGGCGCAGTCGTTTCAGCAGTCCGTACTCGTTGCCTTATCTTAACCGGCGCGGTAGCGAAGGCACGGGCTTCGGGGCTCGGCTGCGCTATCAAAACGCCCGACGGCGGCACGGCGACGGGAGCCAGCGGCGGCGTCACTAGAACACCGGATGGCGGTACCGTTGTCGGGGCTTGTGCGACAAGTGTCGGCTTGGGCGTCTGGCTGTGGGCAATTGATATTCCGACCAGTAGCCCAACGCCAAGAGCGAGACAGAAGACGCTGTTTCTCAACAACAAACTCCTAAAGCCTGGTCGCAGCCCGTGATCCGAAGCCCGTGGGTATCAACCCGCTGGGGGCGAGTTAACCCGCGGTTGGCCAATCTGGTGAAGTGGCCGCCGCTCTTTCCACCAGGGCAATTATTTCTTCACGGCGCTTACAATCGGATATTCGGCGGAAGGCTCGTATGAGACGCCAGCCTTCCTCGGAGGTCACAACATGCCGCTCGCGCGTCCGTGGTGCTCGTCCGAACCATTCAGTCAAGTCAATGACATCACACCCCGACACAGGTTACTCCCGACAGCATTGCCAGTGGCGTCACTGATAATCACAAAACTTCATGGAAACGCTCGCGCCTCTTGCTTAATTTAAATCAACTTTTTCACCGATTCCGCCGGCTCTAGAGGATGGGATGATGACCAAGACATTTGGCAGGCGGGAGCCAAACAGACCGCGGCACGCACATCGAAAGTAGATGCAGCGTGCAATGCAGCATGCCTGAGGGGAACTTTGGGAGACGTCGCCACTGCAAATGCAGTACCACCAGCCGGACGTTTGACTGGGATCTGCCATTCGAAATTCGCTGGCATTGAGGAATGCGAGCACAAAAAAGACAATTTAAGTCGGTGAGTTGTCGGCGGGGACATCAGTCGGGGGACAAAGCGATGGTGTTTGTGGTGTTTGGCGTTGCGGCGGGGGTGTTATGCGCATTTCTTCGCTATCCATTCTTCTTGTTAGCGGCCATAGGTGCTTTATTGGCGGCTGGCGCCGCGCTGACCGGAATTGTTGTGGGAACTCATCCAGGAGTGATTGCAGTTGAAGTTTTCGGATCCGTTGCGGCGCCACAGTTCGCATTCGTAGCGGTTAGTCTGACGGACCATCTCATTCGACGGACAAGACTGATACCGCAGGTCCGAGCGGCGATCGGGCAACAGTTGCACGCTGAATTTGAAGTGCCGCGCAGCCTCCCGCCTGAATTGGCCACACTTGTGACCCAACTAGCTCACGCCTAGTCGCGCTCCGACGGCCGCAAAGACAGCTGTGACTCAGCGCAGGCCGCGGGTTCGTCTTTGACGGGAGTGGCTAGCCCAATACGCAGACGCGCCAGCGAGTCAGAAAACGCGATTGCGGGGCGACGTCAACAACAAAAGCCTCGCTCTGCGTATTCGACAGCTGCGGGGCTTGGAAACCTGCGGTGCGGGTGGCGAGGCTAGCCGCGTGTCTTAAAAATGGTGTTGTGCTGCAGCGGGCGTAGATGCGGGAAAGTTAAGGGGCGAATTTTTGGTGAAAATTACGCGCTCGTCCGTTGTCACGACCGTACAGTTGGTTCGGGCGGAGAGGTTTCCGATCATAAATCGCCCTTCGACGGCAAAGTCGGTAAGGGCATCTCCTGTCAGCCTCTTGAAATCATCCGCCGTAATATAAACGGTTTCGCCGACCGGTAGATTGGTCAGCGCCGACCCAAGTGCTTCGAGGGTTTCTGGTGTTATAATCTGCATACCGCTTACGACTCTTTTGTGGGCGGCTAAAAAAGAACCTCGGCCGAGTTGTGTCGACGCAACCGAGGCCCTGGAGGCTGGGGCTTTTAACGGGCTGTCCCCGACGACCTTCTAACCCGGATTCGATTGCCAATCGGTGAATAGAGCCTGGTCGCCGCCCCATGGTCCCCTGGTTGGCTTAATCGATCGCGTCTTGGGCTGAGACGCCGCGTGTTATGTCTTTTTTGAGAACATCGATCGAAAATAATGTTCCGCGTGCTGGTAGTAGTTCTCTGCCGCGACCGTGTTGCCATTTTGCGCTTCAGCGCGGGCCAGCGCCAAATATCGCTCGTAGCTCCTTTGCAGGTTCTGAAAGCCATTTGGCTCGGGTCGGGCCGTGGGCGATATCCAGCGCTTCGGCCGAGCCGCAAACGGGCGCGCAGCCGAAGCTGAGTTTCTGTTATCTCGCATTGCTCACTCTTTGAGGGGCGCTCTGGCGCTCATTGTGGGCTAAGCAAAAAAGAACCCCAGCTGGTTGTGTCGATGCAGCCGAGGTTCAAAGACCTATACGCGAGGGCCCTTGTAGCGGGCCGTCCCCGCGAGACTGATAAGCCCCATTAGGTTGCTGACCGGTAAAGACCACAGGTGCGCCGCTGAGAAGGGAAGCGTCAGCGTCGCGGGCTCACTTGCGCGCTAGGGCCCCGGTTCAGCAGGCCATCCCCCGAAGTCCCCACCGTCCCGCGCGTAACGGTAATGGACGATCGTTAGTGGCGATTTGAGGCATGGCGCCGGGCATTCCATACCGTGATCGGCAGAGCTCAGCGATCGGCCCCCAACAAGGACTTGCTGATTGAGTCAAGTCGATGAACCGTGCCCAACGGTACGGCAGCGCCCTCAGCGTCAAGAACTGCTGTATTTTGACAATGTTTGGAGTTTTCCATGGTGCGACCAGTGTAGTTGTCGAACTTTAGAATCTCACAGCGCTGTTTGTTGGTCTCCACCACGACACTTCCGACACCGGTGTCGCTAGATTTACCGACGTTGACCTCTTCGCTTGAGGCGGCTCGATAAAGCCGCGCCATTGAATAGCTTGCCGCCGCCGTTAGGGAAACAAACATTGCAATCACGCCGAGGGTGCGAAAGAAAACTCGGCCTGTTCGGGGAGAGTGGCCGTAGTGCCGTGACGACTTCACACGCACTGGGTCGGGTCTCGACGATCGCTCATGATGACTAATTCGCAGTCCTCTGCCACGCCGAGGCCGTAGTACAGATACCCGTCGGGCTCGGTCAAATTTCGATTGTGAACCATTACAGTTAAACGGATATTTAAATCGACGTATTTCATGATGGCCTGGCAGCGTAACAGTGGCAATCGATCCAATTTTGGTGCTGGCGGCTCGTTACCTGCCCCGATGTCGCGTCCCATATCAAAGCATCCGCCGCATCGCTCGTGCGGAATAGAATCGCCCATGCGGAATAGAATTGTAGCAATCGCCGTCGGATTGCAGTTACTCGTCGCTGGAGCGTGCGCGGTGGGCTGGATCGCTGCCCATGCCGAATACTGTCAACACGGCGATCATATCAAAGTCGAAAATTGTGAAGCTTATGAACTTGCGACCCTTATGATCGATGCGATCACGTGGTCGGTGGACACGACTTTGCCAATGCTAAATTTAATCGTCGCGGTTGCCGCATGCGTACTTACGTATACGCTGCACAGATCTAACGAAACTCTGAAGCAGTCTAGCCCCCTCCGCGGTGGTCGTCTTCGGCGTCTAATTCGCCCCCGATCCTCGACTAGATTGTGACTTCTGTAATAGCCCTGTATTCAGAAATCGCGTTTATCGAGAGACCTAAAATGGTGATTGATGATCATCGCCGCAAGCATAGCCAGCAAAACCCGAAGGAGATGTTCCTGCGCAGCACGTATCGTTTTGACGATGACGAGCGGGCTGGATTTGCCGCCGTTTGCCCGGAAGGCTCCCTCGCGGGACCGGATAGCTCCCGTCGCGATAAAGCTTTAGGTCGCGGTGTCCATCAACATGCGGATTGCGGACAGCTTTGTGACCTCAGTTCGGCTATCTGCGGCGTCGCGGGTTCATTCCGCGCGAGGATAGCTGGGCGCGCCGCGAGGCTCTTTTTTCTCGTCGCTGGGAAATAAGAATCGGACCAGCCTATCCCGTATGAAACCCCTTTTTGATCTTCGGAATGGTTGGCGCTTGTGCCGACTGTGCAACGCCTAAAAACAGCGGGAAATATTTTCAACACAGCGATGGCGGCGCCCGCGCTTGGCTGGCTCGGCGTCGCGATCTCCGCTGCCTCTTTTAGCGCCGGTTGACGTACGGATTGACGTATGGGTTACCGTGGTTCACGTACGGATTGACGTAACGATAGTTGACATAGGGATTGCCGGCATAGTTCGGCCCGTTGGCGGTGCGGCCGATCCTTCTGTTTACACCCCGATACTTTGCTTTGAGCATCAGCTCTGTCAAAAGACAGAGAAGGCATCGTATTTGAAGACCAGTTTAATGAGAGTGGAGTTGCGCACAGTATGGCGGCAGCAAGCACAACGGCGAACAGACCTGGCTCTTTCATCGCTTCCTCCCAGGACTTGTGGCGCGCTGGAACTCCTATTCTATCGGGTTACGTTCTTCACGCCACGCCTGAACGATATCTGATTGCGCAAAAGAGAAAGCCCCGGCCTGGGGAAGCCGGGGCTTAACGGACGGAAGGCGGGGCATCGGGGGGTGCGGGATATCCTTCAGTCCGAATTCATGTTGATGGTGGCTTCGCCGTTGGCGCCTCTTCATTCAATCGCCAAGGGTCGCCGCGTTCCTTCAGCTGCGCGACCGCGTGATCGGCGACCGCGTATCGCTCCTCTTCAGTGAGCCCTTCCTTCAGGTCGCGTATGATCTTGCTGGAGCGCCTCAGCGCGAAAGCAATTGCGTACCTGAGCACTTCTCCCTTCGTCATGGGATAAGAACATATAGAGAACGAAAACTCAAGCCGCTACATCTTGCGTGCCTTTTGTGGAGGCGTAACTACCGCAAGACGACAGGAGGGTTTCGAATGTGTGGGCGTTTCACCGTCACCGTCAAGGCCACCGGGGCTGAACTCGTAGCGCTGTATCGGCTGAGATGGCTGCGCCGCTTTTGAATGCTCCGGCGAACCGCTCGCGTCCTGACGCGCCGATCAGCTGCAGCCGCGCATTTTGCGAATGACTTTAGCGTTCTGACCTAGCCGTCATCGTCCAAGACGGCTTCATAGATGTTGCCGCGAATAACGGCCCGAAGAAGCTCGCCGGAGAGTTCGACAGCGGACCTCTGCATATCAGCGGCCTTCCGCTTCAAGGCGGCGTGGTCGGCATCTTGCAGATAAATAATTAGCCGCTGCCCTTCAATGTGAAGCGCCTGCTCCCATCGGCGTCGCAGCGGTATCTTCAGCTGGCAGCATTTTACGCGAACGCTCGCGGGCGTCGAGCCAATTGCCGTTGCTATCTCGGCAGCTGATTTTCCCTCCGCAGCCAAGACGCGAATTGCGTTGATGGCGGTTGGCGTAAATACGCGCCGACGCGATCCGCCGCTTACGACTGCCGGTTCTGGTATCATGTTGGTTAGTAGTCGGGGCAAATGACTCGGTTCAATCGAGTTGCTACCGCGCGAATCCATGACGCCCTCTCTCAAAGCGTTTCTCAGCGACGGAACATTGCATCGCCGGGGCTTCTGCGCGTGTGATTTGCATCACAGCACCAACTCATGGGGATCGGGATCATCGCTGAGCCAGCGGTCGTAATTGGTCCGCTTTCCGGGCGAAGCGAACATGAACTGGCAGGCGAGACCGACAGCATCCATAGCGATTGATGTGGTGGACGGCGCCCGCTCTGCGGCATCGAAGTGCCATAGGGTGGTTGCGTCGAAACGAACCACATTGAGGGGAGCCGTCCATGGGTGAAGTTAGCACAATCGGCGTCGATGTTGCGAAGTCGGCGTTCCAGATTCACGGCGTCGATGCGGATGGTACAGCCTCCGGCCTTCCCGACAACGTCCCGGCCACGAGGCGGGGACGGCGATGGAGATCTCCCGGTTCCCGGGCAAAAAGGCTTCTGCGCATGCCTGGGTCTACGACGACGCGGGGGGCAGCGTGTGTCTTGCAATATCGACACCAGCCGTGTTGCCTTCTGTGGGACGGAAAACATCAGCACCCCGAACTCGTCTTACGCCGCTCAATACCTCGCCTCCTCCCCTGTGAACGCTTCACGTCTGCCCTCGAGGACAACCCGTGCATCACTCGGGGCCAGTGCGGTTCGCTGCTCCTTCGCCGTGACGGACTTCTACCGTCTACCTCTTGCCGGTCTCCCGGCGCACCCGTCCACACATGACCCAATGCGACATGCAGAAGAGTCAGAAGCACGGCAGCCGCCGTTCTGGGCGTATACCGATGCACCAAACGATCGCAGCGTCCGCAACGCACTTCGTATGAAGCCTCTAGGCCACTCAAACAGATGGTATGCGGTTAGGGTCGGGTCTTCAGGCGCAAGCCGCAAGAAAGGGCACCGAGAGCACAATCTCACGCATTTCGTTTCTGACGTTCAAAACCAATCCAGGATCATCGTATAAACCGCTGGCCCTTAATTCTCGAACCATCCGGCAGGCGTAGTCGAGCGCTGCGGCATCATCTTCCAAAGCCGTTCCACGCTGGTCATCTTCCTCGCGGTCGGACCAACGAATTACAAATAGGTATTTAGGCAACTCCCTCTCCCGACCGTTGTTTGAGGCATCCACGCGGCTGGCGCTAAGGAGCGGTTGCGCCATGCGTCCTGCCAACGTGCGCGGACGCTACCACCGCTTTAGCGCCTAGCTAAACCCCCTGAATTCACCTAGGTGGAAGTAGACGGCGAGGCTTGCTTCCGGTGGCGACGGCCCGTTCTATCTCAACATCGCGCAGTTGAATCAAGGCTATGTACTTGTCGGGATACTGCGTACACAGCGCCTCGAAGAGGCGCCGAGCAACAACACGCCGATCCTCGCAATCCGCCGCCAGTTGAGTCATGTGTTAGGCTCCACTTATTCTGCGGCCAATCTGCTCATGCGCGAGGGGCGCGACGGATCGATGATTCCGATCCCATTTACGAGACGAAGTCGCCCGTGACAGGCCATGTGATATTTCCGACCAACCACAGGCATATCGTCTTCGCGGCTGATGAGGGGACATTTACGATGAGGCTTTTAACCAGGATTTCATGAAACCCGTCGGCATCTTCCAAGACAACGATCCATTTCCACCCTCCGCCGGGTGTCTCGTGTCCCATGGTGTTGTAGCGATATCGAATGAGGTCGCTCAAAGCTGGCGTCCGCGATGCACGGCGGCCAATTTTCGCGATTAGGCAATTGGACGATTCGGAAGACGCCGTTTTGGTTTTAAGTTCGATCAAACTCGTTTCCGTGACGCTCATTACGGATCTCCTCCAAGCACTCAATTTTGTGTTTGAGCGCATGCTCTCAGCGGTCGACGCCGGGAATGCTCTTTTTAGGTATTCTTTTTTGACCATGATGCGGTTCACGATCGTCGACGTTTGGCCGAAGTGGAATGCTACGAAAATGCCAGTTCAAGTAGTTTGAAAACTCCGTATCCGACAAAGCACATCCAGGCCAGGTTGACCGTCGCTGCCGCGGCTAAGGCTCCTGCTGGCCAAATGCGATCAAAGAGCGAAATCGGCCGGGTAAGTGCAACGACAGCTTGCGCTTCACCAACCATGATTGTGGTCCTTTGTTATTGTTAGTTTGTGTGGCTTCGGCCTGTTCTAACCCACGATTGATCGGGACCTAAAGACCGTTTGACGCGGAACACAAAACCTCGGTTCTTACGGGGCACGCGACTTGCTCAGCTCAAGTCGGAGCGTTCCCGGAAAGCTGTCCGACCGAGTGGTTTCACTTGCACCGACCGCTTGGAAGTGATGACTGCAGCCTTGCGGTCCAAGACTTGGAGTAGTTTCTGAGCATCTAGTTCCTTGCCGATCCAGCGCAATTTGCGCAGCTGTTTGAGGGTACGGTCCAGCGTCAACTGGTCCGCCGATACTTCGGGGACAGGAGTCTGGATGCCGCTTGATCTCATAGAGCCACTCCCTGAAAAGGCTTTTTGACCAGGTGCCATTTGTGGATTGTTTTGCGTCGTACAACATCATCCGATCCGAACGGGAACTTCAACGCAACCCGGGATCATTGGCCGCGCCATTCGGTAGTTAGTTCCGTCTCTGGTCGCTCAATTAGGATAGAGATGGAAAGTGTGTGAACAATTCGGGATGCATTCCCAGGTGACTCCACCTAGGTAATTTCCCCTAGGGATCGCCACGGGGTGATCGCAAAATGAAAAACGGCAAAATATCGCGATGCTCAAATTGGCGCAGGTGATGCGATCGCAAGCGGCGGCCCTTCCAGCAGTCCTTGCCGCCCATAAGGTTATTGTCGGGCTGGCGTATCTTGCTGGGTATGTGGCGCTCGATCGGGTCAGCTTCGTCGAGCCTTACGCCCCCTTCGGCATCACGCCGTGGAATCCCAATACCGGGTTGAGTTTCGTGCTGATCCTGGTGTTTGGGGTCAGGATGATTCCGTTTTTGTTCGTCAGTCCATTTCTGGCCGATCTCGTCAATAGCCATATGGTTCTGCCCTGGACGATCGAGATCCTTTCTGTAGCCCTGATAGGCGCCGGCTATTCGGCCGCTTTGGCTTTCCTACAACTACCCAAAACGGGCTTCAATCCGGCGCTATTATCGATGCGGGATCTTGTTCTGTTAATTCTCGTAGCCGTCGCTGGCGCGGCATTTGTCGCATCAAGCTACGTCGGCCTCACTATCGCGGCGGGATTGCTATCGGCCAATGATTTTATGGCTGCGGCGCTGCGCTATTGGATCGGAGACGTGATCGGCATCTTGGTGCTCGCCCCATTTGCACTGTTCGTATTGGCCGGCCGGCGAATCCTGCCCATGTCGACCGAGACCGCGCTTCAGTGTACTGCCATCTTCGGCGCGCTGGTGCTGGTATTTGGCTTTGCTAAGGAACGGGAGTTCCAACTCTTCTATGTTCTCTTCCTGCCGATCATATGGATGGCGGTGCGCAATGGAACTGAAGGTGTCAGCGCTGGTATTCTAATCACTCAACTCGGCGTGATCTTGGGAGTCGAGTGGGTACCTGACGAACACGGAGAGCTGATTGCCTTCCAGGCGCTGATGCTCGTCTTAGCCGCGACCGGGTTGATTACGGGAGAGTCGGTTACCGAGCGACGCCGCGCGGAATCCCAGCTGCGCTTGCACCAGGAATCACTCGCGCGTCTGGCACGGCTCGGCAGTATCGGTGAACTGGCCGCTGCCGTGGCGCATGAAGTTAATCAGCCCTTGATGGCTGCCGGAACCTACACACGCTTGGTAGCAGACGCGATAAGCTCCGGGAAAGGCGACGCCGCGGACGTTGCGGAGACCGCAAGGAAGGCGGCGGCGCAGGTCGATCGCGCCGCCGACGTGATCCGACATCTGCGCGCGCTGGTACGGCTCGATCGCAGCAATCGCGCGCCATGTGCTTTCGAACGAATCGTCAAGGAGACGATGGAACTGTGCCGGCCTGACCTCGATCGGACCAACGTAATAGCGCGCTTCGGCTTGGCGGCGGGTCTCCCGCCGGTGATGGTGGATGTCCTCCAAATCGAGCAGGTCCTACTCAATCTGATGCGCAATTCGATCGAGGCCATAGAGGACAATGGAAGCTCCCATCGCTTCATACTCATCGAAGCAAGGCCGACTGACAAAGAATTTGTCGAGGTCCGGTTGCACGACTCTGGTCCAGGCTTTCCGCGCGAGTTCATCGAAAACGGCTTCCTTCCTCTATCTTCCACCAAAGCCGACGGTCTCGGCATTGGACTGCCATTATGCAGGTCGATCGTGGAGGCCCACGGCGGAGGAATGTGGTTGGACGCCAGCTCGCAAGGGGCATCGGTCCGCTTTACGTTACCGATCGCGAGGACATCAAAGCATGGCTGATCTGATTCACTTGGGGCTGATCGACGATGATGAGGCCGTGCTCGATGCCCTGCGGCAATATTTTTTCCGGCAAGACATCAGGTCCTCTTGCTTCAAAGCCGCGAAGGACTTCTTAGCGACCATCAATAATCGGGAGCGATTTGATTGCATCGTATCCGACGTGCGGATGCCTGGCATGTCCGGCCTCGATCTGGTGCAGCATCTCGGCGAGCGCTCGTACGCGGGTCCAATAATCTTGATAACCGGGCACGGCGATATCGACATGGCGGTCGCCGCGATCAAGAATGGTGCATTCGATTTTATTGAGAAACCATTCGATGAAGCCCGCCTCCTCGCAGCCATCCGTCGTGCCGTGGAGAAGGGACGACAGAGCGAAAGTGCAGCAGGCGAGCTGGAGGAGTTGCAATCCCGGTTCAACGCACTTTCAGCCCGACAACGCCAAGTGATGGAACTCGCGGTATCCGGGCTATCAAGCAAGGAGATCGGGATCAAACTCAACATCAGCCCCCGGACCGTCGAGAATCACCGGGCTTGGGTGATGGAGCGAATTGGCGCTCGCAACCTGGCCGAGTTAATCCGCGCCGCAATTAAGGTTCGGGCGCATAATGAACGCCTGGATTAGGTAACGGAGGACTTGGCTTTAGATTCCTTCACATTCCTATCTGGGTTGTCCTTTTAGTTTTCGCTTTTTTCGGAGCAGTAATACTGCCCTGGCTTAGAGCCGTTGTCCGTGACTCAGCCATTGGAGGAGTGACACATAGCAGGTTTCGACACTCGACACGAAGCCGCTACGCCCTTCGTCCCGAAGGCCGTAGTCACCACGCGGCGGCCGTCGGCGCAGGAATCGGTCCTCAATCTCCGTGTAGACCTTGTGTAGCCGCTGCTCCGCCGCGGTCCGCCTTGTCTTGATAAATCCCAACCTCAGCTTCTAACTCCGCGATCCGATTTTCAGCCGCTCGGTTTGACCGAGGGAGCAAGCCGCCTCTTCCCGGTCATACGCGATGGCCTCGAAGCGTTCTCGACGACCATCGCGGTCGTCAAACGCGATGGCAACAAACAACCTCTCCGCGTGACCACGACGAATGCATTCGCCAGGGGCTGGCTCATCCCACGACTGCCCCGCTGGAGAAAGCGTGATGCGCCTCTCGACGTAAACGGTACCGATGGGGTGCTCGACTTAAATACTGGCGAGGCTGACATTGCGATCCGCTATACGCGCACCTTGCCAACTGACGGCATCGCTCATGAGTTCTTATCCGCTGCGAAAGGCCGGTCAGTGACTGAGGGGAACGCAATATTTGGGCGAGAGCGGTGGGCCCTTCCCGGCGATAGAACCGAGGATTTCATTAACAGGTCGTTGGAAGCTTGACGAAGAGATGCTATCGTTTGCTGGAGTTCTGATTGTGAGTCTTCTCGGGGCTCGCTTGGATAACCCGCGCTGTTTCCGATATTATGCCCTCAAGGTGCCACAAGACGGATTTATCGAGTAAACGTGTCTATCGAATTTTCTGTCGTCATTCCAACTTTTCGCCGTCCAAGCGAACTGATCGAAGCGATATCCAGCGCGCTTAGGCAGCGTGACGCCTCCGTCGAAGTCTTTGTCATCGACGACAGCCCTGAGGGATCTGCCGAGAAAGCGGTTAAAGATCTCGAGGACTTAAGGGTAATCTATTTGAGAAATCCAAATCCGACAGGCGGAGTCCCCAGTGTGGTTCGGAATATCGGATGGCCTATGGCAAGCGGTACGTTCGTACACTTCCTGGACGACGACGACATTGTAACCGAAGGACACTATGCAGCAGTCAAAGCGGCGTTTGCAGCGAATCCGACCATCGGCCTCGTTTTCGGGCGAATCGAACCCTTCGGCGGTGGACCGCCCGCGCAATTGGATGGCGAACGCCAGTACTTCGCCGACGCGGCGCAGAAGGCTAGCATAAGCGGCAGATTTGGATCCCGGTTTGCGTTTGCTGGGCGTATGTTATTCGATAAGGCACTTCTAGTTTGTAGTTCGTCGATCGTCCGGCACCAATGCGTCGCACGGCTGGGAGGCTTTGATCCGTCAATCCGGCTGATGGAAGATGCCGATTTTCACGTTCGCGCTATGCGGGAATGCGGTGTGCTTTTTCTGAACCGCACAGCGATCCGCTACCGTGTCGGCAGCCCCTCGCTCATGCATTCACCCAATCCTACCGAAGCGCAGAAGCAGGGTGAACGCCTTGGGCACCGGCAAATGCAAGTGAAGTATCGTAAGGAGCATGGAGCGCTCGAGTTTTACGCGCTCGCGCTGTTCACTCGCACCGTTCTCAAGATATTTTGAACTCCGGTGCAGGCATTTTGCTCCGAAATGACCTCGCCCCCTAATTGCCACTTGATATGGATGGACGGTCAGGGGGTGCCTGCAACGGATTCCTTCTTGTGATTCGAGCCTTTGTCCAAATAGGTCGCTAACTTGTCCGCGACGACACGTACTACGGATGGCGTGCTCATCATATCGACATGACGCCCCCGCAGGACATGAACTTGAACGCCCCCCATCACGCATGCCTCCCAGCCCATCGACGGATCGCGGTCATGTTCGGGGCCGCGGTCTTCAACCCGAAAACACACAACACTCTTCGGATAGCGCTTTGGAACATATGAACTCCACGCTTTCAAGAAGCCCGGGTCGTTGGAACGCAATATTTCCGGCAACGGTTTGTTCATCGTCCGAAACGCTGTCTTGATTGCGGGCATTAACAACACTCCGCACCGAGAGGTGACAAAAGCAAGTCCCCTGCTCACAAAGGCCTTGATATCGCCCCGCACCAACCGATGGCCGTATTTCTTGAGTCGATCGATTAGGTAAGTCTTGCGAAAATGGGCAGAGTCGGCCTCCGAAAGGTTTGATATCAAGGCAGGATTAGGCGCATCCAGCAGGGCGACAAGCCTGGCGCTGTCACCTTCATCAATCAGTCGCAGCGCGATCTCAAACGCCACGAGACCGCCGAAGGAAAATCCGCAGAAATAATAGGGCCCGAATTTCTGAATCTTTCTAATTTGATCGAGGCAAAATGCAGCAAGCTGTTCGACCGAAAACTCTTGCGTAGTATCACAGAGCCACTCCATATCTATTGCATAGACGGGCTGGCCTTCCGGCAACGCACCTATCAGCTCCCTAAAAATATAGACATTCCCACCAGAACCCGGAAAACAGAACAGAGGAGATCCATTGCCCTCTGTTCGAAACTGCACAATGTGCGAATGATCTTTCGCCGCGGGGGAAGCAAAAATGTCGTTGGTCATTGCGGGCTACCGAAATAGGTCCCAGAGCGAGCTGCAATTCTTCCGGCGACAGACTCATGTGAAAAACTGACTCTCGTCCCGTTTGTATCGACTCTTCAAGAATTGCAGGGCGCGATAGGGCATCCGGCTGCGCCGGACCGTAAGACGCGTCTTGATCTGACCGCCGAAGCCGCTCAAAAATCGGGCCGTTCCGCTGGAGTAAACTCCATCGAGATCAAAAACGAGGCCGAGTTGACTAGCTTGCTTCATGCCGGACCAGATAAGGAAATTTACTGCTCCGTTGTTACTTTTGTCAGGCGCTCGGGTCGACAACAGATAATACATGGTATTATGGCCCCATACCAAGTACACCATTGCTACCGGTGATCCGTCGGGTGCTAACGCGGAAAGGATCTCTCCGCACTTGCGGGCACGACATTCTGAGAACAGGGCTGGGAAACACTCGAATTCCATTTGGTTGACTTTTCCGGATATTTCGATGTTGCTCAGATAAAATCTAATGAAATATTGCGGATCGTCTACACTACGAACGACATAATTTTCTTCGGCTCGGCGAATGTGTTGCCTGGTTTTGAAATGCATTGCGGTCCAAAGATCTTCTGAGCTCTTTCGACAATCGATCTCGAAAGTGTATTGTGGAGCAACCGAAAACCCGCGGTCCTGAAAAGCCAAGCCGTCGGCAATTGCCAAGCCGCCGTCTATTGATGGATCTAAATGCTGAAGAAAAAAAGAATGTGGGGGCAATTGATCGATCAGCGAGCGGATGATTGACAGCCGTCGTATCAATCGCGTTTGCGGTTTTCCAAGACCCGCGTTTACTACCGGTCCGAGCAGATGAGTAAACCTCGGCATTCGTATAGTACAAAAGGGCCCACGACGTACCATTGCATAAGGAAGCCGGCCAACGACATCTGATCCTTGCTTGACTCGGGATTCTTCGTAGCGGCCGTCGGTCGTCGCACACAGCCACCAGGGTTCGTGAAATAACGAACTTTCAATTTGCGTCCGACCCTTAGACGGCTGCTCCGCGACAACACAAGCTTGATCCATATCCTTGATATACCCCACTGCCGAGAAATTACCTGTGGGCCTTAATAGGCAGCGCAGTGCCGGCCTCGTACTGCTTGCCCTCGTTGGTGAAATCGCCCTCCATTATATAGAATAAGAGGACGAAAGCACATTCGTCGTTTTGTGACGCTCCCAACACCAACCCCCTCCGTCGATCGCTGAAAGTATTTGACACGTTTTAAGCCCATCAGAATGTGATTGCCGCGCACAGCTTAGCGTTCGTTACCGCCGGAAGGCCTCGTGCTCATTTCCCTAAGTAGAGATACCTACGTAGCTTTAACGGCACATTTCGGCTGCAGCATAAAGCCCGGCGGCCAAGCGCCGAAGGCTTTGGGTATGCGTAAGTCCTCAACGGCATAACGGAGGGCTTCAGCCGCTGACGAACCGCCGATATTTCGTGCGGCTACCTTTCGCGGGCTTGGACAGAAACAGTTCAGCAGGCGCGCTGTAGTCGAAGGACGACGTGCCTCTACGGTACAGCCTCCCTCTTGCCGCTCCTAGGACCCCAGATCGCCCTCCATATCGAGTGCGCCCCTAGAGCTGGACAGGATTAGGCGGCGGTTCGAAGGTTTCGTCGTCCATCAGATAGACGGCCTCGACCTTCAGTGTCTTCATGAAGCTCTCTGCCTTTGCATTGTCGTAGGGGTTCCCGCGCCGCCCCATCGAACCAACGAGACCGTGGCCAGTGAGCAGGCTGCGGTAGATCTCAGACGCATATTGCGAGCCGCGA
>Ga0209006_10002750_pt1 | contig 16007 bp, 16 predicted proteins | sample JacPin_JW_Ref_O2_FD_188567 | JGI IMG/M metagenome (GOLD analysis project Ga0209006, IMG submission 188567) | Forest soil microbial communities from Algoma, Ontario, Canada - Jack Pine, Ontario site 1_JW_Ref_O2 (SPAdes) (version 2) | ecosystem: Environmental > Terrestrial > Soil > Boreal... | reverse complement strand
GAAGCGATTTCCAGGAATTGGCTGAGGGTCACCTCCGTCATGCCAAGGCGCTGCTGGATGCGGGGCTATACGCTGGCGCGTACTACATGTGCGGGTACGTAGTTGAGTGTGCGTTGAAAGCTTGCATCTGCAAGAAGACGAATCAGTTTGATTTCTACCCGCGCCCTGAGGAGGCCAGGGATGCATGGACCCACAAGTTCGCGAAGCTAGTCGGCGTGTCGGGTCTGGAACTAGAGTTCAAAGCAGCACGGCAGGCAGATATTGCTCTCGAAGTAAAATGGAGAGAAGTGGACGACTGGTCTGAGAGCAGCCGCTATACCCCACGTGGCAGAAAGGCGGCCGAGGATCTGTGGGCCGCGGTTTCCGATCCAGATCACGGAGTGCTCGCATGTATAAAACGATATTGGTAGCAGCGGACATCGAAGAGGGCCGTAGGATCCTGAATGAGCTAGAGAAGCTGCAGTTGCCGATAACCGCAGCGTTCTGGCTTCATGAGGACGAAGAAGACTGGAAGCTGGTTGTGGTCTCTCCCGACGTGGAGGAAAAGGGTCCGAATAAGCTCTACACCATGATTGCTTCCATGCTGAAGAACCTCTCGAGCGATAGCCAAAAACCCTTGGAGTTTCCACTGGACCGTATACGGCTCGCAAGTCCGTACAGCTTGGATTACAAGATGGTAAAGCAACACGCGGGTCCGGTCGGCGGGCCAGTGCGCGAGGGATCGGTGCTGGACGCCTACATCTACAAGCTGACGTAGCTCAATATTTCGGGACGCTTGGGTCTACTTTGTCGCTCCAGGCCAGGATTCCGCCCTTCATGTTGCGGACCTTCTTGAACCCGGCCTGCTTCAGGAAATCCACCGCCTTAGCGCTACGCATCCCGCTCTTGCAATGCGCGACGATCTCGTCGGCTGAGTTCAGCTCGTTCACCCGCTTCGGCAAATCGCCCAGGGGAATCAGCTGGGCTTGCGGGATATTGCAGATCTGATATTCGTGCGGCTCGCGCACGTCGATCAGCACGAAATGGTCGCCTCGGTCGATCTTGGACTTTACCTCGACGGGGTCAATGTCGCCTTCCATAGGCGCCTCCTGGTGCGGTTGATTTGGAACGCCGCAAAATTCCTGGTAATCGATCAGCTTGGTGATGGTCGGATGATCGCCGCACACCGGGCATTCGGGATTGCGGCGCAGCTTCAGCTCGCGGAAGCGCATCGCTAGCGCGTCGTACAGCACCAGCCTGCCGATCAACGGCTCCCCGATCCCTAGGATCAACTTCACGGTTTCGGTGGCTTGAATCAATCCAACCGTTCCGGGCAAAATGCCGAGCACGCCGCCTTCGGCGCAGCTTGGAACCAGACCGGGAGGTGGGGGTTCAGGGTACAGGCAGCGATAACATGGGCCGCCGGGATAAGCGAAAATCGTGGCTTGGCCTTCGAAGCGGAAGATCGATCCGTAAACGTTCGGCTTCTTCAGCAGGACGCACGCGTCATTGACCAAATACCGGGTTGGGAAATTATCGGTACCGTCGACGACGATATCGTAGTCCTTCAAAATCTCCAGCGCGTTCTCGCTGGTGAGTGCCACCTCGTGCCGGTCAATCTCGACATACGGATTGATGTCGAGCATCGTCTCAGCCGCCGAATCCAGCTTCTTCTTGCCGACGTCCTTCGTCCCGTGGATCACCTGACGCTGCAGGTTGGTGAAATCGACGACGTCGAAATCGACCAAGCCGATGCGCCCGATACCGGCCGCGGCGAGATACATGCCGAGCGGCGCGCCTAATCCACCCGTGCCGATCAGAGCAACCTTGGCGGCCTTCAACTTCAACTGGCCTTCCATGCCGACTTCGGGCATGATCAGGTGGCGGCTGTAGCGCAGAATCTCGTCTTTCGATAACGTCGGCGGCGGCGCCGGCGGTGCGGCCACTCCAGCCGATCCACCCGCGATGCTCGGCACAATCGAAACCGTGTCGCCATCCTTCAACGGCGTGGCTTCCTTGTTCAAATAGCGAATATCTTCGTCGTTCACATACACGTTCACAAAGCTGCGCAGTTTGCCTTCGTCGTTGTACAAATGCCGGCGCAGATCCGCATACTCGCTAGTGAGCGACTTCAGCACCTCTCCAACCGTGGAGCCGTTAAGCTGCACCGAGTCCTTTTTGTCGGCGAATTGGCGCAGCGGAGTGGGGATCAGAATCTTAGCCATAGATCAGTTCTTCCTTGGGAGCTTCCGTCTGGTCGAAATCCGGGCGGTAGCTGTTGGCGTGGTCGAAACGCCCCTTCTTTATCGATAGTACGACGTATGAGAACCAGGGGCAGGAGTGCTCCAGGTCGCGCTTGGAAAAATACGCGTCGCAATCCGGATGCGAGTGAAACACGCCGAGCACATCCAGGCCTTTTTCGCGCGATTCTCGATCCACGCGATGCAGGTCCTTAGGGTCGATCACGAAAAAATCTTCCTGCGGACCGGTGTACGAATTCGGCACCGGAACGGCTTCTTCGACGACGCCAGCGGAGCCGATCATCAGCCCGCAGCCCTCTTTCGGAAACGTGCCTTCCACATGGGAAACCATGGTATCCCATGCCGCTTTGCTAATTTTGATCATGCCAGAAGGGCTCACTCAGATATTTGTAGGCGCCGTCGCAGAGCACGGTGACGATCACGCCCGGCTGGCCGGCGTCCGCCAACCTGCGCGCGATTTTCGTGGCCGCTACCAGGTTCGCACCTGAAGAGATGCCCACCAGCAGCGCCTCTTCGCGCGCCAGGCGGCGGCACATGGCATAAGCGTCTTCGGTTTCGATCCAGATATTTTCGTCGGCCAGAGCCGGGTCGTAGATGCCGGGAACAATCGCGGTGGGCATGTGCTTCAAGCCTTCCAGCCCATGGAAACCGGTTGACGGCTGCGCCGAAATGCACTTCACGCCCGGCACTTCTTCGCGCAAGCGGCGCGTGGTGCCCATGAACGTTCCGCTGGTGCCCATAGACGCTACGAAATGCGTGATGCGGCTGTCGGTCTGCGCCAGAATTTCCAGCGCCGTTCCATTGTAGTGGGCCTTCCAATTCGCAGGGTTGTTGTATTGATCGGGATAAAAATAGCGCTCCGGATCTTCTTGGTAGATCTGCTGGCATAGGCGGATGGCGCCGTCGGACCCTTCGCCCGGATCGCTGAATACCATTTCGGCGTTATAGGCTTGCAGGATGTGCATGCGCTCGATCGAAATGTTCTTCGGAAGGCAGAGCTTTACCTTGTAGCCGAGGTACGCGCCAATCATGGCGTAGGCGATGCCGGTGTTCCCGCTGGTGGCGTCCAGGATGATTTTATCGGGCTTCAGTTTGCCCGCGCGCTCACCCTCCCGAATCATGTTCAAACCGGCGCGATCCTTCACCGATCCGCCGGGGTTAAAGAATTCGGCCTTGCCGAAAATCTCGATGCCCGGGTAATCGCGAGTGATCCGTTCCAGCCGGATTAAGGGCGTGTTTCCAATGAGTTGCAACAGGTCTCTGGCGACCAAGCGGGAATCCGGGGTGAGAGTTGTGGCAACGGGCATCTGGCTGGACCTATTGATTTTAACAGGCTACTAACGTTGGATGCTGGAGGCGAGCTTTGGTCGCTCGATTTTGGTCATCAGCAACGACGGCGCTGGGCGTTGGGGATCTCGCTGGGCGATCAGCGGCCTCAGCTGCGGCGCCAAATCCTTGAAGATCTGGACGGCGAGCGCGCTGGTGAACTTGTAGGAGGCAGCTTTCGATCCGGGCACAAAGGCAACCACGGTTCCGTAGAACCGGTCGCCGATCATGAACACGAACGTCGCGGTCCGGCTGACCGCTTTATCGCCGATCACGTGTCCATTGGCCGAAAAGCTTTCCAGGCGGTTGTCGCCCGTGCCCGTTTTACCGCCAACCGGAATGATTTGGCCGCCGGGCATCGCGATGCCGCCGTGCGCGCGCCGGCCCGTACCGTTCTCCACCACGCCGATCAATTGCTGGCGCACCAGCGCGGCGATTTCGGGCGAGATCACCTGCTCGCCGGGCGCGGTTTGGCGAGCCATCACGGTTTCCGTGGGAGTGCCCGTGCCAAAGTGCAGACGCTCAATCTTGATGTTCGGATTACGAACGCCGTTGTTCACCAGGATGCCCATCAGATCGGCCAATGCGGCCGGCGTGTCGCCCGAAACGCCGATTGTGGTGGCGTAGGAAGGCACCAGCGAATCGAATGGATAGCCTTGGCGCTTCCACGCCTTGTAGATCTGCCGGAATGCATCTTGCTCCGTCAGAGTCAGAATGCGAATATCCTGCTGGTGCTTGTAATGACTGCGGAACAACCACCAGTACACGTCCTGGCGCAGCTGTGTGCTCTGCGCCGCCAGTTCCTTAAAATTGGCTTTGGGATGTTGCTCGCGATAATTCAGCATCCACAGCTCCAGGGGATGAACGTGCGCCAGGTAACCGCGATCGGCCAGGTTAAACTTGTCGGGACCGTATTTTTCGTAGAGTTCGGCCGGAGCGTTCTTCTTCACCAGGACGGCTGCCGCGAAATGCTTCTTCAGGAACACCGTGAATTGATCCAGCCCTGCCGTTGGCCGCACGGAACGATAGATCACGGCGGCGCGCAGTGGAGTCAAATGCTCGCCGCGAACCAGTGTCTCCAGCGCCTGATCGGAGGTTTCGCCTCGATACTTCGCGTAGAAGCGCGAGAGATAGACCTGGCCTTCTTCATCCGCGAATCGCGCCAGATATTTTTGTCGAGCCGGATCGTCCCAATCGGCCAGTACCGCGGGTGAAGCGCCGGGAACGCGGTATCGATAGTAGTTCACGATGTCGCGCATCAACCGGATGAATACCAGGTTCACTGAATTCTGGAAGCCGCTGGCGACAGTGAACTCCTGAAAATTCTCGAACTTTTCAAAATTTGCGAAAACGTGCACACCGCCGCCGGTATAGAAAGCCTCGCCCGGACTGCCCGAATACTTACGCTGGAGCGCCGCTTCCAACATGGCTTTCTCGCTACGATCCTGCGTGCTGCCGAGGTATTGCACAGCCCACGCCGTGAGATGGTCGTCGGGCAGAATAGGGAGAGCCTTCAGTTCAGCCGCGCTTTTGTCCGCATACTGTTGGTGCAGTTGCGCCACGATTTCCAAATAGTTGATCAGGGTTCGCAATTTGGCGGTGGAACCCAGCTCCAGCCGGGTGTTCTGATTGATGTTGAGGGGCTGATTCACATTGTCGGTTTGGACGCGCAGAAGATTCACGCCTGGTTTGCGCTCGTACAAAGTGAAGCTGTAAATCACTTTCGACGGGTCGTTCTGCTCCAGCAGTTGAAACTGATTAAGATTGGCTGCAGCCGCTTGTTTGGAATCGGCAATCTGTTCGAAGAATTTCGTGATGCCTTGCTGAGCGTTTTGGTCGACGGTGGTTTGAACCGTCAAATCCAAGCGGTCCAGATCGTAGGTATTGTGCAGGCCAAGCAGCGGAAGCAGCGACATCCGGATGGTGTTGGGTGCTTTGTTATTCACGTAATCCACAGCGGAGAGCGCGGGGGCGCGCCGCAATGGCGCGATGGTTTCCTTCAGAGCGAGATCGCGCAGCCGGGGTGAAATGATCCCGCGCTCAGCCAGCGCCCGCAGGTAGCGATCCGTCTGGCTTTGGAGCACCTTGGGATCTTCCACCAAATAAACATGTGGCGATCGCAAGGCCAGCAGCAGCGAGAGCGCTTGTCGATAACCGCGCGCCCGCGCCCGCATTTCGCGCGCGTTGAGCGACCTTTCCGGCGCGCGAAGCAGCGGATCGATTTTCGAAACATCCGCGCCATACCACGCCCACAAGCCATCGCCCAGGCCCTGCACGTCGCCGTAGCCCGGAGAGGCAGCCAGCGGAATGGAATTGATGTAGCCGCGAATGATGTCCTGCTGCGCGTGGAGCGTGGTGCGGCCGTCCTGATAAGCGGCCAAACTCGCCGACGTCATCTGGCGGAACTTTTCCACCGGCGAACTGGTTTTGCCTCCCGGAGAATGCCGGAGCTTTTCCAGTTGCGTGGCCAGAGTGCTTCCGCCCACTACCGAATGTTTGGAGTCCACCTTGTGCAGGCTGTAATCGATCACCGCTTTCCCCAGGCGATCCCATTCCACGGCCGGATTTCTGGTGGGATGCTTGGGATCCAACATGTGACGGTTCTCGATGAATAACAGCGTCTGTACCACGAGGGGAGGAATGCTCGAGTAATCCGGATAAACTCGCTCGGGGCGATCGAAGGAATACATGTCGCGCCCCTCTCGATCCACGATTTGCAATCCAGCCCGATCCTTCTGCTGATAGACGGGATAAAGTCCAAAGCGCGAAAAGGAGGCGAGCAGTTCTGAACTGTGGGCCTGCGCCTCTATCGCGTATCCGTTGGCTTCCAAGCGCGGCAGGAATGCTGGAATTCGCGCATAGCCGAGCGCCCAATCGTAGGGACCGTCGCCCGGATAGTGTATGGACGCGCTTTTTCCTTCGGCTAGCTGGTAGGAGAGATGGCGGTCAGCTTCACGGAAAAGCCCCGATTCGATCCAGGAATATTTCAGCTCAAAAACAATGGCTGTAACAACGGTTAAACCCGCCACTGCGGCAACTGTGATCCGTTGAACGCGTCGATTTTTTAACCATCCGAGCCAACTTGCCTTGGAACTGATTGTAAAATCGGCTGTCCAGTCTCCTCCGCGAAGATTCACAACTCACCACCCTGCACGTTAGATGCAAAAGAAGTGGGATAGGTTCGGGATTGTTATAAGAGCGGCTGCGCCGGCAGGGGCCAGATCCAGGGACGGTGCGGTATTATCGTGAAGGCAAAAATATGTCTACCAAAACAGAATACGTAAATCTTTCGGTCAGTGACGGAACTTCGATGCGGGCCTACGTGGCCCATCCAGAAGGCAAGCCCCGCGCGGGATTGCTGGTTTTCCAGGAGGCGTTCGGCGTGAACTCGCATATTCGCGACGTCACCGAACGGTTCGCGCGCGAGGGCTATCTCTCGGTGTCACCCGAGCTGTTTCATCGCACCGCGCCGGGATTGGAAGCAGGATATACGAACTTCGCCGAAGTGATGCCGCACATGCAGGCGTTGACGGATGCAGGTCTTGTGGCCGATATTCAAGCTTCGTATCAGTGGCTGAAGAATGGTGATGCGAAGGATTTGCCGGTGGGCTCGACCGGATATTGCCTGGGCGGACGCACCTCCATTCAGGCGGCGCTCACGGTTCCACTTTCGTGCGCGATTTCCTATTACGGCGGCGGCATTGCACCGAGTCCCATGTTCCCCAATCTGATGGACCGGCTTAAGGAGCTGAAGGCGCCGACGCTCTATTTCTGGGGTGGATTAGACGCGCACATCGGGGCCGATGCGGTGCAGGCTATCACCACCAAGCTGAACGAGGAGCAGAAGGACTACGTAAACGTGGTGTTTTCCAAGGCCGATCACGGCTTCTTTTGCGATGCTCGCGCCAGCTACAATCCGGTGGCCGCTAAAGAGGCTTGGTCGCTGACGCTGGAGTTTCTGAGCTTGCACCTGGCGGGCGCAGCCAAGAAAGCCGACGCGTAAGGACGGTTCGCTATTTGGCTGCGATCGGCACACTGGCCGGCGTGCCGGCCGTACGACCGGAACCCATGGCGGCCTTAGGAGCGGAATCCGGTTGAAGCTGCTGGACGCCGCTCCAACATAGCTGGATGCCCAGCGTAATAAGCCACATGGAAAGCACCACGCGGAAGGCCCGTTGCGGTGTGATGGCGGCGACATAGGTGCCGGCGAAAGCGCCGACTACGCCGCCGATCACCAGCTTCGTCAAAATGACCCCATCGTAGTTGCCGGCGCTCAGTTGAAAGCCGCTGCCGATGAGCGACATGCACAGTCCAAAGAAAAGATCGGTGCCCACCACGCACGCGGCCGAAAGTGGAGTGAGCCACAGCAGAGCCAGCGATCCTATAGCGCCCGCGCCAGCCGATGAAAATCCCACTTCGGCGCCGATGGGCAGAGCGATCGCGGGGAGCCAGCGTGACCAATCCCTCTGAACGGAGGGAGCAGGCTTGAACCACAAACGGTAGAGATTGGCAACCGCCATAATCACCACTGTGGCCCCCAGAGCGGAGTAGAGAATGCCTGAGGAACCCTTGGTGTTGAGTTTCGCCAGAATATAAGAACCTGTGAGCACGCCCGGGATTCCGCCGGCGAGCATATAACCCAGCACGCGATAATTTACCTGCTTGCGATAAATCTGCATCGGTACAACCAGGATTTTCACCGCGACGCTGAACGCCAGCGCAGTCCCCACGGCATGGGCCGGGGACACATGCATGAAGAGAATGAGAACCGGGGCGGTGATTACTCCGGCGCCCACACCGGTGATGCCGATAGCTACTGCGATGATGAAGCCAAGAATAATCTCCATCGGTTACTCGCTTTGAACGTGGATGCCGCACTCCAGCTTTTGACCGCTCCAGCGGCCCGAGCGCGGGTTGTCCGGATCCACCGGCGGCGTGGTGCAGGGCGCACAACCAATACTGGTGTAGCCCTGATTGTAAAGCGGCAGAACGGGAATGCTGCGCCGTTTCAGATAGGCCCAAACGTCGGCGTTGGTCCAGTCGGCGAGCGGGCTTACTTTTAGCAATTGGTGCCCGGTGGGCAGTTTGAAACGATCCACCGCTTGCAAATTGGCGCGCGTGGGCGATTGGTCGCGGCGCAGCGCCGTGAACCAGATGCCATACTCGCTGAGGCCACGAAACAACGGCTCTACCTTGCGAATGCCGCAGCAGCGGTCGGGCGCGGTCTGGTTGAGGATGCCGAAGCGCGATTCCTGCTCGGCCACTGGCATTTGCGAGGCGAGGTTGACCAGGTTTAGATGCATCCGCTCTTTCATCTGATCGCGGTAGGCCAAAGTCTCGGGAAAATGATAGCCCGTGTCGAGAAACAAAACCGGGATGTTCGGATGCTGTGCAATTACCAGATCCACCAGCGCCATGCACTCGGTCTGAAAGCTGGAGGTGACGCACGCAGGATCGCCATGATCGGCGAATACCCGGCGAATCAAGGCCGAGGCATCATCTATTTTTTGGTCCAACGTCACGGTTGCCCATCCTGTTGTTACCACCGCTCCCTTACGGTAGCGGCTCGGTTTCTCGCAACTCGGCAGCTGGATCAAATTCCTTCGCCGCCGGTCAGCGATTCCTTGCGCAGCAGTATCTCCGCCTCTTCCAAAGATGCGATCACGAAGTCCGCCGCTTCAGAATCGTCTTTCGGCAGATCCCAATCCGCCGATTTACCCGAAACAAGCAATACCAACAAACCGGCTAGCTCGAACGCCGCCAGCGTCTCCGCCGACGCATGATCGATCACTGTTACGGCGCATCCGCGATCGAAAAGTTTCCGTTCCAACAGCCATGCCAGCGTTTTGCGATCGCCCAGCGAGACAGTTTCACCGCCGTGCCGATAGCGGGCGATGCGTTCCACAGGGGTTACTCGTTCGTTCCGGAGATCGAGCGCGGCCACTTTGCTTCGATCCCGTTCCACAATCACGGGCGCCAGTATCATGCCCGCGCCGACCGTGGCGTTGGTTTCCGGATCGATCAGGATCAAGCTGCCGGTTGAACGATTCAGCGAATAGGAGTCAAAATAAATGGGCCGGCTGGTCTCGATGCGCAATACGCCGATCCCGTTCATCTCCAGACGGTCGGCCGGCTCATGTTCCAGCGTTTTGATGTTGACCCGATGCCGGACCGCTTTTACCTCCGCGGGCAGAGTTTGGGTGGTGTGCTTCAGGATGTAACGCCGGCTCAGATCGAGCGGCTGTTCGTTCAGCCACACCATGCTGGCGTCGAATTGGCGCGCCGCGTCGGGCGGCTTCTGGGCGGAGGCCAGCATGTCGCCACGGCTGATGTCCACTTCGTCTTCCAGCGTCAGGGTCACCGACATCGGCGCCACGGCTTCTTCCAGACGGCCATCGAATGTCTCGATGCTCTTCACGCGCGAGCGGCGGCCGGAGGGCAGCGCCAGAATGCCATCTCCCGGTCGAATTGTGCCGGAAACCACTTGTCCCGCATAGCCGCGAAAGTCTTGGTTGGGACGGATCACGCGCTGTACCGGGAAACGAAACGCAGCGATGCGGGTACGGTGGTGGACCGGGACGGTCTCCAGAAACTCCAGCAGCGTCTGGCCTTCAAACCAAGGCATGTTCCGGCTGGGCCGCACCACATTGTCGCCTTCCAGCGCGCTGATCGGCAGGAAGTAGACATGCGGGGCAGCGTGTTGCCCGGTGAGCCGTCCGATGAAATCGCGAAATTCAGTTTCGATGGGGCGGAAGACGGCTTCGTCGTAACCCACCGCGTCCATCTTGTTCACCGCGACCACCAGATTCGGGATCCCGAGCAGCGAAGCGATGTAACCATGCCGGCGCGATTGCTGCAAAACGCCGTTGCGCGCGTCGATGAGAACCACCGCCAGATCCGCGGTGGACGCGCCGGTGGCCATGTTGCGCGTGTATTGCTCGTGTCCCGGTGTGTCGGCGATGATAAACTTGCGCCGCGCCGTGGCGAAGTAACGATACGCCACGTCGATGGTGATGCCCTGCTCCCGCTCGGCGCGCAGGCCGTCGGTCAGCAGCGAAAAATCGATAGGGCCGGCGGACCGGTTTACCGAGGCTTTCGTCACCGCCTTGAGCTGATCTTCGTACACACTCTGCGAATCGTAAAGCAGACGGCCGATCAGTGTGGATTTACCATCGTCCACGCTGCCTGCAGTCGTAAATCGTAACAGATCCTTGGCCTGCTCCTGCGCGAGAAAATCCTCGATCTCGAACGCGGCGGCGGGTTTGGCTAAAGCGGCCATCAGAAGTACCCCTCACGCTTCTTAATTTCCATGGAACCATCCTGATCGTGATCGATGACGCGATTTTCGCGTTCCGATCGGCGAAACGAGACAAGTTCTCCGATGATTTTTGGAATGGTGTCCGCGTCGGAGCGGATGGCGCCTGTACAGGGGCTGCAACCGAGCGATCGCATGCGGCAGCGCACCAGCTGCGGCTTTTCGCCCGGCAAAACGGGAATGAATGGCTGCTCCAGCATGATCAGAGAGTCGCCGCGCACCAGCACCTCGCGCTCCTGAGCGAAATACATCGGCACGATCGGGATGTTTTCGGCGTGGATGTATTGCCAGATGTCCATTTCGGTCCAGTTGGAGAGCGGGAAGATGCGCAGGCTTTCGCCCGGATGAATGCGCGCGTTAAACAGGTTCCACAGTTCAGGCCGTTGGTTCTTGGGATCCCACTGGCCCTTCTCGTCGCGGAAGGAAAAGATGCGCTCCTTGGCGCGCGACTTCTCTTCGTCGCGCCGGGCGCCGCCGATGGCCGCATCGAAGCCCCCTTGCCGCAGGCCATCCAGCAGCGCTTTGGTCTTTAATAGACCGCAGCAGCGCTGGGTACCAAGCCGGTAGGGATTCGCGCCGTCGTCGATGGCCTCGGTATTGGTGTACACGATCAGCTTCGCGCCGATTTCGGCCGTGTAGCGATCGCGGAATTCGATCATCTCCCGAAACTTGTAGGTGGTGTCTATGTGCAGCAGCGGGAACGGGATGGGAGCCGGATGAAAAGCCTTTTGGGCCAGCCGCAACAGGACCGAGGAATCCTTGCCGATGGAGTACAGCATCACCGGCCGCTGGAACTCGGAGGCCACCTCGCGCATGATGTGGATGCTTTCAGCTTCCAGCAGTCGCAAGTGACCAAGTTGGGACATAGGAAAGAAGTGTAACAGGAGACAGTCTAGCAAACAATCTACCCAATGTCTATTGAGATTGGGGCTGAGTTAGTTAAGTCCTTCTTTTTTAATGTCTTCCATGAATCGGGTTCCGGTACTACTAGGGTATCCGAAGTCCCAAAAAGGGGCTTCCGCAGTACTTTCCCAGACCCGTTTATCACGATGCGTAAGCAAAGCTTGGAAACGACGGTCCAGGTCAGCGACTTCGGAGTCCAGGCCCAGCATGGCGATAATTCCGCGCAGGTCCAGGTCGTTGCGATAGTCTTCCAGCCCGAATCGGTAGCCGCGCTCCACTTCGGCGACGAATTTGCCCCAGCGTTCGATCAATCCTGCGCGCCCGGCACGAACGATGTGTTCGGGGTAGCCGTTGTCGCGGAGATAGGCGGTCATCTCTTCGTCAGTCATAGCGCCTGCGGGCCTGGCGCTCGAAGTATCGCTCGCCGTTGTTGGGGATGAAGAAGGTTCGTATGACGCCGTCGGGATTGTAGGCGCCGAAGTAGCCATGCCGGCGATCGAACCGGCTGAACTCGCCGTTGGGACGGCGGGCTTCCAGAATTGGACCGCCCACAGGGGCATCCCGCAGCTCCTGCGCCAGGCGCAGATATTCCGCCTTACTAATTGCGCCGAATTCAGCCCCGTGCTTCTGATAGTGCTCGTCAAGCTGCGCTTGGCTGTGGAACCCCGGGCCGGAGGCGTAGAGCCAGAAAGCCACTAGCCAAAGGCCAATTAGCTTCCCTGCAATTTTGGTCACTCAGCCATTACATCATTTCGCCGGCATCGCCTTGGGCTGGGTCATGCTGAACCAATTGCCTGAGTTGTCCTTCATCACGCATTCGACGCCATAGAAGCGATCGGCCGGAGGCGACAGGAACTCGACGCCTTTGGCCTTTAGCTCCTCATAGGTGGCGCGGCAGTCGTCCGTTTGGAGCACGGCGCCACCCACCCGGCCCTTTTCCATAAGACCCTTCAACGCTACCGCGGCGTCGGGCGGGATGTTCGGTCCATCCACTTTCATCAGGATCAGCTGGAAATCCGGCTGCCCCTTAGGACTCACGGTCAGCCAGCGGAAGCCATTATCCATGCTCTGATCCATACGGATCTCGAAGCCTAGCTTGTTCACGTAGAAGTCACGAGCCGCGTCTTGATCGAGAACATAGATGGTGGTGTGAGAGACTCTTTGAATCATTGCGTTCTCCTTCGGTCCCCAGAATAAGCGAAGGGCGGCGGCGAATGCTTCTCGAATCTTGCGATTCACAGGCCGCTTGCTCACGCGCCACCCGTCCGGTCTTCTTCGAGTCGATGTTCTCCAGTGCACGACAACCGGGGAATTTCCAAGTCGACGTTGATCCCGTGGACAACTTTGGGTCGTCTTCGACCGGCGTGCCGGCACGACTTCCTGTCGTCTCCGAATGTGTTGCTGGCGCGCGGGTCGGAGGATACTGAGCGTTCAGAACCGCAACCGTGAGGGAGCGTCCCAGACCGGTTCCCAGCCGCTTACTGACGCGCGCGGTTCAGAGGATACTGAGCGTTCAGAACCGCGACCGTGAGGGAGCGTCCCAGACCGGTTCCCAGCCGCTTACTGACGCGCGCGGTTCAGAGGATACTGAGCGTTTCAGAACCGCGACCGTGAGGGAGCGTCCCAGACCGGTTCCCAGCCGCTTGCTGACGCGCGCGGTTCAGAGGATTCCGAGCGTTCAGAACCGTGACCGTGAGGGAGCGTCCCAGACCGGTTCCCAGCCGCTTAATGACGCGCGCGGTCAGAGGATACTGAGCGTTCGTCCCCGAACCGGCCGCTTACTGACGTGCGCGGTTCAGTAGCCGGGCGGTTCAGTAGCCGGCGAAGAAATGCTGGAAGCAGGCCGGCATGTAATAGAGCGGCCAGTGCCGGCCCGAAGTTCCGAAGACGCGGCGGGATTCGCGCCGGAACTCCGCCGGCGAAAGGCCGGTGAGGGAGTGAAAGCGAGTGCTGAAAGATCCCAGGCTTTCGTAACCCGCGTCGAAGCAGACATCGGTGACGCTGTGATTGCCGGCCAGCAGCAGCTGCTTGGCGTGATCGATCCGCAGCCGCGTCACAAACTGGTGCGGTGTTTCGTTGAAGGCGTCCGCGAAAAGGCGATGGAAGTAGAACGGCGACAGTTCAGCCTGCGCTGCCGCTTCAGCCAACGAGGTACGCTCGTTAAACCGGGCGGCCAAATAGTCGCGAGCGAGGCACAAGCGGCGGAAATGCGACATGTTATGGAATCGCCCACTTGCGCTGGATAGGCAAACCAAACCGCTGTAGAACGGATTCAACATCTTTTTCGCTCAGGCGCGAGGCGTCGAATTCTACCTGAAGCCGATCGAGCGACGGCGCCAGCTGCACGCGCAAAATTCCGTACCAACTGTGGACGTCGCCCACGGCTGCAGCATCCCGATCCGTCAACGGCCGCACCAGATCGTAATCAAGTTGAACCTTTGTCATTCAGAGTCTCAGGATATCATTTACTCTTCAGCTTCCACTCAATTTGCCGGATCATCCCCAGCCATATTTCGGCGTCATGCCCCGCCAGCTCCAGCCTCCGCACCAGCCGCCGGATCTTGGCGTCGGCGCCTTCGGTGTGTACGTAGCCCGATTTTTCCAATACGCCGGTCAACAGTGTTGTCAGGCGATCCAGTTCTTCGGCACTGGCCGGCTTGCGTTGGTCGGGTTTCGGCGGAACGGGATTCCGCACCAGTTCGTAGAGGCAAACGGCAACTGCCTGGCCGAGATTCATGGATCCCTCGGTTCCGATGCGCATCAGCCAATGGCAGTAGCTCATGTCTTCGTTCGACAGGCCGAATTTCTCTGAGCCGAAGAGCAGCGCCACCGGCGCGGCTGCCAGACGCTTGCGGATCAAACGTCCGCCGTATTCCACCGCGCGCAAGGTGTGCTGTAGCTCGCGATGGCCGAGCGAGGTGGTCCCCACCACCAGGCTGCAATCGGCGATGGCTTCGGATAGCGCCGGAAATTCTTCGGCGTCTTGCAGGATCTGGTGGGCGTGTACAGCGGAACGCGCTTCTTGAAACGCGACGTGATAGGGATTCACCAGCCGCAGCCGTCCGAATCCGAAGTTGCTCATGGCCCGTGCCGCCGCGCCGATATTCAGCGGGTTCCGGGGAGCTACCAGGATCACCCGCAGGTTGTCGTGAAAACTATTGCTCGAGGTACGTGTAGCCGTTGAGGCCCTCTTCGTAGAATTTGAGCAGCCGCCCCGACTCTTCGTAGCCGATCTTCCCATCGCGCAGCGCGGTCTCCACGTCCCGGCGGAACGCTTCCAGCAAGGCCTTGGCATTGAACTGGACGTAATCCAGCACCTCTCGGACGGTATCGCCGCGAATCACGGCATCCAGAATCACGTCGCCGCCCGGCCCCAGGCTGACGTGGACCGCGTTGGTGTCGCCGAACAGGTTGTGCAGATCGCCCAGAATCTCCTGGTAGGCGCCGACCAGGAACGCGCCCATCAGGTACGGCTCGCCGTTGAAAGGATGCAACGGCAGGGTGCGCTTCACATCGCGCCGGTCGATAAACTGATCGATCTTGCCGTCCGAATCGCAGGAGATATCGCCCAGCACGCCGTTGCGCGTCGGCATTTCGTCCAGCCGGTGTATCGGCATGATGGGGAAGAGCTGCTTCACAGCCCAACTGTCGGGCATGCTCTGGAATAGCGAAAAGTTGCAGAAATAGGTGTCGGATAGCATGCCGTCCAACATTTCCAGTTCTTCGGGGAAATAATCCAGCTCTTTGGCCATGCGATGCACGCGCCGGCAGATGGCCCAATACAACGTTTCGGCCTGGCTGCGTTGCGCCAGCGGGAGATATCCCAAGCTGAACAGGTTCAGCGCGGAATCCAGCGCCTGTTGCGCATCGTGAAAACTTTCCAGCAGATTCTTCGAGCTGAGCGAGCGATAGGTTTCTTGCAGATCAATGAGCGGCTGCTCGGCGTCTTCCGGAACCGGCGTGAAGGCATCCTCGCCAAAACCACTCACGCCAACTACATTGAACACCAGCACGCTGTGATAGGCGGCGATGGCACGCCCGCTTTCGGACACGATGGTGGGGTGCGCCACTTCGCCTTCGTCGCAAACGTTTTGGATGTGATAAACCACGTCGTTCGCGTATTCCTGCAGCGTGTAATTGACGCTGGATTCAAAATCGGTCTGCGAGCCGTCGTAATCGATGCCCAGGCCGCCGCCGACATCCAGGTATTTCAGCCCGGCGCC
>Ga0209006_10002749_pt1 | contig 16008 bp, 16 predicted proteins | sample JacPin_JW_Ref_O2_FD_188567 | JGI IMG/M metagenome (GOLD analysis project Ga0209006, IMG submission 188567) | Forest soil microbial communities from Algoma, Ontario, Canada - Jack Pine, Ontario site 1_JW_Ref_O2 (SPAdes) (version 2) | ecosystem: Environmental > Terrestrial > Soil > Boreal... | reverse complement strand
AAAACGGCATAGGCCCCGCCCAGCAGAAACGACGCCGTCCAGTTCCACCATCCCGAGAGAAATCCCCAGAAGTCGCCGAAAGCCGCGCGCGTCCAGCGATAGAAGCCGCCCTCGACCGGCATGGCGGTGGTCAGCTCCGCCGAAACCAGCGACACCGGAATGCACCAGAAAAACGGCAGCACGAGAAGATAGACCAGCGTCATCCCCGGCCCAGAGGTCGTGACCATGTCCTCGAGCCCGAACGGCCCGCCCGTGGTGTAGGAGAACATCACGAAGACGAGATAGAACAGTCCCGCCTTGCGCAGCGCTGACGAGCGCCTTAAGTCCGGCGGATTGTCGGCTATATTCAATAAAGTCTTCGCGGATGGAATTGTAGATCGTTGCCTGAGGATTCCCGAAATTAGAAAGTGGAGCAACAGAGAGTGGAGCAAACGATGAGAACGGAATTACTGCGATTCAACGGCGCCGTCGAGCGCGATCCAGCCATCGACGCGTGGTTGAAAGCGCATGCAGGTGAGTTGGGAGCCATTGCGCAGCAGTGGTTTGAGGTGATGCGAAAGTGCGGGGACGAAGTGCGGGAGCTTTTGCATGACGGCTGTCCGGTTGCATGTTTGGGAGACGCGCCCTTCGGCTACGTCAATGTCTTCACTGCGCACGTAAATGTGGGATTCTTTCAGGGCGCGGCGCTGCGGGATCCGGCGGCCTTGCTGCAAGGCACCGGCAAGTTCATGCGCCACGTGAAGTTGAGGCCGGGAACGGCCACAAACGCCGCAGAGCTGACCAGACTCATCGCTGCGGCCTATGCGGATATAAAGTCTCGCGTCGAAAACGGCTAGCTCGATGGAAAAGGATCGAGTGATCGAGTCATTGGAAAACGCGGCAACGGTTTTTCAATGGCCGATGACTCAGTAGCTCAATCACTCAATTTCTTCCTACGCCGCAAGCGTACCGCTGAGCGCGCCTTCCAACTCCAGCAGCTTGCGCTTCAGGTCGAGGCCGCCGCCGTAGCCGCACAGCGATCCATCGGACGCAATCACGCGATGGCACGGGACCACGATGGCGATCGGATTACGATTGTTGGCCATGCCCACGGCGCGGAATCCTTTGGGCTGGCCCACCGCGCGTGCGATGTCGGCGTAGGAGCGTGTCTCGCCGTAAGGAATCGCGAGCAGCGCACGCCAGCAGGCAATTTGAAAATCGGTGCCGCGCAAATCGAGTGCGAAGCTGAATTCGCGACGTGTACCCGCGAAATACTCCTCAAGCTCGCGGACGAACGGACGCATCATGGTCTCCGACTCCTCGAAGCGAACGATATGGCCCTTCCCTCGATTCACTGCTCGGTTCACTCCTCGATTTTCGCCGTCGGCATTGCTCTCTGCGCGCAAATCGCGTGGATTCGGACGAACCGTCCGTTGCCCGGGCAGGCGGGCATCGAACTCAAGGGCCACCAAACCCACCTCAGAGGCGGCCAGGAACAGCGGACCCACGGGTGACATAAACGTCATAGAATGAAGTGTTTCCATAAGAATTCATCCATCGTCGCCAAATTTTGCAAGTCTGGCAGCGAGCCATAACGATAGCATGAGGGACCATCTGTCTGGGGAAGTCTGGTTTACAAAGGTTGACAGAATCGCGTTTATGCCCCAGAGTGTCTGCGGTCCAGCAATTTTGGCTCGCGATCACTGCCTGGCATGGTGAGTTGTAAGTTTGATCATCGGGCGAGACAGTAATCGCAACTAAAAACTAGCTTGAAGAAAGCTCTCCTCATTTTCGCTGCCGTGGTGCTGGCGCCGGTGCTCGTGTTCAGCGTTGTGGTCCTGGCCGCCGGAGACTGGCGACCCATCGGACAGACCGAAGCCGGCGACAGGATCTCGGTCAGTTCAGTGCGCGTGCTGAAGAGCAATCAGCGGCTGGCGCTGGTTCGGGTGGAGTACAAAGATCCGACCAGGCTACCGCAAGGCGGACCTTTCGTCGAAATGCGCGCCCGTGTGCGTTTCAATTGCACCAGCGGAACGGCCGCTCCCACCACCGAATGGTTTTACTCCCGCGACCAAAGCGGACGCTTCGTGGTCAGTAAGAAAGCCACCCACGACGACGAGTTCGGAAAAGATCCCGAAGGCGGTTTCGCCGACTTGGTGAGCAAGAGCGTCTGCAGCCAGACCAGGTAGCGGTAGCCAGCCCGAACTCTATCCCAACAAACATCTCAACAAACTTGAACTTCTGTGGACTTCTGGCCGTACCATTTCTAGCCCTACCCATTCGAGTGCGGGCATCCGTGTGGTCAAATTCGGAGCCGCAGGAAGAATCCGCGTCATGTCCGGAAGAACTATCAGGACAATCTCTCGCATCGTTTTTTTCCTCTGTGGAGCGACTTCGCTTTTCACGGCCTTTCCTTTTCTGGCGCTGCGAGGCGCCGAACTGCCGAGACAGAGCGAATGGGTCATATTTGTGGCTATCCTGGTACCGGTGGGACTTTTTAGTTCGCTGCTTGTGGTTCTGCCCCGCACATGGATCGCGAAAGCCTGCAAGAAGGATCGGGACGATGAAAGTTTGTTTCTAACACCACTCAGGTGGCTGGGTGGGTTCGCTGCAATTTCGTATCTTTTCGCGCTCCTCGCCTATCTGGCTCCTCACCGCTGCAATCTCGATCCCCAGGTCATGCTCACGCTGTGTCCGTTATATTTCGTGAAGATGACCTTCGATCCCTCGTTAGCAGCCACATTTTTCCTGTTTGCCCCCATGAACGCCGCGGTCTACGGCGCCCTCGGGCTGACCTTGAGGTGCGCTTGGTTGGCCTTCGGTAAACGAAGGTCGAGTTGATGGTTGGCGAGGGGTCGTTGTGCTCTTTCCGGGGGCCGCGGCCGATGAGTGTAACGGCGATTTACCGCCAGTTGATAGGTGAACCATTGACGAACCTTCGTTTTGGGATGATTTTGCTTTTATGGATTCTATAGTGCTTCTGTCCCGTGATCCGGTGGTACTCACGGTGTTCGCGATAGCAGGTTTGATTTTCGGAGTTTTGGTCGCTAGGAAGTTTCTGCGATGAAAACTAATACACCATCCTCCGTCATCCTCTTGGTCGCCCCAAGGGCGTCTCAATAAGTGCTATGGCGATGTTTCGCCATTTGATCGGCCAAGGGTGCGGTTTATACTCGAACTCCATGGATCGTCAGTTCAGCATTTATCGGTATTCAACCCGGCTGGTGCATGACAACAAAGAGGGCAATTCGGCGCTGGAATTACACATGACGCGCAAAGATGGAACTGTTGGCCGGATGGCGCGAGTTGTGTTTTGGGATGCCTACGGGGATTTCTTCTTCGAGACTTTTGGCCACCAAATTCCAGTCGTGATCGCCGAGGAACTTATGATTGAGGCGAAAGCAACCATCAAAATTCGCTAGTACCGGGCGAACGGTCGATGAGTGTAACGGCGATGTTAGGCCAATTGACCAATGGCTAATGGTCCCCTGCTTCTGCTTCTTTGTTGATACGCTCCATCAGTGCTGGGTTTGCATTGAGCAAAAGAATGGGCGCTGGCTGATTCTTGGACGCAGGGAGATCGAAGACACCGAGCGGGATTATTTTCTGCGGAGCCGAAGATTCACCTGCGTGCAAGACAAGGAAAGTATTGCTCTCGCTGATCTTGAACTTACCGGATTGAACTTCCGCCTCTCCGGTTTCTGTATTCATCGAAAGCCGCAGAGTTGCTTTTTCCGACTGTAGTTCCGCCCAACCCGGCTTGCCTTTCTCGAACTTCGAATCGACCTTCCACTTCGTGTTGTGCCAGTCTTCCGGCCCGTGGAAATAAACCATGAGTAGAGGACGATGATCCGGCGCTGCAAGCCACATTGACGTTATGCTATGAGAAATCGGATAGCCACCGAATCCGCTTACCGTGAACTTCTCGTCGGACCCAGCGACCGCTGAAGCGATCAATGCGGTCACCAACAAAGGGGCGATGCACCTTCGAATCATGCCCAAGATCATACTCCCACCGCCAATTGTGTTCCCCTTTGAGCAGCCATCATCAACTGACGAAATCAGGCCATAGCGCTTATTGAGACGACGTAAGACGCAGAGCTTGCTACTTCAGCGCGAAGGCGACGTAAACTCCGCCTGACTTTGACTTGGGATCCTTCCCTCCACCGGCTGCAATTACGACGAACTGGCGGCCATTTATTTCGTAGGTCGCCGGCGTTGTATTGGCGGAAAAGGGCAGTTTGGTCTCCCATAGGAGCGCGCCGGTGGACTTGTCGAAGGCGCGAAATTTCTGGTCGAAGTTAGTGGCACCGATGAAGAGCACCCCTCCGGCGGTGACCATGGGTCCGCCATAATTCTCGCTGCCTGTATTCTTCTGGCCCTGAGCCGCGAGATCCGGATATTCCCCAAGCGGAATTTTCCAGACGTACTCGCCGGTATTCAGGTTGATGGCGTTCAGCGTTCCCCAGGGTGGAGCGATGGCGGGATATCCGTCGGGATCGAGGAAGCGGTGGTAGCCGGTGAAGTGGTATCTCATCCCGGGTAGCGGCGCCGAACTCGAGAGTTCCTTGCCGCCGCTTTCTTTCGTGGCGCCGCTTTCTTTTGCGTCGCCGTCTCGACCGCCGCTGCCTCCGCTCATTACATAGGCCAGTAATCCATACCATTGATCGCTGTCCTTCTCCAGGTTGGCGAAACCGGGCATGCGTCCCTTGCCGTTCTTGATGGTGGCGGCGACGTCCGCATACGACATCCGGGCGCCTACGCCCACCAGCGCTGGAATCGCTGGCGGCGAGCCAGCCATCTTTTCACCATGGCAGACGGCACACTGATTCAGATACAGAGCCTTGGGAGTATTCTGCGCGGTGTTCTCGCCGAGAGCGGCAGTCCACGCCATTTCGTTGGCGTTGACGTACAGGATTCCGGTCTCAGGATCGGCGGCCGCGCCTCCCCATTCTGCGCCGCCATCGAATCCGGGAAAGATGACTGTGTCTTTGCCGACGCTAAAGGGGACGAATTGCCCTTCACTGCGAAAGTTGCGGAATTGATCGAGCCCCCACTGGTGCGCCTCGGGCGTGCGCGCGCTCAACATGTCCTGAGTAAGAAGTTGGCGGGCGAAGGGCGCGGGTTTCGCGGGCAGGCATTGCTGCTGCGCTGCGACTTCTCCCGGCACATCGCTGGGCGGATAACTGCGGCACTCGAGGGGAAACAAGGGCTGGCCGTTGCTGCGATCAAAAAGAAAGACGAATCCCTGCTTAGTGGTCTGGGCAACCGCGTCGACTTTTTTCCCGTCGCGATTCACGGTGAGCAGAACCGGGGGCGCGGGAAAATCGCGATCCCAGAGATCGTGCTTCACTCCCTGAAAATGCCAGATGCGTTCTCCGGTATCGGCATTCAGGGCCAGCAGGGTGTTGGCGAAGAGATCGTCGCCGATGCGATCCGCACCGTAAAAATCGAACGCCGCCGAGCCGGTGGGAGCGTACAGGATGCCGCGTTCGCGATCGACCGTCATCCCGGCCCAGTTGTTGGCCGCGCCGCTGGTCTTCCATGCGTCCTTGGGCCAGGTGTCGTAGCCGAACTCGCCGGGGCGCGGAATAGTGTGAAACGACCAGCGCAGCTTGCCGGTGCGTACGTCGTAGGCACGAATATCGCCGTACGACGCGGGCAAAGTTTCCGATTCGCGGCCGCCGACGATCATCAGGTCCTTGTAGATTACGGCGGGAGTGGTCGCGAATATGGATTGTGCAGCGGGATCGCGGCCCAGGTCTTCACGCAGATCGATGCGGCCGTCGTTTCCAAAACTCGAAACCGCTTTCCCCGTGGCGGCGTCAAGCGCGTACATGTAGTTCATGACGGCGACGATGATTCGCGCTTCTTTGCCGTCGCTCCAATATGCCAGTCCACGATCGGGCTGCGTTCCTTTGATTCCCGAGTCGAATTTCCAGAGCAGCTTTCCCGTCGCGGCATTCAGCGCAAATACTTTTTCCGTCGGCGTGAGGCCGTAGAGAGTTCCGTCAACAATGATGGGGCTCGACTGCAGGCCGCCGGATTCTTCCGTATCGTAGGTCCACGCGACTGCGAGCTGGCTCACGTTCTGGCGATTGATTTGCGACAGAGGAGAGAAGTGATTGTTCTGAGGCGTGCCTCCATAGATCGGCCAATCGTGATTTTGTTTCTTGCCGGCAATCTGCGCGGCGGAATTCGCTTCGACGATGGAGACCATGATTGCGCTAACCGAGATCGCAAGCACGAGTTTGGAAAAAATTGTCATCGGGGTGGGGCGCGCTCCAGTTGACGATTCTAGAACATGCGCGATTGAAGGCGATCGCATGAGGGCAGGTACCGTCCCTTCGGGACTCGCTCGCCACACCGAAACTTCCCGGCACTTCCGTGCCGGGCTTTCGCATGGCGCCGCTACGCGGCTGGGTTCCGGTACGATTAGGCGGCTGGATTTCGGTGCGATTGAACGAAGCCGAGGGAAAAAGATTTTCACAGAACCTGGCACCTCGGTAACCTCGCAACCACTTCCACGACTCTCACTTTCCGCTTATGCTGATAGGGAAAGTTGGCGGCGCATCCGCCCCATCTCAACTCGTCCCTGGTTATGGATTCACTGCGACTCTATGGTCTGATGGCTGCGGGAAGCGTGGCCCTGTTGGGCGTGTACGCGCTGCTGCGGCGCAAGCCGAGGACGCCCGACCAACTCGAGCGCGAGCGCCGGACCTGGCTCGAGGGCACGGGGCGCATCACCGACGGCACCGTCATTGACGTACAGGAGTTGCCGGTAGCCAGCAACTATCACGCCGCCATCATGCTCATCTACAAGTATGACGTGGCGGGAGTTTCCTACGAATGCTCGCAGGATGTGACTTATCTGCGCCACTGGATCAACCTGCACTCCTGCCGGCTCGGGCTGCATACGTCGGTGAAGTATGATCCGCAGAATCCGGGGAATTCGCTGGTGGTTTCGGAAAACTGGATGGGGTTAAGGCAGTAAGTAGCTTCCGAGTTTCGTAGTCGAAATCCCCAAAGTCAAAACCTCAAAGTCAAAATCCCCAACCTGTCGCAAAAGACGCGACGAGGGTGGGGCACCCTTTTTGCTTTCAATTTCTTACTGCCACTCCAGGTGCATGGAGGTGTTGTGTTTGTCGAAGCTGATCTGGAGAGTGCGGTCCTCGCCACCGATGAAGTCGCCAGTGATGGTTTTGGAAAGATTGAGCATGTGATCGCCGGTCTGGGCCTGGAAACGCAGAGTGTGCTTGCCGGCGGGAACTTTCAGGGTTTCGGATTCGGTGCCCCGCACGTCATTGAACACCACCATGCGCTTCTGCGTTCCGCCGTGAAGCGGACGGGTCAAGGCCAGAGTATCGTCAACCCAAACCGAGAGCGTTGCTTCCTTGAACTGGTGCCGGACCACTAATTCCACGGTCGAGAGAGATACAACGACTTCTTTCGCCGGCTGCACCGTCGCTATTATTTTCTTGGGCTGTGCCTTGGCCTGCAATGGCGTTTTACGCGCTGGGGCCGGGGTGGCGGCGGAGGTGGTAGCCGCGGCAACGGGGAAAGGCGCGACCGGCTTCGGAATGCCCGGCGCTTCCGCGTCCGGAGGGACTGGCGGGAGTTGGCTTTGTTGAACGCGAGCGCTGCCTGCGTTTGACTGATCTCCTCGAGCGCTTGTGGTTCCTGCGGGGCTCGGTTGAGGATGAGGGAAATTCGACGCGTCCTGTCGCTTGCTGAACAGCAGGTTCGACTGGAGCCCGACGATCACCAGCAAGATAATGGTGGCGACTCCGAGGATCAGGTCTCGGATCGGGGACTTGAGAATCTCCGCGCGAATGAATTTCTTCGCGTAGTTCATCCCCACCGCCGGCGGCGCGCTCAACCCCTCACGCTTAGCGGTGGTCCGGCTTCCGCTTGCCCCAGTCACTGAATACGATGTCGTGGTCGAGCCCGGTTGGCGTTGCGTCTGGAGGCAGCGAATGTCTTCGGCGAATTCGGCTCCGCGCTGGTAGCGCTGCTTCGGGTCCTTCGCCATCGCCCGTGCGATGACCGCGTCCAGCTGGGGCGGCAGATTCAAGTCGAGTGCGCTGGCCGGCAGAGGTTCGCGATTGGCAACTTTAAAGCACACCGTAGTCGCACTGTTTCCCTGAAATGGCGAGTGACCCACGACCATGGCATAGAGAATCACGCCGAGGGAGAACAGGTCCGAACGTCCGTCAACGCCTTCGCCCGCCAGTTGCTCCGGCGCCATGTAGGCAGGAGTTCCCAGAACTTTGCCCGGCACTGTAAAGTGCGCCAGATTCAGCTTGGCAATGCCAAAATCCGCGATCTTAGGGTGCCCGTCCTGGGTGACGATAATGTTGCCGGGCTTCACGTCGCGGTGCACCACGCCCTGGGCATGGGCGTAATCGAGCGCCTCGGCGATCTCCACCACGAACTGCAGTGCTTTGGCCAGAGGCAGCTTTTTTTCGCGCGCCAACATTCGATTCAGAGCTTCCCCGGCCACATATTCCAGAACGATATAGGGATCACTATTCTTCGAACTCTCTCCCATATCGAACACCGCGACGATACCAGGATGGTGCAAGCGGCCCGCGGCCTGCGCTTCATTTAGAAAGCGACGCCGGTATTCCTCTTCTTCTTCAGGCTCCTGACCGCGCAGGGGCACGGTCTTGAGCGCCACGATGCGATCGATTTGGGGATCGCGGGCCTTGTAGACGACACCCATGGCTCCGCGGCCCAACTCGCCGACGATCTCGTAACGGCCAAATTGTTTGCTGTCGGAATCTTCCATCGACCGAACCTTGCCTGCCAAAAATCGAGCAGGGAGGGATTCCCTCTATGTTAGTCGGCGAAGGGGCAGGTTCCCGCACAAGGTTTGAGTTGAGGCATTACGCCGGTAATGCGAGCGGCGGGGCTGAAGCCCGATGATTCTGGGCGCTTTACGCGCCTCTGGAAGCTCCGCTCTTCCCGGTTGGCTCTAATAATAGTTGCGCTGAACGGCGCTCCCGCCGGGGCTTTTGGAAAACGGTGATTGGAGGGGCACCTTGAATAAAAAGGACCTTCAAAAGCCGATGCGGATTATGCCTGACTGGTCTGAGAGCTTGGCTGAGGGCAACGTCTGAGGGCTGCCCCTTAGCTTCCGGCGGCGAACCCGCCGTTGTGAGCGACGGTGATGCGGAGATACTTGTAGGGATTGACCGGAGTGTCGTTTATGCGGACTTCATAGTGAAGATGCGGACCAGTGGAGCGTCCACTCTCGCCCACGTAGCCGATCACGTCGCCGCGATGCACGCGTTGTCCAGCCGTGACGGCAAAGCCGGAGAGATGTCCGTAGCGGGTGCTGATGCCGTTGCCGTGGTCGATCATGATGGCCTTGCCGTAGCCGCCCAGCAAATCGCTAAAAGTGACCATTCCGTCTGCCGGGGCGATGATGGAAGCGCCGTAGTTGCTGCCAATATCGACGCCGCTATGGAAGGCGCCCTCACCGTTAAACGGATCGATGCGTTCGCCAAAGCTGCCTGTCACCTGGCCTTCGACAGGCCACAGGTTGGGCGCGGAATTCGCCTTGAACCAGTCGGCGGTAGTGGCATTGCGGGTCAGGCCCATGGTCAGGCCCACCATGGTGGCGCCGGACAGCGCAGAGCTGCGCAGGGCATGTAACTGGTCGAGCGAGGAGCTGACTTCGGCGGCTTGAATCTGGTCAGTAGTCGCGGTCACCAGCGTGGGCTGAGCCTTCAGGCCATACAACACCGAGACTTCGCCGGCGATGGAACCCAGGGAAGCGACTTGCACGTCGCGCTCCTTGGCCACCTGCTCCAGGTTGCGGGAATAATTCGCGAGCTGATCTTTTTCCGTACGCAGCTTGTTATAGCTGGACACCTTCATCAACATTCTTGTATATGAGCTGCCGATAAAAGTCAGGCAGAGGAATCCGATTGCGGCACCCACCACGAACACATAGAAGTAATGCACGGGGATGGAGATTTTGCGCAACTGGCCGTCGTCCCCGCGGGCCACAAAAAGGATGTAAAAGCGTTTCTGCAAATCGCTCCTCTACGTCGAACCGCGTATTTTGAAGCATCTGGTCCGGAACTTCAGGCGTTTCTGAGGTTGCAGAATGCCTGTTCGGACTCCCTGACTTTCGGGCTACGCTCCCATCTTGGGAATGGAAACTATCTCTTGCCCTACGCCTACCAGAAATAACGCCCTAGGCCTAAAACCGTCACAACCGTCCGCAATGCGAACTACTTGCAGAACTTAGCTGGGCCAAATGGTCTGTGAATGACTGGTTAACGGTAACAAACTGGGTTCCCCCTGTCAACGACTCGCACCCCCATTTTGGCATTACCGAAGGGGGGTAACCAGAGGTCACCTGGGACCAGGTTACGGGCGGCCCAGGAAATCTGCTCATGGAGTTCGTCCGGTCAGCGGCGATCAATGGACCTTAGCGCCGCAAAGGAACCCAACAAATACTCCCCTCGGTGTCGTGTAGTCCAGGGTCTTTGCACCGGGCCGTCCGAGAATCCGCTGCGGGAAGAATTGAGGTCCGTCGTGCTTATTCCGACCTGCTTATATATTGGTACTGCCGTGCCGCTTCCCGAAAAAGCGCTGATTGCCCAGATCCGCCGGATGGCGAGATCTGACAAGGCAACACCCAACAAGCAAAAGCAGGCGGACAAGAGTGTCCGCCCGACACGGGCTGCTCTCATCGCCGGAATGGGGGACGACTGCGCCGTGTTGCGCTGGTTGCCGGGGCAGGATTCGCTGGTTACCACGGACTTCTCGCTCGAGGGGATTCACTTTCGGCGCGACTGGCATCCGGCGGAATCCGTCGGCCATCGTTGCCTGGCCCGTGGCCTGAGCGACATCGCCGCCATGGGGGGGGACCCGGTTGCGGCCTTTCTGTCGCTTGCGTTGCCCCATGACTTACCGCAAGCCTGGGTGGGACGCTTTCTGCGCGGACTGATCAGCTTGGCGGAGAAGCATGGGGTCACCCTTGCCGGTGGCGATACCGCGGAGTCGCCCGGCGGCGTGCTAGCTGACATCATCGTGGTCGGCACCGTGGCCGAGGGCAAGGCCGTGATGCGCTCCGGCGCCCGGCCCGGAGATCGCATTTTTGTCAGCGGAGATCTGGGCGGGTCGGCTGCGGCTGTTCTGCAAATGCGGGCTCGCTCGAAACGCGGGAAGAGCGAGAACAAGAGCGAGAACAGGAAGAAGAGCAAAAAAGAGCTGCATCCCGGCTTCTATCGTCGCCACTTTTATCCAGAGCCGCGCGTCGAACTTGGCCGGCTGCTGCGGGAGAAGGGACTGGCCTCAGCCATGATCGATACCAGCGACGGCCTCTCCACCGATCTGACGCATATCTGCGAAGAAAGCGACGTGGGGGCGGAACTCGACGACGCACTCGTTCCCCGGGCCCGCGTCGGTCATCTCGAGCGCGAGGTCGATCTCGACCTGGCGCTCCACGGCGGGGAAGATTATGAGTTGCTCTTCACGGCGCCGCCGGGAAAACGAATTCCCGCGCAAGTGGGCGGAGTCGCGGTGACGCAGATTGGCAGGATCACGCGGTCACGAGGGATTTGGGCTCGCAATGCAGAAGGGATTGCCTACGAGCTTCATCCTCGCGGTTGGGAGCATTTCAAATCGCACTGATTTCGGGCGGGTGCTCGGTCGTGTCGATGAGAGGGCGGATGACCAAGTGGATGAGCCTATTACCTCCGTCACTACCCAGTCTCTACCGCACTGGCGGAAACCGGATTAAAGTAGGCACATGCCGTCCAGTAAATCACTCCTCCAATTGCTTCTTCTCCCAGTGTTCACTGCGTTCCTGCTCACCGCCGCTGCGCAGAAGAAGGAACCACCTCCGCCGCCGGCGCGAGCCAAGTCGCCGTCGCCCGCGGTGACCGACGCACTGATCCACAAACAATTCGGTGACAACTGTTCGCTGCTGCCGGGACCCTCGCAGTTCGTCGCCGATATGGACGATGACGGCATCGAAGACTTGATAGTCGCGGCCAAGTGCAAGAATCCTATGGCCGACCGGGACGAGTACAAGTTCACGATCCTCGATCCATTCGACGCCTCTTTGGGTTACAGCGACCTGAAGGTCACCTCCGGCTTCGGCTCCGATGAGCCCGACCGGCGCGGCCTTTCGCTACTGATCATCCACGGCGCGGATAAGAACGCCTGGCGCGCCGATGCGCCGAAAGCCAAGTTCCTTCTGATCAACCTGCCCTTTAAAACGATGACGGTGAAAAGACTCACCATCAAGAAAAAAACGACCCTTGGTATTTACATGGAAGAAACCGGCGAGGGCGAGGATAGTTCGTCAGTCGTTTTCTGGGATGGCAAGAAATACAGGTACCAGCTGCTCGGATCGGCGCTGGAGTAGGGACAATTGTCGATTGCTGATTGTTGATTGTTGATTGAAAACCCGGAACCGGCTTTAGCTTTTCAATCAACAATCATCAATCAGCAATTCTATAGCGTGGAAATTCCGCCGTTCCCACCCGCCCCACATTCGCCTCACTGAATTCACGCACACGATCGAGCGTTGCCTGCAACGCGCTCGTGTAACGCTCAAGATCTTCCTCGCTCGCGGCCGGCGGCACCTGAATCAGTTTGCCCACCCGCACTAATATTCGCGAGAAGGGTCGGGGAATCATCAGACCGTCCCAACTGTTGAGAATCCAGGCCTTGTCAACCGCGGCGTGAAACGTCGTCAGGGCCAGTCCTGAGGCGCGCCCCAGTGCGACCGGACCGGGTTTCACTTTGTGGCGAGGGCCGCGCGGACCATCGAGGGTGAAGGCCACCGTCCATCCCTCGTCGAGAGCGCGGCGCAGGCCGAGCATGGCGCTAACCGCGTTGCGACTGCTTGAGCCGCGCACCGCGACGAAGCCCAGTTTCTGAATAATGCGCGCGATGTACTCGCCGTCATAGCTGGCGCTGGTGATCACGCGAATGCCCAGGCCGCGGAAGATATAGGCGGAAGGAATGATGCAGGAATGCCAGAACGATGCAATCAGCGGCCGGTCTTGCAGTGATTGCTGCGCGCCTTCTTCAAACGAAACGCTGAGGCGCAGAGTGGGTCCGATCAGCCGGATGAACCAGTATCCCGCTAGGGTGACAATGCGCAGGGCGATGCGCTGACGAAGCGTGAAGTGTCGCGGGCCGGAGTCCGGCTCGGCGGAGATCGCCGCTTCGCGAGTGCTGGCTTCGGGCACCGGGATATTGTAACGGCGGCACCGGTTTCGCCGTGTCTTCCTGAGCGGAGAACGGCGGCGAGCGTAGCGACGCGGCGTTCGCAGTCGAAGGATCCCTATGGCCACGAACCGCACTAGGGATCTTTCGACTGCGCGTGCCGATTCGCTTCGCTCATTCGCCGTACTTCGCTCAAGATGACAGGGTTGTATGGAGCAGGCAGGCTGGGCTACGCCCAGCCGGACAGCCGAGGGCGGCTGTCCCCACATTGTATTCGGCCAGGTGCAAGGTTAGTTTTCCAGGTAGGAATCGATCCAGACTTTGACTTTTGCGCGGCGCTCGTCGTTGGGGTCGAAGCGGACGCCGAAGGACTTGGACTTGCGCCAGCTGACGACTCCGCGAACGGTAATGCGCGGCAGGGTCAGCAACGAGAATGAAATCTCCACGTTCTTGCCGACCGGCACTTCTTCGGGACTTTTCAATGAAAGACCGCCGGTACTCATTTCTATGCTGCTGGCGACCATGCGATGGCCCTCGCCAACGACCGAGACTTCGGTGATGAGCGGGATACGGACGTAGCGGCGAAATTCGTGCAACACAAGATTTTGCGTGGCCCGTACCAGTTTGAGCGCAGCCGGACGCTCCAGCGGCTCGTGGAACATGGCGTTGATGCCATATTTCGAATAGCGCATCGCTTCCTGGGCGTTGCCTCCGAGGCCATAGATGACGCAGCGGCTATTGGAGGGCGAGGTGCGCGCCGCTTCCAGCAGTGGCGCCGAGCCTTCTTTCATACTGAGGACGCAGGCTTCGAATTTTTCCTTGTGCAGGCGATCAGCGGAGTGACTCGATATGGCAACGGTCCCGATGCCGAACTGGCGGAAACATTCCGTCAGCAGGGCTCGCGATGCATCCGTCAAATCCACCAAGGCCACACGGGCCGCGACTTTGCGATAGGTGGGGCTAGGGGCGAGCGTAGAGGCGAAAGCTCTTTCCATGTCGAGGGGACGACTCACTTTCAAACTCATTGTGGATTAGCGCGGCCTGATTGAAAAGACACAAAGGACCAAGGCCGCAAATCCAGAGGTCCAGTTACCTTTGCAGAGGCGCATGGAGAAAGGACATTACGTGCGGAAAGCTACGCGAAATGAGGGGTTTGCGAGAATTCCAGCACGGGGTCGTATTCACTTGTCTTCGGACTCGTGGGATTTCGCTGTTGCTTGCAGAAAGATCTCGATACGGCTTGTAGTCCAGACTGCAATGCCCGTCCCGAAGAAGTCAGCGTCTTCAGTCCAAACCGGACAGGCTAACCCAAGGGCGGCTGCCAATACAGGCCAATCATCCTCATCGCGGCCGCGCAATCGCTTTCGCGCCTCGGTTCATAGCCTGTATACAAATCCGGCTCGATGGACGCAACGAAGTGTTGGAGATATTCAAGCGAGGCTGGAACGTCGACGTCAGGCTTTCCGCGCTTTCTCAGGAGCGAGGGCAAATGTTTCCTCGCATCTTCAAACGCAATCTCGGGAGCGAGGAACCGGACGCCGCGAGCCGCGTAGGTCTCGACGAGTTGTCGAACCCGGCGGCCCAGTACCGCGCGGATCAGGATATTCGCCTCGACAACAATCATCTCAGCGCGACGCGCTTCTTCCGTGCCGGCGTAACTTCTTGAAGTCGGCTACTAGATCGTCTTCGTCCACGTCCGCTAAAGCTTCGGCCAGGCGATCCGCCGCGGCCTTGAGTTCAGGCAGATCGGCGGTCTTGGGCCGCTTGCGGGGAGTAGGAACATATATCCCCAGGGTTTCTCCGCGGCGCGTGACGGCAACCGGACTCTCAGATTCCAGAAATGTAGAGATGCGCTCCCGAAATTCGCGGACACCGACTTTGATCGTGGACATTGCTCGCGCCTCTTTGTGTACACATGAGTGTACGCTTTCAGTTGAGGGGTCTGCAACCGGAAACTATTCGTGCCAGCGACGGAAGAGCAACGCGCCGTTGGTGCCGCCGAAGCCGAAGGAGTTCGACATGGCGTATTCGATTTCGGCCTTGCGGGCGTGGTTGGGGACGAGGTCCATGCCGGCGGTGTCGGGATCGGGATTGTCCAGGTTGATGGTCGGAGGAAGAATCTGGTCGCGCAGCGCCAACACGGTGATTCCGGCTTCTAATCCGCCGGCACCGCCGAGCAGGTGCCCAGTCATCGACTTGGTGGAGCTGACGGCAATTTTGCGCTGGCCGAAAAAATTGCGGATAGCGTGCGCCTCGAGCGTGTCGCCGATGGGCGTGGAAGTTCCGTGAGCGTTGACGTAACCGACGACATCAGGAGTAACGCCGGCGTCGCGCACGGCGTTGCGCATCACGCGGAAGCCGCCTTCATGCTCGGGCGCGGGCTGAGTCATGTGGTAGGCGTCGCCACTCATGCCATACCCTGCAATCTCGGCAATGATGGGAGCGCCGCGGCGGCGCGCATGTTCGAGTTCTTCCAGAATCATGATGCCCGCGCCTTCGCCGATCACGAAGCCATCGCGATCCCGGTCCCAGGGACGGCTAGCCTTCTCGGGCGCGTCGTTGCGCGTAGAGAGCGCGCGCATGGCGGCGAATCCGCCCACGCCCATGGGAGTGATGGCGGCTTCGGTGCCCCCGGCGATCATCACGTCGGCATCGTTGTGCTGGATGATGCGAAAGGAATCACCAATGGAATGCGCGCTGGTGGTGCAGGCGGTAGCCGTAGCCTCATTCGGTCCCTTGGCCCCGTGGCGCATCGAAACCTGCCCGGCGGCCAGGTTGATGATGGCGGCGGGAATGAAAAATGGAGAAATCTTACGCGGACCACCCTCG
>Ga0209006_10002748_pt1 | contig 16008 bp, 24 predicted proteins | sample JacPin_JW_Ref_O2_FD_188567 | JGI IMG/M metagenome (GOLD analysis project Ga0209006, IMG submission 188567) | Forest soil microbial communities from Algoma, Ontario, Canada - Jack Pine, Ontario site 1_JW_Ref_O2 (SPAdes) (version 2) | ecosystem: Environmental > Terrestrial > Soil > Boreal... | reverse complement strand
CTCCGCTAGCCTCACTAATCATGTTTTACAAAGCGCAGAAATTCCTGCGAGGCAGCATGTCAGTTATCCTGATTGTGGAGGACGAGGTGTTGGCCAGCGAGTATTTAGAGTTCGTCCTTCAAGAAGCCGGCTATGAGGCAATAACTGCAGCTAGCGCTGACGAAGCAATCGAAGTTCTTGAACATCGCAATGATATCCGCCTCGCAATTACCGACATCAATCTGCCTGGTCTAATGAACGGTCTAAAATTGGCGGCAACGGTAAAGGATAGATGGCCTCCAATAGATACCATCATTGTGTCTGGCTATAGTGCACCCGGCAGTAGCGAAATGCCGTCTGGCAGCTTGTTTGTTTCGAAACCCTATAATGCGGGAAAGATGATAGCGGCAGTGCGTCACTTTCAATAGCAAACACCCACTGAAGACAATCACGCGCTCGTCGCAGGGCTACGGCCGCCGCATCAAAAAAGCCCATGGCTTTTTTACCTGATCGTCTGGCTCGGAGGAGATTTAGCGTTATGCAATTCTTAGTTCGCAACAAAAAGTATCGATGACGACGTGCTCACGAGGCCTTCTGGGGGCGCGGCGTCGGCTTGCGAGTTGCGAGTACACTTTGACTTCCGCACTTGCGGCAGCGGAGGCGCTTGACGAACGCTGCGATGGGTGTTTGCGGCGTGATCGCCAGGCGTGACAGCATCTCTCGGGTCAACACACCGACGTGTCCGCAATGAAGACATTCGATCGTCACGCCAGGCTCGGTACGCATGCAACACCTTCACACGAAGCTAAGGGGTTTGCTTTCGGCGCCGCTCTTTCAATGTCTCCATTCTGTCTGCAGACCGAAGCAGTGGGTACATGCCAACGGGCATTTCTTCACCGATGCGGTCGTAGGCGTCCCACTTGGCCGTTTCTCGTGGGATCGAATAGCCGAAGTCTTCCGTTCCATCATCGAATTCAAAGCGAACGCCCCACGTCCCCTTTTCCTCGTCCCAAGGTATTACCTCGGCCTTGGTGATCCTGCGCGTGGGCCGTTGGTTGTCGTTGTCCGGTTGGGAGCGCAAGACCGATCGGTGATCGTCATTATCCATGCCCATTAGCTCGCTTTCTTCTGCTTAGCGTGTGGTCGAGCGGCTTTCTTCGGTGCGCGCTGGGCTGTGCGAGCAACCTTGTGACGCTCTCCACCACCTTCTGCCTGTACACTTGCCCGCAGAGCATCCATGAGATTGACCACATTCGAGCGGGCAGGTCGCCAAGGCCAAGGCTGCCGGCGTTTACGGGGGCCGAAAGCCATCTATCGATCAGAGCCAAGTGGAGAAGCTGAGAGCCGACGGTCTCGGCGCCACCGAGATCGCCAAGGGGCTCAAGATCGGCCGTGCTTCGGTGTATCGCGTGTTGGCTTCCTAAAAGCGATAGTAGCCATGGAAAGAGTGTTCATTGGGGTCACTCGCGCGGAGGCAACACGCAAGGCGGATGAATGGTGGAAAGGCCAAAAGGGTCTGCGCCAAACTCTACGCACCGAAGTGGCCGTTGGCGGAAAGGGACCAGACGCCCAGCTTGATCGATGGGCTATAACCATCCGAGAATTCTGCTACCGATTGAACGTAACGGAGCTCTTTGTTAGTTCCGGAACAGATCAAGGGATTGTCGGCTTCGATCGAAGATCTTCAGCTGTTTGGTATTTGTTCAGTAGTTTCAGTTCTACGCTCGTTTTACGGAAGCAGCACGCCCAATCAATACGCGACCCCACATTCGCTACCCAGGCGGCAGCTGCGAAATGCCAGCCCAAATCATCTTGCCGTCGAGTTCGACTTTAGCAGTCGTTGCGATTGGCTTCTGGTTTTCTGGGGCGATTTAGTATCCCATTGGATTTCATAATCCATTAACCACAAGCGCTTCAAACTCGACAAACGTCGGTCCCGCGATTCGTTTCATCCGTATGACTTGGGAAGGCACTCATGGCGGTTCTCACCCGCAGCTGGGAATTTTGCCTCGCTTCGGTTTGCGCACTTGCCCTCACTGGCGTTGCTGGCGCGGCTGATCAATCTTTCAAGGCGCCGGTCCCCGTCTTTAGTTGGACGGGCGTTTATCTTGGAATCGGCGGCGGTACTGGTTGGGGGAACAATCAGTACAGTTGGAATCAGGACGCGACGCTAGCTGCGGTCGCGGCCCAAATGCCAAACGGTGGTGGACCTCTGCCGCTGGTTGGCGGGACCCAAGGATCGCTCCCGATCAGCGGCGGGTTTTTCGGAGGCCAACTTGGAGGAAACTGGCAGATCGAGCGGGCCGTTCTCGGAATCCAGGCCGACGCTCATTGGGCTGACATCGAGGGCCACGGCAGTTGCTTCGATGCTGGTGCAGTGGCCACCGCGGGTATCAGTTTTGCCTGCAATGACAAGGTTTCGAGCTTTGGCACCGTTACGGGTCGTGTCGGCGCAGCAGTTGATCACGCGCTGATCTACGCCAAGGGGGGTGGGGCGTGGGAGTATGGCCAACATAGTTTGAATCCTACAGCCCCATTTAATGTCATGGGTGGTGGGAATAACCCGCAGGCGAGCATAACCTCCGCGAGCTCGAGCCAGTTTCGGATTGGATGGACGTTCGGCGCCGGGGTAGAATATGCTTTTGCGCAGAATTGGTTCGCCTTCGTTGAGTACAATTACTTTGATTTGGGCACCACGAGTGCAAACTCCACGCATTTCTTGAGCTTGCCCGGCAACATTCCTGCCGGTTTTGTTCTTCCTATACAGACCACTGTCGCTGAGCGATTTAATGTCGTAAAGGTGGGCGTGAACTACAGGTTCGATTGGTGGAGCAAATAGTTCGCACAAGCGCTTGAGGCTATTCAAGCGCTTACCGAGCACCAACTTGCGCTTGCCAAGTCGCCACCGGCTACGGCGACCACGCCGGTCGCGCCATTGCCGCCCGTCTGCGTCGCTCCGTGCGCCCTAGTCCGCCAACGAAGCGGCTGCGTGTTTCATTGTCCGCGATCACGGCGGACAGGCTCTTGCTTGCGTCTACTACGAAGAAGAGCAGCCGGCCTCATGTTCGGGCGCGACAAAAGAAATAGCCCCGCCACCGGTACGTGTCGAGGCCCTTAACGCACGACCAACTGCGAATCAGTGCTTCACGATTGTGCCAGGAATGAGCGACCGCGCCTGCGCCCGTCTCGCCGCGATCTGCGAGGACGGCTGCTTGGCGCGACTGACCTCAGCAGTGTTGACCAGGCTGGCACTTCGGCTTGGCGGCCGGCGCCGCAGGTCGCGGTGGTGGCGGCGCAGGTCGCGGTGGCGCTGGCGCCGCTACGCGCGGAGCTGGCGGTGGGGCAGCGGCACGCGCCGGCGGTGGCGGCGGTGGCGACGACAGCGGTCCAGCGGCGGCGTGAGTGGACCCAGGTGCCGCTTCCCGACGCCCTGGACCGTCAAGGAAAGCGGGAAATCCTTCCAGGCCTGCGATGCGCAGTGTCAAATCCTCGGTTACTTTTATTACGAGGACGAGCCCAGCCGGCGCGACGCCTGTCTGGAAGTGTTGACCCCGATATGGCTGCCTTCTCGCGTCGCTTAGGCTTCGTCAGGTAGTGGCGGCGCAAGCAAGCGATGGAACGAATTAAATTTTACAGTCCCATCAGTGTTGCCCGAGGCCCAGGGATAACTCTATAACGGCGCGACGCCAGCCGGCATCTCGGCGAAAATCCATCCAATATCGGCAAGGAGTTCTTTGAACCATGAAGCTTTATTTTGCGCCCGGGGCCTGCTCGCTCGCTCCGCACAAAAGGGTCAAAGACATGGTCCGTTCCTTTCGCCCCCCAGCGAATTGACGACACTCGAAGGGTCCAACCTAGATTATGAGAGTCTTGAGCGCTTTGCGGTGGCGCCTCAATCAATTCCAATGGTGCACCGCTAAAAAATCCACGTCCAGAGGGTCCTTCGATGCTCCGGGGCGCGGCGGGGCCGGTCACTTCGGCAGACAGCGATGCTTTCCGTTTTCAGGTTGTTTGGCCCTGCCAACGTGTGGAGTTATTTTCAACCGCCTCAGAGTGAGCTATTTTATACAGAATCCGAAAGCGATGCGGCTCAAAATCGACAGATGCCGGGCGCTTCCAAGCCCCCGCCCCAGAAGCGCCTGTGCGGTATGCGTGCGTACAAGACCCGCGTTTTCTGACTCGCTGGCGCTTCTCCGTGCGGCCACGGCTGAGTCAACGCGGGGCATTCACCGGCTGAGTGATGCGCATTTACAAACTGCAACCGGAAGGCGTTTGATAGGAACCTTTTAGGCCTGTCCTCCTTTAACTATCACGAGCACCGATTGGTGCAACGTGGACAGGGGATGGTCCATATGCTCGGCTCGACGCTGCAATGGTTTGCCCCCACCGACGAGTCCATGTCGTCGCTAGAACTTTTCGACAGCATTGACCAATGGCGTTCGCTGTTCGAGCGATCAACATTGGGCGTCGCGATGATAGACTCGGAATATCACTTCCTTGCAGCGAATCCAGCATTTCTGACGATGTTCGGTTATTCGAGCGAGGAACTGCAGCAGCTATCGTTCCTCGACATCTGTATTGATGAGGCGGGAGACGAATGTCGCGTTCCTTTACGTGAATTGCGCGATGGCGTGCGCCTTGAGTATGAAATCGAAACACAACATCGTCGCAAAGACGGAACGTCTCTCCCTGTCAATACATATTTTTCAGCGGTTGAACGCGCGCCGAATCGACGGACGTTTCTTACGGTGACCGTCGATATTTCGGCACGCCGGGCGGCCGAAGACGCGTTACGCGCGGCTCAATCGGAGCTGGGGAGGGTAGCCCGACTCACAACAGTGGGGGCGATGGCAGCGACAATCGCGCACGAACTCAACCAGCCGCTAGCGGCAATTGTATCGAACGGGAGTGCCGGCCTTCGTTGGCTGAATCGTCCGGAGCCAAATCTTGAAGAGGCCCGGTCCGCGTTCGGCCGGGTTGTCAACCAAGGTCATCGCGCTGCCCAGATTATCACAAGCATTCGGGCAATGTTCAAAAAGGACTCAGGCACGAGATCGCCGGTGGCGATAAATGAACTCGTCTGCGATGTTGTTTCGACTTCGCTTGGCGAGCTTAAGAGCCATCGGGTTTCGCTCACGCTACAGCTTCTCGACGATCTTACCCCGGTCCAAGCAGATCGAGTGCAGCTTCAGCAGGTGCTCTTGAACCTCCTTACGAATGCAATTGACTCTATGGCCTCCGTCACAGATCGTCCTCACATGCTCTGTGTACGTTCCGAGCATCTCGAGGATTGGGTCCTTGTTAGTTTCCAAGATTCCGGGACGGGGATCGCTCCCGAGCACGTTGAAAGAATGTTCGACGCGTTCTTTACGACCAAACCAAATGGCATTGGGCTGGGTTTGCCTATCTGCCGCTCGATAGTCGAGTCACATGGCGGTCGGCTGGCGGTTTTTCCCGCCCATCCGCACGGCTCAGTATTTCGAGTTATGTTACCCGCAGGCCACTAATTTCCCTACTAACGTGAAATCGACCGGATTAGGCTTCAAGCGGCTTACAAACTGACTACGCTCAGACTGATTGAGCGGTGTGAACAAGGCACGGACCCGCTATATCTCTTTACCCACCGGGGAACGTGGGATGACGGAGTGCCGCGCTATTTCTTCATTGTCGCATACTCCGATCGCGAATTTGATGATCCTGATGGCACGCTATTTGCCGGCGACGAGGCTGCGATCGACTACGCCCGACGTTCGGCGGAAGAACTTCGGGAAGATCGTGAGCCCGGCGAACCTGACATGACGATGATCATAAAGAACGTGGACGGTGTGGTCATTTATAGCGCCCCCGTTTGATAGGACACCTGTTCTTATTTCTTTCGCGGATGCCATCTCAGGGACAATTTGAGAGCCGTGATGCCAGGCCATTTAGATCAAAATGACGTCGTTAGCCTGCTGCGCAAGGAGATCAAACAGGCTGGCGGCCAAAGTGCCTGGTCACGAAAGACCGGAATTCACCGCAGCACTGTGAACCGTGTTCTAAGGGGGCTACTGCAGCCGACCAAGGAAATGATCAACACCCTGAACCTTCGAGTGGTTTACGTGCGGCGCGCCGCGCCGCGTTCGCGTGGCCGGTAGTGCAAAAAAATAGCCCAAACAGGGGAGCCGCGGTTCCGCGATGGCGGCGAAGGCAGCGGGATCGAGGTCACCGCAATTCAAGGACTACGGTGACTCCGAGAAGAAGCTTTGCATTACGCTGGATGTCCAATCCGCAACCACTCATATGGCATCCGGGAATGCGACTTATCTTTTCAAGGAAATGGCCGCCTGCGTCAATCTCATCGAACGATGGCCAGCAATAAAACCGCTTGCCGGCGCGGTCTTGTGACCTTGTCCTAATTTCCTCTCTGCGCCTATCTTAATTCGGACAGTACCGCACCCGGCAGCGCGCGGGGCGAGCATCGCAGCCGGTCCAATAGCGACCGTCCGCCATGAATGGCTTATTTTTTCTCGGTTGCAATCGTGCGCTTGTCCGCGCCCAACGGAGCGGGCTGAGTGACACTCACTGAATCTGACCCAGCCATGCTTTCCTCCAGACCCTGTTCAAGCTTTTGCTCGGTGAGGTCTGCCGACCGCAGTCGCTTGCTTTTGACAGGCACATGAGGATCTGCACCACGTTTTTTTGCCGCTGGTTGCACCATAACGAACCTCGCTTATCGCTGTGGAGATTAACGCCTGAAAAGTGTCCGTGTTCCTGCCAGATGATTATTGGAGTGTACGCACAGCGGCTATCATTCCTTCAGTGTTGTAGGGTTTGGGTACGAATAAACTGCCTGTTGGCATTTCCTCGGTTTTGGGCGGATTGTGGCCGGTCACAATGATGATTTTAACTGGTGGCCATCTGTCGCTAACGGCCGCTGCTAATTTTAGACCGTCCATCGAACCAGGCATGTTGATGTCGGTGATAATTGTGTGGATATCTGTTCGGCTTTCGAGAACCGCAATCGCGTCGTCCGCGTTATAGGTAGCGATTACCTCAAACCCGGCATGCTCAAGCAACAATCTCAAATACTCGCTAACGAAGAATTCGTCCTCGACGGTTAAGATAACTGGCATTTATCGCCCCGCGGCCAATACAGTGGGACCATAAGTAATCTCTCTGCGCGCTCTAATGTTCCATCAATCGGCAGGGAGGGGCCGCGCATAACAATCCTGATAACCGACAGCAACATGCCGAACGCGCGCGGCACAGCAACAGGTTGCTGCACAGACGACTGCCGCTGCCGATTTGCTGCAGGGCCAGGGTGATGTCTTTGCGGGGCAGGCTTACGGCGAAGCGTCATCGCTGGCAGAACTCAACGGCTGGGCGCTGCGGTCTTATCGACCGACCGTCAGTGTGACGCTCCCTGTCTGGCTCACCCCTATCGCCTTTGCCGCCGCTGGCGACAAATCAATTTGCCTGCCGCGCACAAAGGGGCCGCGATCGTTGATGCGTACGGTGACACACCCGTTATGACAGACCTGAACAAGGGTGCCGAACGCCAACGTGCGGTGCGCCGCCGTCATTGCCGCGCAATTCAGCCGTTCACCGTTCGCGGTGAGTGATCCGCATAGACCGTCCGAACCGCCATATACGCTCGCCATTTCAGCGCTCACGTTGCCGATAGCGGCAAACAATAGTCCCGCGGAAAAAAGGAAGAGCGCCAGAAAACCTTTTACACCGGAGCGCGGAAAGATATCCATGTCATCCCCTGGTCACGTCCCAAACCTCCCAAGGCGTCAACGCTGGCCGGCGGCTTAAGGTTCAAACAAAAAGCCCGGTCAGCGTGCGGAGCGACGGCGACGGCTGACTGAGTGAACTGGACCGCTCCAAATAGAAAAGCCCGCGCTTTTACGACTTCATTTCCTCGCCGCAATACCCGGGACTAAAGGAGACTCACCCTGTCCTTTGATCTCTTTATGAATGATGTCTGTTCGAAGTGCCGCAAGCCTCTAAATCTCGGCGTGATCAAACCACATCCAACTCGCGCTGAACTCACAGTCCACAGCTTCGAATGCGCGAACTGCGACATCGTGAAGACCAAAGTGCTCTTTCGGAAGCCCAGTAAAGTCGCCGCCAGTGTGCTTTGGAACATCTCAACCCGTTGGCGAATCGTACCGCGCTTTATCATAGATAGGTGAACGCCATGTCTGCTGCACTGAATTGCCCGCATGTCGGTGCGGGAAAGAAATGCAAAATCGCAAGCCTCGACCAACTCCCTGGAAGAAGTGACGCATATGTCCGGATCTATAATTGTTCTGTCTGCCACCACGAGAGGCGGATTACTGTTTGGGCTACCGACAAAGTGGCTCAAAATCCGCTTCAGTTGGCGGCCGCACGTCATCTTTAGTACTTTCCCAGTTCGGGGGATAAACGATACGACCGCATTCACGGCGGTGCAGCGTGATGCCCTGCCGTGACTCAGCGAAGCCCTGGATCCGCTTTAGCTGCTGATACCCCGGTTCGGTAGCGGCTCGATGTTCAAGCCACCTGACCGCGATCCTCGCCCGAAATCTGGCTCATGGAAAAAGGCCGCACCGTTGCCGATGCGGTCCCTTGTTATCTGACTCGCCTACTTCTCACACCGCCTGCAACCGCGCCGAAGTCCTGGCGGATGGCGATGAACTCAACAAGGTGCTGCACCTTTTGAACAAACAATCGCAAGTCAGTTCGCCGCGCCGAGGGCGGTTGTTGCTGCTGGCTGTTTGTCGGCGCCGCTATAATTGGTCGCAAGAAACCGCAGGGCGTCGTCAACGAGCGTCTGTTGATCTTGTACGCCCCGCCGCGCCATTTCAATTATGCGCTTGGCAACCACTTCCCGCATCACGCGCGAGTACGCCGGCCGCGCGAAGCGACTGCCAGATTTTTGAATCTTGCCCCACGCTTCGTCGAGAGCTGATGCAAGTACCCGAATAGCCTCAGGATCAAATGCCGCTTCTCCCGGCCGAATGAACTTTAGAATCTCAACCATTTTGTCCCCCTTATTACCCAGTACGGGGGCACTATAGAAGGGCGGACAATCTCCAGGACGGCTCGGCGCAAACACGCTCCGGCCCAGCTATTCCACGAGGCTATCGAGCAGCCGCGTTATCGGAAAAAAGTAAATGGCTACGCCGATTGTAATCGTCATCAACCAGACGAGCGCTAGCTGCGCCCAGTCGGAAACTCGTCCCCACCTGGCCATAAGTGCCCCGCACGCCCACGGTCTGCCGACAAATCTGGCACGACCGCACTTCCTCCCGGCAATTAACTAATTGGGGTCAAAGACGGCAACCACGGGGCCGAAAAATGGCGGCGCTAAAAATCTTGATGCGGGCGGCGACACCACCGAGAACTGTAAGACGGAGCCTACGGTCGGCCGCGTTGCCGTTGAAGCTGATACCTCGCGTCGCTGGCCTCGGTCACCCAAACTCCACAATCCTTGCAGCCGTAAGTTTGCAGCTCACGAAACCCGGGGCTGCCGGGGATGGTTCGCGTAATGCCCATTGATCTCCCGCAGCTCGGGCACCAATGCGGGATGTTTGAGCGATCCCCCTCCATGACACCAACATGACGATGCGGCCGCGCGCTTGCGGTGATGGCGATCACAATCGACTAGAAGCTTGCTGCGCATCGTTTCTCCAAGCGCAAAGATCCGGCATTGGGGCATCGATCGTAAACCGGTTCTGATTCTCCAGAAGGAGTTCAGGACCTGCTGGAGGCCCGCTTGTGAAACGGGGCCAGCGGAAATAGCCAAACCCCGGCCAGTCCAAGGAAACCCACCAGCAGCCACTGCAGAGGCGCTGGAAATGGGCCTCAGGATATTGACCTCTTCAACCCACCAGACTTGGCCTCCGGCTTTCTGATCAGGTCCGGCCTTTAGTCGCTGTCGATTGGCCATATCCGGTCCTAGACCATGACGGAGTCGGGCCTCCACCCATTTTCAGACTTTAGGCCCCCAGCGCCAGTTGACCTGAAAGCCTCAATGCGTGTTGAATAAGAGTGATGCTCGGTTTCATGCCCCAGCCTTGCATTGCGCAATAACCGAAAATGTCGTTACGCGGCGTCTCCTTGCCATCTCTGTGCGGCTTTTTGTTATTTATTTTCGAGAATTGATGACAGATTAGACCGCGTCGTCACCCGAAGCAATCAATTTCGACGACAGCTCAACTGCAAATGACCTAGGCTGGCGATTTAGAGGAATGTTTATTCTATCGTCGTCGCGCATCGCGGCGTTTTTACATAGCCAAGCCCCTGAGGAAACAGATTTGCGCGGTAACACATTTGGATTGCGCGGCGACGCATCATTAGACCGCGCCGTTTTAGCGGTCGTCTCGCGTCCTCAATGACCTTTCACTATGCGAAATTTAATTTCAACGATGCCCAGTACAAAGACGCGACGCGGCAACATCGCAATGTCGAACGGGATCGGCGTCATGCTCACCGTCGCAACCAATTTTTGCTGTCTTTCATCCGATCTTTGCGACCCGCGACAATCGCATTGCTGCATGCGATGCCGCCGCCGACGAGAGCGTTACTCTGCCAGCTCGCCCTAATGATCGCCGAGGCAGGCCCTTTTGGTCTCGTCCGTAGTGCGATGGCGAAGCTGGGTCAAAAGGGGCGCTTTGATGAGGGCCAGCAGTAGCTTGCCCCCACGTCCGCGAGCCAAGGATGTGCCCGATATTGCGGAGGCACAAGTTTGACTATCGCGTCTTGGGCGAGCCGCTTTGGCAGCGGTTCAACGGCGGCGCGGAGGGGACACGCTGGTATTACGGCGCTTTGGCCGACGTGTTCTACCACACCATGCCCGGTCGCTTGTCGGACCGGCTCTCGCGGGCTGTGGCGGCTTTCTCGGTTTGAAGGCTTCGACCCGACCGCCGCCATTGTCGGTTCTCCGTCTTGCACAAATCGAGTATGCTTCGTTCTGGCGCGGGGCCGGGTCTGCAGCCCGTCACCGGACACCTACACCGCCGTCCGGTTTGCCCCGCGCTTTGGTCTCCAAGGCGGTGCGGCGGTGGCCCATGCCAAAACGGAAAGGAAAGATTCCGCGTATAACCGTTTGCGCGGTCAAACCATTTAGTTTGAGCGATGAGAATTGGCAGAAAGTTGATGCCGCATATGGTCAATCGATTCCGAGTGAAGCTCGGTCACAAATCGAATTGGCTACGACCGCATTTTTAAGAGTCGCCAACGCGGAGAAAAACACTGGGTTGATGGATGATGCTCTCCGGCGCGCCAGCCACCTGCGTGAATGCGCGTCGCAGTTGATCGATGCCATTGGTGATCGACCTATTGGAGACGTAATACGGGGGTACGTCGACGAGGCACTTGCAGACGAATATTGGCGACTGAAAGTTACAAAGAAGTTTGCTAAGCACCTTCCAACTCATCCCTACGTTAGCTGGGTTTCGCTTGAACTCGGGCGCTTCATGAACGCCTGTGACAATATGATTGATTTAGCTCCACGATACGACTTTTGGGCGGATGGTGGAGCATGGAAAAGATGGATTCGGCGGCTTTCAACGATATTTGATGCGCACGGTTTGCAGACTGGTGCGCGGAAAGACACTACGAAGAACAAAGCGAACAAAGCGTCGCCATTCGTCGAATTCGTATATTCACTCCAAGAACTTCTTCCGAGCGAATACATTCGAAGCCAACATTCAAGAGGGGCTTTGGCTACGGCAATAGGTAAGGCGCGCGGCGGATCAAAGGCTCCGGCAAAAAAAAAGAAAGCTCCTGCGAGATCGCCGGGTCGCAAAGCATCCACGTCATAGCTTCAATAAAACCCGCAACGTATTTGGTTTGTGGGCTACCGCTAATGCTCGCCGAAACACGGCGTCATTCAATAAGCGGTAGACCATGATCAAAATTTCCACTGCCGAACTGCAGCGACAGGCTCTTCAGAGAGCGATGAGCGTGCCGGAATTCTGCCAGCGATATGGCCCCGGTCGAACAACGGCTTACCAAGAAATTCAGGCAGGCCGGTTGCGCGCGCGAAAGGTGGGGCGGCGAACGATTATTAGCCAAGACGACGCTGAAGACTGGCTACGCACGCTGCCAACAGCATCCACTTCAGCGACTGCGAAATGATCACCAGAAAAAGCCCCGGCGCTGCGGCGGCGCGCGGGGCTTCTGAAATTGACATCCCTGGCCGGCATGTCGTTTCAATTATTAGTCGCCAACGGCAGTTTTCGCAACATTCAAATGCGGTCCAATCAATCGGTTCGCCCGTTTTCCAAACGGACCACGCCTACCAATGCGCTCAGATTTATCTGCCTAAAAAACGGCGCGGGATCTCCTTAGCAGACGCCCGCGTAGTCGCCAGGCTTCAATGCCGGCGATCCGAGGGTTGCGGAATCCCAAGCGAGCGTTCGCTTCGGAATGACCCGCACCGGACGCGGCGGCAGCCCGGAATTGCAATCACACGCGGAAAATTCAAAGGGATGGAATTGGCACGCATGGCCGACACAGTGAGCACGCGCCATGAGTAGAAAGCGGGATTCCTCGAAGGCGCTACGCCACGTTCGATTATACCATTGGATGCTCCGTAGCGAAGCATGGCAGAGTCTGGGCGCGCTGGCCCGCGCGTTATACGTTGAGTTGTCGAGCCGCCACTACGGTGCAAACAACGGCGATATTATTTTTTCGGTTCGCCAAGCCGCCAGAGCGCTGCATGTGAGTAAGGATACTGCAGCTAGGGGATTGGAAGAGCTCCAGGCACGCGGCTTTATAGCTGTGCGACGAAAAGGAGGATTCAATCTCAAAGAGCAGAAAGGCCAAGCCACTGAATGGCGACTAACCGAGGTCGCCTGTGGAACCGCTGTAGATGGTACGAAGGAATTTATGAAATGGTCCAAAGGCAACGATTTCCCGGTCGAACGCGGGCCAAAGCCCGACAGGAAGCGAAAGGCAACGTGGATAGAACAAGGCGCAGATAAAACGCCTATCCCCCTGGCAAACTATAAGCGTCCGACCAGAGGGACCGTCGACCGAAAAAATCGGCCGTTTGAGTCTCACCGCAAGGACCAGAACGTTGCGCCGGCGCAACAGCAGTCTCACCACAAGGACCGGTCGGTCCCCATAGTCGGACTTGGAGTCTCGCCGGAGGGACCGTGTTCTAAATCTGCAGCCGCGAAGCAAGCTCTCGATCCTAAGGTGCGAGAGCAATCGGGGGCGGCGTGATGATCCGACGACCAGAGAGGACCTCCGCCGTACTATTTACGAAAGCGAAGCTTCGTCGCGCGATTGACGTTGCGCGCGAGAAGGGCTTTCGAGTGTTGGCAAGGCCGGATGGAACGTTGGTTTTCGAAAGGGACAGCAATCCACAGGGGGCGGACAAGCCACTTGAACAGGAGGAGGAGATCGTCCTGTGATGGAGCTTATGCCCCGCCCACGGCCGCAGCACCTGCAACGGGAAGTCACTCGGCATGGCAAAGCCGTGTGGTACATCCGCGTCGGCAAGGGGCCTCGAGTACGGGTGAGGGCGGAGTTTGGCACCACGGAATTCAACCTCGAGTACCAGGCGGCCGTCGTCGGTAAACCGAGATCGGCGAAAGGGCCGTCCGAAGGCACGCTGGCTTGGCTGCTCGAGCGATACCGGGAAACCACAGTCTGGGGTGACCTGTCCATCGCCACCCGCCGCCAGCGCGAGAATATCTTCGTCCACGTCCTCGAGACTGCCGGCGTTCAGCCGTTCGCAAGAGTCTCGAGCGCGACTATTACCGCCGGACGCGATCGGCGCATCGATACGCCAGCCCAGGCCCGCAACTTCCTGGACGCTATGCGCGGCCTCTACCGCTGGGCGCTAAAGGCCAAGCTGGTCAAGGTTGACCCAACCGCCGGCATCGAAAACCCCGCACGTCTGGCGGGCGATGGCTTCATTCCTTGGACCGAGGAGCACATCGCGGCCTACGAGGCACGCTGGCCGATCGGGACGCGCCAGCGAGTGTGGCTGGACGTCTTGGCCTACACCGGCCTGCGCCGCGGCGACGCCGTGCGCTTGGGGCGACAGCACATCCGCAATGGCATAGCCACGATCAAGACCGAAAAGACCGGGATGGAAGTCACGCTGCCCATCCTGCCGGTCCTAGCCGGCACACTCGAGCGCGGGCCGTGTGGAGATCTGACCTTTATCGCCGGATTTAGCGGCAAGCCGCTGGCAAAGGAATCGTTCGGCAACGAATTCCGCAAAGCCTGCCATGCCGCACGAGTGCCTGGCTCCGCCCACGGCGTTCGTAAGATCGCGGCTACTCGAGCAGCCAATGCCGGCGCGACCGTCGCGCAACTCGAGGCAATTTTCGGATGGCAGGGCGGTACGATGGCGTCGCTTTATACTCGAGCGGCCGACCGGCGCCGGCTGGCGATCGAGGCGATGCACAAGCTCGGGAACGATCCAGCAACATCTATTCCCGCACCTTTGCATCCGGTGCGGGCGGCAGGACCAAAAGACAAATGAAAACAACGGCGAATTTTAGCAGTGGTGCGGCCGAGAGGACTCGAACCTCCACGGGTTGCCCCGCTAGCACCTCAAGCTAGTGCGTCTACCAATTCCGCCACGGCCGCATGTGGGGTGGGCGTGCCAGAAATGGCGCGCGACCGCGCCGATGTAACAGCTAGCCTCCCCCCGGACAAGCCCGGCCGCCCCATATATGCGGGGATGGCGAGACCGAAGCGAACGGCGGCGGACTTAAAGCGGCTCGGGCGAGCGCGGCAGCAATTCCTTGACTTCGACGGCGATACGATTGCCGCTGACGATCACCGTGCCTTTCGCCACCGGCATGTTGTTGGCGAGAATGCGGACCTCGTCCTCCTCGGAGGAATCGAGCTCTATGATGGCGCCGCGGCCGAGGCGGAGAACCTGGTGGATCGGCATCGAGGTTCTACCCACACAACGGCGATATCGATCGAGAGATTATCCAGGGTCGCCAAGTGACCTCACGCGGCTTTATTGTGTGTGTGGCTATGTATCACCGCGGCATGGTTACGGGGTCGTTAACACGCGCGACGATCTGACGATCGGCCTTCTTCCGGCCGCCGGCGCGCCGCCGGTCGAATGGCGCGTGAGCGGCCGCCTGGTCGACTACGACGACGCGCTCGCCGCGATGGCCCAGCGTGCGGCCGCTATTGCGCGCGGCGAGGCGCGCGAGCTCGTTTGGCTGTTGGAGCACCCTCCCCTTTACACGTCCGGCACATCCGCCCGGCCGCAGGAGTTGATCGAGGCGCGTTTTCCCGTCTACAGCGCCGGCCGCGGCGGCCAATTCACCTATCACGGTCCCGGCCAGCGCGTCGGCTACGTGATGCTCGATCTCAAGCGGCGCGCGCCCGATGTGCGCCGCTTCGTCGCCACCATCGAGGAATGGATCATCCGCACGCTTGCCGCCTTCGACATCCATGGCGAGCGCCGCGAAGACCGCATCGGGGTTTGGGTGCGACGTCGTGACAAAGGCGAAGGCGCCGAGGACAAGATTGCCGCGATCGGCATCCGCGTGCAGCATTGGGTGACGTTGCACGGCTTTTCGCTCAACGTCGCACCCGATCTGTCGCACTTCTCCGGCATCGTTCCGTGCGGCGTCTCTGAACAGAAATTCGGCGTCACGTCTCTGGCCGATCTCGGCCGGCCGGTTGCGATGATGGACGTTGACCGGGCGCTGCGGGCTGCGTTCGAACCGCTGCTCGGCGCCACGGTGGACGCTCAAGAGCCGGCCAGCACCGAGAACAGATCGCCGGGCCGGCGCAACGCCAAGTCCACCGCACCCGCCTCGCGCTGATCGATCGCGGTCACTTGCGCGCCGGGCGGACCGTCCCGGCACAGTTCGATCATGGTGAGAACGACTTCCTCGGAGCCGGCGAGCACCGCTTCCACCGAGCCGTTGCGGCAATTGCGGATCCAGCCTTCGACGCCGAGTTCGAGCGCCGTCACTTCGGCCCAGGCGCGGTAGCCGACGCCCTGCACCCGGCCGCGGATCATGACCGCAAAGATCACGTCCATCTGAATTCCTTGTGGGAACGCCG
>Ga0209006_10002745_pt1 | contig 16014 bp, 12 predicted proteins | sample JacPin_JW_Ref_O2_FD_188567 | JGI IMG/M metagenome (GOLD analysis project Ga0209006, IMG submission 188567) | Forest soil microbial communities from Algoma, Ontario, Canada - Jack Pine, Ontario site 1_JW_Ref_O2 (SPAdes) (version 2) | ecosystem: Environmental > Terrestrial > Soil > Boreal... | reverse complement strand
CGCTGATCATGGCTACGGTCTGGCTATACGGTCAATGCAATGTCTTCGTACGTAACCGGGAACAGCTCGCCATGCCCCCAGTTTCGCTCGCTCTCAATGGGCGTGCCGTCGACCGGCTGACGAAACTTATCAGCGGGTGGGCGATCGGCGGGCTTGGGCAGATAAGCGTTCACCCCTCGTCGTAAAGCGGTCGGCAGCCTCTAGCGGTTTAGCAATTGCGAGAGCCGGAGTTGCGATTTTATCATCGATCCGTATTTTTGAATCGTGGTAACGCGCCGACCATATTTCCCGACCGTATTCGCTACTGATGGTCCAGGTGTCGCTCGGCGACCGTGGCGAGGTAGGAGCGACGCGACGGTTGTAATCGGTTTTCAACGCCAATTGAGTCCGCTCCGGGTCAATCGCGACTGGGTCGTCGCTACTGCGCCTCGCCTTGAAGGTTTAATGCGCGCTGCAAATGGTCTTCAATTTTCGGCAGGGTCTGCTTAGCAAAGTCCTTAAGATCGGGATCCGCACCGCTCGCAATCTCATACTTATAGAGGGATGCATTGGCGTTTTGATATTTGACCTGCCCTATCACGTAGTCAGTATCAAACGCCTTGCCACCTTGATGCTCAAGCGTCGAAATCATCGTGGAATAGGCGGCTTTCAAGAGCGTCGGCGGAGGTACCGCCGGCTTCTTCTTAAGAATCGCATCTAATGCGCTGTTCACGGCGACGTGGGAACTCACCATGAGTTGCGCGTAGTCGCGAATGGCTTGGGTTGTGGCTTTGGTCACGGCAAGGTTGCCGGAATCGACTTGGAACGGGGTTCCTAGCGATGTCTGCGTGACGAAATACGTGTCGACCGGCCCCAGCGCTTCAGTCGACGACTGACTCTGGGCGCTCGCTAACAGTCCAATACACATGAGAGGGAGGCACACAATGACGAGTTTCGCCGCGTAAAGTACCTTCATATTGGTTCCTCCCGAGCTCCGTTTCTCTAAGCGTTCCGCAAGTTCGAAACGAGGCCGTTCGTGTCGCATGTGAACTGGCAAGTACCCATGATTCAACACAGCAGAATTATCGAGCAGCGTTGTGGCGGTCTTGCGTTTGCCAAATAACGCCACACCGAACTCGAGAATGATCCCGAATCACCGTTGCATGAAGCCGTCGGTGAGCGTCTGCATGAAGTTTACCAGCGCGTTTTCTTCCTCGTCCGAAAGCCCGAGTCGTCCGACGAACTTCGTGTTCATGTTATCGGTGGACTCTGGCGCTGGCCAGCACGCGCTGCCCTCGCCGGCGTCGTTAGTTCCACAGCGCCGCAGGACGTCGCGCGTATTGTAGAAATGGACGATTGACTTAAGGCTCTTGAAGTAACCATTGTGTCCGTAGGCTTTGACGAAACCTGCATTGGGTCGCTTATCCACATTGCGCAGTGTTGGGACCTGAAATCTCCCCATGTTCTCAGCGGCCAGCGGGCGCCATCGTGCGTCAACTGCAGAAGGGTGGCTGAGCAGGTTGTGTCCGGTAAGGAAACCGCCGACGCCGGGATCGACATATCCTGATCCAGCGGGGTTGGCAGCATAGCCTCGCGCGTCGGGTTGTTGCTCGTCATAGTAAGGAAGCATCGGATTTGCGGGCGTTCCGATATTGCTTGCGGTAAAGTCTGTGAATAGCGGATCTTCGCCGGGGCCGCCGTCGCGGTGACAATTGTTGCATTGCGCCTTGCCGCGAAATAGGGCGTAGCCTGACTGCTCCTGCGGGGTGAATTGGGCTTTACCCGCCAGAACCGCATCGAACTTAGAGGTTAAAGGTGTCACCTCAGCGGAGGCCTCGTAGCCAGCAATAGACTGCGCCATCTGATCGAAGGTTGCGGCAGCACGGCCGCGATCCAACTCCGTGAGATGGACCGGCATCGGATCGTTAGCGGGAGGTGGGCCGGGCTGATTACACACTTGCTCCACATCGCCAGGCCAGGCGATGGCAAATGCCTGTGCGCCCCATTTCCTTTCGAAGAGGGCACGATAGGGGCGCTGCGACGCGCGGTACACGGCGCAAGCGATATCGGGCAGCCCCATTTCGACGGGGTTGGTCGGCGGCCCCTCTGCTTGCTCGGCCGCGGGGTTGCCCAAGCGACGGCCGGTAGCACGCATGTCCCAGAAATTGCCGCCTACGAGATCACCTTGGCCCGGATTGTAATGCAGAACGGGCGAGAGCGCGGCGTAGGCGTGTGTCTGCGGTTTGCGATTGCTAAAACGCGCGCGCACTGAACCCGGATAGGAGCCAGTCGTGCGGTTGAGCTCAGATACAGGCCCGGCGAAGCCCATCTCCGGCATATGGCAGAAAGCACAGGCTTCATTGCGGTTCACGGAGAGCTGTTTGTCATAGAGCATCGATTTGCCAAGTAGCTCGACCTGTTGCACCTCGTTATCGGGCGGTGCTGTCAGCCGCTCGAAGGTTTGTGTCTCGATGCGGTCGATCTCCGCCTCGACGTCTGCAATTTCCTTTAAGGCAGCGGGAGAAAGCGCCACGTATGGCCCTTGGGCCCACACGGCAGTTCCGGCAACGAGGCATATTGCAAATGCGGCAATCCTGGCGCTCATCAGGCGCGTCCCTCACATAGCATTGTTCCGCAAATAGGTCCCATTCCCGAGACTCTTTCAAGCCAACCAGTCCTTATCCCTCAACAAATAGTAGTACTAAGCCGACGCGGCCCGCGAACTTTACAATCTGACCAAAGAGCTCAGCAATTGGTCTGTGGTTTTATGATTGTGGAGCCGCTCAATACAGCGCCTTATACAAACGGTCGTCATAGGGGGCGCCGATAAACGGCATGATTTTTTTGCGAAAGTCACGCGTATGCGCTGCCGCGGCATGCGCCTCGAACGCACTTTTGTTCGCCCACCCTTCGATGACGGCTGCGCGAACGCGGATCGGGCACAAGGGCAGTCTTCGAAGGAGCGCTCGCGGAACTTGGTCTCAAAGCTGCACTGCGCATCGCCCTGGAGTTACCTTCAAACGAAGCGGTACGCTCGGCTGCCGAGGCTGGTCTGGGAGCCGTTGTTATTTCAGCATCGGTCGCGGCCCCAGCCTTGAAGCTGGCCTTCTGCAGCAGATCGACTTTCGCGTGCCCGAACGTGAGTTCTATGTACTGACGCATCGAGAACGCCATCCCAGCAAAGCCGCAAGGGCGTTTCTCGAAATGCTTAGCGGCTTGCCAACAGCAAAACGAAGTCTCAAGCATCCCAGGCGGAGTTCAGAATAATCTTGCAAAAATCCGCGCGCTCGAACTGTGGATTTTTTAAAGCCAGCACGTCGTCATTGACGGTGCCGAATGTGCTATCCGGACGATGAGCCATTCCGTGATAGAAGGCGTCGATAATGCTGTCCTTGAAGTGATTGCCGCGGGGATGCGCGGCCACCACGGCGAGCCTGTCCTGATCCCTAAACTCCTTGTAGGCGATCCCGAGCACGTCCATCTCGACGCCAGCCGTCACGAGTGTCACCACCGCTTTCTTGTGCTCGGGAATTCCAGGCGTGGTGTGTAATGCTATCGCATCCCAGACCATCTCAATGGATGACTCCGGAACCCCGTACTTGCGCAGGAAATCGCGCGCCGCATTGGCACCATCTACCTCAAAACGCAGCATTGAATTCCGATACTGATCGGTCAGGCCAATGTCGTGAAACATTGCGCCGACATAAAGTAGCTCGGGGTCGTAATCCAGACCTTTGCGCTGACCGGTCAACGCGCCGAACAAGAATACCCGTCTGGAATGGTGATAGAGAAGGTCCGGCTCCCTTTCGCGAATCAGTTCCGTCAACTCTTTCGCCATCTTGCTGTCGGGAATTTTGATGCCCGCTATCATTTTCGACATAGCGCTACCCTCGGCGATTTGGAGGCAGTCCCGTTTGATCGAAAGCTACTTCCCTACTGGATGGCCTACGGCCCAGACATAAGCGGCGACGGCGGCGACATCGGAATCGGACAGCGGCGCGCCACCGCGCGCCGGCATTGGGACGGAAAAATGCTTTGGCTTCTGCACACCGTCTGTAATTGTCCGCGCGATCCCTGACAGGCTACCGTCGCTATCCAACCATTTGCCAGTGTCGAGCGCCGGTGCCTGCGGCGAACCTTTTGCATCGTAGCCATGACAGCCGAGGCAGGTTCCGCCCGCAGCCTCGCCATTGAAGATGCGCCCGCCCAAGAGGACTTGATCTGATGTGGCACCAGGCGGGACGGACAGCGACGCCAAGCGTCCGGCTTCGGGATGGATGCCCTCGGGCGGTCCAGGTTCGCCAGAGATCGTAGCCGTAGTCTTCGGCGATGGTGCTGCGGTTACTTCAGCATTAGGATCACCGTGATAGGTGACGCGCCAGATGCGTCCGTGCCAATCGTCCGAGATATAGAGTGCGCCATCAGGTCCCATCGCTAGTCCCGATGGCCGGTGCGCGGCTTGGCCGGGCTGCTTCACCGCACCGGCGAATCCATCGGCAAAAACGACGAATGGCCCCGAAGCTTTGCCATCTTTGAGGGGCTGGAACACAACATTGTAGCCGCCCTGCGGGTCCGGAGATCGATTCCACGAGCCATGGAAGGCGACAAAGGCACCGCCTTGATAGGCAGCGGGAAAGGCGCTACCGGAATAGATCAAGAGGTCGTTCGGCGCCCAATGTCCTGGAAAGGAAGCGACCGGAGCTTTCTTGTTCGCACAGTCACCCACCTTCGTACCGTCGCCGCCATATTCCGGCGCCAGCACCAGCTTATTTTGAATGCCATCATAATAGCATTCCGGCCAACCGTAGTCGGCACCTTTTTCCAGTTGCACGATTTCCTCGGCCGGGAGCTGCGCGCTCTGATCGGCCGTGAAGAGGCTCGGCCAATTCTGCGAAAGCTGGTCGCGGCCGTGCATGGTGGCGAACAAGCGCCCGGCGGCATCGAATGCAAATCCCTCGCCGTTGCGCAGTCCGGTCACGTAGCGTTCCCGTGGCGAAAAATGCTGGTCCTCTTTGTTTGCATCATAGAGCCAGATGCCGGCACGAGTCTGTAACTCTATGCAAGGCTGGTAGCCCGGCGAATTGGCGATACGATTTTCCTTCTGGCACGAATTGGTTGCTGAGCCGAGATCGACGAACAAATCGCCATAGTCACTGATGATGAACGGGTGCATGGGATGATCGCCGGTAAGCGGCAGACCGGAAACAACCAGACGTGGAGGACCGCTCGGTACTGTGACGTTCGCCGGCAATGGATAACGGATGATCTTATCATTTTGCTCGGCGAACAGGGCGCGACCATGGATACGGATACCGGTACCGCCGGCTGAACCCTGCGCAACACCATCACCGAACCGCTCGATCATGTCGGCGTGGCCAGCGCCCTTGGTATCCTTGAGCGCGACGAGAAAACCACCGTCTGGCGGCTTGTCGTTTTGAAAATAACCTCCACTCCAGGTGTTGAGGTAGAGCACGGCATTGGGACCGAACGCCATTTGGCGTGCGTGACCAAGATTGTCGGCAAAAATCGTGGCGCAGAAGCCAGGTGGGAGCGTGATTCCGACATTGTCACGTCCACAACTATCCGTCTGCGCAGAAACGAGTGGCGCTGATGCTACTAACATCAAGCTGGCGAGAAGACAGGCCGCCGAAAAACCGGCGGCACCACCGCGCTGCGCCGCCTGAAAACTCGCTCCGTTGACCATTGACATGCTCCGCTCCTAGCAAGCACTCAACAAGATTGGAGGCAGGGGAGATTCACATTGTCAGCAAGCGCGCCGGCGAAGGTCATAACCGCTACAATTGCCGCATAAACTCAACAAGATTGCGCTTTTCCTCGGGAGTGAGTTTGAGTTCCAGGACCAGATTGAAGAACTCCACAGTGTCTTCCAGTGTCAAAAGCCTACCGTCATGGAAATACGGCGGGCTGTCCTTGATACCGCGCAGCGTAAACGCCTTAATCGGTCCGTCGCCTGCTTCGTTTTTCAGGAAGCGCTCGACGTGGAGGTCGTGCATCTGGTTATCGAGATACATCGGTGCAGGATGGCACGACGAACATTGCGCTTTGCCAAAGAACAGTTTCTCGCCCGCGAGTTCGGCAGCCGTAGCCTTCGCCGGGTCGAGCCTGCCGGTTACGGTCAGTTTCGGTGCCGGAGGAAAGTCGAGCATATTCTGCATCTGTGCCATGTTGGTCACTTGGATGCGGTCCAGAATGTTCATGCCTTTCTTGAGGGCGTGAATCATATCGCCATTGAAATAGGCGCTGCGCTGCTCAAACTCGGTAAAGTCCTCGACCGAACGTAAGCTCCGCTTAGACCCATGGATCTGTTGATTAAACATGCCGCGGAGACTGACGGTATCCAGTCGTATGCGCCGCTGCTCTGGCCTCTGGTCTGGAGTAATATGGAACGCACCGCTGGTGTGGCCATTCGTATGACAATCAAAGCAGGTCACGCCCAGGCTGGGCTGAGCCGTCTTTCGATCGCCAGTCGGGTTAAATTCCTCTTGTGGGAATGGCGTCACCAGCAAGCGCAGGCCATCGAGCTGCACGGCTGTCAAAATGTCCACGAACAGGCGGTAATAGTTGTTGATCGAGACTACTTCGCCGCGTGAGACGTCGCCCAGTTCGGGTCTGCTTTGCAGATACATCGCTGGCGGAAACTCCGGCAAAAATGCCTCGGGCAGATCGAAGTCGACGTCGTACCGCTCCAGCCGCGGAAACATTCTAGTCTGCATCTGGGGGAAGACTTGACCGCCTAGGCCGCCGCCTTGGGAGGCGTGCGGGAGTGCCTTGTAGGGGAAGATGTCCCGCGCGCGAATCTCGTCCGGGCTTAACGCGGCCAGCGCTTCCCATGTCACCGCAGCAGGCAATTTCGCGGTCGGACCCACCGGGAGGGGTTTGCCGCGTGACATGGTGACGGCCGGGTCGAGCTTCGGTTCAAGATTGTAGCGGCTTTCGAGAAGCCTGCGCTGGGTCGCCATGACCCCCGCCTTGTTGGCGACGCCGGCCCTGTAGAAGTCGTCAAACGTCATCCCCGGTCTCGTCGCGCCGAGGCCGTCGCGGTAGAAATCGAAACCGGGCATCGTTCCGTGATCTGTTTGATTAGTCAAAGCCTCCGACGATGGCTCCGCATTGCTTGGGTTGAACACCTCGGAGAGGTCGTGGGCCGTCTTCTTCTGTTCCGGCCGCTCTATTGGAACTTCCTTAGGGCTCTGCGCCTGTGCGATAGCGTCGCTGGGCTGTTGCGATCTCGCACCCTCGGGGACGGTAAGGCTGAAAATACCCAGGATCAGACCAGCAACAGGCGGGACTACTCTCAGGTAATGTGGCATCACAAACCTCCATCGGATGGCTTGTTGCAGCACGCTCCACAGCACTTAAGGAATAACCAACGGGAATAGCCAGCGGCGGAACGCTTCGGAGTGGGTTTTGTTCCCTGGGTGCAGGCCGACGCCACCACGGATCCGATCGAGCGCAATTACATCAGCCGAGAGCGTGCCGACGCCTGCCAGTTTTGCCGCAGATTGCAAAGGGCACGGCGTGACTACGTGACTATGGAGAGTTGGATCATACGTTTTCCTATTCACGCCTTTGGGTCGAAACCTCAAAGTTCCCTATGCATCGAATTCGTCGATTACTCCCAAGCACGAAAGCATGCGCATTCCCAAAGACATCTAATTTTGATGCATCCCATCTAACAAGCAGTGTAAGCCACCAATCAAATAAGAGCGTATTTCAGTTTCTTGGTAGACCTGTCCAAAAATTTAGTTGCGAAGGGCAACCATCCGATCCATTTCCATGTCAGAATTCAAACGGCGGTTTGAAGTTACGATGGGACTGATGGCGCCGGAATGGATCAGCCTTACCAATCCGCGCCGTCAGGTTTCCCGAAGCAGCACATTGCAACGCCGCGGCGCGGAAGAAACTAACCCACTTGCCGGTGACTTCTCTGGTGGTGCTCGGAGGCCATCGGTCCGTATTGGAGAGTGACCATGATCCTCACAGTCATCGTGGTGACAGGCTTGGTGTTCACCGGCGTCGGTGCCGCTATCGGGTACGTCCTCGGCTTCATCGAGGCCGAGAACCATTACAGAATCAAATGTGGGGGGAAGCGATGAGTACGTCATCAGCGTCGCTCTACTCTGGAGCGTGATTGATCTGTTTATCTATCGCGTGTTGCGCCGCGGGCGCAGCGCCAACGATTTATGTCAACTTGCCAGCGATTGAAAGCTTCCGGCTGGAGCGGCATCGAGCTCGGACCAGTCGAGCTCCTCCTGAATGCGGTGAAAGGCTTCTTCCCCGATGTCGCCCCGCGCGCGCATGCGTTGCAGTGCCGCGCGTTGGGCGGCGATCGCGCGTAGTCGCAGTTCGTCGTATTTCGTGGCAGCCTGCGGCTCGCTCTGGTCTTCGGCAACCTTGCGGGCGGCCGCGTATTTCTCGCGCGCCATCATCGCGGCGGGTGATGTCTCACCGTCGAGGCTGTCGAGCGCCGCCTGCATGACGGCGACGCGCGCGCGGGAGAGTTCACGTTCGACGGCACCATCATCACCGAAACGGAGCAATCTCGTTAACGGCAGTAGCGTAAAGCCCTGGATCACGAGCGTCCCGAGAACTACGCAGAATGCACACAGGACAATCAGGTCGCGCCCAGGAAATTGCTGCGGCAATGCAAAAGCGGTCGCCAGCGTAATAAGGCCGCGCATGCCGCTCCAGCCCAGGACAATGGCGCCGCGTGGATCCCTTGAAGCGAGCCGGTCGGCGAGGCCGGGATCCCAGCGCCGGATCGTAGCAACGATCGTTCTGTACACCACGAGCCAGGCAATGCGAACCAAGATCACGACGGCAAGCACACTCAGTCCGAACACAAGCGAGCCCCAGCGCTGCTCCTCTGACAGGCGCTCAATGATTGGGCGGAATTGTAATCCCATCAGCACGAACGCCAGCACATTCACGACGAAAACCGCAGTCTCCCAAACAGAATAGGAGCTGATGCGGAGCCGCGGGCCCAACCTCCCGGGAGCCGATTGAGCCAATGTCATGGCGTAGATCACGACCGTGATGATCGGTGAAAGCCCCAGGCGTTCAGACAGAAGCCACACCCCGAAGGTCCCAACGAATTGTAGAACGGTGCTGCTGGCGGGATCGCGGACAAACGCTCCAGCGACTAGGTACAGTCGTGCGAACGCATAGCCCGCGACCGCGCCCCCCACAGCCGCGAGCACGAGCATCGGCGCGTCGGAGGCAAGACTGAATGAACCTGCGGCTGTCAGAACGGCGGCGCGGTAGATCAACAGCGCGGTCGCGTCGTTGAGCATACTCTCCCCCTGCAACACCAGCCCGATCCGCTGCGGAATCCGCAGATGCCGTAGCACCTCATTAGCCGCGACCGCATCGGGCGGAGCCACGATGGCACCAAGGGCGATCGCCGCCGCGATCGGCAAACCGGCAAAGCGCCATCCCAGGAACGCGATCGCCGCGGTAGTCAGCACGACTGCGACCACCGCCATTGAGGCAACCGGAATGGCATTGTCGCGCAGACCGCGCGGCGACGTGTCGAACGCAGCGTCGAGAAGCGCCGGGGCCACGAACAGCGCCAATGCAAGGTCAGGCTCGATTCGGATTTGCGGGGCGAACGGCAAGAAGGCTAACGCGGCACCGGCGATGGCGAGCAAGGACGGATAGGGTACAGCCAGCCGTTCGGCCAAATTGGTCAGAACGACAGCGGCGAGCAGCAATACCAGAACCCATTCGAGCATCAACATGGGTCCATGATACGCGCACGAGGCTAGTCTAAAGCAAGACCATTTGCAGGCGATATTTTTGAACAATTGAGCGCTACGCAATACCTTCGCAAAGACGCCTCAGACATGGCTTAGACTCAGTTGAAGCTCAGGCCCCTGAGCGTTTCTGCTCCTTTGGTCGGATTACCGGCAGCGCCATACCTGGGTGAACACTTATTTTACGTGTAACGTTCGTCGCTTTGACGGGTCGCGCCCTATTTCTACTCATCGACAAATTCTCAACCGACGTCTTGTGCGAGAAGGCGGGGGCCGACGTGATTCGGATCACACATGGGCCTGCAACTATCTGATGCCACGACAAATCGACGTTCCTGATCGTTCCCAACATCAAACAATATTGGAAATTTCGCCTTTCGGTGAACAACTTTGGTTGGTCGCTGGAGAAAAGAGGAGTTAGGTTATGAAAGCCCAAGTTTACAGCAAAATTCTTGCAATCGCCGCCGCCGCAATGATTGGAATCGCCGCGACTGGTGGCGCTGTACAAGCGCGTGGCGGCGGTCACATGGGCGGCGGGTTCCGCGGAGGCGCGCCATACATGGGTGGCACGGTATCAACGCCGCCGATCTTCAATCCGTCTAGTGGATACACCGTACCGACCTCCCCCGAGGCTCCGGTCTCGCCGGCAAGTCCCGGATCGCTGTTTCACTAATATCACGATGCAGGCGGCCGGGATCGAACCGGCCGCGTGTCCCTTCACCAAGAGCGTATTTTGCCGACCGATAGCAGGCTACATATCACGGTCGCTTCAGACGACTTCGAACATGTCGGATCAAATCGTTCTGGCACTGATCGCAGGCATCGTCGGCCGCCGGTGACGTCACCCCCGCCACTTCAAGGATCGTCGGATAGCCAAAGACTTACCGCCGGCATGATGGTCGTCGCACCGGCTCACAAATGCAGCGCTGCCGCTAAGCGATAAGCACTCCATCACCTTCACGTTGGCGATAAGAGTGCGGAGCCCATTACATTAGTTTTCGACACGATAGCTATTGTCGCAGGGCTCGCTTGGCAGGTAGCACATGTAGTGCTCGCCTGAACCAAACACCGGAGCCGGCGTCGCCGGCGGATATATTGAGCTGTCCGGCAACGTTTTCGTCCCGGTTTCAGCGGCGCGCGCGACGTCGATGTGAGCGGCGACCGGAACAATCAACAGTGAGCCAACGAAAAGCAGTGCTTTGAACGACATGATCACCTCCACTACTGCCAACAGCCAGCCCCTTGATACACAGTTTTCACCACGGCCAATCTGGTTTGCCGCCTACGGACGCCACTAGGCACTTCAAATTCTCGTTCAGCCATCGATCCGGGGCTCCGCGCGTCGAGGTACGTCCACCCCTAAACAACGGAAAATACGACTCTCATGCCTACTTGAAGCGCGATAAGAGCGCCGCCTAATCCCCTACCCTAAAGCTCCTTGCATGTTGCTTCGTGGACGCCCACGCTACGCCGATTGCGGACCATCTCAATTGGCGCGCATCCACGCACGACAACAGCGAATAGCACGGCGCTTAAGCTCCGATTTAGAGGACTGATAATGTTTTAAGATTGCTAGACAGAGCTTCGGGAGCACGTTTCAGTCGCGGCAAGTTCACGCCGCGGCCTATCCTCTAATTTCAAGGTTGGCTATCTTCCTGACGCCGCATAACAAAGTCAGTACCGACTGAGGGCCGCACAACCCGACAACGCTCTACGGAGCACGGCTGGAACAAAGTCGGCGTCCTGGCGTTCCGTTTGCGCAAATTCGCTGAATTGCTAACGCGATCCGAGGGGCGCGTGCGCTCGAACCAATCGGGTCTGCGTTCGGCGGAGACGCCCACTGCATCTGCCTTGGTACCGCCTGAAGTATCTTCGTTGCGACGACGCGCCGTCAACAAGATGCGTCATCAGCACCTGCAACGCGCGCTAAGCCGCCGCCGAGCGTCAAGCCAAACGGGCAAGGGGGCCGTCACACTAAGAAAGGAAAGATTATGTCCAAGATTATCTGCGTGCTATATCCCGATCCTATCGATGGCTATCCACGATCCTACGTCCGCGACGACTTGCCAAAGTTGACGAATTATCCTGGCGGCCAGATCCTGCCGACCCCAAAGGAGATCGATTTCGTTCCTGGTCAACTGCTCGGCAGCGTGTCCGGCGAACTTGGCTTGCGCAAATTCATCGAGAGCCGCGGGGGTGAGTTGATTGTGACCGCTGATAAGGACGGCCCCAACTCCGTTTTTGAACGAGAGCTTTCCGATGCGGAAATTGTCATATCTCAACCATTCTGGCCCGCGTATCTGACGGCAGAGCGCATCGCCAAGGCGCCTAAACTGAAACTTGCGGTCACCGCCGGTATTGGGTCAGACCACGTCGATTTGCAGGCTGCCATCGACCGCAACATCACCGTGGCCGAAGTTACTTTTTCCAACTCGATAAGCGTCGCTGAGCATGTGGTAATGATGGTTCTCGGTTTAGTAAGAAATTACATTCCGTCCCATCAGTGGGTCGTAAAAGGCGGTTGGAATATCGCTGATTGCGTTATGCGCTCTTACGACGTCGAAGGGATGCACGTCGGCACGGTCGCTGCCGGCCGTATCGGGCAGGCGGTCCTGCGTCGCCTCAAGCCTTTCGACATGCACCTACATTACACAGACCGGCATCGTCTGCCGAAAGCCCTTGAAAAAGAGCTCGGCCTCACGTTTCACGAGACAGCTGCCGAAATGGTGCCGGTCTGCGACGTCGTCACCATCAACGCTCCCCTACATCCCGAGACCGAAAATCTGTTCGACGACAAAATGTTAGCGCGCATGAAGCGTGGCGCCTATCTGATCAACACGGCGCGCGCTAAGATTTGCGATCGCGATGCGGTCGTTCGGGCGCTCCAACATGGACGACTTGCAGGCTATGCAGGTGATGTATGGTTTCCGCAGCCGGCGCCGAAGGATCATCCGTGGCGTACCATGCAGCATAACGGCATGACACCACACATTTCTGGCACATCATTATCGGCCCAGGCTCGTTATGCCGCCGGTACGCGCGAGATCCTTGAATGCTGGTTTGAGAACCGTCCCATCCGTGACGAGTATTTGATCGTCGACAAGGGCAAACTAGCAGGGACCGGCGCTCGGTCCTATAGCGCCGGGGACGCAACTCGCGGCGCCGATCAGGCGGCGTAAAAAGAGAGACTCTATCGGTCGCCCTGAAACTAGGGCGGCCGACGTCCCTTGATGACCCCTCGGATACTGAAGACAGCTTCCGATGAATTGGTCAGGGATGTTGCGCACGTCCGCCAACCTTATCGTCTACCGTCAAGTAGCACCCCAAGGCGAGGTTCGGGGCGCCGCTCTGCCTTAGAAATTCCAGCCGCTCGTAACGCTCCCCGGGAATTGTAGTTTGATGCCCGTGAATGCCTGGAAGTTCGGCACGCCTACCCCGGCGCGATAGACGGAGGGTTGGGCCTCAACATAGACGTTCAACACGTACCCGCCATTCAGCTTGATCACCTTGCCGGCGCCCAAGCCCAAGGGGACAACATCCGTGTGGCTGTAAGTGTCGAAACGCATGATTGCGGACGAACGTAAATAATATCCGTGGTCGAGATTGTAGAAGAGGTTCGGCTGCACGGTGGTCAGTTGGGAGTTGGATCCCCATAGCGTGTGCTGATAGGTCGCCAGCACGCCAAGAAGGCCCCAGCGTTGGGGCGCGATGATGGCACCTGCGATGCCGCCCTGTAGACTGTTGGGGCCGAAATTGGTGCTGGTGTTTGTCGGAACCGCGATGAGAGGTCCGATACCGAACGTGACCTTTTCGGGTAGCCCGATGTCTTGCGTGGTTAGAGTGAAGTTATAAATTTGTGCGTCGCCGAGGCCCGTACGAGGACCGCTTTTCGCGGCCGGAGCTGTCACGATCTGAGGATCGACGTGGAAATTTTGCTGGATGCCGTCGACTTTGAAGGGGATCAAAACTCGACCTTCTCCGTTCTCAGCCTCGCCGTTTAACTTATTCAAGGATAGTGCGTAATAATTCCAGTATTCCAAGGTCAGCTTCGGCTCGACCGGATTGTTAGCTGAGTTTGAATCGCCGCTGATGGAATCTGCCCGAGCCTCCGTTGCATAGACAATGAGGCCTGACAAAACCAATGCTCGGACGAACGTCCGGGTGCCGAGCCGCATGCGGTCCGTCTTTGACAGCTCAACGATATGAAAGGATTTTTGACCGCGCAATTACAGCTCCCGTCTTTTGGCTCCTCCCAATAAAAGATCTGCTAATACTTCGCTTCGGCGAGGCAAGGGGCTGAAGGTTCAATACCTGCGCGACTAGCGAAAGACCGCCTTTTCGATTGAGCAACAAGAAGACATCTTGAGAGGCGGCGTGGATGGGCAATGCGCTCCGAAATCACCTCCCCATGTTCGCAGGCTAGCATCATGATGCTCACTTCGTAATCTGCGCAAAAGTCGGCGGCGTCCAGAGCGGGACGATCATACGAAACCAGCCGCGAGTATCGCGGCCGCCGTAATTATGTTCGACCACGTCAGTGGTAGCGTAAGCCTGCAAAGTGAGCAGACCGAAGTCGTAGCCGAATAGCCCACCGGCTGCGAATTGGATTTGTTGCTGATAGCCAGCAATTGGACGAGTGAGATCGCTGGAGCCGTAAGCCACCGGTCCGAGCTGCCATCTGCCGAATTTTTTGACAGCCGTCAGGTCGATATTGATGAAGTCCGGATTGCAGCCATTGAAGCCGAACGGAGCCGGGCATGGCGAGATTTGTGGCCGGTTGGTGACCTGATCAAGTTGGATGCCGTAGATGACGTTCGCCGTCAGATTCCAATCATTGCCGGTATAGCTCAGCGCGAGGCGCTGATTGAGCGTGGTCGAACTGAACGCCACCGACTGGTCGATGTCGGAATAGGCACCGAAGGCGTAGCTGACACCAAACCCATTGCCGAGATCCCAAGCCAATTGCCCAAGCAGGGCGGGATTGAATACGCTAGCGTTATAAGAAGTGTTTTGGACTCCGGTCTCGATCAGGGGTGTCACCGAAAAAAACTGCACTCTCGCGCCGAGAACTGTCCAGGGCGTGGACCAGGTAACAATCGGAATCGTGATGCCGAGGCAACTGGCCGGCGTTGTATTTCGGCAGCCCCAGTCTGCCGTATTTGTGAAATAAAGGCCCGGCGAAAGGGGCGCTCCAGCCGCGATGCCCACTGTTTCGCCCGGTTGCGTAACAGACCCGGCAAGGGTCGGCGAGATTCCGCCGGAAATCAACAGCGCACCGACTGTCGCTATGGCCGCCAATTTATGTCGCATTCTCCCCTCGATGGGGATGCCAACGACCGCCACGGACTTTTTACTACATGCCAACGCGCCTGGTTAGGGGGCATGGATCTGTGCCAGGCCTTTTCCACGAGTTTATTTGTGGAGTTGATTTATCCTCCAGTATCCCATCGTCTTGATTGAAGCCGCCGGCTTCTGCAAAACGATAGTTTAATTGACGGGCGTTCTAAGCTCAGTTTGCGCCCATCATGACCTTCATTGAGGTCGTTTGCCGACATATCAGCCTTGCTGATTATTCCGCAGGACGTGTTTGGGAGTGGCCGGAGGCCGCCTCCTCCTTTTTCCTTCTTCGCATCATCCAGGTTTGCAACTGATCAAAATAGATGTAGATGACCGGCGTCGTATAGAGAGTCAGTATCTGCGACACGGCGAGGCCACCTACGATGGCGTAGCCAAGCGGCTGGCGAATCTCGGACCCGGTTCCTGTTCCGAGCATCATCGGTACGGCGCCCAGCAGCGCTGCCATCGTGGTCATCAAGATCGGTCGGAAGCGGAGCATGCAAGCCCGGTAGATCGATTGCTCAGCCGTCAAACCCTCACCAAGTTCCACTTGTTGAGCGAAATCGACCAGCATGATGCCGTTCTTCTTGACGATGCCAATAAGTAGAAGAATGCCGACGATTGCGATCACGCTCAAATCGAAGTGAGCTGCCATGAGCAGCAGCAGCGCTCCGAGGCCGGCTGCCGGCAGTGTCGAAAGGATCGTGACCGGGTGGACCAAGCTCTCGTACAGAATGCCGAGGATCAGATAGATCACGAAAAGCGCTGCGGCGATGAGAATCGGCGTGCTTTTCAGTGATGCGCCGAACGCCTGGGCGTTGCCCTGGAAGCTTGTCTGCAGCGAGAGCGGCGGGCTGAGCTCTTTCACAGCGTTCTCGATAGTGCTTACCGCTGGGCCGAGGGCGACGCCCGGCGCCAGATT
>Ga0209006_10002744_pt1 | contig 16017 bp, 13 predicted proteins | sample JacPin_JW_Ref_O2_FD_188567 | JGI IMG/M metagenome (GOLD analysis project Ga0209006, IMG submission 188567) | Forest soil microbial communities from Algoma, Ontario, Canada - Jack Pine, Ontario site 1_JW_Ref_O2 (SPAdes) (version 2) | ecosystem: Environmental > Terrestrial > Soil > Boreal... | reverse complement strand
AGCACTGCGGCAGCACCCGCTCGGCGTCGATCAGGATGTCCGGGTCTCCCTTGGAGGGCTTCAGTCGAAGCTGCTCCTCGTCCAGGTCGACGGCGGCTGGGCGCGGCCCGTGGGGGGAACTCCGAGCACGCACATCCTCAAGCCTGACCCGCCGGAATTTCCAGGCCTTGTAGCCAGCGAGGCGTTCGCGCAGCGGGTCGCGACGCTGGCCGGGCTCGACGCTGCTGAAGTCCGTCTGGAAGCCTTCGGGGACCGCCCGGTCCTCGTGGTGTCACGCACCCGGCACGCGATCAGCGAGGTCAGCGTGCACGACCTGGCCACGGGGGAGCACCTGCGCACGCTCACGCTGCAGAACCACACGTGCATGAGGATCAAACGTCTCTGAGTTGGCTTGATCGGACATTCGGTAAGATCGGCCTGTATCAGCAATTGCGCCCACTCGTGATCGGCATTGTTCATGGACTCGCAGGTTCGGCTGCGGTCGCATTGCTCATTCTTACCACCATACGCAATCCGCGCTGGGCAATGGTTTACCTCCTCGTCTTCGGCCTCGGGACCGTAGGCGGTATGATGCTCATCACGATGAGCATTGCATCCGCCTTCAGGTTTTTCGGCAGAAAGAATGAAAGATTTTCCCACTGGCTGGGATTAGCTTCCGGCTTCGTAAGTTTGGCATTCGGGCTTTTTCTGGCCTATCACATAGGCTTTGCCAATGGACTCTTTTCTGGCCACCCCGAGTGGACCCCCCGCTGATAGAATTTCCCGTTGCCAATCGCGCCACTTAGTAACACGAATAGGACCTTTCGGAGCGTGAGTCTTCTCGTTCTCGCTCTTCTCGTTCTCTCCGGCATTGGGTGGTGTGATGCGATTCGTCTCTCGGGTCGTGTACTCGATCCCGGCGGCGCTCCGCTCCCCGGGGCTACCGTTCATCTCGTTCAAAAGCACCGCGGCATCGATCTGGCGAGTAAGACTGACGAAAAAGGAAACTTCGAGTTCGTAGTGGGTGCATCTGGCCAGTTCGCGCTGAAGGCCGAGGTGCCGGGCTTTCAACCCATCGAGAAAACGATTCAGGTCAGCGCCGCGTCGCGGGTGATCGATATTCAGTTGACGAGACTGGCGACGCGGAACGAATCAACCTCCGTTACCGTCAATGTAGTGCAAAACAGTATCGCTTCCCCCGATCCGGCCGACCGCGTGTTCGCGCACCAGGAGTTACTCGACGCCAATCCCGGTCACGCCGGTGCTCCAGTTTCCATCCCCGGTCTTCCCATCGAGACGGCTTCCGGCGGAATCAAGGCGCCGCAATATTTCGTTCCCGGCGTGGCCGGAGATCACGGCGAACCGATCGCGCAGTATCTTCGCGTTGGCACTTATCTGGCCTCGAACAATCTCTCCGCCAACGCGCACGGCAACGGTTATGCCGATGTCAACATTTTCATTCCTCAGACGATCGATAGCGTTGAGGTCGATGGGGGCGCCTTTAACGTGCTGGAGGGGAACCACTCGCTCAACTTGGCTGCAACTTACCATCTTCATCCGCAGATAAACCCTTTTGTCACCGTAACCGCGGATTACCGGGACGTCGATGTGGTTACAGGTTTCAGTCCATCGAATCCCGCGGCCCGCTGGTGGGTCGCACTGGAGGCAGCGTATGGAAACGGACTTCTCGATCGATTGGAGCATCGTCAGCAATACAAAGTAAACGCCTCTCGAGTTCTTACTCTCGGAAACCATGAGTTAAGTCTCCTTGCAATTGCATACTACGGATTTTCATTCGTCCCCGGACTGACCCCGCTCAACGCTCCCGAACTGCATGACACAATCGACCCGCGCCAAAAAGATCAGACCCATACTGCCGAACTTGTGGCGAACGATGTGTGGAAAATAAGTTCCTCGCAGCAACTTCAGCTCTCCGGTATGTTACGCACCTATAACCTGTCCCTCTACTCAAACTTCGGGGAAGGCCTGATTCGACAGAGCGAATTCCGCACCGTGACCGGCGCGAACGCCACTTACATCAACCATTTGAGTGAATACTTGTCGATATTGGGCGGCATTGATTACGCGCGAGAGGCGCCTCGCCGGTTGCACCTGGATCATTATGATTCGACCGATCCCAATTACTACGGGCCCTTTCAGCCGGAAACTGCGAACAATGTCACGCTCAACGACGTCGCTCCATATCTCGCCGCGAATGGCGCCGTCGCCAAACATTTTCGCTATTATCTCGGCTACCGGCACGACGAGATAAACTTCAACAACGCTGATCTTCTGCATTCCACGAATTCGTTCGATCACTGGGTCCCGGTGAACCTTCCGAAGGCAACGATCTCCTATTCTCCAACCTCATCATGGTTGCCAACGGCCGCTATAAGTTTTGGAAAAGCGTTCTTCACCAATGATCCGCGGATCGGAACCGGAACGATGCTTGGATCGTTGATCGAGCATGCGCGCTCGTATCAGTTTGTGCTCGACAAACAAATCAGATCGACCGATCTTCGCCTTACGCTCGGTCATGTGACCACGGACGCTGCCTTCGCAAAAATCGATCCGGACACCGGCTTGCAGGAAAACGAAGGGCCGGGAAGACTTCGTTTCCTGACGCTGATGGTCGCCCATCGTTTTCGCTTCGGAATGCTGCAATCGTCATTCTCGAAAGCTGATGCCCGCGACTTGTTTAACGGTCAGCCAACTCCTGAAGCGCCGCGAACCATCGTCGACGCTCTCGGCACGCTCGATCGTTTGCCCTTCCGGCTGCAGGTGAAGAGTGAGTTTGAGTATGTGGGACAGAAGCCGCTTGGAGATGGCTTTGTCTCGGTGCCGGTGAAAGATCTTCGGGCGGCAATCTCGCACAGCTTTCCCAGTGTCCGACTCGACTTAGGATTGAATCTCCTAATAGCCAGCGGCTACAGCGGTCAAACTACAGAAGTCCTCGCATTACCCGTCGATGCGGTACCGATGGAACAGGTAGTTGGAGTTCGCATGCGTTCCTACGCAGGACTCTCAGCGTCCTATCATTTTTAACTGACTTAGCAGGAAGTGGTTGAACGAAATGAAGAAGCTGGTGCGCCTGGAGAGATTCGAACTCCTCCCAATTGCACAGCCTTCTGGACGTTTCCAGGGCCTTGCTGTCACGACACAAGCGACGACACGTGGGCAGGGCGGGTGCTGAATGGACCTAACGGCGAGGATGTGCGTTGTCGGAGACGTCTCCGCTTCCGCGCACTCTATTATTTTTCACGTAAGCGAATCTTCGAACCAACCCGCCGTGACAGCTGAATATAAAGCGGCGCCAGTCCGCTCTTCCCACTAGGCCGCTAACCTCGATGACGATGTCGTGTCCGTTGCCTTGCGCACCGCCCATGACATCATCACTCGTGCGACCCCGCTGAAAATCATACTGATGCCGACCAGCGTGCCGATCGCCCATGCCGAACTCGACGGCCATTGGGCGTAGATCATCAGCCCTAGCAACAAGGTAATGATCCCGTCCACCAGCACCCAGGTGGATCGTTGCATTTGGGGCATCTTGAAAAACAGAATAATGTCCAAGATGCCTTCAATCAGGAAGAGCGATGCGAGCAGCAGGGTAAGCGACGCCACGCCCAAGACCGGATGTACGATCGCGTATGCGCCGACGCACAGGTATGCTACGCCCACTAAGAGCTTCCATATCATGCCGCCGGCCGCATGCGCGCGAAAGGCCAGCATCAGATGGACGACGCCTGCCAAAACAATCAGCCAAGCGATGACGATATTAACCGCTACGGCGGCAACAACTGGCGAACCCACCGCCATCACACCGAAGACGATCAGCAAAACGCCCCACAAGATGGAAACAGTCGAAGCGTTCCGCACTAATCCGACCGAAGTGTTCTGTCCCATAGAGGCCTCCTCAAAAAACGGATTAAGCCTACCTCAAAAAGGCAATTATTTGAAGATGAGAACCGAATTTACTGTCAGAAGTGGTTGCAGTGAAAGAAGAAGTATGGTGCGCCCGGAGAGATTCGAACTCCCGACCTATTGCTCCGGAGGCAATCGCTCTATCCATCTGAGCTACGGGCGCGCTGTGTATCAGTTTACATGGGAGGGTTGCGCCGCATCAATGTGAGCTCGCCCGGCTCGATGGAGAAGCGCAGACCGAAGCCGAAAACCGTTCGTGCAGTTTATTTGCGCGAGACTTCGAACCGCGCAGTAATCATGAACCTGCCGCCGTGAAGAAGCACTATCTGCGGAATCTGAAGCCAGCCTAATATCGGCCTCGCCCTCCACCACCACCACCACCGCGACCACCACGGTCACCGCCGCGGTCACCGCCTCGGCCTCCGCGGTCGCGTCCGCCGCCGCCGGCATGCTCGGTTTTTGGTCGGGCCTCGTTTACGTTGAGCGTGCGACCGCCAACTTGCGAGCCATTCAAGGCTGTGATGGCTTTATCTCCATCTTCATTGCTGGCCATTTCGACGAAGCCGAAGCCTCGTGAGCGTCCCGTATCGCGATCGGTCATTATGCTGACCCGATCGACTTGTCCGAAGGGTTCGAACATTTGTCGCAGCTCGTCTTCGGATGTATTGAAGCTTAAATTCCCCACAAAAATATTCTTCACGCGTCTTCCTCTGCATTGAGCTGTCGAAGTGCAAGCTCGATGCGGCAGATAGCAGGTCGGGGATTCCTTCCTGTAAATCGAGACCGGAGCTGGCGAACAGTCGAATGCGGCTGGAAGTATAGCAGGTTTGTCAAATACAGCTGGTTAAATCGCGGGAGAAGCTTGCTGATCGGGCTAAGTCAGCACTTATCGACTTTCCAGTAACCTTCGCGCTGGTATCCGAACTGCAAGAGCCGATTTTTTGGATCGTGCCTCTTGCTACAGCCAGGACAGATGAGATACCGGCTCCAGGCGGTTCCAATACGGTCATAGTTTGCGGGAACTGCGAAGGTTATTCCACAACTACAGGGAACTAGAAACATCTGAAGAGAAGCTTCAGCCTTTGGTTTCTTAAGATGCGCGGCAGCTTTCATGCTTCTTCCATGGCCACCTTAGCGTGCTTCTTGCGATCATTTAAGTGCAGAAATTTCTTGCGCAGCCGCAGGGACTTGGGAGTAACCTCCACGAATTCGTCATCCGCGATAAATTCAATCGCCTGTTCCAGGTTCAACTGACGGAAGGGCACGAGGCGTATGGCCTCATCGGCCGTGGACGCGCGCATGTTCGTCAGCTTCTTTTCGCGCACCGCATTTACGTCGAGATCATCGTCCTTCGCGTTTTCTCCAATGATCATACCCTCATACAGCTCGACACCGGGACCGACGAACAGTTCGCCGCGCTCCTGCAGTCCCCACAGCGCGTATGCGGTCGAAACTCCGCCGCGATCGGCGATCAAGGCTCCCGTTAGCCGGTGCGGGATGTCACCCTGCCACTCCGTATATCCATCGAACAACGAATTCATCACAATCGTTCCACGCGTATCAGTCAGCAGTTGGCTGCGCAATCCAATCAGGCCACGGCTGGGCACGCGGAACTCGATTCGCACCCGCCCGTAACCGTGATTGTGCATGTTTAAAACCTCGCTTTTGCGCGCTCCAAGTTGCTCCATGACTACGCCGACAAAACCTTCTGGCACATCCACGGTCAGATGTTCCACTGGTTCCATCAACTTTCCATCAATGCGCTTGGTAACAATTTCCGGCTTCCCCACCATCAACTCGTATCCTTCACGGCGCATCATCTCGATGGTGATGGAGAGCTGCAATTCGCCGCGTCCCAGGACTTTGAAGGAGTCCGTTGTACCCGTTTCTTCCACGCGCAGCGATACATTGGTGAGTAATTCCTTCTCCAATCGCTCGCGCAGATTGCGCGATGTAACGTAAGTTCCCTCACGCCCTGCGAACGGAGAAGTGTTCACCGTAAACATCATGGCAATTGTGGGCTCGTCGATAATGATGGGTGGTAGAGGTGCGGGATTAATAGGATCGGTGATGGTCTCGCCGATCGTAATCCCTTCTACGCCTGCCACCGCGATGATGTCACCCAACACTGTTTCCGTAATGTCGGTACGCTTCAATCCGGAAAAAGAAAACAGCTTGGTGATTTTTGTTTTGTGCATCGTGCCATCGCGCTTGGCAATGACCACGTCCTCGCCGGTAAACATTGTTCCGTTAAATACGCGCGCAATGGCCAGGCGACCAAGAAAGTCGCTGTAATCAAGATTCGCCACCAGAATCTGCAGAGGGCCAGCAGGGTCCCCTTGTGGCAGGGGCGTGGTTTTCAGAATCGCGTCGAACAGCGGCCGCAAATCCTCGCCGGCGACCTTAATATCAGTCGACGCGGTTCCTTGCTTCGCGTTTGTATAGAGAACCGGAAAATCCAGCTGATCTTCCTTCGCATCGAGATCGATAAACAAATCGTAGATTTCGTTCAGCACTTCCTGCGGACGGGCATCCGGCCGGTCAATCTTGTTAATCACCACAATCGGCGGCAGCTTCGCCTCGAGCGCCTTGCTCAATACATAGCGCGTTTGCGGCAGGGGGCCTTCACTCGCATCGACCAATAACATCACGCCATCCACCATCTTCAGCGCACGCTCCACCTCTCCGCCAAAATCGCTGTGGCCTGGCGTGTCCACAATGTTGATCTTCACGTCGTGATAGAGGATGGCCGTGTTCTTGGCCAGAATGGTGATGCCGCGCTCGCGCTCCAATTCGTTCGAATCCATCACGCGATCCACATGGTGCTCGTTGGAGCGAAAAGTGCCACTTTGTTGCAGCATGGCGTCGACCAGCGTCGTCTTGCCATGGTCTACGTGCGCGATGATGGCGATATTGCGAATACTCAAACTCAAGGGTAGTTCTTCCTTAATGGAACAAAAGGTTGGCACGCGCACGGTGGCAATTCGCCAGCCGCATGCCTACCTATAACTTTACTATGCCTTGGGGATTCTCAGGAGATTACATCGCACCAATTACAAGATCAGTCCAACTCGGGATTTGCGTTTCAAGCGGTTCGACCCTCAGCCGCTTCCACGATCTCGGTCCCTACATCTGCAGATCCTTCCCCGCGCATGCGCAAGCGGTACCAAATCACGATTGCTATCAGCGAAAACACAAAGATGATTGTGGATACGGCATTGATCTCGGGCGTAATGCCGCGTCGCAATCGTCCCCATATTTCCAGCGGCAACGTGTTATCGCGCCCAATCAGAAAAAAACTCACGGCGATCTCGTCCATGGATAGGGTGAATATCAGCAGTGCCGCACCGATAATCGACAGTTTCAGATTCGGCAGAGTGATGCGCCAGAAGGTTTGCCAATAATTTGCCCCCAGGTCGAGCGAGGCTTCTTCCTGCGCGCGATCCAGCTTCTGGAGTCCCGCAAACACTTCCGTGGTTGCCACTGAGATCAATGCGGTTCCGTGGCCCAAAATGATTGTCACCAGGCTAAGCTTCGTGCCGGTTAGATTAAAAAGCATCAGCAGCGAAAGGCCGGTGATGATTCCGGGGAGGATCAGCGGAAGCAATACCAGTCGGCGGAACACGGCCTTCCCCGGAAACTGCGCCCGTTCCAGCGCCAGGGCAGCCGGAATTCCGAAAGCCAACGCGATCACCATGGCCGCGAACGCGACTTGCAAGCTGTTCAGCACCGAATCCCAGATAGGCCCATCCTCGAAAAGTATTCGGTACCAGTTCAGCGTCAAATGATGTGGAGGAAATCCGCCGACTCCTTCTCCGTTGAAGGAGTAAAGGATAAGGACCACGATCGGCAAATACAAAAAAGCAAACACCGCCATTGCATGGAAAAGCAACCAGCGCGAACCCGTTGCCACTCCCATGCGAGTCACGAGATACTCCACTTCTTTTCCAGTCGCTCGGAAAAGAAAAGAAGGCTGACAACCAGCACCAGCATGCACAAGGAGATCGCGGCCCCTAACGGCCAGTTGTAAGCCGCGCCAAACAGGCTTACGACGATGTTCGAAATCATGATCCCGCTCGGCCCACCCAGCAGCAGAGGCGCGAGAAAATCCCCCAGGCTCAGGACGAAGGCAAACGTCGCCCCCGCTAATACTCCTGGGACGGACAATGGGAAAATCACTTTCCAGAAAGTCTGAGCCGGCGTTGCTCCCAAGTCGTGCGAGGCTTCTACCAAATTGCGCGGAATGTGCTCCATTGCCGCATAGATCGGCAAGAATGCGAAGGGGGTGTAAATGTGCGTTAGGGTCAGTACCACGGCGAACGGACTATAAAGTAGAAACTCCAGCGGATGCTTCGTCAAATGCACGTACTGCAACAGCGTGTTGAGCACGCCTTCTGAGCCCAAGATTGTCTTCCACGCGTAAGCGCGCACCAGATAGCTCACCCAGAGGGGTATGATCACGAACTGATAGAGCAGATCTTTTCTTGCTCCTGCGTAGAAGGAAAGAAAATAGGCAAGAGGAAACGACAGCAGCAATGAAAAGAATGTTACGCGAGCCGCAATCCACATCGAGCGCAGCAGTGTCTGCCAGTAAACATCCACCCACAGAAGTTGCCGGTAGTTGGCGAAATTCCACGAGTGCACAATCGTCTGCGCCGCCGAGACGGACCAGAAGCTGTAGCAAAACATCAGCAAGTACGGCAGCAGCAGGAACGATGCCACCCATAGCAGAGGAGGCAGAGAGATGGCCGCTTTGTAGGCTCGCGAAAACATCAGATTCGTTCCGGAGACTCGCGCACCAGAACCGCATCGTCAGGAGAAAACTCGAGTTCCACGTTGTCCAAGGCGCCTGCACCCGCCGGCGTGCGTACCACCAGCACCAGACCATTTTTGCACTCCACTCGAAGTAATTCCGTCGCCCCTTGAAATGCCTGTTGCAGAACTTTCCCGGGCGCACACACTCTGCCGGCGAGCGCCGCATCTGGAGCGGCTACCCGGATGTTCTCAGGTCGCAAGGAAAACAAGGCGACTCCGTCGGGAAGGTTGGCCGGCCAGGCTAATGATCCGCAGCGCACCAACCCTGCCCGAATTTCGCATTTCAGCAGATTTGTATGCCCAATAAATTGCGCCGCATAAGCCGTCGCAGGCCGCCCGTAGATCTCTCGCGGCGTCGCTACCTGTTCCAATTCGCCCGATCGCAGCAACGCGATCCTGTCGGACATCACCATCGCCTCTTCCTGATCGTGAGTCACGAATATGAAAGAGATTCCGACCTCGCGCTGCAAAGATTTCAGTTCAACTTGCATCTGCCGCCGCAAGTTGGCATCCAGCGCTGAGAGCGGTTCGTCCAAGAGCAACAGTCTCGGGCGATTCACTAGGGCTCGTGCGAGGGCCACCCGCTGTTGCTGCCCGCCACTAATCTCCGAAGGCTTCGATTTGGCATGCGCCGACATCTTTACCTTGTCGAGCGCTTCCGATACGCGAGCTGCAATTTCTGGCTCAGGCTTGCGCGCTACGCGCAATCCATACGCCACATTCTGCTGCACGGTAAGGTGGGGAAAAAGCGCATAGGACTGAAATACTGTGTTTACGCGGCGCCGGTAAGGCGGCTGACTGTCCAATCTCTCTTCCCCCATCCATACTTCTCCGGCGCTTGCGTTTTCAAAGCCTGCGATGATTCGCAACAGCGTCGTCTTTCCCGAACCGCTCTCGCCAAGGATCGTGAGAAATTCTCCTTCCGCCACCTTGAGAGAAATGTCCCGCAGCACCACGTTCTTTCCGAATTGTTTCGCGACATTGCGAATGCTGAGCAGGGTGCCGGTCGCACGGCCGGTAGCAGAAGTCATAAGAATCTGAGTGGTGGAGCTCAATTCTGGCGTCCTCGTGTTCCCGACAAAAGCGAAGCCCAATACCGAAACCCCAGTTACTGCACGGCCTTCACCTCATTCCAAATCTCGTTGTACTTGGCGCGACGCGGGACATTCTGCCAGAAGTAAAGCCGCTTCTGATAGTTGTCCACATCATCCAGATGCAGGCTTTTCACCTCATCCGGCGTCATAAACTGCGCCGCCTGCGGGTTGGCCGGAGTGTAACCCGTCACATCCGTCACTTTCTTCTGCGTCTGTGCTTCGATCATGAACTCGAGAAACTGATAGGCCAGATCTTTATTCTCGCTTCCGGCCGTAACCATCAGATGATCGATCCATCCCGTCGTATTTTCTTGCGGAATCGTTTCTCCGACGGGAAAGTTGATTTTTCGCAGTTGATTGGTCATGAGCGGCCATCCCATTGCCGCCACCACTTCATGGTTCTGAAACAGATTGGTCAACTCCCCGCCGGTCGACCACATCTTGCGGATGTTCGGCTTCAACTCCAGCAGCTTTTTCTTCACCGCATCGAGTTGGTCATCGCTCAGATTGTAAAGTCGTGATGGATCAGGCTTGTCGTAGCCAAGCACCTGCGCCGCCATGTAAATGGTCGACAAATCGTCCCATACCGAAATCTTTCCGCGATACTTTCCATCCCACAAGACGTTCCAACTATCAGGAGCCTGCGCAAAGACCGTGGTGTCGTAAATGAGCGCGTCCGGCCCCCACATGAACGGCACCCCGTATACTTGCCCATTCACGCGCACCAGCGGCAGAGAAGTTAATTGCGGAGATAGCTGCGAGTAACTCGGAAGCTTCTTCAGGTCCAACGGGGCTGCTAATCCTGCCGACGCAATCGATGTGGCGACATCGCTCGAAGGCGAGATCACGTCGTAGTTTCCAGAGCTGCCGCCGCGCAACTTCGCCACCAACTCATCACTCGATCCCATGTACGAGGCTGAGACCTTGCAATGATGTTGGTCTTCGAAGCTCTTGACGAACGCGGGATCGGCATAACCTTCCCACACCAGCAAGTTCAGCGTGGGAGTTTTGTTGGTGCACGACCCGCTGATTAGAATCAGCCCCAGCAGGAACGGGAGCACCAACGCTAGCCGCAATCTCATAGTCCTCCCTCACTCACCCTTTGAAGTTTTCAAATCGCACAAAATGAAGAATGAACCTTTAATGCACCCCTCTAGAACGTTGGTGGCGTATTTACCCAGAGTACCCAGGTTTCAGCCCGCGCTGGATTCTTCCAGTGATGGGGCGTGGCGCTTTCAAAATAAAAACTGTCTCCCGCCTTCAGGCGAAACTCGTCTTTCTCCAGCGTAATCATTAATTCCCCACGCAGCACGTACAGAAACTCTTCGCCTTCGTGCGTGTAAGAGTCTCCGCTGCCGGCCCCCGGCGCAACGCGAAACAAATGGGGCTCCATGACGGTGTTTCCCCACGCCAGCAATTCCATGCGCACTCCCGGGCCAGCCTCCAGCACTTTCCTTTGCGCTGGCTGCACCTGCCCGCTGCTCGCTCCGTTCGCATCAAAAAAATCCAGGATATTGGTTTTATAAAACCGCGCCAGCTTGCGCAACGTTCCCACCGACCCGCTCATTTGCGATCGTTCCAGCGCGCTCAAGAATCCAACGGAGATACCGACCGCACGCGCCACCTGTGCCAACGAGAGCTTTCGCCTTGCTCGCAGCTTTCGCAGATGGGATCCAATCGCCTTTGCGCTCCCATTCGCCGCCTGGCTGGCGCGACCCTCGCGGCGAAGAAGTTCCACGATTGCGGCTGCATTCAAGCCACGCACCTTCCTCAGAAAGCGCGCGCGCTTCAACAACTTCACGTCCTCCGCCGTGTACATCCGATATTTGCTTTCCGTGCGGCTCGGACGCGTCAGTCCGATACTCTCCCACGATCGGATGACCGACGGCGAGACACCCACAAGCCGGGCCACGTCTCCGATTTTCAAGTAGGGTTTCGCGCGGGATGAAATCATCTTTCACCGGACAAGCATTTGAGATTTCTATGCGGGGCAGCGCGTTTTTGTCCTTGACAGTTCGCGTGCCTCTTCTCTAACCTTGCGGGATTATAGCAAGGTTGTGGCTGCAGACAAGCTGTCGTTTTCAAGAAAAACAACTCTTCGAAAAAATGCCTGGAGGTTCCATGCCGTCACTGCGCGCTTGCTGGACCCTGATGTGTCTGGGAACGATTTGCCTTGCGGTCGCAGTTTCTCTCGTAGTTCCTCCTCTGTCGTTTGCCCAGGGAACCGGCGGCCGCGTCCTTGGCCGTGTCGCGGACCCGAGCGGCGCAGTGCTTAGCGGAGTGAAAGTTACCGCCGTCAATGAAGCTACCGGTGTAGCCCGGGACGCGCAGACCGGAGACAGCGGCGATTACGTTTTTCCCGACCTGCCCGTCGGAACCTACACCCTTAATTTCGAATTGACAGGCTTCAAGAAGGACGTGCGCAAAGGCCTGGCGCTCGATGTGAATCAAGTCATCACGCTCAACATGACGATGCAACTGGGCGGAGCGCAGGAAGTGGTCGACGTGACCTCCGAAGCGCCTCTGGTCGATACCACCAGCACGCAACTCGGTGCGGTGGTCAACAACCGCTCGGTAAATGAACTTCCGCTGAACGCACGCGACACTTACCAGTTCCTGCAATTGCAGCCGGGAGTGCAGTCGCAGTTGGGATCAAGTGGCAGCACATTTTACGGCAGCGGTGACGCCGGAGCCGTCTCCGTGAATGGCGGCCGCGGGCGCGCCAATAATTTCAGCGTGAATGGCGGCGATGCCAACGATCAGTTCGCGAACTTGCCGACGATCCAGCCGACTCCTGACGCCATCGATGAATTTCGAGTCATCAGCAACACATTCGACGCGGAGTATGGCCGCAACTCGGGTGCAGTTGTGAACGTGATTACAAAATCGGGCACCAATCAGTGGCATGGCGATGTCTATGAATACTTCCGCAACACGGTTTTAAATGCTCAAGGTTACTTCAACACCATTAAGCCGCAAGAAAATCAGAACCAATTCGGTGGAACTTTCGGCGGTCCGATCGTGAAAGACCGCACCTTCTTTTTCGTGTCGTACGAAGGCCGGCGGGTTCGGCAGGGGATTTCGGGTCAGACGGTGATTGTGCCAACTCCCCAAGAGAGAGGTGGTATCTTCAGCGGCGGACTAGGTGGCGGCATCACTGATCAGTTCACAGCAGACGCGCTGAATGGCAGACCGGGTTGTACCGCGGCGATCGCCACCGAGGGTGGACTGACTCCAGCGGCAGGAGCGAGTTGGGGCGACATCTTCCCTACCGATGCCAATGGCAACGCCAACATCCCGACTCAGTGTATGGATCCGGTCGCCGTCGATTTGCTTCGTTTCGTTCCCGGCGCGAACCGCCCCAACAGCACCTATCAGACTGTGCCCGTTAGCGCTGATACGCAGAATCAATTCACCTTGCGCTTCGACCATCACATCAACGCGCGGCAGAATTTCAGCTTTTACTATTACTTCACTAACGATTCCAATTTTCAGCCCTTTTATGATTTCCAGGCGTCGGGTGCAAATATTCCCGGATTTGGCGCAGATGTAGGGTCGCGCTATCAGCAGTTCAATCCCAGCCATACCTGGACAATCTCAAACTCGTTGATCAACGAAGCCCGCTTCACATACATGCGTGAAGGCCAGCTAACCTTCCAGCATCCTCAAAGTACAAATCTCGTGCAGGACTCCTGCTCATCTTCAGCCGCGCAGGCGGTTTGCTTCAACGGCGTTTCGGACTCAAACGTCGGGCCCAACTCCATCCAAGGACAGTTGGGAACCAATCCTCAATACGGCATCACGACCGGGTTGCCCGCGAATCGCCAAGGCGTTCCGTTCATCGGCGTTTCTGGTGGATTCGCCATCGGCAACGGCTGGGAGGGCGAGCTTCCTCAGGTTGGGAACTCCTACATGGCAACGGACAGTCTGACTTGGGTGAAAGGAAGCCACACGATGAAGTTCGGCGCGGATGTGCGCCGCGCCCAATTTGATCAGACTCTCTACTACAACGTCAGCGGCGATTACACGTTCGACAGTACGACCGAGAACGCCGTGCTCTATAACGATAACTATCCTGGCTACCTCCTTGGGCTGGCTGACAGCTACACACAGGGTTCCGCGCAGCGAGAGGACATTCGCAACACCGGAATCTACGTTTTTGCTCAGGACAGCTGGAAGATAAAGCCCTCGCTGACCTTGAACTACGGACTCCGCTGGGAGTTGGATACGCCCCTCGCCGATGCGCTCCACCACGTTCAGACTTTTCGTCCTGGCCAGAATTCAACTGTATATCCTTGCGTCTTAAACCCCACGGAACAAGCTAGTCTCGGGGCCAGCAACTGCACCGCGGCAGGTGTTCAGCCCACAGGCCTGGTTGTTCCAAGTGATTCCGGCGTGTCTGCCGGTCTTACGCAGACTTACTACAAAGCCTTTGCTCCCCGCATCGGTATTGCCTATAGCATTAACCCCAAAACCACCATCCGTGGCGGTTGGGGCTTGTTCTATAACCCGATGGAGCAACTTGTGCTCGAGCAGTTCGGCGCTGAACCGCCTTTTGGAGGCAGCACCTACTTGCCCTCCACCTTTTTAAATACTCCTTTCATCTCGCAGACAGGTACTGTCAGTCCAAACCCGTTCAACGGGATTCTGAGTCCCAAACCTGGCACAGCACAAGACTGGGCGTCGTTTCGGCCGATGTTGCTCTACGGGGATTTCCAGCCGCATATGCGCACGCAGTATTCGGCTCAGTACAACGTCAACATTCAACGGGAACTGGCGCGCGACGTTGTGTTTCAACTGGGTTATGTCGGATCGCAGGGACACCGACTGCTCGCTTCGCATGACATTAATCCGGCCAATCCCCAGACGTGTCTCGACATCATGACACTGGCTGCGGACAATGCCGCCAATGTATCTTCTTATGGATCGCCGGGCAGTTGCGGACCCTTCGCGGAGGACAATCAATTCTCGGTTACTCTTCCTGCGAACGTATCAAGCTTGTTACCGAGCGGGTTCCATTTGCCTACCGGGGGCACGGTTCAAACACCAGGCCAGTCTCTCTACTTTGTCGGACTTCGCCCCTATTCGACTCCAACTTGTAACCCGCTGACCGGCGGCCCCGGCAATGGTTGTCCCGCTGATGGCGTTCCCGTCTTTACCAACATCTTCGCCGAAGATACCATTGCGGCCTCCGCCTACAACTCCCTTCAGACCAGCGTAGAAAAGCGCTTCTCCCATGGACTGCAATTACAGGCCGCCTACACCTGGAGCAAGTCCTTGGATTGGGCGTCCAGCTTCGAAGAGACCGTCAATCCTTTCAATTACAAAGCCAGTCGCGCCCTGTCGCTCTTCAATTCGGCGCAACGCTTCGTTCTCAATTATTACTGGGATCTCCCCGTACAGAGATTCAACGGATTCAAAGGAAAAGTTCTGGACGACTGGTCAATGTCGGGCATTATTCAATTCCAGACCGGTTTTCCTATCCGCATCCAGACGCAGGACGACAACGAGTTGATCAGCAGCTTGTTCTTTTTGAGTGCCGATGCTCCCCAACTTACCGGTCCGGTGCAACGCTTGAGCGGAAAGCAAGTGACCACGCAAGTGGTTAACGGCACGCCTGAGACTGGGCATTTCTTCATCAATGCCGCCAGTTTTTCCGATCCCCCACTCGGTAGCTTCTCCACCACTCCGCGTTCGATCTGCTGCGGTCCAGGGCAGAACGAATGGGACATTACTGTTTCGAAGAGAATTGCACTCAGCGAGGCAAAGTACTTCCAGTTCCGAGCTGATATTTTCAATCTCTTCAACAAGACACAGTTCGTTAATCCGGACGGGAACTTCAGCGATACTACGTTTGGCCAAGTACAGCAGGCCCGCGACCCGCGTGAAGTGCAGTTTGCACTTAAGTTTTACTTTTAGTTGTCCGTGTAACATGTGATAAGTCCGCATTCCCGGGCGGTTCGCCGCCCGGCATTCTAATGGCCGCTCACCCAGGTGACGACGGCCTGAGTCATCCCGGAGCAATTCGATGTATCCCGAACTACAGAAGGAACTCGACACGTTCGAGCGCCGCACGCCCAAATCCCACGAAGCGCACAAGAAGAACCTCAAACGAATTCCGCTCGGCGTGGCCAGCAACTATCGCCATTACGATCCCTGGCCGATCTTCGTGAAAGAAGCCAGTGGCAGCAAGTTTCGCGACCTC
>Ga0209006_10002743_pt1 | contig 16019 bp, 12 predicted proteins | sample JacPin_JW_Ref_O2_FD_188567 | JGI IMG/M metagenome (GOLD analysis project Ga0209006, IMG submission 188567) | Forest soil microbial communities from Algoma, Ontario, Canada - Jack Pine, Ontario site 1_JW_Ref_O2 (SPAdes) (version 2) | ecosystem: Environmental > Terrestrial > Soil > Boreal... | reverse complement strand
CACCACTGCTGCCGCCGCTCGGCAGCATGGCCATCATTGATGATCCGGCGCTTCCTATGCTGCTGCTGAGTTGCAGGGCGGCGCGTGTTACACCGCCACCGACCGCGATGGTCTGCCCAATGGCCCTGACGGCTTCGCCTGGCCCGGCGCGCGAGTGCCCGCCGTGTCCATTGGCTATGCCTTCGATGGCGGACGGAACACTGAAGATGATCACCACATAGACGAGCGCGAGGCCCATCATGGTAAACATGCCAGCGTCATCGAGTGCCGTGGCATCACCCATCCACGCCCGGACCATCGTTGCGCCGATTCCCGCCAGCAACTGAATGGTCATCACCCGCGCGCCAGCACCAACCACCGCGAAGAAGACCCCGCGCGCTGCTGGCATGGTGAACTCATGTCCGGCAAAGCCGAGGAACACTGTCGATGCCGCGATGACGACGTAAGCCTTGGCGATCGCCAAGAGCATGAGCGCAGCGACGAGATAGAAACAACATGCGGCGAAGGCTGCGGCGATCTTCCCGGCCGCCGTGGCGTGGACAGGAATGTAGCTGCCCACCGGCCAACTGAAAGCCGGCCGCCTGCCGCCGTTTCTGGCCTTAACAAACAACACGCGGGAATCGCACACGACGTTGAGCGTTGCCGTGCCGTCAGTGCGCTTGGCGAGTTTTTGCATGACCCCGTCGGCGCAGCGAACGAGGTCGGAGCCGGCGAAGTAGCCGGCGCCGACGGCGAGCGCTTGCGGGCCGACCCGGTAGCGCCGCGACACCGGATCCTGGACCAGAAACCCCTGAGCGCGGAATTCCCGCAAAATCTTGGAAATGCTGCTCTTGCTCAGGCCGGTCGCCTGACTGAGATCGGTGACGCTGCGTTCCGGATGCTGGGTGCCGAACTGGCTGAACAGCAGCAGCGCTTTGGCGAGGGCAAAATTACTCATGGTCGCGATCCGATCCGTTCTACTGACTATTTCAGTTGGTGGCGTCTTGCCCACCGGCTGTTGCCGATTAGGCAACAACTTCTTGCCGTCGACAAGCGATCCGCCGCCATATGCAGGCCGCAATCGCCGGAGGTGAAAGCCCATGGAAGACAAGGCCGTCGAGACCACGCGCGCCGGAACGCGGAACGATGCCGCTGGCGGCAAAAATCAAGGATCTGAGCCAGTCGGCTGGCGCGATCTGCGCGACTGGCTGCAGCTTGTCGAAGGCGAGGGTGCCCTCAAGCGGCTGACCGCGACGGTCGATGCCGATGAGGAACTCGGCGCCATCACCTATATGGCGACGCGACAAGAAGACGCGCCGGCTTTGCTGTTTCAGAACCTCAAGAATGACCAGACTGGCACCCGCATCCTGACCAACATGTTGGGGGCGAGCAAAGAGCGCTTCGCACTGGCGCTCGGCATCGATCCGCAGCTCTCGACGGCGGCGATGATCGCGGAGTCGCGGCGGATCATGAAGCGGCGCATCGCGCCCACGTGGGTGGCGAAGGATGCCGCGCCGGTCAACGAAGTCGTGCTCACCGGCGAGGCGATCGATCTCACGGCGTTTCCAGTTCCGCGCTTCTGGCCGGGCGACGGCGGCCGTTATATCGGCACCGGCGATATTACGTTCACGGCCTCGCCGGACGGCGGCCGGATCAATGTCGGCTGCTACCGGCAGATGCTGCATGGACCGCGCCGTGTCGGCCTTTATTGTTCGCCCGGCAAGCATGGCCTGCTCGACCGCGAGGGCTGGTGGGCGCGCGGAGAGCCCTGCGAAGTCGTCTGCGCCTATGGGGTCGATCCGGTGCTGTTCATGGTCGCTGCCCAAAGCTTCGGCCTCAACCAATCGGAGCTCGATGTTGCCGGCGGCATGATGGGGCGCGGTGTGCGGCTGACCGAGGCCGCATGCGTGCGCCTGCCAATTCCGGCGGACGCCGAAATCGTCATCGAGGGCACGCTGCGCCAAGGTGACGTGCTGCCGGAAGGGCCGCTCGGCGAATTCACCGGCTATTACGGCCGCGAACGCTCGCCGCAGCCGGTGATCGACGTGAAAGCCCTGCACTACCGGCGTCAGCCGATTTTCACCCACGCTCTGATGGCGAAGTATCCGTCATGCGAGATTGGCGCCTACTACGCGATCATGCGCTCGGCCCGCATCCTCGACGATCTGGAGGCCATCGGGGTTCCGGGCGTGATCTCCGCTTATTCGCATCCGGCGGCGGCGTCGGGCTGGGGCATGGTCGTGGTCGCCGTCGAGCAGAAATATGCCGGTCATTCGGCGCAAGTGCTCTCGCTCGCGGCGCAATGTCCGGCGGCCGCCTACTATACGAAATGGGTCATCGTGGTCGACGAGGACGTCGATCCCACCGATCTCAACGACGTGCTCTGGGCGTTGAGCACGCGCTGCCACCCGGGCGACGACCTGGACATTCTCCGCAATACCTGGTCGACCGGCCTCGATCCGAGCCAATACACGCCGGAGGCGCGGCCGTACGGCTCGAAAGTCCTGATCAATGCCTGCAAGCCGCATCGTCACATCAGGCAATTCCCCAAGGCCACCGCGTTGCGGCGTTCCACTTACGAGCGGGTCGCAAGCCGCTGGAGCGAACTCGGCTTCTCCGGGGAGCCGCCGCAGCTTCGCGGCTTCCACGTCGAGGAGTCTTGAAGATAGCGCGGCGCCGGAAGGGGCTTTACAACTTATAAACTGCGCTCCGATACGCTTCGTTTACCGATGGTGCCTGGAGTAGCCGATATGAAGCGTAAGCTGTTTGGCCGCGCAGCGTTGGCCGCTGCGGCTATCGTGACCCTGGCAACGATGATCGGCGGCGGACGGGCATCCGCGGATATGCGGGTCGTCAGCAGCGATAGCACCTCGCGCTTTCTGGCGCTCGGCGTCAGCAAATCGGTGGTGGTCGAGCTGTCCAGCGATATCAAGAGTGTCGTCGTTGCCGATCGAACCATTGCCACCGCCGTCGCCTTGTCGAAACGACGGGTCGAGATCATCGGCGCTGGGCTCGGTCAAACCAACATCTATTTCTTTGATGAGCACGATCGGCCGCTCGAAGGGCTCGATGTCGCGGTCAAGGACTCCACGCAGCCGCACGAGCTGGAGGAATACCCGTATCCCGCCAATATCGTGATGATCGTGTATGGCGGCGGCGACCGCAACTTCGCTACTGTACCGCTGAATTGCACCCCGATCCGATGCCTCGATTCGCGCAAGCCGGGAGCCGATCAGCCGCCGGGCACCGAGAACATCAACATCCAGAGCAACGCGCCCACCGGCGTGACCGTGCAGGGCGGCGCCCGGTAAATCGGGTTTGCTATGGACGCCGGGCGGCGCTTCTCAAGCTGGCTCGGATGTCGGTCTCGGAGGGCTATTGCGCCTTCGCCAATTCCGGATGTGCCCGCAGCCGCGCCGTGTTGAGGATATGGATGGCGAAGGCGACCACGGCCCCGGCCGCAAATGGCAGCGCCGACCACATGTAAAGCTCCTGCACCGGCATGCCGACGAACAGCGCGCCGGCGAGCGGCCCGACGATGGAGCCGAGACGGCCGAGGCCCAGTTGCCAGCCGGAGCCGTTGGCGCGCAGCGAGGTCGGATAGAGCATGGCGCCGACCACGTTGATGCCGATCTGAATGCCGAGCACGATGAATCCGGCGAAAAAGGTCGCGGTCAGCAAGGCGGCTTGCGACGTCAAGCCGGCAAAGCCGATCGAGCCGACGACCGGCACCGCCAGCAACGACAGCAGCGAAATGCCGAGAAAGCGATGCCGCTGCATCCACCAGCACAGCGACAGCGCGCCGGCGGTGCCGCCCAGTTGCAGCAGCGCGGCCGCGATGGCGGCGGTCGTTGGAGGTAGCTTCGCCGCCGTCAGCAGCGTCGGCGTCCAGCCGGAGAGAAAGAAATAGCCCATCAGGTTGAGCGCGAACAGCAGCCACGACAATGGCGTGATCAGCCACAGCCCGTGCTGAAACAGATAAACCGGATTTGACGACGGCGTCTGCCGTTCGTCTTCGATGACAAAGCGTGCGTCGGCCGGCACCGCGAAGCCCGGCCGCAGCTCGGCGATCACTTTGGTCATTTTCGTGCGCTGGCTTTCGTGCAGCGCCATGTATTTGATCGATTCCGGCAGATACACGATGGCGGCGAGCGCGATGACGATCGGCACGATGCCGCCGATCAGAAACAGGATCGGCCAGCCGTAGAGCGGCACCAGCCACGCGCTGACGGCGCCGCCGAGCGCGCCGCCGAGGGGCACGCAGCCGACGGCGACGATCGGCAGCGTGGCGCGCACATTCCGCGGCGCCGATTCGGTGCAGATCGCCACGAGGTTCGGAATGACGCCGCCGATGCCGATGCCGGCAATCAGCCGCAGCCAGAACAGCTGCGTCAGGTCGGCCGAAAAGGCGGCGATGACGGTGAAGATGCCGAACAGGATGTTGGCGCCGATCAGCGCCGGCTTGCGGCCGTAGCGGTCGCCGATCCAGCCGAAAATCGCCGAGCCGAACAGCACGCCGATATTGCTGGCGCTCAGCACCGGACCGAGCGCGCTGCGCGGAATGCCCCAGGAGTTGACCAAGTGCGGCGCGGCAAACGCAATCGCGGCGATGTCGTAGCCGTCGATCAGTGATAGCAAGATCGCCCAGAGCAGCAATCTGATCTGGTAGGAGCCGATTCCGCGCTCATCGAGCAGCCGCGAAACTTGGATCTCCGGCGCACCCGCCATCGGCTCTCCCCCCGTTATGTTCTTAGGGCATGACCCGCAAGGTTGGTTGCGGATTTTCCGAAATGATCACGCGCCAGCAAAAACTCTAGCGGCGTTCGCCGCCAGTTGCCAAGGGGGCGCGGTCGACAACTCGCGGACGCACGCTTGCTTTAAGCTACGACCTCGATGACACCCATCATGCCTTTGTCCTCGTGATTGACCGAGTGGCAGTGATAGACGAAGCGTCCGACGATCACCGGATCGGTGAAGGGAATGATCACTTTCAACGTTCCGTGATGGACCCCGGTCGACGGCGGAACCGACGCCGTGTCGCGCAAGCTGTCGTCGTTCGCCGGCGCGCCGTTGATCTCGGTGACCAGGAACGGCGTCTGATGGATGTGAAAGCTGTGATATTGCTGGTCGGTGTTGATCACCGTCCATTCCTCGGTGTCGCCGAGCCTGACGGTTTGATCGATGCGATTTTCGTCGGTGGTCCGGCCGTCGATCATGAACACCTGTCGGTCGGACGTCCGCGAATAGACGAGCAGGCGCCGGTGCGCGATGGGGGCGGTCCGCACCTCGTCGATCCATCGGGCGCCTTCGACACGCTGGCGCAATATCTCGGATTCCGCATCGCCTGCGCTCGCCGCGCCGCTCGATACGATCAGCGCCAGATCGCGCACCGCTTCCGGCGTCCGCCAGGCTTCGTTCTGAAATGCGATCGTGCGCATAACGTATTCGCCGGCGGGTGGCCCCACCGCGATCGCCTCGATCCGCTCGCCGGGTCCGATCAGAAACTCGGAGATCTTGCGCGGCTGCGACAGCGGATGCCCGTCGGTCGCGATCACATAGAGTGCCATGCCTTCGATGCGGAACTTGACGAACAGCGACGCGCCGATATGGGCGATGCGCCAGAATTGCATTTCGCCGGGGCGCATGGCGATCGCCGGCTTGATCTGCCCGTTGATCGAGACCACTTCGCCGTCGCCGATCTGGGCGTGTTTGATGAGGAGGAAACGCTCCGGCAGGTCGCGCACCAGGGAATAGAGCCGCTCGAATCCGTCGACCACCAGCGCGCCCGACATGCCACCGAGGATCTGCTCGTCGACATAGCCGTGCGCATGCGGGTGGTACCAATACAGGCCCGGACCCTGCCGCCCCGCTGCCGGCACCCGCACGTCGTACGTGAAGCTCTCGCCGGAACGGACATGCACGAAGACGTTGTCGCTGTTTCCCCCTGGCGAGACGCTCATTCCGTGAAAGTGCATATTCGAGGGCTTGCCCGCGCCGCCGATACAAATAGGACCTGCGGTGCCGGACTGATCCAGCCCCGAGCGAGCGCCCAGATCGTTGCGGAACGTGAGTCGCAGCGTATCGCCCAGGCGCAGCCGCAAGGTCGGCGGCACATAGGTGCCGTTGTAGAGCATTCCGGCAAATTGCTGGTCGCCGAGCCGCACCGGCCCGGCCGCTGCGGTGATGGTCGTTTCCAGTACGCCATCGCGACTGCGGATTTCCGGCGGCGCCAGCAGCGGTTCACTTGCCTCGCCGGCCGCGCGCGATAGCGCGGTCAGCCCAAGCAACGGTGCGCTCTGCAGCACCTTGCGCGCCGCGACGACCTTGGCGCCTCGCGCCGCGCCTAAAAGGATGCTGCGCCGGTCGAATGTCGACGTGCGAACGTGCGGCATGGGCTTCCCGCTCAAAACGTTCGGTGGCTTAGCGCAAATAAGCGCGACGGCCGCGTGGACAAGACGGCCCCCCGTTCCGGCCGGCCTGCACAGGTCATTGCGACGACGTTGTCGCCCTGCGGGCGCACGCCCCGGGGCTTACTCCGCCGCCAAAGGTGTGCGCCGGCGGCCTCTTTGCGGAGTGTCGGTGGCGGCGCTCGCCGCCTGCCGCGCTTTCATATTGGCATACATGCGCCGCAGCGCGTTTTTGACGGCGGCGAGATCTTCCGGCTGTACGCCGGCGCTGGCGGCCGCCTCGTACTCGCGTGCCGCTGGCACCAGCCGGGCCACCTGTGCCTTGCCCTTGGCGGTAAGCTTGACCACGACTTCGCGTGTGCTGCTGGCGGAGCGGGTGCGTGAGACGATGCCCATGCGCACTAGCCGCGTCACCAGCCGCGACAGGGTGGAGACTTCGATGCTGGTCAGATCGGCAAGATCGATTTGGCGCTGCCCGCCCTTGCTGGCCAAAACCGCCATCACCCGCCACATCGCGATGCTGAGTCGGTAGGGCGCAAGCTGCTCGCCGCCCCATTGATCGGCAATGATGGTGCCGACCCGATTCACCAGATACGGCAGATAATTATCGAGATCGAGCTTAGTGGAATCGGTCACGAGTCTGGCGCGCCCTGCGGGAAACCTCTCGTCTAATTCAATTCGCCGTAACGGTCAAAAACCGCGGACGCCGTGCCCCACACATCGGTCCTTTTTATTGCATTTACAACAGATGCATTTTCAACTATCGTATGCATGTGGTTCCCCGCGCCGGCCTTGGCTAAGGTGGCGGGCGCAAAAGGTCCATTCGAGACCAGAACCAAGGGGAGGACTCCACATGGCGACTTATGTGCTCGTCCATGGCGCCTGGCATACCGGCGCCGAGCTTGAGCCGACCGCGGCCCCGATCCGCGCCGCCGGTCACGAAGTGCACACGCCAACGATCGCCGGCAATCGGCCGGGTGATGCCAAGACCGTCGGCTTGCCCGAAGCGATCAAGTCGATTGTCGATTATCTCGTCAGCAAAGATCTGAAAGACGTGATCCTGCTCGGCCACAGCTATGGCGGCATGATCATCACCGGCGTCGCCGACCAGGTTCCCGAGCGCATTCGCCGTCTGATTTATTGGAATGCGTTCGTTCCCAACAACGGCGAGTGTCTCAACGACATGGTGCCGCCGCACTATGCCGCCTTGTTCGATCAGATCGCGGCCGAGCGCGGCGACAGCTCGGTGGTGCTGCCATTCCCGATCTGGCGCGAAGTTTTCATTAACGACGCCGACGGCGAACTGGCGCAGCAGAGCTACGACATTCTCAATCCGCATCCGCTGCGAACATTCACCGACAAGATCGCGCTCAAGTCCGATCCGGCGGCCATGCCGATCGCCAAGTCCTACATCAACTGCACCGAAGACACCTCGCTGCCGCATCATTATCCGTGGCATCCGCGGCTGTCGCAGAAGCTCGGTTTGTTCCGGCTTGTCCAGGTGCCGGGCAGCCATGAGCTCTGCTTCTCGAATCCGAAATCGCTCGCGCAGGCGATCATGCAGGCCGGGCGCGATTGATCCGATAAACCTGGCGTGCGACCGCGACGGCCGCACGCCAGCGTCCAACACGAGCCTGAGGAGAGGATGATGGATTTCGGTTACTTCACGTTGAGCGACAATCATTACGCCGACAATACGCGGTCCTCGAATCAGTTCGTTGCCGATATCACCGCGGAAGCGATTTATGCCGATCAGCTCGGCATGCATTCGGCTTGGATCGGCGAGCATCATTTCAACTCGCTCGGCGTCCTGTCGTGTCCGGATTTGGTGCTGGCCTATGTGGCCGCCAACACCAAACGTATCCGGTTGGCGCCGGCGGTGACGGTGCTGCCGCTGCATCATCCCATTCGGGTCGCCGAGCAATGGGCTACGCTCGATCTGTTGTCCGGCGGCCGCGTCGATTTCGCCTGTGGCCGCGGCTACGACCAGCGCGAATATCTGCCGTTCCATGTGTCGTTTGCCGACAACCAGGGCATCTTCGAGGAAGGACTCGAACTGGTGCGCCGGCTGTGGGCGGCCGACGACCGCATTTCGCACCACGGCAAGCATTATTCGTTCGACGACGTGCGCATCACGCCCAAGCCGGTGCAGCGCCCGCTGCCGACCTATGTCGGATCCTTCTCCAAGCCGTCGATCGAGCTTGCGGCGCGGCTCGAGTGCGGGCTGATCGTGGCGCCGTTTGCCGCCGCCATCAGCTACGGCGGCCTCAAGCAGGTCGCCGACCTTTATCACGAGACCTGCGCCAAGCACGGCACCAAGCCGGGCCGGCTCATGTGCAGCTACTTCACCCACTTTGCCGACAACAAGGCGCAGGAAGATGCGCAACGCGCCCGTCAGATTCGCTACTACAAAGAATGCGTGATCCCGGCCTTCCCGGGCGATCCGGAGACGGCGCCGCCGAGCTACCGTTATTTCATCGGCATGGTGGAGCGGTTGCAGAAGGTGAAGCCGGAGGACCTCACGGAGAATTCGGTGCTGCTCGGCTCGCCCGCCCGCATCACCGAGGTGCTGAAGAAGGTCGAGGCCGCGGGCTTCGATGAGGTGATCCTCTACTTCAATGTGGGCCTGAAGCCGCACAACCAGGTCAAGGACGAAATGGCACGCTTCATGTCCGAAGTGGCACCCGCCTTTGCCGGCGCGGATAAGGAACAGGCGGCGTAAGGTCCCCGGGCCTATTGGTGATATTTCCAGGTCTCGTTATGGCCGGACCTGCTCCGGCCATTCTCCACCTTGGCCTTCAGTCGCGCATGCCTACGGCAGGCGAACGTGACGGGCGATCGAATCACCCAGTCTTCGATCGCCGCTGGCTCGCAGCGACGGCGCGACTTTCGCCCGGTAGCACCCGCTGTTTGGATCGTTGCGGAGCGGTATCGGACGGCGGCGCTTCGCCAGTCTCCCATCGCCGCGCCGGAAGTTGACCCGCTGCCTCCAGAACCGGATAGGCGACCGAGCAGACGTGCGAGTCGATGCGCTTGAGGTCGCGCAGGATGTTCAGGTGCAGCGAGCTGGTCTCGATGCTCTCCGGACGGCCCTCGCGCAGCCGCTCGAAATGGCGTTCGCCGGCGGCAAGCTCGATGTTGCGCAACTCGGCTTTCTCCCGGATCAGGCGTCGGGCGGCTTCAACGTCGCCGTTCATGAACACGCCGAAGGCGATTTGCATGCTTTCGCAGACGCGCTTGTGGAAGGCCATCAGCTCGGCTGCGCCCTCCGCCGAAAAACTGTAGCGGTTCTTGATCTTCTTGATCGTCAGGTCGCACAAATTCTTGTCGATGATGTCGCCCACATGTTCGAGATTGATGGCGAACGCAACGATTTCCATGGCGCGGCGGCCTTCGCGCTCGTCGAGACTGTCGCGGGTGAGCCGCGCGATGTAGAGCTTGATCGCCTCGGTGAGATGATCGACGATATCGTCCATGCTTGATAGTTCGTCGACGAGCTTGCGATCGTCGGTCATGATCGCAGTCATGACCTGATGCAGCATGGCTTCGACGGTGTCGCCGACCCGCAGTGTCTCGCGGGCGGCGTTGGCAATGGCAAGCGACGGGCTATCGAGCACGCTTTCGTCGAGGTGATGCGGCAGCGTAGGATCGGCCGGCTGGTGGCGCTCGGGCAAGATGCGCACCAGGAGCTTCGCCAGAAAGTCGAGCGGGAAAATAAAGATCGCGGCGAGCGCGACGTTGAACAAAAGATGGAATTCGGCCGCCATTTTTCCGGCGTCGGGTTGCAGTTCGGTCAGTTCGCGCGCGATCAGCGGCAAGAGAGGTAATGTGATCAGGACCCCGACCAGGCGGTTGATCATGTTGCCGACCGGTAAGCGGCGACTGGCCGGATCGCCGCGCGTGCTGCCTTCGAGCAGCGGATTGATCGCGCTGCCGAGATTGGCGCCGAGCACCAGCGCCAGCGCCGCCTCGGCGCTCACGAAGTGCGAATAGGCCAGCGACATGATCAGCAGCACGACGGCGACGCTTGAATGCACCGCCCATGTCAGCAAGGCGGCGATCACCACGCATAGTACGCGGTCCTGGGTGATGGCGCCAAGGAGCACGCGCACCGCCGGCGCTTGCTCGGCCGGCGCCAGCGTCCCGACGAGGGTGTGCAGAGCCAATAGCGTGAGGCCGAGCCCGATGGCGATGCGCCCTAATGCTCGGGCGAGGCTCTGTCTGCTGCTGCGAAAGGTGATCAGCCCGACGATGAAAAGCGCCGGCGCCACCGCCGCGATATCGAAGGAGAGCACCTGCACGATCAATGTCGTGCCGACATTGGCTCCGAGCATGATCGCCAGCGCCGGCACGAGGCTGACCGCGCCCTCCGCCACCAGCGACGTCGTCATCAGCCCGGTCGCCGTGCTGCTCTGTAACAGCGCCGTCATCGCGAGCCCGGCGCCGAAAGCGGCGAAACGATTGCTGAGTGCGTGGCTGAGGATGCGGCGCAGGTCGGGGCCGAACGCGCGCAGCACACCGGAGAGCACCATGTGCAGGCCCCAGAGCAGCAGCGCAACGCCGCCTAACAGATCGAGAAGGACGCGGCTTCCCATCAGGCTCCCGGTTTTCGGTTAAGGCGGCGGTCGGCTTGCAGGCCCAAATCTGCGCCAATGGGGTGTAATGGCGATGAAAAGCAAACGCCGCGAAGCGCCTGAAGTTCGCGTCGTCGCGGGGGAAAATTAACGCACGATTGTTAACTAGCGCTTGCGCCGCAGTCGTCCGACGATGCCCTGCGGCAGAAAGGTTACGATCAAAATAAAAATAATGCCGAGCCACAGGAGCCAGCGGTCTGGCGAAAGCAATGCCGATACCAACGGTATGCCGGACGTCGCATCGCTCACCGCGCCCATCGCGCTCTTGAGATAGTATTGCGCCAGCACGACCAGGATGGCGCCGACGACGGCGCCATAGAGCGTGCCCATTCCGCCGATCACCACCATCAACAAAATGTTGAGCATCTGCGCAAACGACAGCGTCGCGTCGGGGCCATTGTAACGTAGCACCAGCGCCATCAGCGAGCCGGCCAGCGACGCCATGACGGCGGATATCATGCACACCAGCGTACGATAAGCGACGACCCGGTAACCCATCGCCTCGACCCTGAATTCATTCTCGCGCACGGCGCGCAGCACCAGACCGAAGGGCGAATTGACGATCCGCAGCATGAGTAGAAACAGCACCAGCGCGGTAGCGAAGGTGATGTAGTAGGTGATGACCGGGCCGTTGATGGCGACACCCATCACCTTGTCGTGCACCAGCCGGAAACCCGGCGTGAGCATTTCGGGCACCGTGAAGGTCAGTCCGTCCTCGCCGCCGGTCAGGTCGCGCCATTGCTCGGCGACGATCTGCGCGAAGGCGGCGACCGCCAGCGTGATCATGGAAAAGAAGATCGCGCGCAGCCGCAGGCTGAGGAGCCCGATCACCGCTGCGATCGCGAGCGAGACCAGCGCGCCGGCGAGCGTGCCGAACAATACGCCGCCCCAGCCGCTGACGCCCTTGGCCAGCGTAATCGCCACGCCGTAGGCGCCGATGCCGAAGAACATGGTGTGTGCGAACGACACGATGCCGGTGAAGCCGAGCATCAGGTCGTAGCTGGCGACCAGGATGATGAAGATGCAGATCAGCGAAGCGACGTTGACGGCCTTGCTGCTCGGAAACAGGAACGGAGCGAACAGCAGCGCCGCCAAGATCGCCAGCATCAAACCGTTGAGGAGCGCGCCGCCGGGCGGATTGTCGGAGACGACCCAGCCCAGCCACGACGGGCGTTTTTCATTGTCCGGTTCTGGCCGGCTCGGCGCGGCGACCGTTTCCGCTGCTCTCTGGTGCGCTGCGCCGTGCACGGCTTCTTGGGGCGATGCGGTCATCGCGGCCTCAATGATGTTCGGCCAGCGGGAACAAGCCGCGCGGTCGCCACAGCAGGATTAGCGCCATCAACAGAATGTTGGTTCCGAGCGCCAGTTTTGGCGCGAGGAAACCCACATAGTTGGTGGCCAAGCCGACCAGGATCGCGCCGATGAAACAGCCGCCGACCGAGCCGAGGCCGCCGATGATCAAAATGATGAACACCAGGATGGTCATGCTGTCGCCGATCTGGCTCGAGACCACGGCCTGATATTGTGCCCACATCATGCCGCCGATGCCGGCAAGCGCGGTCCCGGCCATGAACACGCCAATGAATACGCGGCGGATGTGATAACCGAGCGCCTGGATCATCTCGCGATCTTCGACGCCGGCGCGCACCACAAGGCCCAGCCGGGTGCGAGTGAGGAACAGATGCATGGCGAGCGCGATCGCGAGCCCAACGCACAGCGCAAACAGCCGATAGGTCTCGATCGATGCGGAGCCGATAAACACGCTGCCGCGCAGCATGGCGGGCTTCGGCAGCGGTATCGCCTGCGGCCCCCAGATGACGATGATCAATTGCTCGATCACGGTCAGCGCGCCGATGGTGATCAGGATCTGCCGCAGCGGCGCGCCATAGACCTGGCGGATGATCACGCGCTCGAACACAAATCCGAGCGCGCCGCTTGCGACCGCGGCCGCCACAAGCGCCAGGAGCAGCGCGGCGATGTTGAGCGCGAGCGACGTCTCGCTAGTCCAGCCGGCGAGCGGTTGCAGCACCGACACCGCAATATAGGCGCCGACCGCCACGAACGCCGCGTGGGCGAAATTGAGCACGTCCATCAGACCGAAGATCAGCGTCAGCCCGGCCGCGACCATGAACAGCATGATGCCCATGGTGAGGCCGGCGACGGTCAGCGTCAGCCAGGGTCCGGGGCCGATGGCGGGCAGCGCGGCGATCACCACGAGCGGTGTCAGCGCGTGCGGCGCCCATCGTTGCAGGCGCTGGTGCCAGCCGTTGTTCATACACCCTCCGCCACGCCCAAGCCCAACAGGCGGTGCTGCAGTCCGTGATTGCGCGCAAGACCCGCCATGTCGCCGGTATGGATGATACGGCCCTCGTCCATCACCGCGACATCGTCGCCGACCGCCTCCGCCACGCGAAAATTCTGCTCGACCAACAGGATCGTGGTGTGCTCGCGCTTGAGCCGCGACAGCGCGGCGACGAGTTGATCCACCATGGCGGGTGACAGTCCTTTGGTCGGCTCGTCGATCAGCAGGAGCCGACGCGGCTCGATGATGGCGCGGCCGATCGCCAGCATTTGTTTCTGGCCGCCGGACAGCGATCCGGCGGGCGCGTCCCATTTCAGCTTCAAAGCCGGAAAGCTTTCGAGCACCCGGTCGAGCTCCCTGGGCACGAAGCCTGCGCGGCCGGTCGCCAGCAGCATATTCTCGCGCACTGTGAGCTTGCCGAAGATCCCCATCGTCTCCGGCACGTAGGCGATGCCGCGGCGCGCGATATGCGGCGTTTCCAGCGCCGTGATCGGCTCGCCGTCGAACACGATCTTGCCGAGCCGCGCCTTCCATAGGCCCATGATGGTGCGCAGCGTCGTCGTCTTGCCGGCGCCGTTTCGCCCCAGCAGCGCGGTGACGCGCCCGCGGCGTACGGAGAAATCGACGCCGTGGAGGATGCGATAGCGGCCGATATTGGTGAAGACGCCTTCGAGGCGCAGCAATGTGTCGGCAGTCTCGCTCATGGCGCCGGCCTGCCTCGCAGCTCGTCGGCTCCATGCACGCCCAGATAAGCCTGCTGCACTTGCGGCAGCGCCACCACCTCGGCCGGCGGCCCGTCGGCGATCAGCGCGCCATCCTGCAGCACGATGATGCGATCGGCGAGGCGGGTGACCACATCCATGCGGTGCTCGACCAACAGTACGGTCTTGTGCGTCTCGCGTTTGATTTCTTCGATCAGATCCAGAATGGTCGGAATCTCGTCGACGCTCATGCCGGCGGTCGGCTCGTCAAACATGAGCACGCGCGGCTGCAGCGCCAGCAGGATCGCAACCTCGAGCTTGCGCTGGTCGCCATGCGACAGTGCAGCCACCGGAAGGTCGGTGCGCCTTGCGAGCTTGACGCGCTCGAGCCAATGACGCGCCTCGTCGCGCACCGTGGCGTTGCGCGCCGCGATGCTCAGGCAATCGAAGCGGATATTCGCCACCGACTGCACCGCGAGCCGCACATTCTCGAACACCGTCAAGCTCGGATAAAGGTTGATCAACTGGAAGGCGCGGCCGAGGCCGAGCCGGGTGCGGCCGGGCGCGCCCAGCCGGGTGATGTCCTGGCCGAACAGGCTCACGCTGCCGGTGGCGGGGCGCAATTGTCCCGAGATCAGATTGAAATAGGTGGTCTTGCCCGCGCCGTTCGGCCCGACGATGGCGGTCAGCGTGCCTTGATGGAACGCGCAAGTGACAGCATTGACCGCGATCTGCCCGCCGAAATTGATGGTCAGATCGCGGGTCGATAGAGCAGGGACGCCGCCGTTCATTCCCCGTCCTTACTCAGCTTTCGGTCCCCAGCCTACCGTTCTTATTGCTTCTTATTGCCGCTTGTTGGTGATCGGGATCTTCATCTCGTCCATGGTGATCACGTGGGTGAGCTCCGGGATCGCCCAGGGCACATTCGGATCGACCTTGATCTTGAAAGCATACATCGGCTGCAAGAGCTGATGGTCTTCCTTGCGAAACAGCACCGTGTCCTTCGGCGAGTCGAAGGTCATGCCTTCCATGGCGGCAATCAGCTTCTCGGGATCGGTCGAGCCGCCGGTTTTTTTCAGCGCCAGTACGACGGCCTGCGCGGCGATGAAGCCGCCGCAGGTGAAGAAATCGGGCGGCGCCCCGTTGAACTTTTTCTTGTTCTCGGCGACGAGCGCGTCGTTCACCGGATTCTTGGGAATGTCGTAGTAGTAATAGGCGGCGCCTTCCATGCCGGGAAAGTCCTTATAGGCAACAAGCGCCGGCAGGATGTTGCCGCCGGTCGAAATCTCGATGCCCTGGCGCTCGAAGCCCATGGCCTTGAGCGCGGCCAGCGGATTGCCGCCGCCGGCCCAGTTGACGAAAATGATCTTGCGGCCTTGCTCCTTGGCGAGCGCATCGAAGATGCGTTGGATCGGCGCCGTGAAGTCGGTCGTCATCGGCGGCGCGTATTCCTCGAACACGAGCTTGGCGCCAGTCGGCGCCAGCGCCGTCTTGAAGGCGGTGACGAAGTCGCGGCCGAAGGCGTAATCCTGCGCCAACGTGGCCACCACGGTGCCGGGCTTGCCGATCGCAAGCGCGTTGGAGGCAGCGTCCTGGGTGGAGTTGCGGCCGGTGCGGAAGATGTAGCGGTTCCACGCCGCGCCGGTGATCGAGTCGGCGACCGCGGGCTCGACGATGAAGATCTTCTTGTTGTCGAGCGCGACCGGCAGCATGGCCAGCGCCACCGCCGAGCTGGTGCCGCCCACCGCGATGTCGGCGCCATCATCGTTGAATGCTTCGTTCAACAAATTGCGCCCGACATCCGGCTTGGTCTGGCTGTCTTTCTCGATGACGATCAGCTTGTGGCCCTCGACCATCATGGTGCCGCCGGTGGCGTACTCGAGCCCCATGGCGAAGCCGGCGGCTGTTTGTTTGGCGTAAGCTTCGAGCGGGCCGGTCTTGTCGGTGATCAGCGCGATCTTGATCGGTGTTTCCGCGGCGTGGACGTGCGCCGACG
>Ga0209006_10002742_pt1 | contig 16031 bp, 15 predicted proteins | sample JacPin_JW_Ref_O2_FD_188567 | JGI IMG/M metagenome (GOLD analysis project Ga0209006, IMG submission 188567) | Forest soil microbial communities from Algoma, Ontario, Canada - Jack Pine, Ontario site 1_JW_Ref_O2 (SPAdes) (version 2) | ecosystem: Environmental > Terrestrial > Soil > Boreal... | reverse complement strand
GATGAGCTCTGGAAAGTGGAATGGCTTGGGGAGATAGTCATCGGCGCCGAGTGCGAGCCCCGCAGCACGATCGTAGGGCGTGCCGGCGGCGGTGAGCATCAGGACCCCGGCTTCGCGCTTCTGCTCAATCGCTGAGCGATGAGGTTAGATTCTATCTATGCGGCACGTGGAGGACATCAGGAACTTCCCTTCCAACGTGCGGCGGCTTCGCGAGAGACGTCGCAAGCGGCTTACGAGGGGAGAGCGCATCCTGGGCTGGAGTCTCGCGCTTGGTCCGGGCGTCCTGGTCATCCTCGCGGTCGCCATGCTCCTATTCGACGACGCCCGCACGCTCGGGATCGCGCTGCTGATCGTCGCGCTCGCTGGGATGGCGGTGCCTATCGCCCCGCTTCTGGGTGCGAAAGTGCGCCGCCGCGAAGCCCGCGCGGCACGCAAGCAACGCGAGTAACACTCGGTGGCGTTCTGCTGATCGTTGGCCAGCCCTGGGGCAGCGGGTCGCCGGCTCGGCCCTACAACCGGTCGGGCTGGCGGCCGGCGGATTCATAGGCGCCATTCTCGGGGACTCAAGAACTCTCTACGGTGCGTCGGGACTGACGCTGATTCTGCTAGCCGGCGTACTGGCCACGCCCTCGGTGTGCAACCTTACCTGGCAGACCGACCTCGCTGCAAGAGCCGAGTGACCATTGGGTAGCGGTTCAAGTGTGTAGGACGACGACGCGCGTGAGTCTCACCACTGCGCCGTGTAGCGGCGTCAGCGTGATCTTCAGCGTCAACGCCAGGTGCCTGTGGCGGCGCAACGAGGCCTTGCCCTTGGTGCTCAAGGGCACCGAGAAGGACACGCCACCGGCAGCCAACGACGAGCGCACCAGTCGCCCGACGCGCACCTGAGTACGGTGATTCACCTTCGTCGGCGCGGCGCTGGCGGAAAACAGGACGACTTCCAGCCGTCCGCCGGTGTCGGCCTGTGATACCTCTATCGACCCGTGCACCGTCGATCCGCGCTGGCTGCGGGCGAGCTCGAGCACCCTGGAGCCTTCTTCCAAAGACGAGCCGCGGCTGGGTTCACCCGGCGTCGTTGGGAAGGTGGTCGTTGTGGTCATCGGTGTTGGTGTCGTGGTGGTCGTGGTGGGGGTTGTGCCGGTGACGCCGGCTTCCACGACGATTTCGTACTTGGTGTAGTTCAACGATGGCCCGCCGTTGAAGAGGGTCGAGCTTTCGAACTTGTAGGTCCCTGGCTGTTCGAACTTGCACTTGCCTTCCCAAGGCGCCTGGGGTGGGGTGGGGCTCACCGGCACGCTGGGCGAGCAGGCCGGCGCATTGCCCACCCACGCGATGTTCGCCTTGGTCGTGGCGTTGTCGGTGAACAAGAGTTCGCCGCCCGCGAGGATCGTGACTTTGCTCGCGGGTTGCGGTGTAGACCCGGAGCCGGGGGCTGCCCAGCACGGCCAGTTGCTCTCCACGCAGTTTTCGTTGACTTCGAGCTTTGCTTCGGACGGGGCGGCAGCCAGAGCGGGCAGCACCGCCACCGCCGACCCGACCAGTGCGGCGAGTGCGAGAAGTAAAAGCGTGCGCAGTCTCATCGTGTACCTACCTCTCTCCTATCGGGACGGGTCTCAGTTCGTGGTGATGACCTTGCCGGACGGTGCGATCACGTACCACCGGCCGCCGTCGGCTTCGATTGCCTGTCCGTTGTCTTCGCCGGCCGCCGAATCGGCCGCGTAGGTGTAAAGCGGCCAGCCCGCATAGGTGACGACACTGCCGCCTTCGGGGTCGGGGTCGCTGCCCAGCAGCGACGCCTTCAACTGGGCTGGACCCGCGGCGGTTTCACCGCTCGCGAGCTTCAACGGCGGCCACAGCGTCGCGCATGAGGACACGCACGTGACCTTGGAGTGATTGTCGGGCGCGAAGGTGTAGAGCGTGTGGCCTTCAGCGTTCACGAGCACCGCCCCCACCGTTGGCAGAGTGCGGACGGCGAGGCTTACCGACTTCCTCGCAGGGGTAGTCGCGGTCGGGGACGCCGCCGTGGTCGATGTCGTCGGCGTGGCCGGCTGCCCTTCGTGCAAGAAGTTCAGCGTGTTTTCGCCGTCGTCTACGAAGTAGATGCCCTTGCCTTCCGGTGCCACCACGAGCCCGAACAGCGAGCCTGCACCAGTCTTCGTATCGGCGGTCTGCACGGCTACCTGCTGACCGGCGGGTGTCGTTTCGACCATGTTGCCGTCTCCACCGTTGCTCGTGATGATGTTGCCGTTCGGTGCGAGCACCATCCCGAGCGGTTCCTTGAGGTGGCCGCCTTCGGTGAGAACGGTTCCGCCTTTCGCTACCGGCGTCATACGGGTCGTCGCTTCGGCAATCGCGAGGATCTTGCTGTCTTCGGTCGAGGCCACGTACAGCGTGCCGTCCGAGGCGAGTGCGAGTCCGGTCGGGCCGAGCACGAGGGCTTCTTCTGAATCGATCCAGGGGATGCCGTTGGCGATCACCGTTTCGTTCAGCACCTTCGGCGTCTGTCCTTCGCCGGATTCCAGTTCGATCCGCAGCACGGTCGAGTTGTCGATCGTTTTCTTGCCCTCTACCGGTCCGCCGTTGAGCGCGTTGCTGACGAACAACATGGTCTTGGAGCCTTCGCTCTTAGCGGTCGAGTCCCACGGACCCTGAATGTTCTTGCTGGCGATCGTCTCAACCGCCTTGCCTTCGCTGTTGAGCACGATCAGGCAGCCGTACTTCGCGGTCGCCGTCTTGCCGTTGGTCGTTGGCAGGCTGCCCACGACGACATAGCCACCCGGCAGGATGTTCAGCGCCGTCGTCAGCCCGACGCCGCCTGGGCATGAGCCGGGGAGCGTCTTGGCATCGATCGTCGCAAACAGTGAGACCTTCCCGGCGGTCGAGACCTGCACGATCGTCGTGCCAGTGCCCTGGCCGTTCTCCTTCGCGCTTTCCTTGGCGTTGAAGTTGCTGACCAGCATCTGGCCCGCTTGGAGCTTGCCCGTGCTGGTGGGCACGGTCACGATGCCATAAGGGTTGATGTCGCCGTTGGCCGGAACGGTCGAGGCGACCTTGCTCACAGTCCCCAGATTTGCCAGAAAGTGAGTGGAGCTTGCGCTCGAGGTCGTGGTCGCAGCACTTGCAGCGGCGGGCGTGCTGGACGAGCTGCTGGAGGTGGCGGAGCTGCCGCAGCCGGCGAGGATGAGGGCTATGCCTGCGAGGGCAAGGATCGACGATCTTGGCACTGGAGTGTTCTCCTGTAGGTCGGTATCGGGGACGAAGCGGCACGCGTTCGCCGAAGGGGTCATTTCGCGCCCCCGCCGGCCATGCGGCCCTCAGCACACGACCTTTCTCATGTGCCACCTGCATTGACTCCGCCGTCGCGGGATTCCTTCCCGTCCTGTGTGTGCCGCCCGCAACTCCCACGAGCGGGGGTCGCGGGCGGGTTACACGCGAGTGAGCTTTGGTGAGGCGCTGCTGGTGCCGGCGAGGCTCGATCGACTGTCAACCGATTCGCTCAGCATCGTTGTGAGCTGCTCCGGTGGCTGTGGCCGGGAGATGAAATATCCCTGCGCCGTGTCGCAGCCAAGCGCGGTGAGATGGCGCAAGACGGCTCCGGTCTCGATGCCCTCGGCGACGACTGCGAGCCCGAGGTTGCGAGCGAGGTCGATCGTCGAGCGGACGATCGCCTCCGCCCGCGGGTCATCGAGGATGTCAGTGATGAACGACCGGTCGATCTTGATCTCTGTGGCCGGCAGCTTCGCGAGGTACTCGATCGAGGCGTTGCCCGTCCCGAAATCATCGACCGAGATGCCAATCCCGGTGGCCCGCAAGGCCGCGAGCACTGCCACCGCTCTGTGTGGATCGTCCATCGCGGCGCTCTCGGTGACCTCCACCACGAGCCTGTCGGGCGGCACACGGTGGCGCTCGAGGATGCCGGCGATCTGCTGCGGCAGCTCCGCGTCAGAGAGGTTTCGGGCGGACAGGTTGACCGACATCTGAACGTCGATCCCGAGCTCGCGCCAGCTCACGAGTTGGTGCAGTGCCTGGTCGATCAGCGCCAGCGTGAGGGGGCCGATCAGCGCAGTCTGCTCTATCAGCGGTATGAACCGCGGTGGAGCGAGCAAGCCGTGCTCGGGGTGCTGCCAGCGCACCAGTGCCTCCACGCCGGTGATGCGCCCGCTTGGCAGCTCGATCTGTGGCTGGTAGGCAAGGAGGAACTCACCGCGTCCCAAGGCGCCGCGGACCTCGCTGAGAAGCGCCAATCTGGATGTGTCGAACTGGTCGAGCCCCGGCGAGTAGACCTCGACCGAGCTGTGATGGGACCTGGCGTGCGCGAGTGCCGTGTCGGCGCGTTGCAGCAGGACGTTCGCTGCGTCGCCGTGCTCGCCCATCACTGCGATGCCGATGCTCGCCTCGACGCTGACTTCGACGTCCTCGAGCACGATCGGCGGCTCGAAGCCGGCCTGAATGGCGGTCGCCGTGCTCAGTGCGTCGGGGACGCCGCGTGCTACGTGTATGAGGACCGCGAACCCATCGCCGGCGAGGCGTGCCACGAGCGTCCCAGCCTGTACGTCGCTGTGAAGACGACGAGCGATCTCGCGGAGAACGAGATCCCCGTTTGCCGTACCGAGTGTGTTGTTGATCTGCGTGAACCGATCGAGGTCGATCAGCAGCACCGCCACGGTGCCCGGCTGAGGTTTGCCGTGCCTTACCGCATTCTCGATGCCTTCGATGAACAGCGTCCGGTTCGGAAGCCCGGTGAGCTGGTCATAGTGCGCGAGCCGATCGTTCTCGGAGGCCTGCTGGCGTAGCCGGCGCGAGGCGCGGGCAACGATTCGGTAGAGAATGGACCAAAGCAGCAACAATCCAATCCCGATGAGCAGCGCGATCATCCGCTTGTTGCGCGTCAGCGCGGCAGCGATCGGCCTGTAGCTCAGATAGATCTCAAACGCCCCCGCCGGCGGGCCGGAGGCCGCGAAGCGTAGCGGCACGTATACCTCGACGAGCTGCCCAAGCCCAACCTCGCTGGCGGTCTCAGTGTGCAGACTGGGAGTCACAACCTCCGCGTCGTCAGGTCGCCCCGCGAGAGCGTTCAACAGGTCGTCGCTCGGGATAAGGCTGCGACCGATCAGGGCGTGATCGTCGGAGTAGATGACCTGATCTTTGGTGTTCCAGATCTTGATCCGCGCAAGGTCCTGCGTCACCGATCTCGCGCGCAACTGGTTATCCAAGCTCCGCACACCCGAGGCGCTCAAGCCGTAGCGCAAGTCGTGGGGCGTGAGACGGGGCTGAATCCCGATGCGCGCGATCAGTTGCGCGGATTGATCGGCATCGCTCAATGCGCGTGAGACGACCTGTGCCTGGATCACCCGCGCGAGGATGAACCCCAGCGCGACGATCGGGACGAGGCTCATGAGCGCGACCTGTCGCGTCAGCGTCATGCGCGGCAGCGGCCTCCCACCTCTGTGACGCGGACGCATGCGTTTTCATCGGCTTCCGCCCCCGCGATGCTCAAGCGCGACAGTCAAGAACCGGACGGGTCGACCGGGTCGACCGCGGGCCGACGGGCGCCTTCAGCCTACAAGCGTCCGCAGAAACGCCACCGCGTCACGCAGGCGAGACAGTTCCTCCCGCAGAGCGTCCTGCCAGCTGGCCGGCGGATAGGCCACGCATGTGACCGCCAGGAAGCGGTCCACCTCGACCCCGCGGTCGTCGCTCAGCAGGGCGTAGGTGACGCGATCGACCCACATGCAACTGGCCGCGCGCCACTCCTCGAGCTCACGCTCGTCATCGACCAGCGCGCCCGAGCGCACGAGATGCTCCCCGCCCGCGATGTGCTTCGCGGCCTTGTGCCAGGCGCCGCCCCCGTCGGTCATTTCCCGACCATGCGCACAGTCAGCTGGGACGGATCACCGGGCCGCGAGCTCAGTCCAGCCCGAGCATGCCAGGTAGCTCGTCGAGGGAGTGGACGATCTCTGCGCCCGCGAGCCGGAGCGCCGCCTCGTCGCTGTCGGCCGCATAGCCGATCGCGCGCATGTTGGCGGATACCGCAGCCGTGACGCCTGACGGCGTGTCCTCGACGACCGCGCATTCAGCCGGCTGGGCGCCCATCGTCTGAGCGGCGAACAGGAACAGGTCAGGATGGGGCTTGCCTCGGGGGACAGAGTGCGCGGAGAACAGCGCGCGATCATCGAAGAGGTCGCGCAAACCCGTCAGCTCCAGCGACAGCCGTGTCTTCTCGAGCTTGCCCTGCGAAGCCACGCACTTCGTTATACCCGCGAGCGTCACCCGTTCGATCGCCTGCCTTGCGCCGCGCACCGGCTCGAGCTCGCGCTCGAACGCCTCCGCTCGCTCGCGCTCGTAGCGCTCGAGCCAGCCTGGTGGGAGCCGGCGTCCGAGCTTCGCCTCCGCGTGCTCGAGCACCTCGCCCAACAACAGCCCCTGGCAGTCCCGGCGAGCCTGGGCGACCGTCGTCGGCAGGCCCTCATCGCTGAGCATGCTCGCGAGCACCCGGTTGGAGATGACCTCGCTGTCCACGAGCACGCCGTCGCAGTCGAAGATCACGAGGCCTCGCCCGCCCATGTGGGCGGAGCCTACCCCGTCGGCATGAGAGCGACCACTTCTGCAAGCTCGCGCGCGGGCGGCCCGTGCAGCTCGCCTTCGCTCAGCGTCAGCGCCCGCGCTCCCGAGAGGCTCGTCGACTCGCCGGTCGTTGCCAGGACCGCAACTCCCTCCTGGGCGAGCGAGTGCAGCAGGGCGAGCACGCCGTCTCGTGCGAGCACATCGACGTCGATCGTCGGCTCGTCGATGATCAGCAGCCGCGGGCTGTGCGTCAGCGCTCGCGCGATCGCCGCGCGAACCGCCTCCCCGCCGTCGAGCTCCTCCGGGCGACATCTCGCCCACGCGCCGATCTCGACTCGCTCGAGCGACTCGCTCGCGCGTCGCGATGCTGTCGCCAGCGGCACCCCGCGCGCGATCAGGCCACTCGTGAGCTGATCCAGCAACGGCGAGCCGTCGCGAGCGGCAAACGCGCGGTGGCAGTAGCCGATCCCTTCGCCCAGCGTCGCGCCCGGACGCGCGCGCAGGTCGCGCCCTTCGAAGCGCACCGTGCCGCTGTCGGGCGTCTCGATCCCCGCCGCGACCCGAAGCAGCGTCGAGCGCCCCGACCGGCGCGCGCCCCAGATCACGACGACCTCGCCCGACTCGACCGCCAGCGACACGTCGCGCAGCACCGTGCGCCGATCCAGCCGGCCGTAGCGCTTGCCGACGCCGTCGAGCTCGAGCAGGCTCATTGTGGCTGCAGTCGGTCGGCCGCCAGCGCCTTGAACTCACGTCGCGCGTAATCCACCCACGGCAATCTGGCTTCCATCGCCAGCCGCCGCTCCTGTGAGACGAGTCGTTCAGCCAGACCAGAACCACGGTCCGCGCACACGTCCTCGACCTCCGGCAACAGCGCGTCGCCGGCCTCCTCCAAGCACGCCTGTCCGTAGCTCTCGATCACGTCCAGCGCGAGCTCGGGCTCACCCGCGAGCACGGCCAACTGGCGCGCGAACAGGCGCGAGCGTCTGAAGTCCTCGCGCATCTGTGCGATCAGTCGCTGCTGATAGTCGCGGACTCCTTCCGCCGTCGCGCGGTAGCCGAGCTTTGGCTGGCGCTCGCTGCCCATCCCGGGGATCTCTTCCACCAGTCCCCTGCAACGGAGGGTGTCAAGCGCCGTATAGATGTATGAGAACCCGCTCAGCTCGAGCATGCCCTCGTAGCTCTGCTCGAAGCGCTGGGCGAGCTCGTATCCGTAGCTCGGGCGCTCGATCACCAGTCCCAGCAGCGCCCAGTGCACAGCCGACTGCATCGGGTTGGCGGCCCTGGGTGGCCTCTTCGCTGTCGCTGTCCTTGCGCTCATCGGATGGGGTAGCCTAAAAGCGCGCAGCCGACATTAGAAGCGACGTTTCTGTCTTTCGCTGACAGTCACGAGGTAGAACATTCGGTGCGCTGACTTGTCAGAGCGGAGCAACCTCTGCATGATCTGTGAACTGTGAACACAGTGAGTCACGCTTCAACGGGCGCTGATGGGGGAAAGCGGGCGAGCGTTCGGTGAGCGCAGCCAACGGCGGCTCCTCTACCAACGGTGAGTTGCCGCGCACGGTCAGGCGGACCTGGAGCTCGCGCTCTCAGGCCGCGGTCGGGCCTCGCCGCGATGACGGCCCCGAGCGCGGCGGCGCGCCGGAGAAGGTCGTCCTCGAGCTTTCCGCCGCGCAGGTGGATCGCGTGATCCGCAGTGCCGCCGAGGGCAGCAGCATGTCGCTGCTGCTCTCCGGGCTGCGCGATGTGCGCGAGATCCTCGCCCGCGAGCCCAGCCAGATGGAGGACAACCGGCTGTCGCGCTCGTTGCTCGCCGGACTCCTGATGCTCGCCTCGTTCCCGACCGACGGCAGCTACCTGGGCAACGCGGAAATCGCGCGGCTGTTGGACATGAATCCGAGCACCACCCATCGTTACGTGTCGACGCTCGTCGCGGTCGGCCTGCTCGAGCGCGACCCCTCGACGCGCCGCTATCGCCTCGTCTGAGCTCTCGGTGACTACGGCGTTGTGAATGACGTCGGCGCCGGCGGTTCGTCGCGGACGCCGTCAACGAGCGCCAACAGCTGCTCGCCGGTGGTTCCCCCAAGCACACGCAGGCGGTGCAGCCGGTAGGGGTTTTCGCTCGGGTGCGCCCAGCCGGGCACCACGGTCGTCGAGCCGGTGTAGCCGGCGGCCTTCACCGCAGCTTCCACCGTCGCGTCGTACAGCCCCGACGGATAGCAGAACCAGTTGACCGGTATGTCGTATCGCCGCTGCAGGATCTTGCGCGCTTCGGCCACCTGATAGCGGAGCTCTTCAGCGTTCAGGCTGATCAGGCTCGCGTGGCTCATTCCCTGTGTGTCCAGCTCCCAGCCGGCCGAAAGCAGGCCACGGATCTCCTGGGGACCAAGGCCCCCCTGAGAGGGCGGCAGCCCTGTCAGCTGGATGTTCTCGTTGCCCACCCAGTCGAGTCGGCGCAGCACCGGTAGCGCCTGCGTGTACTGGGATTGGTAGCCGTTGTCGAAGCTCACCACGATCGGCTTGCCGGCTCCCAGCGGCACCCCACGCCGCCAGTAGGCCTCAGCCTCGTCGAGCGTCACCGCATGCCACCCGGCGTGCTCGAGCGCCCGCATCTGTTCGGCGAACTCCGAGGGTTCCACATAGAGACCCGGGAATGGAGCACCCGGGGGAGGGGCGGCGATCACATGGTAGATGAGGATCGGGATCGCGTCCGTTCCCGGCGGGCCGATGCGCACATCGGTCGCGGGCGCCCTGGACTTCGCATGGTGGGAGTGAGCTCCAGTGCGTGGCGCTCCTGCGCTCGCGGTGGCCCGGGCGGCTGGAGCTCTCCCGCTGGATCCGTGCACCAACACGATCGCCACGATCGCGGCAAAGGCCGCCAGCGCCGCGAGCACGCAGATCGCCGTCAGCCGCCTTCGCCGGAGCTGGCGGCGACGCGCCTCGCGACGAAGCTGCAATGCGTCGAGGTCCATCAGTCGCCCCGGAGACTCGACGGAAGTGGCTGTCCCGGCGGTGGGGGATCGTCCCTCAGCAGTTCCGGCACCGTCACCAGGTGGTAGCCACGGGCGCGCAGTACGCGAATGATCTGGGGCAGCGCTTCGACTGTCTGCGCGCGCGTGCCGCCGGCGTCGTGCATGAGGATGATCGCGCCTGGGTGCGCGCCCGCCAGCGCATGCTGGACGATCACCGACACCCCCGGCTGCAGATAGTCTTCGGTGTCCACCGACCACAGCACCATCAGCAGGTGCAGCGCGTGAAGCTCGCGCATCGTGGTGGCATCGAACGAGCCGTACGGCGGGCGGAAGAGAACCGGCCTGGGACCTCCGAGCAGTTCGATGCGCGCGATCTGTTCGAACAGCTCTTCGTGTTGGTCGCGTGCGGAGAGCGTGGCCATTTCCGGGTGCGTCTCGGTGTGATCGCCGATCACGTCGCCGTCTCTGAGCTCGCGCACGGCGGAGGCGCTGAAATAGCGCAGCATCTCGCCGATCACGAAGAACGTCGCATGCACGCGAAAACGCTCGAGCACGCTCAACACGCCCGGCGTGTACGGTCCGGGGCCGTCGTCGAAGGTCAGCGCGACGTCACGTCCACGCGCCGCGCCTTCTTTCACGAACGGCGTGTAGGCCAGCACTGAGGCCACAGCCTCGCCACCGGTCACCGTCGGGACCCCCGGCGCCGGCGCGCGCGTCGCGCGTCTCGTGCCCCTTGCCGCGACGCGGGATGCCGATCGGGTGTGGCCTGGTCCGGATACGAGCACCGCCGCCGCGGCGAGCACGCCTGCGAGCAACGCTCCAGCCGCCAGGCGCCGACGCTGGACGCGTACGCGCCGGGACGGACCGCCACCGTCGCCGCTTCCGTCAGGTGGACGCGGCCCGACGCCGGAGCGACTCCCATCGTCGAAGTTCCAGTTCCAGCGGCCGGGCATGGGCAGATGCTAGAGGCGTGCCCAGGCGTCAGAACGGCGCACCGGCGGTCGTCTGTCGCCACTCCAGGAGATTTACGGTTCGGGACCGACCTGCTCGATGAACGCCGCGAGCGCGGCCACCTGACGAGGCTGATCGGTGAGGTGCAGGCGGGCGACAGCAGCCAACATCGGCGCTGGGTCATAGCCCTTCAGCAGCTCCGCGCGCGGGTCCTCCAGGCCCTTGCGCAGAAACGGTTCGTCGACCAGCGCCTTGCGCCCGTCTGCCAATCTCACAACGTGTCCGGCGAAGCTCGAGAAGCTTGGTCCCAAGCCGGATTTGCCCGTCATCAGATGGCATGCCGAGCAGCCGTCGGCGACGATCAGGCGCGCGCCCTGCGCGATCAGCTTCTGCTCGTGCGAGAACGGTTCGGTGACGTATGCGGGGACGCTCGAGGAGGCGGTGCGCTGCTCGCTCGTGCCGGCGCCGGCGCCGCAGCCCGCGAGCGTCAGCGCCAGTAGTCCCCCCTGGAGCGTTCTGAGCACGTTCATCGTGCAACAGTGTCTCGAACCGTGTAGCGCTGTAGCTATCCTGAACGGGAGCCTCCGGGATGAGCACGAGCCAGATAGCAGAGCGGACCGTCGTCGAGCCGTCCACCGGGCGCCGTGAGGTGTTGGAGCTCGACGTCTCGGGCATGACGTGCGGCTCCTGTGCGGCGCGCGTACAGCGCACACTCTCGCGGCAGCCTGGCGTCAGCGAGGCGCTCGTCAACTACGCGACCGGGCGCGCGACCGTCGCGCTCGATGCGGGCGCTGTCGATGCCGAGCAGCTCGCAGCCGCCGTGCGGAGCATCGGCTACGGCGCCGCACCGGTGGCGCCCAGCGCCGGCGAGCTGGCGCACAACTTCGAGGAGCTCGAACGGCGGGAGGCGCGCGAGCAGGCGGGCCTGGTGCGCAGGATCGCCCTCGCGGTGCCGCTCGCGGTAGCAATCGCTGCGCTGACCTACGCCGAGCCCCACGACACCACCGCACGCTGGATCGTGGCCGCGCTCGCGGTTCCAGTGCAGTTCTGGTGCGGGCTGCCATTCCTGAGCTCCGCATGGACCCGCGCTCGCGCCCGCGCCACCAACATGGACACGTTGATCGCGCTCTCGACGCTCGCGAGCTTCGTCTACTCGACCGTGATGCTGCTCACCGCGAGCCCGGTATACGAGCATGGCGTGCCGGTCGGCAAGTTCAACATGGCGCTCGACTACGACATGGGTGCGACGATCATCGCCGCGCTCCTCATCGCACGCTGGTGTGAGGCCAAGGCCCGCAGCAGCTCCGGGCGTGCCGTGCGCGAGCTGGCGCAGCTCGGAGCGACCCAGGCGCGGTTGATCGACCCCGCAGAGCCCACGGCGCCCGAGCGTCTCGTCGGCGTCGAGCAGGTTCACCGCGGAGATGTGTTTCGCGTCCGTCCCGGCGACAGCATCCCCGTCGACGGAATCGTCATCGCCGGGGCCTCGGCTGTAGATGAGTCGATGCTCACCGGTGAGTCGCTACCGGTGGAGAAGGACCTAGGCTCGCTCCTCACCGGCGCCACGCTGAACGTCGACGGGGTACTGGAGGCGCGCGCCACTGCTGTCGGCGCCGAAACGGCGCTCTCGCAGCTGGTCGCGCTGGTCGAGCGCGCGCAGGCCTCCAAGCCGCGTATCCAGCGGCTCGCTGACCAGATCGCGGGCGTGTTCGTGCCTGTCGTGCTGGTGCTCGCAGCGCTCACCGCGGTCGTGTGGGTGATCACCGGCGACGGCCTCCAGGGCATGTTCGCCTCGATGCACCTGCAACGCGGCATCGACGCCACGATCGCGGTGCTGATCGTCGCCTGCCCTTGCGCGCTGGGACTTGCGACACCGGTGGCGATCCTCGTGGGCACCGGCCGCGGGGCGAGACTCGGGTTGCTGATTCGCAGCGCTGAGATCCTCGAGCGAAGCCAGCACCTGGACACGATCGTGCTCGACAAGACCGGAACGGTCACCACGGGCGAGCTCTCGCTCGCCGACGTCTGGAGCGCGCCTGGCGAGGATCCCAAGCGCCTGCTGGCGCTCGCCGCCTCCGCCGAGGCCGGCTCCGAGCACCCTGTTGCGCTCGCGGTCGTCACCGCCGCGCGGGAGCGCGAGCTCCAGCTCGCGCCGGTGAGCGAGTTTCGCTCGACGCCCGGCCGCGGCGTGCGGGTGCTGCTCGACGGCTCCGAGGTATGGGTTGGGCGTCCGAGCACGCTCGAGAATCGGGCCGAGCTCTCACGCGTGCTCGAGGATTGGGAGAGCGCTGGGCGCACCGCCGTGGTGCTCGAGCGTGACGGGAACCTCCTCGGTGCGCTCGCTTTGGCCGACACGATCAAGCCCGAGGCCCGCGCGGCGGTCGCGGGGTTGCGCAGCATGGGCATCGAGGTCGAGCTGTTGACCGGCGACAACCCGCGCGCCGCGCGGGCGGTTGCCGCGGCTGTGGGTATCGAGCACGTGCTTGCCGAGGTCAGCCCGAGCGGCAAGCTCGAGGAGATCGCTCGCCTGCAGGGGGAGGGGCACCGAGTGGGGATGGTCGGCGACGGCGTCAACGACGCGGCGGCTCTCGCACGCGCGGATCTTGGGATCGCGATGGGGACCGGCGTCGGCGCAGCGATCGAGGCGGCCGACATCAGCGTGCTCTCCGGCGATCTGCGTGGCGTGGCACGGGCGCTGCGACTCGCACGGGAGACCTACACGATCGTGCTCCAGAACCTCGGCTGGGCGTTTGGCTACAACCTGATCGCCCTACCGCTGGCGATGACAGGGCTTCTCAGTCCTGCGCTGGCCGCGGTCGCCATGGGCTTGTCGAGCATCACCGTCGTCGCCAACAGCCTGCGCCTGCGGCGCTTCGGCCGCCCCGGGCGCGCGACCCCGGTGCGCAGCTCCCGCGAGCGCCTGGCAAGCATCGCCGCCGCCGCTGCGATCCCCGCCGTGCTGCTCGGCGGTCTCGTGCTTGCCGTACCGGATTCCTTCGCCGTGCCGCGCTCCGCCTCGATCACTCTGCGCGAGCCGGCCGGCGAGACGCTCGAGGTCTACGCCGAACCGCTGCGCCCTGGCAAAGTCAACCTCCACCTCTACCTGGAGGGGACGACGAGCGCGCGCGTGGGCTACCGCTCGATCTCGCTGAGCGCGACTTCACAGACCGGAAGCCACACCCGTGTCGGCTTCTATCGCGCCGGCACCGGCCACGAGATCGCCGAAGTCCAACTCACGCGCGGCGTCTGGGACTTCCACATCGCCGGCGTGGACGGCGCCGGGCGTCCTCTGCGCGGCTCCTTCGCGGTACCGATCAACTGAGCGGCCCGCTACGAGGCGAGCGCAAGGCTGTATCCGGCTGCTTCCACGGCGCGTCGTACCGACTCGTCGTCGATCTCGCCGCCGTGCACCACGAGTGCGCCGCTGGCCAGGTGCACCTCCACGGCCTCGACGCCGGGGAGGTCGCCCACCTCGGTGCTGACTGCGGCGACGCAGTGCTCGCAGGACATGCCAGAAACGCTGTAGGTGTGCTGTTCGACGGTGCTCATCCGGCCTGAAGTCTAGCCGCGGGCCGCGCATGCCAGGAGGGCCTGGCATGGGTGCGCGCATCGGTTCGCCGCCAAATGCGTGAGAATCACCGTATGCACGTGACAGCCAAGGCCGACTACGCCGTGCGAGCGGTCGTCGAGCTAGCCGACAGCGCCCAGGGTTCGCCGCGCAAGGTGGACGAAGTCGCTCAGGCCCAGAGCATCCCCGTGTCCTTCCTGGAGAACATCCTCACGCAGCTGCGTTCGTCCGGCATCGTCCGCAGCCAGCGGGGACCCGAGGGCGGATACTGGCTGGCGCGCCCGGCGGAGGAGGTCAACCTCGCACAGATCATCCGCGCTGTCGAGGGGCCGCTGGTCGGTGTCCGTGGACAGCGACCCGAGGAGGTCGAGTACGCCGGCTCGGCGGAGAGCCTGCAGCAGGTCTGGATCGCCCTGCGCTCCAACCTGCGCAAAGTCCTCGAGAACGTGACCGTCGCAGACGTCGCCGAAGGCCGGCTGCCGAAGGAGATCCTCGCGCTCACCCGCGCCGAGGAAGCCTGGCAGACGCGCTGAGAGCGCATACCGGGTCGCGCATAGCAGCGACCTGGAGCGGGTAAACCCCGCTCAACGCTCGTGCAACGAGCAGCGCTGTCGAGTACCCTGTCAAGGGTCGCCGCCGGACCACTGTCAAGTGCTCCGGCCTCGTCGACTCCTATTCCAACCGCAAGCTCCCCGTCCCCGCGAGCCACCCACCCCAAGGAGGTCCCGCCCCGATGTCAGCCCCGCCCACCGCCGTTTCGAGCGACTCGAGCCCGGCCACCACGCAGGCCGCCGAGGCCGCCGTCGAGGCGATCGCCGGCGCCGCCAACCAGGAGGTCACGTTCTCCCTGGCGCTGACACAGGAGCAGAAGGACATTCGCGAGTGGGTCCACGGCTTCGCAGCAGACGTCGTGCGACCGGCCGCGCACGAGTGGGACGAGAAGGAGCAGACGCCGTGGCCGATCATCCAGGAGGCGGCGAAGATCGGCCTTTACGGCTTCGAAGGGCTCGCGCAGTTCTTCGCTGACCCGACGGGTCTGACGCTGCCGATCGTCAACGAGGAGCTGTTCTGGGGCGATGCTGGGATCGGCATGTCGATCATGGGCACCGCGCTCGCAGTGGCCGCGATCTTCGGCCAGGGCTCCGGCGAGCAGATCGGCGAATGGATTCCGCGCTGCTTCGGCACCCTCGACGACGTCAAGGTGGCAGCGTTCTGCGCGTCCGAGCCAAACGCCGGCTCGGACGTCTCCGGCGTACGTACGAGCGCGAAGTTCGACGAGGCGGCGGGGGAGTGGGTCATCAACGGCCAGAAGGCGTGGGCGACGAACGGCGGGATCGCCGACGTGCATGTGGTGATCGCCTCCGTCGACCGCGAGCTCGGCTCCAAAGGTCACGCGGCATTCGTCGTGCCAATGAGCGAAGCCACGGGGATCTCACAGGGCACGAAGGTTTCAAAGCATGGCCTGCGCGCATCGCATACCGCAGACGTGTTCCTGGACGACTGCCGCGTGCCCGCGGGCTACGTGCTGGGCGGCAAGGAGAAGCTAGACGAGCGCCTGGCGCGGGTACGCGAGGGCAAGCGCGGCAACTCGCAGGCGGCGATGCAGACCTTCGAGTCCTCGCGCCCGACCGTCGGCGCACAGGCGCTCGGCATTGCGCGCGCCGCATACGAGTATTCCCTCGAGTACGCCAAGGAGCGCGAGCAGTTCGGCCGCAAGATCGTCGAGAACCAGTCGATCGCGTTCACGCTCGCGCGCATGAAGCTCGAGCTCGACGCCGCCAGGCTGCTCGTCTGGCGCGCCTCGTGGATGGGTCGCAACCAGGTCCCGTTCGAGAACGCCGAGGGCTCGATGAGCAAGCTCAAGGCGGGCGAGGTCGCTGTGTGGGTCACCGAGCGGGCGATCCAGATCCTCGGCGGCAACGGCTACACGCGCGAGTTCCCCGTCGAGCGCTGGCACCGCGACGCGAAGATCTACGACATCT
>Ga0209006_10002741_pt1 | contig 16033 bp, 18 predicted proteins | sample JacPin_JW_Ref_O2_FD_188567 | JGI IMG/M metagenome (GOLD analysis project Ga0209006, IMG submission 188567) | Forest soil microbial communities from Algoma, Ontario, Canada - Jack Pine, Ontario site 1_JW_Ref_O2 (SPAdes) (version 2) | ecosystem: Environmental > Terrestrial > Soil > Boreal... | reverse complement strand
CCGCCTGCCCAATCGACTGCGGGTCTGTCGAGTCACGTAATATCGCCAAACGGGCGACTTTTGGTGCAATTTCCGTGAGGGTTTCAACTGATTTGGCAGAAAGAGAGAAGTCTGCACTGGTGAACCCTGTAATATTCGCGCCAGGAGCAGAGAGGCTTTCAACAATTCCTGCAGTGACGGGATCAGTGACTCCCGCGAATATGATGGGGACTGCCCGCGTCTTTTGTTTCAGCGCGATCACTACCTTGTTGGTATTTGCAACCACCAGATCAGGCCCAAGGTTGAGTATTTCCGACGTTACGTTGCTCAGACTTTCAGCGTTACCAGCGGTATACCGAACGTCGAAGTGTACATCTCGATCTTCGAACCAGCCCAGCGCCTCCATGCCTTTCTTGAGAGCGTCCAACCTGGCATGACCCTCGGTATCGTCGGCTACCCCCAGGACGACAGCGACCCGACGTAACCGCTTAGACTGCCCGTATGCTGCAAACGGCCAGGCGGCCGCACCGCCAATCAGACTGATCAAGTCCCGCCGCCGCATGTCGCCCCCAAGGATCAGAATGTCCGCAGTGTAACTGTCCAAGCTCAACACTTGGAAGAGCCCGGGGACCTCGCCCGAAGAAAGTTTTGGCAGGTTGCCGACTTCCGACGTGGGTCAAAAACTATCCTGACGTACCCTGAAACGTGACTTCTGAAATACCCCTGAAAGCAGGCATTCTCAGTGCTCGTCGGTATGTCTCAAATTTGCCAACAAGCGACATTCCACAGTGAAATGAAAGAGGCCGCCACTTGGGCGGCCTCAAAGCTACGAGAAACGTATCGTTATTGCGGGATGCCATCGACGGCGTAGCCGCGAAATGTTGCATATTTATCACCGATCTTTCGGTGTTCAATCTGGGCCGGATCAGCCCGCCAAGCTTGGATTTTTTCTATGCTGTCCCAAACTTGCACGGTAACGCGCTTCGGGGGCTCCCCGTCAAATCTAGTTACCCTGCCTGCGGCGTTTCCTCCCGCTCCTCCTATCGCGACGAAGCGGCCTCCGGCAGCCTTGATTATCGCTTGAGCATTCGGGGCGTACTCTTTGCCGTAAGAGTCGGGATCAGTCACATTGATTTCTGAGATGTAGTAGACGGGCGCTTTAACTTGCGCGTGCAATGCTTGGATCGCCGTAACACCAAGCCCAAAACCAGCCAGCAATGCCAACGCAACCGAGTATTGTGTTTTCACTATATTCCTCCCTGATTAATCGGCCGCCTTCCGGACATCGCGACCATCGCGAGCCGGTGCGACCATATACGAAAAGGCGAACGGTCGATACGAGGTCCGTTGGGCCGGTTCGGCATGTCCGGTCTACCCCCAGGAGCAGACCTCTAAATTTTGCGCCGTCAGCCGGTGAATTGGCGGGACAAATTACATTCGGGTCGCGCGCGGCAATCGGGACCGCCGCATCGACGTAAAATTGCAGACTATTCCACCAGGCCGGCCTTCCGGAGCCCTTCCGTCAAATTTCTGTTCGCTTGTGGATCGAGATAAATATTCCAATCCGCTCGTCGCTTCATCAAGCCGGGCCGAAGTTGTTCGCAGCGCTCCGCAGCAGCGCGCTTCGTCGATCCGTCCCATATGCCCCAAACAAATCGCCAGCACGTGGTAGGTGTTGGCATAATCGGGCTTGAGCCGAATGGACTCCCGCAGGTGGTGCAACGCAATTTCGTATTTTCGTGCGTTGATGTAGGCGCGTCCAAGCTGGGCGTAGTAGATGTGATTGTGAGGATCGTGCGCATTCAGGTGGAGAGATTTCTCCAGAAGCGCAATTCCTTCCTCATGCTGCCCGATAATGTCGAGCCGGTTTCCTAGCGACAACCAAGCGGGAACATTACAAGGATTGAGTTCAACGGCCATTCGCGTTTCGGCAATTGCTTGCTCATGCTGGTTCGACCACATGAACGCACCGCTGAGCACCAAGTGTGCCAATGAGGACCCCTCGTCGAGAGCGACGGCTCGACGTGCCGCCTTCATCGCTTTCTCTTCCCACGCCTTCCGATCTTCGACGACGTCAAAGAGAATTTCGCGCTGATATGTCCAGGACAAGCCGGACCATGCATCCGAGTATTGAGTATCGAGCTCGATGGCCCGTTCAAACATCGCTCTCGCCCGAACGACATCTTCCGGGGTCAGCAGATGAAGAAATGCCCTGCCGCGCAGGAAATAGTCCCAGGCATCCAGATTCGCGGACCGTTTGGTCTCCGATTTTCTCAGCTCGGCCTTTTCCATTTCTGGCTCGACAGAACTGACAATCTGGCGCGTGATCTCGTCCTGGAGTGCAAAGACATCGTCAACTGCACTATCGAATTTCTTTGCCCAGAGATGATGCCCAGAATCTGCATCGATCAACTGCGCGGTAACACGCATGCGGTTGCCGCTTTTTCGAACACTGCCTTCGATGACGTATCGGGCCGAAAGTTTTCGCGCGATCATACGGATATCGTGCGACTGCCTTTTGAACGCGAAGCTGGAGTTGCGTGCAATCACCGGGAAGGATCGCCACGCTGACAGCAAGATAATTATATCCTCGCTGAGACCATCGCTAAAATACTCCTGCTCCGGATCGCCACTCAAGTTCTGGAACGGGAGCACTGCGATGGATGGCTTGTCGGGCAGGGTTAGTTGAGGTGCCGGTTCGATAATTTTGGTTGCAGACTGCCTGGCGCCGGCCAGCGCAAACACCCGCACAGGACGCGCGATGTTCTTGAGCGCAATCTCCCCCCTGTCGTCGAACGCAGTATCAACACGGTCGCGGATCTGACGATAAGTGTCGTCGGAGATGCAGACACCGCCTGGCTCGGCTATGCCTTCCAGGCGAGCGGCGATGTTAACGCCGTCGCCAAATATATCATCGTCGTCTATGATGATGTCGCCAATGTGGATGCCGATGCGAAATTCGATCCTTTCGTCTTGCGGCACAGACGTATTCTGGTCGGCCATGCCGCGCTGGACCTCGACCGCACCGCGTACCGCATCCACGGCGCTTGCAAACTCGATCAGCATGCCGTCACCGGTTGTCTTGACGATGCGGCCACGATGCCTGGCGATGGCGGGATCAACGAGGATTTTTCTGACCGCCTTGAGCCGGGCGAGCGTGCCTTCCTCGTCGATTCCCATCAGACGGCTATACCCGGCGACGTCCGCCGCGAGAACCGCTGCCAGTCGTCGTTCGATACGCTCGGCGGTCAAAGAATACCCCCAGAATTGGAGTCTCGGACCTTGGCATCAAAGCATATCGGGCCGCTATTGGGCTAGGGCCGACTTCCGATGTGGGTCAAACGCGACGTTTTGGCCGTAGCCCAGCCACTTCCGGCCCGCCCCGATGAACGGGCATTTTCAATGCCCGTCGGCATGTCTCAAAAGTGCCAACAAGCGCCATCGAGCGACCGGCAGGCGTCCCACAAAGCCGAGCGAACAGGAACGTCGCTCGGGAAAGCGTGACATGCCACACAGGGCTCGGTTATGATATCCAAGATCCGCAACGGATCGCTTCATACGTTTGGAGCACTCCCATTAAGAACCATTTTTCCGTGCTGGATCCGCTACGATTCGGGGCAGCCTTCGGCGTCGCACTTTTTCACCAGATGTTCTGGTCATGGGCCTGGGTTTCGATTGGCCACCCAGGGTTCGAGCGCACCGTCGCCGCCGACGTTCAATATCCGTCCGCCGCGCCCTTCACGTGGTTTGGTTGGGTGGGAGTTGAGATATTCTTTGTTATTTCCGGGTTCGTCATAGCGAATTCCGCGAGCAGGTCTTCGCCGCCACAATTTCTTCTTGGCCGCGCTCTCAGGCTATATCCGGCGGTCTGGGTTTGCGCCACCGCAACCCTCCTCGTTCTACTTGTCTTTGGCGGTGGACCAGCATCCAAATTCATCATGCCCTACATCCACGCCATGCTGCTCGTTCCCGAGGGAATCACGAAGCAATCGCTCGACGTCATTTACTGGACGCTTGCGGCCGAGATGGCGTTTTATGTGTTCGTATTTTGCGCGATGCTGACGAAGAGAATCACCCTGCGTCACTTCGCCTTCGGCCTAACCGTCTGGAGCGCGGTGTTCAACGCTGTCGCGTTGCTCGTTCTGTTTTGCACGACGCCAGTCGACTTGCCCTCTTTGTCGCCAGCCAACTTGCCATATCTCGTTATTCTGATGTTTCGGGTGCCGTTCGCAGCTTTACTGTTGAACCACGGCTGCTTCTTTGCGCTGGGCATCTGGCTCTTCATTTCTGCAAACAGACAGCTGACGGCGCTTGAACGGGTCGCCGTCGTCGTCACGTGTCTTTCGGGCGCCGCAGAAATTTACTTTTTTGCCTCTTTCTTTTTGACATGCATCCCTGCCATCTCGGATCAGTCAGCCTTTGTGCCGATCATGGTCTGGGCGGCGGCGGTGGGCCTCATTGCCTATGGCGCGAACAGGAACAGGCGTCCTTCAGCCGCCGCTTCGCGTGAAGCGCCGGCTTACTTGAGGACGCTTGGGCTGATCACCTATCCGCTCTACCTCACCCACAACGTCATTGGCGCAGAGATTATTCATGCCCTGATCAATGCTGGTCTCAATGCCACCGCGGCCGTATGGGTCGCGCTGGCCTTGCTCGTCCTGGTCTGCTGGTTCATTTGTGCGACGATCGAGCCGACCGTCAGAGGCGCTATGACGAAGACCATTTCATATTTCGGACTGCTTCCGGAAAGAATGCCGCCATCGAGGCGCACGCTGTTTTCCCGGGGGCTGGGCCTTCCGCCCGTCCCGGTAAAGATGACCGCCACGTGGTGATCGCAGGTGCTCTGCTAGACTGGCTTCTTGCAGATCCATCAAATGGACTCGGTTACGTGACGCACGAAGTTATCAGGTGAAAGTCACCAGAGACATGGTGGATAAAGACCTGCGCGGCAGATATGCCGCCGGGCGTATGCTCGCTGCCTTTTTCCACACGAGACGGCTCTCTCCGCTTGTGCTCGGTTTCATCGGCAGGGCCGCCCTCGGAAAAAACGCCAGAGGACTTCTCTGCCAGCAGCTATATGTTCCGAGCAGAAATGGTGGGGCGCCCATTCGCGTGAGAGTCTACCGGCCGACCGCGGCATCTGGACCATTGCCGGTCATGCTGTATTTGCACGGCGGCGGTTACTTTCACGGGGTGCCCGAGCACTTCGGCTCAATCATCAGGGACTTCATCAAAACAGTACCATGCATCATCCTCGCGCCGGACTACAGAAAGGCCGTTCAAGCGCCGTACCCGGCTGCATTCAACGACTGCTACGACACCCTGCTATGGATGAGGGATAATGCGGTCTCCATCGGTGGAAGAGGCGACAGCTTCATCGTGTCGGGCCATAGCGCGGGCGGAGGGCTTGCGGCGGCCGTCTCGCTCAAGGCGACCGATACCGGCGATGCAAAATTAGCTTTTCAAATGCCGCTCTATCCAATGATCGACGACCGGCAGAACAGCGTCTCTGCTGTCGGAAACGACGCACCCGTTTGGGATGCAAAGGCCAACAGGGTGGCATGGTCGCGCTATCTCGATGGCGTGACGAACGTGACGCCTTACGCAGCTCCGGCACGCTGTACGGACTATACGAGATTGCCGCCGACGATCACTTACGTCGGCAGTACAGAGCCTTTTCGGGATGAAACGAAAACCTACGTTGAGAACCTTCGTCGGGCCAATGTTCCAGTTGAATTCGAGATATTCGATGGCGCGTTTCACGCGTTCGATATCATGGTACCGAACGCTCCAATCAGTAAGCGAGCAAATCGGTTCCTGTTGGAAAACTTCCGAAAGTTTGTTCGGCGGTATTTCCCATAAGATAAGCTCGGAAGTCAGGCCGTCTGCCGACCACTTCCGGTTCTCCCCTCAAACCGGACATCGCGAGGGACGCCGCAACGTCTCAAACGTGCCAGAGCCGGACTCATGCATTGCAGCAAATCGGCCTCATTCGATCACCTCATCGGAGCGGGCGACCAGCGTAGGCGAAATTTCGAGGCCAAGGGCTCTCGAAGCTTTCAGATTGACGATCAATTCGAATTTGGTCTGTTGGGAAAATGGGATGTCTCTCGGATTGGCGCCTTTGAGGACCTTACCCACGATGTCAGCCATTAGACGCGCCGTTTCTCCGAGGTCGACCGAATAGGCTAGTAACCCGCCAACTTCGGTGAATTCCCTAAAGGGATAAATTGCGGGGATCCGGTTCTTCGCGGCGAGTTCAGCTATCACCACTCGATTGGCGATGTGCTCAGCTTCGGCGGACACAACAAGTCCATCAACCTGATCTTGCTTCATCGACGTGAAGACACGCTGGTACGCCGCCTCGTTAATGGGGCTGCCCAGCAGCGTGTCCACCAGCGAAATCTGCGCCCGATTGGCCGCCTCTCGGACTGCCGAAGCCTCAAGCATATCCCGCTGCAATGTAAGGAAGCGAGCGTTCGACAATTTTGTCAGGGCTTCTCTGAGAAGTTCGAGACGCTTCCCCCAAATTGCGATTCCTGCATCTACACTAACTCCGGTGATGTTGCCGGCCGGATGCGCAAGGCTTGGCACAAGCCCCGCGACTATTGGATCGGATGAGGTAGCGATGATCGGGATTGTCGTCGCCTCCTTGAAATGACTCGCTACGGCACCACTCAGCGCGACTATGAGATCAGGACGGGTACTGACGACCTCGCGAGCCAACTCAGCAAGGTGTTCTGGTCGTCCCTCGCCGGAGTACCGCTCTACCAATAGATTTTGACCCTCAACGTAGCCCGATTTACCCAACTCCTCGAAAAAAGCTCGGAAGAATCGGCGACCAGTTATAGTCATGTTGCCGACCTTTTCGGCCGGGTGAACCATCGCAATGCGCTTCGTCGTGGCCGGTTGCTGCGCGAGCAACACGGATGGCCACGTGACGCCCGTTCCACAAAGTACGGTGATGAATTCCCGCCGTTGCATTCGGAGCCCTCGAAACCGCAACTAACCTAATCCCAGCAGTCTAGGACTTTGTGTGAACGAGCGGTAACTGAAAATGGGTGCGGCCAGCAAAAACGGTGACGAGGCGGATGTCCGCTTCGGATCAAAAGCTGCCTGACGCCCCCGAAACGCGACCTCTGTTGTTACTCCAGCAACGGACATAGGGCGACGATGGAAGCATGTCGGGTTCAAGCCGAAACCGCCGATTTCGTTGGCCGTCCGGATCGTGCCGAAGCCGCCAACTACCTTCCACTAATTGCGTCGGCAACCTCTTTGAGATGTTCGATAGCGACCGGTTCAAGCAGGATGTTGTGCCCAAGACCTGGAGCAACGGTCACATTCACCGTAACATGACGGTTTCGCAGCGCTTCGGCATATGCGAGCGTCAGCGCCGACGGCGCGATTTGATCGTCGCTGCCTACCAGCAGCCAGACCTTCGCCGACGCCGGAACCTCGTCAACCAGTGCCAGCGGCGAAAGCGAGCGCACCGGCGCGTCCCAGATTGCGCCTCCCTTTAGCGACTGCATGTGTTTTCGCCACGCCGCGAGATCGCACGGGCACGACACCAACAGGGCGCCGTCCACCGCTATCCCCTTCTGGCCCAATAGATCGCCAACTATTGCAGCGCCTCCCGAATGTCCGACCAGGATCACGCGGCGGGGATGGTACCTGTCTCTTAATTCGGAGAGCACGGCAGCCACGGCGTTGACCACTTCTGGCGTGTAGTTGTCGCCGGTGGTGAAGCCGCGCATGCCGTCGGAGCTGTCCTCGCCGTCGCTGTAGCCAGGCCGAAGAACCGCCGCGACAACGACATCCGATATCGCGGCGGCGGCCCTCTGCGCAAACCGATACTGGTATGTGGGAGGTCCGTCGGGCGAATCCCCATGGACGACGACGACGAGGATCGGATGCTGGCTCAGGCCGGCATTCTCATAGAGTTTTGACTTGATGCGCTGGGTCGTGGTTACCCACATCGTCCCGCCCGTCTTCGTCGTATCCTGCGCAACGACTGCGGATTGGGCAAACGCAGAAGGAGTGCTTCCGAAGAGTCCGGAGCACGACAGCACGAGACCAATCGCAGCCACGCGTAAAGTACGATGCATTACCGAAGCTCCCGAGACGATCATACGCTCACAGTCGGCGGATCGAACGCATAGGTTCTGCCACACCGACAGCCGTCTTCGCAACTTGCGCTTCAGCCGCGCTTCACCATCGGGCACGCGCTCTCGCTCAGCGGACGCGCCGCTTCCTCGGCCGGCACCGTGGCGAGCAGCTTGAGATAATCGAAGGAATATTTGGATTCCGAGGGCTTCTTCACCTGCAGCAGATAATAAGGCCGCATCACACGGCCGTCCTCGCGCACCGTGCCCTTGGTGTAGAAGTCATCGATCGGCAGTTCCTTCATCTTGGCAACCACCTTGGTGGCGTCGGTCGTGCCGGCTGCCGCCACCGCCTTGAGGTAGTGCGACACCGCGCCGTAGGTCCCGGCATGGATCATGCTCGGCGGCTTCCCGCCGTTGCGGGCGAGGAAGCGTTTGGTCCAGGCGCGGGTCGTGTCGTCGAGATCCCAGAAGAAGGTCTCGGTCGCGGTCAGGCCCTGCGCCGCTTCGAGGCCAAGCGCGTGGGTGTCGGGAAACTGCAGCAGCAGCGCCGCCAGGCGCTGGTCGCTATTGCGGCCGAGGCCGAATTCCGCGGCCTGCTTGACCGCGTTGATGGTGTCGCCGCCGGCGTTGGAGAAAGCGATGATCTTCGCCTTCGAGGCTTGCGCCTGCAGCAGATAGGACGAGAAGTCGGCGGTATTGATCGGATGGCGCACCGCCCCCACCACCTTGCCGCCGCCGGCGACGACGACTGCCGAGGTGTCGCGCTCGAGGGCATGCCCGAAGGCGTAGTCGGCGGTGATGAAAAACCAGGTATCCCCGCCCTGCTTCACCAATGCCCGGCCGGTCGTCGCCGCGAGGCCGTAGGTGTCGAAACTCCAATGCACGCCGTGCGGCGAACAGGCTTTTCCGGAGAGATCCGAACTGGCGGCGCCGGTGTTGATGTCGACCGCGTCGTGCGTGCGCGTCACCTCGCGCACGGCGAGCCCCACCGCCGAATTGGGAATATCGAGGATGACGTTGACGCCCTCGGTCTCGATCCATTGCCGCGCGATGTTGGCGCCGACGTCGGGCTTGTTCTGGTGGTCGGCGAAGATGACTTCGATCGGCCGGCCCAGCACCTTGCCGCCGTAATCCTCGACCGCCATGCGCGCGGCGTAGACCGAGCCCATGCCGGTCAGATCCGCGTATAGTCCCGTCTGGTCGTTGAGGACACCGAGCTTCACCGGCTGCTGCGCGACCGCGGCGGCGGTGAGCCCCGCTCCCCACAACAGCAGCGCGAGCGCGGCCATAATGTTGCGACGCATGAAAATCCTCCCCTTGCCCTGCCGACCGCTGAATGCCGGTCGTGTTGGCGCGATCGTACAGGGGAAGAGCATCACTGCAAAGCGGGGCGCTGGCTTTTAGTTACGCCGTGCATGAGCGCGGCATCGGAGCGACAGGGCAGGGGTATTAGATCGGCGAAACGGCTCACGTGCCCAAGCGGAAACTTGCGCGCTGGAGTTGCCCCGCTCACTTCCGGTCCTCCTCCAGCCTCGGACATATCGCTGCACCGCACTAAGTGACGCGCCGTGCCAGGAGCAGGCGTGTGAGCATCGAGTTTGTTAAATCTATTTCGGCGAACAATTGCCGCGCATGCCGCACCGCTGATCGGTCCGAAAAGGCGCAAATTCACTGCCACCCCTGGCACGCAGTGGACTTATTCTTTGGTCTCCAAGGCAAGTCTTCAGAAAACGGGAGTTTTCCTGGATTCGGCCGGAGACTTTCGGGAATTCTTGCGGTGCATGCTCAGCGCCTTGCATGAAGCCCGAGTCAGCAACCTGTATACGTCAACTGGAATATGAGGCTTCGCTTCGGCGCTGCTCAAGTCTTTGGCCGATGCGCGCACCGATGGAGGCGAGAACACCGCTCAGCATCGCGACAAGCACTAGCTTAGCCGGATAGCCCGCATGAGTATTTTTGGAGATGATCTGACCCGTCACGGCACCCATAACCGCGCCCAGACTGCCCAGCCAACGATAAATGAAGATCTTCATGGTGCACCTCTCTTATCTCTACGCGACGGTATCGCGGGACGGCGGTGAACACCGTGATATGCATCACGCTGCATAACGCGGGTCTTTTCATTTGAGCGGCGCAGATTCCACCTCGCGACGACAGCGCTCGAGCGGTCTTGGTTGACCGCTCGGTGATCATTCCGATGGCTTGACGCCAGGATCGCTGTTTCTGAACGTGATGGATGTCACTTTCCGGATTGTCGGGATCGGGTATTCGAACGTCGCCAGCCGGCGCTCTTACGCGGGCGATCGCTTAAACGATGAGGATTTCGGTTATGACACCTGTACTGGTTACCGGCGGTAGCGGCTTTATCGGCCAGCATCTGGTGTCTGAACTTGTCGCCCGGGGCCGACAGGTGCGCGTACTCGATGTCTGTGCGCCAGCCCGGACCTTGCCTGCGGTGGAATATATCAAAGGTTCGGTGCTCGACACCCGTGTCGTGGACGACGCGGCGGCAGGCGTTGGCGAGATTTATCACCTGGCCGGGCTGCCCGGCATGTGGAAGCTGGATCGGACGGAATTCCACGCCGTCAATTTCATCGGCACCCGGAACGTTCTGGCCGCCGCACGCCGACGTGACGTCGGGCGGCTTCTGCACTGCTCGACCGAGTCGATTTTCTTCAATGCCTCGAGGTCAGGTCAGCCTTCCGGCGAAGAAGCCTTGCTGTCCGTTGACGAGATGCCGGGGCCGTACACGCGCTCCAAAATGCTCGGGGATGAGCTGGCGTTGCAGGCTGCGGCCTCGGGTATGCCGGTGATCGTTGGCTGCCCCACCATGCCGATCGGCCCGTCCGATCACAATGTCACGCCGCCGACCGCCATGCTTCAATATTTTCTCCGCCGGGCATTCCTTCAGGTCTATCTCGATTTCATTGTCAATCTCGTCGATGTGCGTGATGCTGCCGCGGGACTTATCCTCGCGATGGAAAAAGGCCGGATCGGGCACCGTTACCTCTTGGGAGGCGACAGCTTGCCGCTCGGGCAAATACTGACGCTGATGGCTTCAATCAGCGGCCGCGGCAAGGCTCTGGTTCGGCTTCCTGGATTCGTGGCGGAACTGGCGGCCTGGATCATCGAGCTTAAGGCAGATTATATAACGCGTCGCGAACCGTCGGCGACGGTCGAGGGTGTGCGGATTGCACGGCGGGCGACCGCACTGTCGATCGAGAAGGCGAGGCGCGAACTCGGCTACGTGGCCCGTCCGGTCGAACCCTTGTTGCGGGAGATGATCACTAACATGGCGGGCGCGCGCGCCGGCCGCCCAGGCTCTGCGGCATGCCTGGCCGTCTCGACGAACTAAGCGGCGCGGCGTTGCCGCACAGACGCTGAGCGGTCGATCGCGACCGCTGATCGAAACTTCGATTCGCATAGGCCTGTCAGGTTCCCTGTCATTGGCGATGGGATTCAGCATTGAAGGATATTTCCAACATGCGCTTTCTGTTTATCGGTCTCATCCTGATGTGCGTGGGTCTCGGTATGGTGCTCACGATAGCACTGGAGAACTGGCTCCAGGGTAACTCCTATCTATGGTGGCTTTTGCTCGTGCTGCTGTTAATGCTCGGGGTCACCGCCGTCGGCATTACTGTCTTTGTCGGCATGCACAAACTGAATGATGATCGGAAGTCCAAGGAGCCGGATGCAAGAGCTTGAACGTCTCCAGACGATAGACCAACTGACCTTGCGATCCAAAGGCTCAATCCCAAATGTCCGAAAGGTTGATCCCGGAGAACGCCACGATGGGCGCCAACAGGCCGGCCACAGCCAAAGTGCTATTATTGAACGACAACGAGACGACAATGGAATTCGTTGTTCAGGTTCTAGAGGGCATCTTTGGAAAGACACGCGAGGAGGCACTTAAGCTGGTGCTCGAAATCCATCGCGATGGGAGCGGCGAATGCGGAGAGTACAACGTCGAGCGCGCATCAGACATCGCCGCGCAGGTGGAGAGCCTGGCCGAACGTAATCGCTTTCCTCTCCGTTGCATCGTCAAACCCAGCTCAACGCCCTGACTTCAGAGCCCAGGCACCGCTGGGGGTGAAATGTCCGCCCGTTAGTCATGGCCAAAGAGCAAGGTGAACGATGACACGAGAGAATGAACTCCAAGTTCTGCGTCGCCTTGGCTGACTGAGCAGTGGCTATTTGTATTGCGTTGCATATTTGCGAGCAATCTCATTGATCTGCTCCTTTGTCCATTTTTTTGGCGCAACGTCGGGCGGGCTACAGGTTTCACGAAAAAAGCTGTCCAGGCCAGCAGGTGTCACGATCCAGAGCAGGAGCAGTTCTTGATCGGGATTAGCGAACCCGTGCCAGGAGTTCTTCGGAATGAAAATTGTTCCGCCCTTCTCAAACGGAATACGCGCATCGTCCAGTATGAACGTTCCGCTGCCTTCCAAAATATAAAAGGCTTCATCGGCCTCGAAATGGATGTGCATCGGAATGCCGGCGCCGACGGGCACCTGCTGCGTTCCACAGGCGAGATTTTTGGAGCCTTTAACGGGGCCAGCCTTAATGAAAATATGGCCGGTATTGCGATAATGAACCAGATGTTCGCCCCCGGCCGGACCGAGCACATATCCTTGCGATGATGGGGCCTCGGCCATGGCGCTGCTACCTTGCAACAGAGCATGACCGATGCCAAGACCTGCCAAGCCAAACACAACAGAGCGCGGTTTTGACGCATTTGCGTAACTGCGATCATGGCCATTTTCAAAAGTGAAAACAAAACGTTAGGTTGTGGGCGTTATCCCTTGGGGCAGGTGCGGCCCGAACTGCATCGCGGGCCCGCCGTCGTCTCAGTCACGCCGCTGGCGTTCGATCTGCTCGAATACCTGATCCGCAATAACTGACGCTGCGTGCCAATCCCGGAAGTCGCACCCTTCGAAAGATGACAGAAAAAGGCTGCCCCAAGGATCGGTGTGTTGCGGGCGTTGAACCTTCACGTCGAGCGGGTGTTTGATCCGTCGCGCAACGAAAAGCATTCGGAACCTTGAAACGGTGAGACAATGCCTGACCGCCGCCGCAATTAAATAGTAGGGATGCTGTTCCCCGCCCCAATGCGAGGCTTTTGCCGAAACGGCAATCACTTGCTGGGAAGGAAGAGACATGTGACGGCCACCAGGCCCAACTAATCGACACCGGCAATTGGTGGTAGCTCCGTTGCGTTCGCCCTAATTCATGCAACGAGGGTCGAAGAAATGCGCAAGTTCATTTGGCTATTGACGGTTTGTAGTTGGATTGCATTTACGTCACCGGCGCACACCGCCTCTATCTTCGCTGAGTATTATGCTCACGTCATTTCCGACGTTAGCTCCGGATCACCGCCAATTTTTACAGTGTTTCCGCAAAACGCCGTCGGAACCAAGTTCCTTATCTTCGAAACCTTCGTCCCATCAATCCATCACGATACTCCACCTACCGGAGAAGCTGACTTCTTGATCTCAGGTGATCCGACTCATACCACTTACACTGCGGCTGGCGCGGCCTCGTTTTTCTACACCACCCCCACCGGCTTCTCCTGGACCCAGATCGGAGGCACCACTCTGGCCAACAGCACTTTGGCCGAGCTCAGTTTTTCGAAAATCGGATCAAATTACACTGGCAGTCTTTTACTCTTCCCGCTCGACGAAGCACCGATCAGTCGCACCCTGACATTCAGCATCGCCCAAAGCGATATCGTAGTTTCCCCCATCCCTCTTCCGCCAGCGCTCCCCTTGTTCGCCGCCGCCCTTCTGGCGCTGGGAATCGTTGGCTATGCACGGCGAGCGATAGATGTGAGGCCAGCCCAAGGTCAGGCGTATTAGGTTGCGGCTCAAGATTGAGCGTCACTTCCTTGAACAGGCCGCGATGTTTCATCGCCGCCGATGTTCGCTTTGAAACGCATAACGGACTAAAGTCAGACATCGCGTCATGACATGACGCGGTTCACTTGGGCTGATATCCGAATTGCGGTGACAGCACTGAACTGCCCCCCATAGGTGAGACACGGTAATTTCTGTGACAGGGTGGTTTGCATTCCGGGTAATGATTTTGGAGCGATCGCCTGGAGAGCGTCCGGCCCGCGGCTAATGAGGTAACATATATGTTACTGTGAGCCGATGGTTGAAATTCGCTATTACGTGGCTACGGGCGGTGCCGCACCCTTTGCCGACTGGTTCGCGGAACTGGATGCCGTCGTGGGCGCCAAAATAACCCGCGCGATTGCGCGCATGGAGCAGGGCAATTTCTCCAACGTCAAAAGCGTTGGCGAAGGCGTGCTGGAGTACAAGATTGATTTCGGGCCGGGCTACCGGCTCTATTTCGGCCGGGATGGCGACACCATCGTGATTTTGCTGACGGGTGGAACGAAGAAGCGGCAGCAACGGGATATCGAGGCAGCGCATGGCTATTGGCAAGATTACAAAAAAGGTAAACGCGGACAGCGCTGAACGGAGACGAACAATGGCAAAAGCAAAACCTTTCAAAGAATTGGTTCAAGGCCGGGTCAAGACCGACAAGAAGTTCGCCGAAGCGCTTCTGCGCGAGGGCATCGACGCGATGCTGAGTGGTGATGTTGATACCGGTAAGACCATTCTGCGCGACTATATCAAGGCAACGGTTGGTTTTGAGAAATTGGGAGAAGCAACAGGCGCTCCGCCTAAAAGTCTCATTCGCATGTTTGGTCCGAGTGGAAACCCACAGGCCAAGAACCTATTCAGCGTCCTTGGTTACCTGCAAAAGCGCGCGGGCTTGGAGCTGCACGTTAGTTGAACGCGGCACAGGGCATCGAGGCCATGACCGAGTCTGCATCCCAACAGACGCCGGGATCTGTGCGGGGGGCGGTGAGCAATCACCGTCCCTGCCGCGATATGCGCGCTGAGAGGTCATCCGACCGTGATCCGTTAGTCACTTCATCTCTTCCAGCAGCTTCCGCGCCTCCCCCAGCAACGCCTGTATCCGCCTTCGCTCGGCGATCGCACCCCTCGTGAACAGGCCGTGCTTCCACGCGTTCCGGTTTGCCCTTGGCGCGCCGGATCCCGGTGCGCCGCCGTGCATGCGGCAGCGCTTCTTGCCGTGCACTGCCGGCGAGCGGCAGGCGCCACTGGTGCGGGTTTTGGCGCCACAACGCGGGCTCGCCAGCATCGGGCCGGTGTGTCTGATGTGATCGCTCATGCCTGTGCTTCTCGCTTGGCATCAGCGGAATTGGGCCGTCGCCTGGAGCCCGCGGCCTTCGGCGCCAGCGCTGCGGGTGGCTTCTTGTCCGATACGATCACGCTCGCGTGCTGCGTGACGTTGCCGACAATGGCGTTGCCGCCGTCCTCCACCTTCACGTTCTGCACGGTGACGGCCGGCTCGCCCTGGCTGCGATAGCGGTTCAGCGCCTCGATCTGGGCGGGAAAGGTGCGGGCGAGCCTGCCCAATGCGCGCGCGGCGCTGTCGTGCTGGGCGAGGTCATCGGCATTGGCGAGGTGATGGGCGCATCGCATCGCCATCACATGAACCGAAACCATCTGCGCCACCAGCATGGCCTCGACGGAGTCCCTCGGCTTGATGCTCTTCACCATCGAAATCATGAAGGAGAGGTTGACCTCGTCGGGTTTCTCCCCGCTCACGCTGGCTTTTACCAATTGCTGGAGGATGCCATGCATCGCGTCGCGATCGGTCACCCCCAGCGCGTTCGCCATGAGCTGTTCGCCGAGCTCCGGATCTGGATGGTCGATCGAGAAGCCGTGCGACTGAAGTTTTATCCGCGGCGCTGCGGCGGCTTTGGTTTGGTCGGTTGCGGCGATCGCCGTCGAGAGTGTGGGGTCGGGAGCGGTGTCCATGTTGAGGTCCTCGGCAGGCGCATCCGTCAAGCGCGCGGTTCGGCCACGCGCAGGCGATCGCTCGCCGCGGCGGTGCGGTGCAATTTCAAGTGT